>Ga0209281_1000821_pt1 | contig 28054 bp, 25 predicted proteins | sample MedtruBG_FD_187514 | JGI IMG/M metagenome (GOLD analysis project Ga0209281, IMG submission 187514) | Root nodule microbial communities of legume samples collected from California, USA - Medicago truncatula BG (SPAdes) (version 2) | ecosystem: Host-associated > Plants > Roots > Nodule | place... | reverse complement strand
CCGTGTGCTCCACGCTGTCGAAATCCTGCGTGCCGGCGGAGGTGCCGAAGGTCTGGTTGAGGCCGTAGCCGGTCGGCGAATGGCAGACGCGGGCGCAGGTGTCGACATTGTTGTTGCCGAAACCGGCACGCACCAGCTTCTGCACCAGAAAGGTTTCCTCATTGGTGCAGCGCGAAGACGTGATGCCGCCGACGGAATCGCGGCCGTACTGGTACTGGATGCGGCGGAACTCGGAGGCGACATGCGCGAAAGCCTCTTCCCAGGTGACCTCGCGCCAGGGGTCGGTGACCTTCTCGCGGACCATGGGATTGAGGATGCGGTCCCTGTGGTTGGAGTAACCATAGGCGAAGCGGCCCTTGACGCAGGAATGGCCGCGATTCGCCTGGCCGTCCTTCCAGGGCACCATGCGCACCAGCTCCTCGCCGCGCATCTCCGCCTTGAACGAGCAGCCGACGCCGCAATAGGCGCAGGTGGTGACGACCGAATGCTCGGGCTGGCCGATCTCGATCACCGATTTTTCCGTCAGCGTCGCCGTGGGGCAAGCCTGCACGCAGGCGCCGCAGGAGACGCATTCGGAGGAAACGAAATCCTCGTTCATGCCGGCGGAGACGCGCGAATCGAAGCCGCGGCCGCTGATCGTCAGCGCGAAGGTGCCCTGCACTTCCTCGCAGGCCCGCACGCAGCGCGAGCAGACGATGCACTTGGCCGGATCATAGGTGAAATACGGGTTCGATTCGTCCTTCGGCGCCCATTTGGCGTTGATCTCGCCATTATTGCGCGCCGTCACATGGTTTTCGCCGTCATAGCCGTAGCGCACGTCGCGCAGGCCCACGGCACCGGCCATGTCCTGCAGCTCGCAATCGCCATTGGCCGCGCAGGTGAGGCAGTCGAGCGGGTGGTCGGAAATATAGAGCTCCATGACGCCGCGGCGGACATCCTTCAGCCGCTGCGTCTGCGTCGAAACGCTGATGCCCGCAGCGACCGGCGTCGTGCAGGAGGCCGGCATGCCGGCGCGCCCGTCGATCTCTACGAGACAGAGCCGGCAGGAACCGAAGGCATCCATCATGTCGGATGCGCAAAGCTTCGGCACCTCGATGCCCGCTTCCATTGCCGCGCGCATGATCGACGTGCCTTCCGGCACCGTGATCTCGCGTCCGTCGATCGTCAGCGTCACCAGCTTTTCGGATTTGGAAGCAGGAGTGCCGTAGTCGATTTCATGAATGAGAGACATTAGCGGGCCTCCTGAAAAATTGCGTTCGGGGCGATTGCCGACTCTGCCGTCCGCCCCTCATCCGGCTGCCGCCACCTTCTCCCCGCTCGCGGGGAGAAGGGATATGCCGCACCGTCCTGCGCAACCGCAGCCGCCGCACATGGGCTGTCCCCTCTCCCCGCTTGCGGGGAGAGGGTTAGGGTGAGGGGCTTCCGAGAATAAAGCGTGAGGGGCTTCCCAGCATAAAGCGTGAGGGGCAAATCTCGACGTGCAAGGCTCATCATTCCGCAGCCTCCACCACCGGCACCGGTGAAAAATCCTCCGGGAAGTGCGTCATCGCGCTCATCACCGGATAGGGCGTGAAGCCGCCAAGGGCGCAGAGGGAACCGAACTTCATCGTGTTGCAGAGATCGGCGAGCAGTTCGCGGTTCTTCTCCGGCTCGATGCCGGCGGCAATCCTGTCGGCCACCTCGACGCCGCGTGTCGAACCGATGCGGCAGGGGGTGCACTTGCCGCAGCTTTCGACGGCACAGAATTCCATCGCGAAACGCGCCTGCTTCAGCATGTCTGCCGTGTCGTCGAAGACGACGATGCCGGCATGACCGATGAGCCCGTCTCTGGCGGCAAATGCCTCGTAGTCGAAGGGCGTATCGAACAGCGCCCGCGGGAAATAGGCGCCGAGCGGGCCGCCGACCTGGACGGCCTTGACCGGCCGGGCGCTCGCCGTGCCGCCGCCGATCTCGTCGACGATCTCGCCGAGCGTCAGGCCGAATGCGGTCTCGAAGAGCCCTCCATGCTTGACGTTGCCGGCGATCTGCAGCGGGATCGTTCCGCGCGACCGGCCCATGCCGAAATCGCGATAGTAACCGGCGCCCTTGTCGAGGATCACCGGCACGGAAGCAAGCGAGATGACGTTGTTGATGACGGTCGGGCGGTCGAAAAGACCCTTGTGTGCCGGCAGCGGCGGCTTGGCGCGCACGAGCCCGCGCTTGCCTTCGAGGCTGTTCAGGAGCGAGGTCTCCTCGCCGCAGACATAGGCGCCGGCGCCGGTGCGCACTTCCATGTCGAAGGCGTGCGCCGAGCCGAGCACCGAAGCGCCGAGCACACCGGCGGCCCGGGCGATCTCGATCGCCGCGCTCATCACCGCGATCGCATGCGGATATTCCGAACGGGTATAGATGTAGCCCTTGGTCGCACCGGTCGCGATACCGGCGATCGCCATGCCTTCGATCAGCACGAAGGGATCACCTTCCATGATCATCCGGTCGGCAAAAGTCCCGCTGTCGCCCTCGTCGGCATTGCAGACGATGTATTTCCGCGGCCCTCGCGCCTCCAGGACGGTCTTCCATTTGATGCCGGTCGGGAAGCCGGCGCCGCCGCGGCCGCGAAGGCCGCTTTCGGTGACCTCGGCAACGATCGCCGCTGGTTGCATTGCGATCGCCCGCTCGAGACCGAGCAAGCCCCGATGAGCGCGATAATCTTCGAGCGAGAGAGGATCGATGACGCCGCAGCGGGCAAAGGTAAGCCGCGTCTGTCGCTTGAGAAATGGAATCTCCTCGGTCTTGCCGAGGCAGAGCGGATGCGCGCCACCCGAAATCAGCCCGGCATCGAGAAGCGAGGCGACGTCGCTCGCCTTCACCGGGCCGTAGGCGACGCGCCCTCCGGCCGTTTCGACTTCGACCAGCGGCTCAAGCCAGTGCATGCCGCGCGAGCCGTTGCGGACGATCGTGGCGTCGAGCCCGCGTGCGGCAATCTCGCCGGCCATCGCCTCCACCACCTTTTCGGCGCCAAGCGCAAGGGCCGCCGCATCCCGGGGAATGTAGATCCTGACGGTCATCGGCGCGCCTCCGCAACCAGCGCCTCGAGCACTGTTTCGTCGAGCCGCGCATGAACCTCGCCGTCGAGCATCGCCGACGGCGAGCAGGAACAGAGCCCGAGACAGTAGACCGGCTCGAGCGTCACGGCGCCGTCCGGCGTCGTCTCATGGAAATCGATCCCGAGAAGCGCTTTGGCGCGCTCCGCAAGCCGGTCGCCGCCCATCGACTGGCAGGCTTCGGCGCGACAGAGCTTCAGCACATGACGCCCGGCCGGGTGCTCGCGAAAATCGTGATAGAAGGTAACCACGCCATAGACTTCGGCGCGCGACAGATTGAGTTCCCGCGCGATCACCGGCAGGCTCTCCTCCGGCACATAGCCGAACTCGTCCTGGATTTCGTGCAGAATGGGAATAAGCGGGCCTTCGAGCCCCTTGAGTTCGCCGACGATCGCCAGCGTCCGTTCGGTCACGTCTGCACGCGGCAGATGGATATTCACTGAAAGAGCCCTCCCGGCTCGCGGCCGCACCGCCAAGATCTCCCCGACCGTCGTCGCGCCGCTGTCTCAACCACTTGGCAAAGATCGGAGATTTCACGCTCTTTGCCCATGAAACAAGCTTCGCGCTTATGCTTCCATGGGTCAATAAGGCTGTTCCGTCGATCGATAGAAAATTTCTATTGAACCTGGTTGCGCTCACCGAGGATACGGGCCTCGTGCAACAGCGCGGAGACGAGCGGCGTGAACGGCTCACGATAGGTGGCGACCAGGCCCACCGTATGGCGGACGTCCGGATCGACGATCGGGATCATCCGTATATCCTCGTGAAAACCGAATGATTTCGCAACGTTATAAGGCATGATGCTCGCCCACCGGCCCGTCCGGACGTGGGAGAAGAGCACGATCATCGAATTCGATTCGAGGGTCGGCTTCGGGACCGCGCCTGCCTCGGCAAAGTGCTGATTGATGATGCGCCGGTTCTGCATGTCGGCCGTCAATAGACAAAGCCGAATGTCGCTCACTTCCTTCCAGGTCACGCTTTCGCGATCCGAAAGCGCCGTACCGGCGGCCGTAACCAGATGATATTGCTCGATCTGCAGGGGCACGCTCGTCACCCGGCCGAGCGGCTCGTTCTCCAGATAGGTCAGACCGGCATCGATCTCGAGGTTTTCGAGGAGCGCGAGGATCTGCAGCGATGTGGTCGAAAGCACCGAGAAGGTGACGTCCGGATGCTTCTCCTGGAAGGGCGCAGTGATCAGCGGCACCATGGAGAGGGTCGTCGGCACCGCGGCGAGGCGCATATGCCCCGAGAGACCTTTTCGCGCCGCACGCATCTCCTCGCGCATCGTACGGCTGTCACTGACGATCCGCCGTGCCCATTCCAGCACCCGCTGCCCTTCGGGCGTCAGCCCCTGGAAACGTGATCCGCGATTGACCAGAATGACGCCGAGCTGTTCTTCGAGCTGCCGGATCGCTGCCGAAAGCGTCGGCTGCGTCACCCCGCACTCCTCCGCCGCCCGGCCGAAATGCCGTTCGCGGGCCAGTGCGAGAAAGAATTCCAGCTTGTCGATCATTCGTGGCCTTTAGATTTGTCCCTCTCCCAGGGTCTAACCCGAGGACTAGCCCTCTCCCCGCAGCGCGGGGAGAGGGGACTGAAGACGCCGCCGCGAGTCTCTTCTCCCCGCAAGCGGGGAGAAGGTGCCGGCAGGCGGATGAGGGGCGGACGCGCGCTCAAGCGATGAGCTGCCCACCGTTCACCTCCAGGACCTGGCCGGTGATATAGCCCGAAAGCGCGTGTGCGGCGAGGAAGAGATAGGCCGGCGCGCAATCCTCCGCCGTCCCGAGCCGGCCGAGCGGGATCGTCTTGCGCGTCGCTTCCAGCTTCTCCGGCGTCGAATAGCGCTCGTGGAAATCCGTCGTGATCGTGCCGGGCGAGACGCAGTTGACACGGATGCCGTCCGGCGCAAGTTCACGCGCCAGCGCCTTCGAATAGGTTGCGACGAAAGCTTTGGTGGCAGAGTAGATCGAAGAGCCCGGACTGCCGCCCATGCGCGCCGAGATCGAAACCGTGTTGACGATCGCAGGATGCGTGCCCTTGCGCAGGAGCGGCAGCATCGTCCGGGTCATCTCCACGACCGAGGTCTGGTTGAGCTGCACGACCATGCGGTATTGCTCATCGGTGAGATCGGCCGCCGGAAAACGGCCGACCATCGTGCCGGCATTGTTGACGAGGACATCGACGCTGTCGAAGCGGCTCCTCGCGACATCGGCGAGGCTCTCGACGCCCCCCTCGGCAAGGAAATCCGCCGCCGCGAGGAATGCCCTGCCCTCGGCCGCTGCAAGATCGAGAAACTCCGGGCGGTCGGCGGCGATCGTCCGCCCCATATGCACCAGCACGCGCGCACCGCAGTCGAGGAACTGCCGTGCGACCTCGAGGCCGATGCCCCTGCCGCCGCCGGTGACCACCACGTTCATGCCCTTGAACAAGGCCGGATGATACATGCGCTTTCTTCCTCCCGATAACGTCGGACTGGCGTGCCCCTCCACCGATTACAGCGCAGATCGGGCGCGAGCCGCAACGAAAATCGAACGCGCTGGATATTTCTAATCTGAAATTGCGCCGCTTTCGTTTTCGCATATTATGAAAGAAAACGAAACGCGAGGGGCGGATGTATCTGACCGGACGACAGGCGGAGATTTTGGAACTGGCGAAAACGGAAGGCCGCGTACTGGTCGAGGATCTCGCCCAGCGCTTTTCCGTTACGCCGCAGACGATCCGCAAGGATCTGAACGATCTCTGCGACGCCAGGGTTTTGAACCGCATTCACGGCGGCGCCATTTTTCCGAGCGGCAAGGAAAACGTCAGATACGAATCCCGCCGCCAGATCGCCGCAGCGGAAAAGCAGGCGATCGGCCGCGCCGCGGCCGCGCTCATCCCGGACAATTCTTCGCTCTTCATCAATATCGGCACCACGACGGAAGCAGTCGGAGAAGCGCTCCTCGACCACCGGGAACTGATGATCATCACCAACAACATCAACGTTGCCAACAGGTTGCGGGTCTTCCCCTCGATCGAGGTGGTGATCGCCGGCGGGGTCGTGCGCGGCTCCGACGGCGGCATCGTCGGAGAGGCCGCCGTCGACTTCATCAAGCAGTTCAAGGTGGATTTCGCGGTGATCGGCGCCTCGGCGATCGACTCCGACGGAGCCCTGCTCGATTTCGACTATCGCGAAGTGAAGGTGGCGCAGGCGATCATCGCCAATGCGCGCCATGTCATCCTCGTTTCGGATTCGACGAAATTCGAACGCACCGCGCCGGTGCGTATCGGCCATATCTCGCAGGTGCAGACGTTCATCACCGACCGCTGCATCATTGAAAACGTTCGGAAAATCTGTGCTGACCAGGATGTGAGGCTGGTCGAGACCGAGGTCTGATCCGGTCTCCGATTCCCTGGCGCGGAGCCCGGAAACATTCGTTTGACATTCGAAATATTTTCGCTTTAACTGCTTTCACTTTCGCGATTGCACAAATTGTGCGCCGCGGAGTGTGGAGGGGAAAACAAGAGTGTCAGAGCAGACGATCTTCGACGTCTTCGTCATAGGCGGCGGCATCAACGGATGCGGCATCGCGCGTGATGCGGCTGGCCGCGGATATTCCGTCGCGCTGGCGGAGATGAGCGATTTCGCCTCCGGAACATCCTCCGGCTCGACCAAGCTCATCCATGGCGGCTTGCGCTATCTCGAACATTATGAATTCCGCCTCGTGCGCGAAGCCCTGATGGAGCGCGAAGTCCTCTGGGCGATGGCGCCGCACGTGATCTGGCCGATGCGCTTCGTGCTGCCCTTCCACAAGGGTGGTCCGCGGCCGGCATGGCTGATCCGCCTCGGCCTCTTCCTTTACGATCATATAGGCGGCCGTAAGCTTCTGCCGGCGACGAAGACGCTCGACATGACGCGCGATCCCGCGGGCGCACCGCTGAAGGGCCTCTTCACCAAAGCATTCGAATATTCGGACGGCTGGGTCGACGATGCTCGCCTCGTGGTGCTGAACGCGCGCGACGCCGCCGACCGCGGCGCGAGGATCATGGCACGCACCCGCGTCGTCTCGGCGCGCCGCGAGGGCGGCCGTTGGGCAATCGAAATCGAGAGCACGGAGACGGGCGCGCGCGAGACGATGCGCGCCCGCATGCTCGTCAATGCCGCGGGCCCCTGGGTGGACCGGGTTCTCTCCGAAGCGGTCGGCAACAACGACGTCCGCAATGTCCGCCTGGTCCAGGGCAGCCATATCGTCGTGAAGAAGAAGTTCGACGATCCGCGCGCCTATTTCTTCCAGAACCCGGACGGGCGGATCATGTTCGCCATTCCTTACCAGGACGAGTTCACGCTGATCGGAACCACCGATCGCGATTTCACCGGCAATCCGGCTGACGTGCGCATCAGCGATGCGGAGATAGATTATCTCTGCAGGGCGGCGAGCGAATATTTCAGCGACCCGGTCGGCAGAGAGGATATCGTGTGGACCTATTCCGCCGTGCGCCCCCTTTTCGATGACGGTGCGAGCAAGGCGCAGGAGGCGACCCGCGACTATGTGCTGCGCGTCGAGAACGGCGATGCACCGCTGCTCAACGTCTTCGGCGGCAAGCTCACCACCTACAGGCGGCTTGCGGAATCGGCGCTCGAGAAGATCGGCGAGACCATCGGGGAAAAGGGCAGGAAATGGACGGCCGTATCGCATCTGCCGGGCGGCGATTTTCCGGCCGCCGGCTATGACGACGAGGTCGCGAAGCTCAGGACGCGCTATCCTTTCCTGACCGCTTCCCACGCCCGCCGGCTGGTACGGCTCTACGGCACGCGGGCGGCGCAGCTTCTCGGCAATGCCGCGAGCGAGGCCGACCTCGGAAAGCACTTCGGCGCGGATCTCTATGCTGCGGAAGTGGATTGGCTCATCGTGCAGGAATGGGCATTGCGCGCGGAGGACGTGCTTTGGCGCCGCACGAAACTGGGACTGAAGTTTTCGCGGGCGCAAACCGCGGAACTGGAGGAATATATGCGGGGCGCGGTCAACGCGGCCGCCTGAGGTACCACGGCTGAACTGCCGTTGGGGTGGAGAATTCAATGCTTGAAATGAAGAAGATATCCAAGGTCGTGGGTGGAGAGACGCACATCCACCCGACCGACCTTGTGCTGGAGAGGGGGACGCTCAACGTGCTGCTCGGCCCGACGCTCTCCGGCAAGACGTCGCTGATGCGGCTGATGGCAGGTCTCGACAAGCCCGCCTCCGGTTCGATCTTTTTCGACGGTGCCGACGTTACCGGCGTTCCGGTTCAGAAGCGCTCGGTTGCCATGGTCTATCAGCAGTTCATCAACTATCCGGCGATGACGGTGTACGAGAACATCGCCTCGCCGATGCGGATCAAGCGCGCCGACGGCGCCACCGTCGACCGCGAAGTGCGCAAGGCGGCGGAACTCCTGAAGCTCACGCCCTATCTCGACCGCACGCCGCTCAACCTGTCCGGCGGTCAGCAGCAGCGCACCGCGCTCGCCCGCGCCATCGTCAAGAATGCCGATCTGGTGCTGCTCGACGAGCCGCTTGCCAATCTCGACTACAAGCTGCGGGAGGAACTGCGCGAGGAACTGCCGAAGATCTTCGCCGCATCCGGCGCGATCTTCGTCTACGCGACGACAGAGCCGTCGGAAGCGCTTTTGCTCGGCGGCAATACCGCCACCCTGAGCGAGGGAAGGATCACCCAGTTCGGCCGCACCATCGACGTCTATCGCCGCCCGGTCGACATCGTCACGGCCCGCACATTTGCCGATCCGCCGCTGAACACCATCGGCCTGCTGAAGACGGGGTCGCAGTTCGTGCTTGAAGGTAAGCCGGTGCTCGCCGTTCCCTCCCATCTTCGCTCCCTCGCCGACGGTCCTTGCACGGTGGCCTTCCAGCCGCATCACCTTTCTTTCGGCCAGCCGGACGGCAGCGACGAGCCGCTGACCGTAAAAACGGCGATCTCGGAGATCACCGGATCCGAAAGTTTCATTCACGTCGCCTTCGCGGGCGCCCGCTGGGTCATGCTCGCACCCGGCATTCACGAGATCGAACCGGACGCAATGCTAAAGGTCTTCGTCGATACCCGCCACCTCATGGCTTTCGGGCCGGACGGCAGGGCTGTCGGCGGGATGGCCTGAGAAAAGGCGTCGGGGAGGAAACCATGGCACGCATCAATCTCGAACATATCCGCCACGCCTACGGCGCCAGGCCGAAGTCGGAGTCCGATTACGCCCTGAGAGAGGTCCATCACGAATGGAACGACGGCGGCGCCTATGCGCTGCTCGGCCCTTCCGGCTGCGGCAAGACCACGCTGCTCAACATCATTTCGGGGCTGATCAACCCTTCCGAGGGTCGCATCCTTTTCGATGGAACCGACGTCACGCATCTGACGACGCAGCAGCGCAACATCGCCCAGGTGTTCCAGTTCCCTGTCATCTACGACACGATGACCGTCTACGACAATCTCGCCTTTCCGCTGCGCAACCGGCATGTGCCCGAAACCGAGGTCGACCGCCGCGTCAAGGAAATCCTAGAGATGACCGGGCTCGGCAGCTGGGCCAAGAAGACCGCGCGCGGGCTGACCGCCGACCAGAAGCAGAAGATTTCGCTCGGCCGCGGCCTCGTGCGCTCGGACGTCAGCGCCATCCTCTTCGACGAGCCGCTGACCGTCATCGATCCGGAAATGAAATGGGTCCTGCGCTCGCAGATCAAGCGGCTGCACAAGCAGTTCGGCTTCACCATGGTCTATGTGACGCACGACCAGACCGAGGCGCTCACCTTCGCCGACAAGGTCGTCGTCATGTATGACGGCCAGATCGTCCAGATCGGCACGCCGGCCGAGCTTTTCGAGCGGCCGCGCCACACCTTCGTCGGTTATTTCATCGGCTCTCCCGGCATGAACGTGCTGCCGGCCGAGATCGCCGGCAACACGGCAGCCGTCGGCGACCAGAGGATCGCGCTCAATTTCCAGCCGCAGATCAAGGCCGGCGCCAGGATCGAACTCGGCATCCGTCCGGAATTCATTTCCCTCGGCCGCGAAGGCATGCCGGTCGCCGTCACGAAGGTCGAGGATATCGGCCGCCATAAGGTCGTGCGCGCCCGCTTCGCCGACCGGCCGATCTCGATCATCGTCGACGAGGACGGCGAGATCCCCGCCGAGCCGCGTGTCACCTTCGATCCGAAGGCAATCAACATCTACGCCGATTCCTGGCGCGTCGGCGGGGAGGCCTGACATGGAAAAGACCTGGAACAACAAGGCCTGGTTCATGGTCCTGCCGGTGCTGGTGCTCGTCGCCTTCTCGGCGGTGATCCCGCTGATGACCGTCGTCAACTATTCGGTCCAGGACACATTCGGCAATAACGAGTTCTTCTGGGCCGGCACCGACTGGTTCCTGGACGTGCTCGAATCCGACCGCTTCTGGGATGCGCTCACCCGCAACCTGATCTTCTCGGCGATCATTCTGGCGATCGAGATCCCGCTCGGCATCGTCATCGCGCTCAACATGCCGAAGAGAGGCATCGGCGTGCCGATCTGCCTCGTTCTGATGGCGCTGCCGCTGCTCATTCCGTGGAACGTCGTCGGCACCATCTGGCAGGTCTTCGGCCGCGTCGACATCGGCCTGCTCGGGCGCACGCTCGCCTCGCTCGGCATCAACTATAATTACGTGCAGAATCCGCTCGACGCCTGGGTCACGCTGATCGTCATGGACGTCTGGCACTGGACGAGCCTCGTCGTGCTGCTCTGCTATGCCGGCCTCGTCTCGATCCCGGACGCCTACTACCAGGCCGCCAAGATCGACGGCGCCTCGCGCTGGTCGGTCTTCCGCTACATCCAGCTTCCGAAGATGAAGCGCGTGCTCCTGATCGCCTTCCTGCTGCGCTTCATGGACAGCTTCATGATCTATACGGAACCCTTCGTCGTGACCGGCGGCGGCCCGGGCAATTCGACGACCTTCCTGTCGATCGATCTCGTCAAGACGGCGATCGGCCAGTTCGACCTCGGTCCGGCCGCAGCCCTCTCGATCATCTACTTCCTCATCATCCTGCTCCTGTCGTGGATCTTCTACACGGTGATGACCACGAGCGACGCGCAAGGCTGAGAAAGGAGGGAGGAGACATCATGATGACCAACAAGCAACCACTTTCGCAGCGCCTCTCCTGGCTGGTGCCGACGATCTACATCGTCTTCCTGCTCCTGCCGATCTACTGGCTCGTCAATATGAGCTTCAAGGAGACGAGCGAGATCCTCAGCACCTTCTCGCTGTGGCCGCAGAATCCGACGCTTCGGAACTATGCGGTGATCTTTACCGATCCCTCCTGGTACAACGGCTACATCAACTCGATCACCTATGTCGTCCTGAACACGCTGATCTCCGTGACGGTGGCGCTGCCGGCAGCCTACGCCTTTTCACGCTACCGCTTTCTCGGCGACAAGCACCTGTTCTTCTGGCTGCTCACCAACCGGATGGCGCCGCCGGCGGTTTTCGCGCTGCCCTTCTTCCAGCTCTATTCCGCCTTCGGTCTCATCGACACGCACATCGCGGTGGCGATCGCGCATTGCCTGTTCAACGTGCCGCTCGCCGTCTGGATCCTGGAAGGCTTCATGTCCGGCGTGCCGAAGGAGATCGACGAGACCGCCTATATCGACGGCTACTCCTTCCCGCGCTTCTTCGTGAAGATCTTCGTACCCCTGATCGCGTCCGGCATCGGCGTGGCAGCCTTCTTCTGCTTCATGTTCTCGTGGGTCGAGCTGCTGATCGCCCGCACCCTGACGACGACCGACGCCAAGCCGATCGCCGCGACGATGACGCGCACGGTCTCCGCTTCCGGTCTCGACTGGGGCGTGCTCGCCGCCGCCGGCGTGCTGACGATCATCCCCGGTGCGCTCGTCATCTATTTCGTTCGCAATTACATCGCCAAGGGCTTCGCCCTGGGGAGGGTCTGATGGCAACCATCGCCACTCGCAAGAACCGCTGGCCCGTCGCGCTTGCCGCCGTGCTCGTCGTCTATCTCACCGCAGCCGGCCTGCTTTTTTCCGTTCTGCCGGCCAAGGACGGCAAGACCGACTGGTTCGCCCCGCTGATCCCCGGCGGCTGGATGGCCTGGTCTTTCCCGACCGCCATGTTCTTTCTGACGATCTTCGCGCTCCTGTCGCTGATGGCCGTCTGGGAATATGCCCGGCCGGGCGGAAACCCGCGCGTCGGCATCCTGCGCTTCGAGACGACCCGCGGCGACCGGCTCTTCGTCTCGCTGCTCGGAAGCGCATTCATTCACCTCGCCTGGCTGGGGCTGGTCGGCGCAAATCTCTGGTGGGCGGTCGCCCTGTCGGTGATCTATGCGGTCGGCGTCTTCCGCTACGTCTGAGGAACCAAACGAAGGGCGCTCACCGCGGGCGCCCTTTGAAACTGCAAGTGAACGCAATCGCAAAACCCAAGGGAGGATTTAATGCGAAGGCACCTTTTGACAACGACGGCGGCTATGCTGCTGGCATTTACCGGCTCGGCATTTGCCGGGATGGACGAGGCAAAGCAGTTCCTGGACAAGGAAGTCGGCGACATGTCCTCGCTCGACCGCGCTGCCCAGGAAGCGGAAATGCAATGGTTCGTCGATGCGGCAAAGCCCTTTGCCGGCATGGAGATCAAGGTCGTTTCCGAAACGATCACCACGCATGAATATGAATCGAAGGTGCTGGCCCCGGCTTTCACCGCGATCACCGGCATCAAGATCACCCACGACCTGATCGGCGAAGGCGACGTCGTCGAAAAACTGCAGACGCAGATGCAGTCGGGCGAGAACGTCTATGACGCCTATATCAACGACTCTGACCTGATCGGCACGCACTGGCGCTACCAGCAGGCGCGCAGCCTGACCGACTTCATGGCGAACGAGGGCAAGGACGTCACCAACCCCAACCTCGACATCGACGACTTCATCGGCAAATCCTTCACCACCGCTCCGGACGGCAAACTCTACCAGCTTCCCGACCAGCAGTTCGCGAACCTCTACTGGTTCCGCTACGACTGGTTCAACGACGAGAAGAACAAGGCGGACTTCAAGGCGAAGTACGGCTACGAACTCGGCGTTCCGGTCAACTGGTCGGCCTATGAGGACATCGCCGAGTTCTTCACCGGCCGCGAGATCGACGGCAAGAAGGTCTATGGCCACATGGACTACGGCAAGAAGGACCCGTCGCTCGGCTGGCGCTTCACCGATGCCTGGCTGTCGATGGCCGGCAACGGCGACAAGGGCATCCCGAACGGCAAGCCGGTCGACGAGTGGGGCATCAAGGTCGACGAGAACTCGCGGCCCGTCGGATCCTGCGTCGCGCGCGGCGGCGACACCAACGGCCCGGCCTCGGTCTACGCCATCCAGAAATATCTCGACTGGATGAAGGCCTATGCGCCGGCTGCTGCCCAGGGCATGACCTTCTCGGAATCCGGCCCGGTACCGTCGCAGGGCGAGGTCGCCCAGCAGATGTTCACCTATACGGCCTTCACCGCCGACTTCGTGAAGGAAGGCCTGCCGGTCGTGAACGAGGACGGCACACCGAAGTGGCGTTTTGCCCCGAGCCCGCACGGCGTCTACTGGAAGGACGGCATGAAGCTCGGCTACCAGGACGCCGGGTCCTGGACTCTTCTGAAGTCGACGCCGGACGACAGGGCCAAGGCTGCGTGGCTCTACGCGCAGTTCGTAACCTCCAAGACGGTGGACGTGAAGAAGAGCCATGTCGGCCTCACCTTCATCCGCCAGTCGACGCTCGACCATCAGAGCTTCACCGAACGCGCCCCGAAGCTCGGCGGCCTGATCGAGTTCTACCGTTCGCCGGCCCGCCTGCAGTGGTCGCCGACCGGAACGAACGTGCCCGACTATCCGAAGCTGGCACAGCTCTGGTGGCAGGCGATCGGCGACGCTTCCTCCGGCGCGAAGACCGCCCAGGAAGCGATGGACTCGCTCTGCGCCGAGCAGGAAAAGGTGCTGCAGCGCCTGGAACGTGCGGGAGTCCAGGGCGACATCGGTCCGAAGCTCGCCGAAGAGCACGACCTCGAATATTGGAACGCGGAAGCCGTGAAGGCCGGCAACCTCGCACCGCAGCTCAAGGTCGAGAACGAGAAGGAAAAGCCGACCACCGTCAATTATGACGAGCTGGTCAAGAGCTGGCAGACGAACTGATCGATAGACGCCGCCGATCCGTCGGCGGCGTTCTTCAGGGGAGATGCTGCACCGGGGCTGGAAACGGCCCCGGTTTTTTCGCTTCGAATCGGGTGTCACCCCGCGCTCGCCGCTGCGACCACCGCAGCATTACCGCCCGCCAGGCGAAAACTGTTTCCCCAATTTCGGTAAGGCAGCGCCCCATCGCCGCTGCCATTATTTGCCACCTTCTTCGTAGGAAGTGGATGACATGCAAAGGTATTGGAGGAGATTACCTTGGCAAACAGTGCAGAGGAAACCGTATCACCAACGCGCCCGGAGGATGAGAAGCTCGGCATCGGCGCCAATCTGGCCTATGGCCTGCAGCACGTACTGACGATGTATGGAGGCATCGTCGCCGTGCCCCTGATACTGGGCCAGGCCGCAGGCCTCGGCTCCGGCGACATCGGCCTGCTCATCACGGCATCCCTGTTTGCCGGCGGCCTCGCCACCATTTTGCAAACCATGGGCCTGCCCTTCTTCGGAAGCCAGTTGCCGCTGGTCCAGGGCGTTTCCTTTTCCGGCGTGGCGACGATGATCGCCATTTCCGGCAATGGGGGGCTTCAGTCGGTGCTCGGCGCCGTCATTGCCGCCTCGCTGATCGGCCTGCTGATAACGCCCATATTCTCGCGGATCACCCGCTTTTTTCCGCCGCTCGTCACCGGCATCGTGATCACCACCATAGGACTGACGCTGATGCCCGTTGCCGCGCGCTGGGCCATGGGCGGCAACAGCAGTGCGCCTGATTTCGGCAGCCCCGCCAATATCCAGCTTGCAGCGGTCACGCTCGTCATCGTGCTCCTGCTCAGCAAGCTCGGAAGCGCCGCGATCTCGCGGCTCTCGATCCTGCTCGCCCTGATCATCGGTACGGTGATAGCCTATTTCGCCGGCATGGCTGATTTCTCGCAGGTGACCGAAGGGCCTTTCTTCGCGCTTCCGCTGGTCTTCCACTTCGGCTATCCGACCTTCGAAGTCGCGGCGATCGCTTCGATGTTCATCGTCATCATGGTGACGCTGGTCGAGACTTCGGCGGACATTCTGGCGGTCGGCGAAATCATCGAGACGAAAGTGGATTCGCGCCGGCTCGGCGACGGCCTCAGGGCCGACATGCTGTCGAGCCTGCTCGCACCGATCTTCGGCTCCTTCACCCAGAGCGCCTTTGCCCAGAATGTCGGGCTGGTGGCGGTCACCGGGGTCAAGAGCCGCTATGTCGTTGCAACCGGCGGCCTGTTTCTCGTCACGCTCGGTCTTCTGCCTGTCATGGGCCGCATCGTCGCGGCGGTTCCGAGTTCCGTGCTCGGCGGCGCCGGCATCGTGCTCTTCGGCACGGTCGCGGCGAGCGGCATCCGCACCCTGTCGAAGGTGGACTACGCCAACAACATGAACCTGGTCATCGTCGCGACCTCGATCGGCTTCGGCATGATTCCGATCGCCTCGCCGACCTTCTACGAGCATTTCCCGGCCTGGGTCGAGACGATCTTCCATTCCGGTATCAGCTCCGCCGCGCTGATGGCGATCAGCCTCAACCTGATCTTCAACCATATGACCGCCGGGAACTCGGACCAGCAATCGGTGTTCGTCGCCGGCACGGAGCGGACGCTGCGCTATCAGGACATCGCGCGGCTGCACGACGGCGACTATTTCCTCAACGGCAAGCTCTACGACGCCAACGGCACGGAAGTGCCCGTGCTTGCCGCGGAAGCGCATTGACACACGGCAATCCGTTCCGCTGAACCGGCGAAAACGCGATCCGGGCGCATGCTCGTCCGGATCGCCCCCGATGCGCCCGATTACCCTCGAAAAACCCGAAAGTGTTTTCACTTCCTGCACCCTTGCGGCATGCTCCCGCCGCACGAAAAGTTCCCCTCCCCCGTTGGAGGACGGGAACGGACGGTCGCGGCGATGGAGGAGGAACCATGAACGACGCATCCAGCATACATCCCGTGGACGAGCGCCTGCCGATCGGCAGGCTTGCGACGCTCGGGATACAGCATGTTCTTGTCATGTATGGCGGCGCCGTCGCGGTGCCCCTGATCGTCGGCCGGGCGCTGCAGCTGAGCCCGGAAGACGTCGCCTTCCTGATCTCGGCGGACCTGTTCGTCTGCGGCATCGTCACCATCATCCAGTCGCTGGGGCTGACCAGGGGCATAGGCATCCGCCTTCCCGTGATGATGGGCGTCACCTTTGCCGCCGTCGGCCCGATGGTCTCCATGGCCGCCATGACGCCCGGGATCGACGGGGCACGGACGATCTTCGGCGCGATCATCGGCGCCGGCCTCGTCGCGCTTCTCATCGCGCCCATCATGGGACGCCTGTTGAAGTTCTTCCCGCCCGTCGTCACCGGCACCATCATTCTCGTCATCGGGGTGACCCTGATGCGCGTCGGCGTCAACTGGATATTCGGCAATCCCTTCGGTCCGACGGCGCCGAAACTCGTCGATCCGGCCCACGCACAGTGGCTGGCCGGCTTGAAGCAGCTCGCCGCAACCGGCGGTCCGGCCGTGCCGGATGGGCTGGTCCTCGGCGCCACGGTTCCGAACCCGATCTATGCCGAACCGGGCCATGTGGCGCTTGCCGCCTTCGTGCTGGTCTCCATTCTCGTGGTGGCCCGTTTCGGCAAGGGGCTCATCAGCAACATCGCGGTTCTGATCGGCATCGTGATCGGATGCGTCGCGGCAGCCCTGCTCGGCATGATGCATTTCGATCGGGTGGCGAGCGCCGGCTGGTTCGCCGTCGTGACGCCCTTGCGCTTCGGCATGCCGATCTTCGATCCGGTGCTGATCGCCACCATGTCGCTCGTCATGATCGTCGTGATGATCGAATCGACCGGCATGTTCCTGGCACTCGGCGAGATGACGAACCGCGAGGTCAAGCAGCAGCAATTGACCGCCGGACTTCGGGTGGACGGTCTCGGCACCATCATCGGCGGTCTCTTCAACACATTCCCCTATACGAGCTTCTCGCAGAATGTCGGCCTCGTCGGCGTCACCGGCGTCAAGAGCCGCTACGTCTGCGTGATGGGCGGAGTCATCATGATCCTGCTCGGCGTTATCCCGAAGATGGGCGCGCTGGTCGAGGCGGTTCCGACCTTCGTTCTCGGCGGTGCGGGGCTCGTGATGTTCGGCATGGTGGCGGCAACCGGCGTCAGGATTCTCTCGACGGTCGACTTCAAGTCCTCGCGCAACAACCTGTTCGTGGTCGCCGTCTCCGTCGGCTTCGGCCTCATTCCGATGATCGCCCCCAACTTCCTGATGTGGATGCCGCACGCGATCCATCCCATCATCGAGTCCGGCATAGTGCTGGCCGCGGTCTCGGCCGTCGTGCTCAATGCCTTCTTCAACGGCCTCAGCATCGAGCGTTCCGCATGCGTCGAGGCCGCGCGGCTGGCAGACGGCCATTGATCCGCATTACCCCGCGGGCAAAAGCCCGCGGGGTAATGCGCCACACTTCGATCGGCACCGAAGCATCGCCGTGGCTCCGGACACTAGGAATGGTCCGATGAACAACGATTCACAAGGACCACATTCATGGACAGGCCACGTCTCGCTCTCGAACTGCTTCTGCTTGTCGCCCTCGCAACGCTCTGGGGCGCCTCCTACACCTTCATCAAGATCGGCGTCGAAACCATTCCCCCGGTTACGCTGATCGCCGCGCGAACGCTGATTGCCGGCACGGTTCTTCTGGCGCTGATCGCGTGGCGCGGCCTGACATTGCCGCGCGACGGGGCGATGTGGCGGCGGTTCCTGTTCCAGGCCTGCTTGAACAGCGTCGTTCCCTTCACCCTGATCGCCTGGTCGGAGCGCACGACCGATGCCGGCGTCGCGGCCATCCTCAACTCCACGACGCCGATCTTCGCCTTTCTCCTGACGGCGCTGATCACCCGGCACGAGCCAGTTACCGCCCGCAAGTTCCTGGGCGTCCTTGCAGGCATCGCCGGAATCGGGCTGATCATCGGTCTTGAGGCCTTCCGCGGCATCGGAGATCAGCTCATCCCGCAGCTTGCGGTTGTTCTTGCGACGGTCTGCTATGCCGGCGCGGCGATATTCGGGAAGGGCTTCAGGGGGCTCGATCCGATGATGCCCGCTTGCGGATCGCTTCTCGCGGGTGCGGCCCTGCTCATCCCGGCGAGCCTCGTCGTCGATCGACCCTGGACGCTCGATCCCTCGCCGGAATCGCTGATTGCGCTCCTCTGCCTGTCCGTCTTCTCGACCGCGCTCGCCTTCGTCATCTATTTCCGCCTGATCCACACGCTCGGTTCCGTCGGCGCGACGGCACAGGCCTATGTGCGCGTGCCGATCGGCGTTGCGATCGGAGTGGTATTTCTCGGGGAAACGCTTTCGACCACTGCATGGCTCGGCCTCGGCTGCGTCATCGCCGGCGTCGCCGCCATGACCATGCCTACGCGGCCCAGGGTTGCCACTGTCGGAGGGTAATTTCGCTCAGTCCTTGCGCTTCCGGCAATAGAGCTCCAGCCGGTGGCGCACCAGGTCATAGCCGAGTTCGGCAGCGATCTCCGCCTGCAGCTGCTCGATCTTGTCGGAGCGGAACTCGATCACCGCACCCGTTTCGATATCGATCAGGTGATCGTGGTGGGGCGCATCCGCCGTCTCGAAGCGGGCAGTCGCGTTCTCGAAGGCATGCCGCTGCACCACCCCTTGCTGCTCCAGTGCGGAAAGAGTCCGATAGACGGTCGAGAGCGACACGGTCGCGTCGATTTCCTTCGCGCGCCGGTGAAGTTCGCTGGCATCCGGGTGGTCTTCGGCCTCGGCCAGGATCTTCAGAATCGCGGCGCGTTGGCGCGTCACGCGGACGCCGCCTTCCCGCAGGATTCCTTCCAGTTCCTCGATCCGATTCTTGCTCTGGCTCATCCCGCGACACTAGCCAAGGGGACACCTTTTGGAAATAGCTAGTTGCAAATGCTTCTCATTTGCATTGACTTATGCAGACCATTCGCCTACCCATATTATGGTTCGCAAAGAGGAGAGCCGGATGATCCATCCAACGAGGCGCATGATCGTGGCGGCAGCAGCGGCGATGGCTGCTCTATCGCTCATGCCGGCGGCGGCCCGGGCGGCGGAAAAGCTCAAGGCCGTCACCACCTTCACGGTCATCGCCGATATGGCGCAGAACGTCGCGGGCGATGCCGCGGTGGTCGAATCGATCACCAAGCCGGGCGCCGAGATCCACAATTACCAGCCGACGCCCCGCGATATCCTCAAGGCGCATGATGCCGACCTCATTCTGTGGAACGGGCTGAACCTCGAGCTCTGGTTCGAAAGGTTCTTCCAGAACTTCGACGGCGTTCCCGGCGTCGTCGTCTCCGAAGGCGTCGAGCCGATGGGCATCGCCGAGGGGCCCTATACCGGCAAACCCAACCCGCATGCCTGGATGTCGCCTTCGGCCGCGCTGATCTATGTCGACAATATCCGCGACGCCTTCGTGCAACACGATCCCCCGAATGCCGAGGTCTACAAGGCAAATGCCGAGGCCTACAAGAAGAAGATCGAGGCGGCGGTCGCACCCATCCGCACCGAGCTCGAAAGGATACCGGCGGAAAGGCGATGGCTCGTTTCGAGCGAGGGCGCATTCAGCTATCTCGCCCGCGATTTCGGCATGAAGGAGCTTTATCTTTGGCCGATCAATGCCGACCAGCAAGGCACGCCGCAGCAGGTGCGCAAGGTGATCGACGTGGTTCGGGCCAATCGGATACCCGTAGTCTTTTCCGAAAGCACCATTTCGCCCGACCCCGCCGAGCAGGTCGCGCGGGAGACGGGTGCAAAATACGGGGGCGTGCTCTATGTCGACTCCTTGAGCGAGGCCGACGGCCCCGTTCCGACCTACATCGATCTGCTGCGCGTTACATCGGAAACGATCGCGAAAGGCTTGTCGCAATGAACCTTCAGGAAAAGGCCCGCGCCTATCCGGGAGCAGCTCCGCAAGAGGAGGATGGCGGCATTCGCGTCAGCGGCGCTACGGTGACCTACCGCAACGGCCACCGGGCGCTGCGCGACGCCTCCTTCGAAATCCCGACGGGCACCATCGCGGCCCTTGTCGGCGTCAACGGCAGCGGCAAGTCGACGCTGTTCAAAGCTATCATGGGCTTCGTCCGGCTGGCCAAGGGCGACATTTCGATCCTGGGCCTCACCGTGCCGCAGGCACTGAGACAGAACCTCGTCGCCTATGTCCCGCAGGCCGAAGAGGTCGACTGGAATTTTCCCGTCCTCGTCGAAGACGTGGTGATGATGGGCCGTTACGGCCATATGAACATGCTGCGCATCCCGAAAAAGGCCGATCACGAGGCGGTCGAGACGGCGCTGGCGCGGGTCGGCATGAGCGAGTTCCGCAAGCGCCAGATCGGCGAGCTTTCCGGCGGTCAGAAGAAGCGGGTCTTCCTGGCCCGGGCGCTTGCCCAGAACGGCCGCGTCATCCTGCTCGACGAGCCTTTCACCGGGGTCGACGTGAAAACGGAGGACGCGATCATCCGCCTGCTCGTCGCGCTTCGCGAAGAAGGCCGTGTGATGCTCGTCTCCACCCATAATCTCGGAAGCGTGCCGGAATTCTGCGACCGCACCATCCTTCTGAAAAATACGGTGCTCGCCTACGGTCCCACGGAAACCACCTTCACCCGCGAAAACCTGGAGCTCGCCTTCGGGGGCGTCCTGCGTCACTTCGTGCTCGGCGGAGAGAACCTCCATGACGATGCCGATCCACGCCAGCTCTCGGTCATCAGCGACGACGAGCGTCCGCTCGTCATGTATGGCGCCCGCGACCGCATGGTTGCGCAGCCGGCCAAACCGGAATCGGAATCCGAGGCGGACTCCGAATGATCGCCACGCTCATCGAGCCGTTCGCCTATAGCTACATGGTGAATGCCATGTGGGTAAGCGCGCTGGTGGGCGCGGTCTGCGCGTTTCTTTCGGCCTATCTCATGCTGAAGGGCTGGTCGCTGATCGGCGATGCGCTCTCCCACTCGATCGTGCCGGGCGTCGCCGGGGCCTATATGCTCGGGCTTCCCTTCTCGCTCGGCGCCTTCTTTTCCGGTGCCCTTGCCGCCGGTGCCATGCTGTTCCTCAACCAGCGCACGCGGCTGAAGGAGGACACGATCATCGGTTTGATCTTCACCTCCTTCTTCGGCCTCGGCCTGTTCATGGTCTCTCTGTCGCCGACCTCGGTGAACATTCAGACGATCGTGCTCGGCAATATCCTCGCCATCACCCCGGCCGACACGTTGCAGCTCGCCATCATCGGCGTCGTCTCACTCATGATCCTGTCCGCCAAGTGGAAGGACCTGATGGTGACCTTCTTCGACGAAAGCCACGCCCGCTCCATCGGCATCAACACCACCTTTCTGAAGGTGCTCTTCTTCACGCTGCTCTCGGCCTCGACGGTGGCGGCGCTGCAGACGGTCGGCGCCTTCCTGGTCGTCGCCATGGTCGTCACCCCCGGCGCGACCGCCTATCTCCTGACCGACCGTTTTCCGCGGCTGATCGTGATCAGCATCGCGATCGGGGCCCTGACGAGCTTCGTCGGCGCCTATGCGAGCTACTTCCTCGACGGCGCAACCGGCGGCATCATCATCGTGCTGCAGACCGCGATCTTCCTGTTCGCCTTCGTACTTGCCCCGAAACACGGGCTGCTCGCCGCCCGCCGCCGCGCATCCGAGGCTCTGGAGACCGCATGATGCCTTCGCTCGACATGCTCCTTGCCGTCTTCGAGTTCGAGTTCATGCGCAATGCGCTGCTGATCTCGGTCCTGGTTGCGATTCCGACGGCGATGCTCTCCTGCTTCCTGGTCCTCAAGGGCTGGTCGCTGATGGGCGACGCGATCTCGCATGCGGTCTTCCCCGGCGTCGTCGTTTCCTACATCGTCGGCCTGCCGCTCGCCGTCGGCGCCTTTACGGCCGGCATGTGCTGCGCGCTTCTGACCGGCTACCTGAAGGAAAACAGCCGCATCAAGCAGGACACGGTGATGGGCGTCGTCTTTTCCGGCATGTTCGGCCTTGGCCTTGTGCTCTACACCAAGATCCAGAGCGACGTGCATCTCGATCACATCCTTTTCGGCGACATGCTAGGCATCGGCTGGGGCGACATTCTGGAGACGGGCCTCATCGCGCTTTTCGCCGCCGGCATTCTCGGCTTGAAATGGCGCGACCTGCTGCTCCACGCCTTCGATCCGGCTCAGGCGCGCGCCATCGGTCTGAGGGTCGGCTGGCTGCATTACGGACTGCTCGCGATCCTGTCGCTGACGATCGTCGGTGCGCTCAAGGCGGTCGGGCTGATCCTGGCCATCGCCATGCTCATTGCCCCCGGCGCGATCGCCTATCTCGTCACGCGGACATTCGGCGCCATGCTGGCGGTCGCGGTGATGGTCGCCGTCGCCGCCTCCTTCTGCGGCGTCTATCTCTCCTTCTTCATCGACAGCGCACCGGCACCCACCATCGTCCTTCTGATGACGGCGATGTTCCTGCTCGCCTTCGCCTATTCCACCTGGAAGATTGCGCGTGCCGAGGCGCAGCGGACAAGCGTGGAATAGACGTAAGCCCCCTCCCCAACCCCTCCCCACAAGGGCCACAAGGGGGAGGGGCTCCCTTGCGGCACCCACAGTTTAAGCCCCTCCTCCCCCTTGTGGGGAGGGGTTGGGGAGGGGCCTCGCTCAGGAGTTTGGACGCCGGCGCCATGATCCCTTATGGTGCGCCACGACTGAAGGTTTGGAGCGGTCCGGTGTAATGCCGTGATCTCCGTGGCGGAGCAACGACGCAAGATGGAGAGGAAACAGCAAGGCCGTTCCGGCATCGCTTTCTTCTTCGTCGCCGTGGGGCTCATCTTCACGGCGATCGCCGCGACCGTGCTCCTGGCCAACGAGCAGCGCCACCTGAAGCAGCTGCTTGCCGGTCTGGGGTTCGCGATGACGCCGCCGCAAACGGAGCGGCCGCCGGAGGCTGCCCGCGGTCCACGTAAAAAGCCCGAACCGCCAAAGGCACTCCTGCCCGCCCACATCTTCGCGGATCTTGCAACGCCGGAACAGCAATTCATCCGTCAGATCCGCAGCGACCCGAGGGCACTTTGCGAGGGACTGAGGGAGGCCGGCTTCCGCGACCTCGAATGGAAATCCGCCGAGAGCGGCCGCTGGGAATGCTCATCGCTCGTTCCCTTTGCCCGCCCCGGCCAGGAACCGAGCTCTTCCATCTTCATCCTGGTCAAGGGCCGTGGCGAGGAGGAGATCACCTCCTTCCGCGTTAAACTCAATATCGAGCACAGCGGGGACACGCCGGTCGTCACCAGCGCTGCTGCGAAGGCGGCATCCGTCTTCTTGAGCGAGGTCCGCTGGGCGGGGGGCGCAAGCATCACTCTCAAGATCCAGGCCCTGCAGGAATTCGATCTCAAGCGCTTCGGCAGTCGTATCCAGTTCAAACGGGAGATGGGGGACACGCCCCGCTACAACTTCCTTGCCAATCAGGCCGCACGCGCGCGGCCGAAGAGCATCGCCGAGCTCTATTTCGACCGCGAAAAATGGCTGATCCCGGGCGACGGAGCGAGCGTTTCCTTTATCCGGGGCCCGAGCGCCTGGGCGCGGCCCGATGCTCGGGCAGAACCGCAGGCGGCAGCGCGGCAGCCTGCCGGCCGGGGCGCAATCCCGGACCATTGATGCGAACCTGACTATCAGCGGTCGATGCGCGTCGAAAGGATGATCGACGACAGGGTCTTTTCGACACCCTCGATTTCGCCGATGCGGTCGATCAACAGGTCCAGCTCGCTGATCGAAGCCGCAGCGACGACCGCGATCAGGTCGAAGCTGCCGCTGACCGAGTGCAGCATGCGGATTTCGCGGATGGCGGCGAGCTCGGGCGTGACCCGGCTCAGCGCCCGCGGTGCGATCGTGATCAGAACATGCGCGCGCACGAGGCCCTTCTCATAGTTTTCCGAGAGGCGCACGCCATAGCCCGCTATCACCCCCTCGCGCTCCAGCCGCTCGATGCGCGCCTGCACGGTGGTGCGCGACAGGCCCAGCCGGCGGGCGATCGTCGCCGTCGGCATGCGGGCGTTCTCGCTCAGTATGGCGAGGAGTTCGCGGTCCTTGTCCGTCACATGCATATCGTCGACCTGTATCGGCATAATGCCGAATATAGACCGACGATTTATCCATATCGACGCTTCAAATCAATATACGGCCGCGGGACAATGCTGGTGAAAGAGGCTCATACCCCGGGGATACAAAATGAAAGACATCGTCGTCATCGGTGCCGGCAAGATCGGCTCCACCATCGCGCGCATGCTGGCCCATAGCGGCGACTACCGCGTCTGCGTCGCCGATCGCAGCGCCGAGCAGTTGCAGCAGGTCGAGAAGCACGACGCCGTCTCGACCGCGGTCGTCGACATCGCCGACAGAAAGGCGCTTGTAGCCCTGCTCTCCGGCAAATTCGCCGTGCTCAGCGCCGCGCCGTTCCATCTGACGGTGGCGATCGCCGAAGCCGCAGCCGAGGCGGAAATCCACTATCTCGACCTGACGGAAGACGTCGAATCGACCCGGCAGGTCAAGGCGATCGCCGCTGAGGCCAGGACCGCCTTCATTCCGCAGTGCGGCCTTGCACCGGGCTTCATTTCCATCGTCGCCAACGACCTCAGCCGGCATTTCGATACGCTCGAAAGCGTGCGCATGCGCGTCGGCGCCCTGCCGCAATACCCGTCGAATGCTTTGAACTACAATCTCACCTGGAGCACCGACGGCGTCATCAACGAATATATCGAGCCCTGCGAGGCGATCGTCGAAGGTTCGCTGATCGAAGTTCCCGCCATGGAAGAGCGCGAGGAGTTTTCGCTCGACGGCGTCACCTACGAGGCCTTCAACACCTCCGGCGGCCTCGGCACGCTTTGCGAGACGCTGAAAGGCAAGGTTCGGACGCTCAATTACAAGACGATCCGTTATCCCGGCCATGCCGCGATCTTCAAGGCGCTCCTGAACGACCTCGGCCTGCGTCATCGCCGCGAGGTGCTGAAGGACATCCTCGAAAACGCCCTGCCGACGACCACCCAGGACGTGGTCGTGATCTTCGTTACCGTTTCGGGCTTCCGCGAAGGCCGCCTGGTGCAGGAGACCTACGCCAACAAGGTCTATAGCGGCGTCGTTGCAGGACGCATGCAGAGCGGCATCCAGATCACCACCGCCGGCAGCATCTGCGCCGTTCTCGACATGCTCGCGGAAGGCAAGATCCCTACCAAGGGCTTCGTCCGCCAGGAAGACATCGCGCTCGACACCTTCCTCGCCAACCGCTTCGGCCACTACTACGCCCAGAAGCACGAGACGGAACGCGCGGCGAGCTGAGCCCGAGTTCAGTTGTTTATCGAAATGCCCGGACCTCGTCCGGGCATTTTTCATTCCTGCTTGAAGCGCCCCCTCATCCGCCTGCCGGCACCTTCTCCCCGCAAGCGGGGCGAAGGAGACTCGCGGCGCCGTCCTGTTCTCTTTCCGTCGAAGCGAGCAGCTGCAAACCTGATAGGGCTGGGAGTTCTCGGCTTGCCCCTTCTCCCCGCCTGCGGGGAGAAGGTCGCGGCAGCGGGATGAGGGGCGGCAACGGACGGAGAGAGGGATATTCAGCGCAAATAGACCGATATCCGGAGACGAAAAACCCCGCTCGAGGCGGGGTTCGTTAGGCATTATCCCTTATCGGGATGTCCCTTTCAGGCCGGGATCACGATCTCCCCGAGCTTCGTAAGTTCGGCGATGAATTGTTCCAGACGGGTCTTCTTCTCATCGCCGGCGCCTTCGAGTTCGGCGCGTGCCGCTTCGATGCGGTTCTCGAGAACCGTGGGATCCAGCTCGTCGACATGGACGGCGGATTCGGCCAAAAGCGTGCAGCCGGAAGGCAGGATGTCGGCAAAGCCGCCGAAGACGGCGTAACGTTCTGTCTTGCCGGCAGCCGTCTTCACCGCGACGACGCCCGGCTTGATGGTCGTCATGGTCGGCGCGTGATTGGCCATCACGGTCATCTCGCCCTCGGTCGCCGGAATGACGACTTCGGTCACCTTCTCCGAGACAAGCAGACGCTCGGGGGAAACAAGCTCAAAATTGAAACTTTCGGCCATGACCATTCACTTCTGGTGAGCGCGCCGCTGGTCGGCGGGCTGTGCACGTTCTCCGCCATCATTTGCCGCGGCGGGATGAAAGCCGTGGCGCGAAAACTCCGCGCCACGGTTCCTGATGCAGATCAGGCGGCTTCGGCAGCCAGCTTCTTGGCCTTCTCGACGGCTTCCTCGATGGAACCGACCATGTAGAAGGCGGCTTCCGGCAGGTGGTCGTACTCGCCGTTGACGAGGCCCTTGAAGCCCTTGATCGTGTCTTCGAGCGCAACCAGCTTGCCCGGCGAGCCGGTGAAGACTTCGGCGACGAAGAACGGCTGCGACAGGAAACGCTCGATCTTGCGGGCGCGGGCGACGGCGATCTTGTCCTCTTCGGAAAGCTCGTCCATGCCCAGGATCGCGATGATGTCCTGCAGGGCCTTGTAGCGCTGCAGGGTCGACTGCACCTTGCGCGACACTTCGTAATGCTCTTCGCCGACGATCATCGGGTCCAGCATGCGCGAGGTCGAGTCGAGCGGATCCACGGCCGGGTAGATGCCCTTTTCGGCGATCGAGCGCGACAGAACCGTCGTCGCATCGAGGTGCGCGAACGAGGTCGCCGGTGCCGGGTCGGTCAAATCGTCGGCCGGAACGTAAATCGCCTGAACCGAGGTGATCGAGCCCTTGGTCGTGGTGGTGATGCGCTCCTGCATCTGGCCCATGTCGGTTGCCAGCGTCGGCTGATAGCCCACGGCCGAAGGAATACGGCCGAGCAGAGCCGACACTTCCGAGCCTGCCTGGGTGAAGCGGAAGATGTTGTCGACGAAGAAGAGAACGTCCTGGCCTTCGTCACGGAACTGTTCGGCGACCGTCAGGCCGGTCAGCGCGACGCGTGCGCGGGCGCCCGGCGGCTCGTTCATCTGGCCGTAGACGAGCGCGGCCTTGGAACCTTCGCCGCCGCCATGCTTGTTCACGCCGGACTCGATCATTTCGTGATAGAGGTCGTTGCCTTCGCGGGTCCGTTCACCGACGCCTGCGAAGACGGAGTAACCGCCGTGCGCCTTGGCGACGTTGTTGATCAGTTCCATGATCAGCACGGTCTTGCCGACGCCCGCGCCGCCGAAGAGGCCGATCTTGCCGCCCTTCGCATAGGGAGCGAGCAGGTCGACGACCTTGATGCCGGTGACGAGAATCTGCGCTTCCGTCGACTGGTCCACATAGGCCGGCGCTTCCTGGTGGATGGCGCGGCGGGCGGAAGTCTTCAGCGGGCCGGCTTCGTCGACCGGCTCGCCGATGACGTTCATGATGCGGCCGAGCGTTTCCTTGCCGACCGGAACCGCGATCGGGCCGCCCGTGTCGGCGACCTTCTGGCCGCGAACGAGACCTTCGGTCGAGTCCATGGCGATCGTGCGGACGGAGTTTTCGCCGAGATGCTGCGCAACTTCGAGAACGAGGCGGTTGCCGTTGTTGTCGGTTTCCAGCGCGTTCAGGATCTGCGGGAGCTGGCCTTCTTCGAATGCGACGTCGACGACGGCGCCGATGACCTGCGTCACGCGGCCGACAGCACCCGTAGCCGCAACGACTGTCTTGGCGGAAGCTGCCTTCTTCGGAGCAGCCGGCTTCTTCGCCGCTGCGGTTTCTTTCGGGGTAGCTGCCTTAGCCATAATTCTTACCCTCTTCTCGTAACCTTAGAGCGCTTCCGCGCCAGAGATGATTTCAATGAGTTCCTTGGTGATCTGCGCCT
>Ga0209281_1000818_pt1 | contig 28143 bp, 20 predicted proteins | sample MedtruBG_FD_187514 | JGI IMG/M metagenome (GOLD analysis project Ga0209281, IMG submission 187514) | Root nodule microbial communities of legume samples collected from California, USA - Medicago truncatula BG (SPAdes) (version 2) | ecosystem: Host-associated > Plants > Roots > Nodule | place... | reverse complement strand
AAACCTCCAACAACACTGACGAAGATGCGGAAGAAGCTGCTGCACAGGTACTGTCCAGCGTGGAATCTGAAATCGGGCGTACCACTGACCCGGTCCGCATGTACATGCGCGAAATGGGTACCGTTGAGCTGTTGACCCGCGAAGGCGAAATCGACATCGCTAAACGCATCGAAGACGGGATCAACCAGGTTCAGTGCTCTGTTGCTGAATACCCGGAAGCGATCACCTATCTGCTGGAGCAGTACGATCGCGTTGAAGCGGAAGAAGCTCGCCTGTCCGACCTTATCACCGGCTTTGTCGACCCGAACGCTGAAGAAGATATGGCGCCAACCGCCACTCACGTCGGTTCTGAACTGTCTCAGGAAGAGATGGATGACGAAGAAGAAGAGGATGAGGAAGAAGAAGACGACAGCGACGATGACAACAGCATCGACCCTGAGCTGGCGCGTGAGAAATTTGGTGAGCTGCGTACCCAGTACGAACTGGCTCGCGACACCATCAAGGCAAAAGGCCGCAGCCACGCTGCCGCTCAGGAAGAGATCCTGAAACTGTCTGAAGTCTTCAAACAGTTCCGCCTGGTGCCAAAACAGTTCGATTACCTGGTTAACAGCATGCGCATCATGATGGATCGCGTGCGTACCCAGGAACGCATCATCATGAAGCTGTGTGTTGAACAGTGCAAAATGCCGAAGAAGAACTTCATCACCCTCTTCACCGGCAACGAAACCAGCGAAACCTGGTTCAACGCCGCTATCGCGATGAACAAGCCGTGGTCTGAAAAACTGCTCGACGTGAAAGAAGACGTGCAGCGCGGCCTGATGAAACTGCAGCAAATTGAAGAAGAAACCGGCCTGACCATTGAGCAGGTGAAGGACATCAACCGTCGCATGTCTATCGGTGAAGCGAAAGCGCGCCGTGCGAAGAAAGAGATGGTTGAAGCGAACTTACGTCTGGTTATCTCTATCGCCAAGAAATACACCAACCGTGGCCTGCAGTTCCTGGATCTGATTCAGGAAGGTAACATCGGTCTGATGAAAGCGGTTGATAAGTTTGAATACCGTCGTGGTTACAAGTTCTCCACCTATGCTACCTGGTGGATCCGTCAGGCGATCACCCGCTCTATCGCAGACCAGGCGCGCACCATCCGTATTCCGGTGCATATGATTGAGACGATTAACAAGCTCAACCGTATCTCCCGCCAGATGCTGCAAGAGATGGGCCGCGAGCCGACGCCGGAAGAGCTGGCTGAGCGCATGCTGATGCCGGAAGACAAGATCCGTAAAGTGCTGAAGATCGCAAAAGAGCCTATCTCCATGGAAACACCAATCGGTGATGATGAAGATTCGCATCTGGGCGATTTCATCGAGGATACTACCCTCGAGCTGCCGCTGGACTCTGCGACCACCGAGAGCCTGCGTGCTGCTACGCACGACGTTCTGGCTGGCCTGACCGCCCGTGAAGCAAAAGTGCTGCGTATGCGTTTCGGTATCGACATGAACACCGACCACACGCTGGAAGAAGTGGGTAAACAGTTCGACGTTACCCGCGAACGTATCCGTCAGATCGAAGCGAAGGCGCTGCGTAAGCTGCGTCATCCAAGCCGCTCTGAAGTGCTGCGTAGCTTCCTGGACGACTAATCGGTCCTGAAAATGAAAGCTCCCTTATGGGAGCTTTTTTTTTGGGTTTTTCCCCAGAGGGCAAAAGTTGGTAGGGGTATCCACACATAGATGTAATTGTAAATGATACTTATTTTCATTATCATTTTTCTTTTCGTAAACTACTGTAAAGAAAAATTACATGAATTTCAGAACATTAAAAAATTACTCCCTCTGCCCGCTCGCCCTTTCTCTGTCAGTGCATGCTGGTACTGCTCTGGCGAAGGACTTCACCGAGGCGCAGTTCGCGTCTCAGCCTCTGGGCCACGGGGTCTATGAACTGGCGTATGACGCCGGGCAGAAATCTCTCTATGCGGCCTCAGCCCCCTCTTTTGACAAAGACAAAACGGCCGGGGAAGTCTTCAGGCTTTCAACCGGCTCGCTGAAGATCGATGAGCGTATTACCACGCAACGCCGTCCTTTTGCCGTCTCCCTGGATGAGCCTAATCATATCCTCTGGTTAGGCAACGCGCTGGATGGCTCAGTCACCCTGCTGGATACGCGCACCAGCAAAGAAGTCAAAACCCTGCAGCTTGCGGATGCTGAGAGTAAGGCCCACGTTCGCGAAGTGGTTCTCGACAAAAAACATAACCGCCTCTATGTCTCCGGCATTGGCAGCGAAAATAAAGGCGTGCTGTGGGTTGTCGACACGCAAAATCAGCAGCTTCTGCACACCCTGAAACAGAGGGATCCGGTCGGCTTTGCCGTCGATGAAGCAGGCGACAAAGTGTATGCCGTCACCGGCAGCGGCGAACTGATTACCCTGGATGGCAAGACCTCCCGGGAGCTCTCCCGCGTGAAGGTTGACCCAGCTGAACCTAAACACTACTTCCTGAACATCGCTCTGAACACCTCCAAAGGCATTGGCTTTATAGCGGACACCAATACCGCCGACGTGCTGGTTGTAAAGCTCGACAGCGGTAAGATCGTTCATCGCGTGCCTACCCCGAACTCTATCGCCGCGGTCTACAATGCTGCGCGCAACGAAGTGTACGTCACCCACCGCAACGCCCATCAGATAAGCGTTATCGATGCCAGCACCTACGGCCTGAAGCACACCATCAAAACGGCAGCCATGCCGAACAGCATGGTGCTTTCACCTGACGGTAAAACGCTCTTTGTCAGCGTGAAGCAGGATGAGAAAGCCAGCAAGGCAGACTACGTGCTTAAACTCGATTTAACCCAATTCTGAGGATGGCGTTGTGATTAACCAGACACGTACGGCGCTGGCGATTTCGCTCGCCCTCGCCACCCTACCCGCAGCGGTTTTCGCGGAAGAGACCGCGCCTGCCGGTGAAGATCAGCTCGTGGTCACCGCCACCGGCTTCGCGCAGGAACGCCGCGAGGCGCCCGCGACCATCTCCGTCGTTGGCGAGAAAGAGCTGAACACCCGCTCCAACCAGAACGTCACCGAAGCGCTTCGCGAGATGCCCGGCGTCTTAGTGGGCAACGGTAACGGCAGCCTTGCCACGGGCGACGTCCAGATGCGCGGCATGGACTCGACCTATACCTCCTACATGGTGAACGGGATCAAGCAAGGAACGCGTGAGTCCCGCCCTTACGGGCACCATATCGGCACCGAAGCGGCCTTTTTACCGCCGCTTGCCGCCATCGAACGCATCGAGGTGATCCGCGGGCCGATGTCCTCCCTGTATGGATCGGACTCCATCGGCGGCGTGGTCAACGTCATTACCAAAAAGGGCTACAGCCTGGATGCATGGACCGGCGTGCTGGAAAACAACTACTTCCTGCAGGAGAAGAGCGAGTACGGCAACACCAACCAGACCAACGCCTTTTTGATGGGGCCGGTCATTCCGGGCAAGCTCGGGGTAAGCGTGGCGGCGGATTATCTTGACCGTCGCGATGACGACAGCCAGAACGACGAGCGCTTTGTAAAGCACCAGGCCGGCAACCTGGATGCGACCATCAGTATATCGCCGACAGACACCCAGCTTTGGGATTTGAACGTCGTCAAAGGCCATCAGGAAAAATCGCACAACGATAAAGCCTGGGAGTGGGATTTTGATCGCGACGCGGCGTCGCTGTCTCAGCACGCCTGGTACGGTGACGATCTTCTGGAGGTAAAAAATTTCGTCAGCTACGAGAACGCTAAAACCGAATACCGCGTGCCGGGCATGGACTCACAGTTTATCAAGCAGCGTAACTATGAGGCCAACAGCGCGAATACCTTCTCGCTTGGCGACCACAAGCTGACGCTGGGGATCAACTTCACCCGCAACGAGCTGGACGACACCTTCGGCATCGAAGACAAAGAGGTGCCGGGCGTCACGCCGGTGAGCAAAATCACCCGTGACGGCTGGGCGGTCTTTGCCGAAGACGCGTGGATGATGGTGCCTGACTTCACGCTGACAGCCTCGGCACGTCTGGATCACGACAGCTACTTTGGCTACCACGTGACGCCAAAACTCTACGGTAACTGGACCATTGATGAAAGCTGGGCGCTTAAGGGCGGCGTATCGGCAGGCTATAAAAAACCGGATCTGCGTGAGAACAACGAAGGTTTCACCAGCGTCTACGGCGCCTATCCGTATTCCTTTATCGGTATCGGGAACGATGACCTGAAGCCTGAGCAGAGCGTCAACACCGAGCTGGGCGTCTACTGGCAAGAGGACTCCCTCGCGCTGGATGCCACCGTGTTCTTCACCAAATTCAAAGACAAGATCAGCGATTACACCATCTGTACGGCAACCGCCACGCAGAAGTGTATTTACAACGGGTATGAAGCGGAAGAGGTCTCTCAGTACTTCAACGTCAGCGACGCGGAGATTTATGGTCTGGAGCTGAACGGTGACTGGCAGGTAACGGCCGCGCTGAAGGCAAACGCAAACTATACCTATACCCACAGCGAACAAAAAAGCGGCCAGTATAAGGGTGAGGCGCTGAACGAATTCCCGAGCAGCATGGCCAACCTGTCACTCACGTGGAACGCGCTTAACGACCTTGAGCTGTGGAGCAAAGCCAGCTGGCGCAGCAACACGCCGAACACCGGCAAATCAACATCAACCGAGGCCTATGCGCTGGTCGATTTAGGCGCACGCTACCACCTCAACAAGCGCACCACGCTGATGGCGGGAGTCTACAACCTGTTCGACGTGAACCCAATCTACAAAACGTCCTACAACCAATCCTCCATCCTGGAAGGACGCCGCTACAACATGGGCGCACGCATCGAGTTCTGATAATGACGCCGGAGCCTCTGGCTCCGGCTGTTACAGCCCGCGCACCATGAGTGCCTCATCGAGTTCACGATACGCCTCAACCAGCTTATCCAGCGTCGCCCTGTTCAACCCGCTTGGGTTCGGCAGCACCCACACCTGCGTCACGCCAATCATGATGCTCTGCTTGCCCCACTGCGCCCCGCGCTGGCTGAAAGCCTGCTCGTAGGCCTGCTTGCCGAGGATCGCCAGTGCCGCAGGCTGATAGTCTTCAATTTTCCTGATCAACTCACGCCCGCCCGTGCGCAGCTCATGCAGGTTTACTTCCGTTGCCTGCACCGTGGGGCGCTCGACCAGCATGGTGATCCCACAGCGCGTATCCAGCAGGTGTTGCTCTTCTTCAGGCTTCAGCAGCCTGTCGGTAAACCCTGCCTGATAGATCACTTTCCAGAAGCGGTTTCCAGGATGGGCGAAGTGAAAACCGGTGTGCGCCGAGGACTTGCCGGGGTTGATTCCACAGAATACCACCCGCAGGCCGGGGGCCAGAATGTCGTTGATCATCTTTACTCCCAATCGATACATCGTTAAGGAAGTATAAAGGATTGATTATGCATTGTTTATAAAAACAGCAGGCAGGTGTGAATGGCTGGATTGCTGAGGGGAGTTACTTTATAATTCACCGCCACGGCCCCTTAGCTCAGTGGTTAGAGCAGGCGACTCATAATCGCTTGGTCGCTGGTTCAAGTCCAGCAGGGGCCACCAAATACAGCAAGGGCTGGAGAGAAATCTCCGGCCCTTTTGCTTTTCTCATGGGATACTTCACAGAGATAATATGAATGACATTCGCAATGTAGGAATGGTGCATTCCCGCTTGCAGACCTTACTCCCTGAAACTACAATCTCGAAAAAAGAGGTTCTGAAATGACCAAACAATCAACCCCAGCGCGAGTCACTAAATCACAGATCTATCGCTCAGTTGCAAGCTCGACGGCAATTGAAACAGGTGAGTCAGTTCAAAAAATTGAGCAGCAGCTCAAGCGTAATCTATCACGTGCCAAAACCATCGGCCTTGCACGTTAATGTGGCAGGATATCACTTACCAGCCGGATCATAGGCGTGTAGTTTCCGGACATGCCTGCCTGTATCGCCTTGAAGTAAAAATCTTTATGCATGTCCCATAAACTGTAATCCAGTATTCCTTGTCCTGCTCGTACGCATAAAACGTCGAATATTAAACGCGACAAACGCCCATTTCCCTCACGAAACGGGTGGATCAAAATAAATTCAACATGGCATTCAGCCAGGAAAGTAACAAGCTCAGGTCGAGAAAGAGCATCCAGAAACGTAACTCGGGTAAGAAACCGTTCTTCAAATTCGCTTAACAGCCCGGGGACTCGCTCCGCAGAAGCAAACTGGAAGCCACCTTTCGCCAAATTCGTATTGCGCAACTTTCCCGCCCATTCATAAACATTCCCTAGCCATTGACGATGCCAGTCTGATATGTGTCCAAATGTCATCACGTCAGGGATATGATTGGTAATGAACAACTTTTCATAAAGAATTAATAACAAGCCAGACTCAAGTTCTTCCATTTCCTGTGAATCAACGATCCCCAGCTTATTGAGAAGTACTGCTTCGTTCGACCCAGGCTGATAGCGCTCTTCTACGGAATTTAAAGTGTACTTTGCCAAGCCATTTTCTCCCTTAAGAGTGACATTATCGCCAGCCTCACTTCACGTCGACTTATGCGTTAAGTATGGATCCCGTAATGAATTCCGCAGCATATACACCATGCCCTGAAGCAATACAGCCAGACCCTCTGATCACAGGCATAACGAGTGTATTACTCAGTAATACCTGCGGGTACATTCACAAATCTTATTTAAAATTCAACAGCCCAGGATAAGTAGGCGGATGCAAGTTCTCCTGCAACACGCTCAACCTACTCCTGCCCCTGCCTTTCAAAAAAGCGAATTCCCTGACCACATCTAGCTTCTGCGATCCTCCTTCCATAATCGCCGATACATACCCCTAACTCTTTCACAAACCCTAAAAACTAAAGAAATCCCCCATCGCGCCGATCATCATCCGTGTGTATTATTTCCTGTAGCTTTTACAACAACTAACCTTAACTCAAATACTTAAGCGCCAGAGCGAAAGGCATCATGAGCACACCGATCAAACGGCTAGAAATCATTAAAAATGCCATCGAACTGGAAGATGACGACATCATCCAGAGCCAGCTGACGCGGCTGAAAAATGAAGCGTTTGACGATGAGCTACAGGCAATCGTCGTGGCGCTTGAGCAGAAGAACTACACCGCTGCAATTAGGGCCATCACCACATGGCTGCAGAGCCAGCGCGCCGTTACCCCGTGGCGCGATCCGCAGTTAGCGGCCAGCAAGCTGGAGCTGAAGGCGCTGGAGGAGCGTCTGCGCGATCTTATTGACCGCCGCAACGCCCGCGTACAGCAGCTTGATGAGTTCAACGATCTCTATTTCTCCCGCCTCGGGCCGCTGATGCAGCAGATCCTCGCCCTGCGTAAAACGCTGGCCGAGCTAAACCTGCGTCGTCAGCAGGCGGAGGCGCGTCGTCGTGAAGAGGATTATCGCCGCTGCCAGCGCTATATGGCGCAGGCCGTAGAGGTGCTGGCAACGCTCACCCAGCGCTGGCGCGATCTGCCTGCCGATTCCGTACAGGCCGCAGACGCGCGCAAACAGCTGCAGCAGCAAAGCAGTCTGATTGCCAATCTGCTGGCCGAAGCGCTGGAGCTGGAGAGTGGCTTAACCCGTGAAGAAGAGCCTGCCCGTCAGGCGCGCGATGAGGCCAACGACGAGTACGAGAAGTACCGCGAACAGCATCACGATGCCGAAGTGCGTCTGCGCAAGGGGAAAGATCTCTCGGAAGAGGATCGGAACGAGCTGAAGCGGCTGTGGCGTCAGGCGAGCAGGCTGTGCCACCCGGATCTGGTTGCGGACGATCTGAAAGAAGAAGCCAATACCATGATGGTGCAGCTCAACCAGGCCAAACAGCGCGGCGACGTTAAGGCCATTCGCTCGCTGGTGGCGCGCCTGCAGCAGGGCTTTGAGCCGCTGATGGCGAGCGACAGGCTGAACGACCTGGAGCGTATCCGCAAAAAAATGGCGCAGGTTCGCGAGCAGATCGACACCCTGGTGAACGAGCTGGCGGAGCTGGAGAAAGAAGAGTCCTGGCTGCTGGTCTCCTCGCTGAACAATATGGAAGCCTACTTTGCTCAGCAGGAGAAAGCGCTGCACGAGGTCCGCGCCTCGCTCGAACATCAGGTAAGCGAAGCGCAGCTGGAGTCAGCGGCCTGATTATTTCGCGTGCCAGTATGCGCTGGCACGCACCAGCTGTTGGTCAATTGCGTCGGTTTCAAACTGACGGCTCAGGTTTTTAACCACCTTCCCTTCCCCGGTTAGCCAGATAAAATAATCCGCCTCCGGCACGGACAGCGCGGCCAGATGCTCCGCCACCGCCTGTTCGCTGTGGCCCACAACCCAGGTGATGTTGAATTCACTCAGGTGAGCCAGATAATCCTTATAAGACGCATCGCTCACGGTGACCACCGCACGTACGCTCGGGCGGATCGGCAGTTTTGCGATGCCCTCTAAACGGCGGCGCAGCGCGGGCATGCCGGACTCGTCGCAGACGTAGAGCTGCCAGGCGTAATCTTCCGGCACCACCAGCGAACCGCGCGGTCCGCCGATAGTGAGTTTGTCGCCGGGCTTCGCCGCGACAGCCCAGCTGCTGGCCACCCCACCCGCATGAACGAAGAAGTCGAGCACCAGCTCATTATTCACTTCATCATACAGCGGCGTATAGTCACGCGCCTGCGGGCGCACGCCTTCACCCCAGCTGATGCCCTCATCCGTGACTACCGGCAGCTCAAAGGAGGTACCCGGTGCGGGGAAAAAGACCTTGGTGTGGTCGTCGAAACCGCGGGAGCTAAAGCCCTCCAGCGCCTCGCCGCCGAGAACGATGCGCTGGAAGCCAGCGGTAACGCGCTCAACGCGGAGCACGTTCAGCTCGCGAAAGCGCAGGTCGTTGCGGACACGTTGAGGGTAACGGGTTGATGTCATTTTTATGCCCTTCTCAGGTGAATACGATATATCTAAATTAATTTTAGATGATAATGATTGCTATTAACCAGGAATGCAAGATCTTTTAGATTGCATCTGAATATATCTAAGATATAGTTTAGATATATCAATTTCAGAGGCTCACTATGCGACACGGACACGACGGCGGCGGGCGCCGTCCACGATTCTTTGGCCACGGCGACCTGCGGCTGGTGATCCTGGATATCCTGACGCGTAACGCGAGCCACGGGTATGAGCTGATCAAAGCGATCGAGAACCTGACGCAGGGGAACTATACCCCGAGCCCCGGCGTGATTTACCCGACCCTGGATTACCTGCAGGATCGGTCGTTTATCGCCATTACCGAAGAAGAGAACGGCCGCAAGAAGATTGCGATAACCGTCGAAGGACAACGCTGGCTGGATGAAAACCGGGAACAGCTGGAACAGATTCAGATGCGTATTAAAGCCCGCAGCGTCGGCTTCCAGCTGCGCAAAAACCCGCAGATGAAGCGGGCGCTGGATAACTTTAAAGCGGTGCTGGACCTGAAGGTAAACCAGGGAGAGCTCAGCGACGCGCAGCTCAAGCAGATTATCGGGGTAATCGACCGCGCGGCGCTGGAGATCTCCCAGCTGGATTAAGCCAGCGCGTGCTCGCTCACGCGGAAGACGCGTACCAGCGCCTTCAGGTGCATCGCCTGCTCGTTCAGAGAGGCCGCCGCCGCAACGGACTCCTCCACCAGCGCGGAGTTCTGCTGGGTGGTGGCGTCAATCAGGCCAATCGCGCTGTTAATCTGCGAGATGCCCTCCGTCTGCTCGTGGCTGGCCTGACGGATCTCGCGCAGAATCACGTCCATCTCCTCCACGTTGCCAACCATCCCGTTGATCAGCCCGCTGGCCTTCTCGACCAGGTTCATCCCGTCCTGGGTCTGGCTGCTTGAGCTTTCAATCAGCTGGCGAATTTCACTCGCCGATGACGCGCTTTTCTGCGCCAGCTGGCGCACTTCGCCCGCCACCACCGCAAAGCCGCGGCCGTGCTCGCCCGCACGCGCCGCCTCGACCGCCGCGTTGAGCGCCAGAATGTTGGTCTGGAAGGCAATGGCGTCGATCAGGTCGATAATGTCGGACATCCGGTTAGACGTTTCGTTTATCAGGCGCATTTTGCTGGTCACCTGTTTCATCATCTCACCGTTATTTTTGACAACCGTCGCGGCACCTGCGGAAAGGGTGGTCGCTTCTCCGGTGTGCGATGCGGTATTTTTCACCGTCGCGGTGATCTGCTCCATCGAGGCAGCCGTCTGTTCCACAGAGCTGGCCTGCTCCTCCGTGCGCGCGGCCAGATCCTGATTACCCGCAACAATCTGCGCCGCAGCGCTGGAGATGTTCTCCGAACCGGTCTGCACCTGCTGCACAATGTCCAGCAGGCGGGTCTTCATCTCCATCAGCGCGGTAAGCAGCAGGCCGGTTTCGTCTTTACCATGAGAGGCAATGCTGCCGGTCAAATCGCCGTCGGCAATGGCTTCCGCAAAGTTCACCGCCTGTCCCAGCGGGCGGGTGATGGAGCGCACGATAAACCAGCCAATCACGCTGCCCACCACCACGCTGAAGAGGGTGATCAGGATCAGCACAAGGCGGTTGGTTCGGAAGTCATCGTCGACCTGCGCGCCTGCGCTCTGCATTTCGCCGTTTTGAATGGCAATCAGCGCCTGCACCTTCGCTTTGTAGGCCTGCTGAACGGTAATCGTTTTGGTCATCATCTCCCGGATGGCACCCGCACGATCGTTATTCTGTACCGCCTGCAAAATACGGTAGCGCGAATCCAGGTACTGCTGGCGCACATCCCGGATATCCGCCAGCACCTGCTGGGATTTTGCATCCTGCAGCGCGTTGTTCAGCTCACCGAGGATCACGGTGATCTGCTCGCTGATCTCCTTTAAGCGCTGCTGTGACTGCGCCGTATACGTCCCCTGCTCATCCAGCAGCATGAGCTGCTGAGTGCTGATAAATTCCTGGAAATTGTCGATTAGCTGGTTGGCTTTTACCGTGGTTGGATAATCGCTGCTGATGATGGTTTGCATTCCGTTGTTCGCCCGGTTCAGGCTCAGCAGGGAAAGACTCGCGCTCACCACCATCAGAACAATAAAGAACCCAAACGCCAGAAATAATTTCGTGCCGATCTTTACGTCATGTAAGAACATATTTACTCCATCGATGTGATTATTTCTCAGACGATCACCGTTATCGGTAACTTTTTCGCTAACTTTATGACTTTGATCGTTTTTTTTCTTTAACGACGTCGAGGAGGCGCAGGGGGAGGAATAAAAAAACCGGCGTTTTTTAGTTATTTAATATTTATTTAACAACCTTGATAATTCAGAAAAAGAAAAAGCCGTTTATCCCTAAAGGAAATAAACGGCTTTGCCAAAACATAAAACGACTCAGTGGAGCACGGTTACCGCATCTTCAAGACGCCCGGCTCGGTGCTTCACCATGGCAGAGATCTGCGCGCTCTCTTCTACCAGATCGGCATTTTTCTGGGTGATGCCATCCAGTTCCGCCACGGCGCGGGTTAATTCCGACAGCCCGGTGGCCTGTTCAGAGGTGGAGTGGCTGATCTGGGCGATAAGCTGGGTGACGTTTTTCACCTGCTCAACAATATCATCCATGGTGCGGCCCGCCGCGTGAACCTGATCGGAGCCGGACTGTACCTTGCTGGCGCTGGCATCGATCAGTTTACGAATGTCGTTCGCCGCGTTGGCGCTGCGGCTGGCGAGATGGCGCACTTCGCCTGCCACCACCGCAAAGCCCTTGCCCTGCTCACCGGCCCTTGCTGCCTCAACCGCGGCGTTTAGCGCCAGAATGTTGGTCTGGAAAGCGATGTCGTTAATCAGCGAGGTAATCGAGCCTATACGCTGGGTGCTGTCGGCAATGTCGTCCATGGTTTTTACCACCGTCTGCATCGCGTTCCCGCCCTTCGTTGCCGCGCTGCTGGCCGCGACGGAGAGCTTGTCCACCTCAGCGGCGGTTTCCGAATTGCTCTGGACCGACGCCGCCATTTGGTTCATCGTCGCCACGGTCTGCTGCACGTTGGTGACGGTCTGGCGCGTGCGGTCGTTGAGATCCTCATTGCCCTGCGCCAGCCTGTCGCTGCCGTCGCGCACGCTCACCACCTGGCTTGAAACGTCATTGATCAGCCAGCGACACATCAGCCCCAGTTGCCCGACGGCGCGCAGCGTCAGCCCTAACTCATCGCTGCGGTTCAGGTGCTGCACGCTGTTGCGCTCGCCGGTTGCCACCTTCAGCGCCTGTCGCGCTACGTTTTCCACCGGGCGAACAATCTGCTGTTCAAACAGCAGCGTCCCCAGCAGCATAACAACGGCGACGGCGGCATAAGCAGCCCAGGCCGCAGAGGTTGCCGCCAGCGTTGCCGCCAGTGCCGCAAACACCACCGCCATCACCCCGCGCACTCGCCAGCGCAGCGGCAGAGCCGGCAGCCTGCCGAGCCAGCCTTTTCTGACCACCAGCCCTTTGTGAATGCGCTTGCTGCAACGGCCTTCATTCAGCGCTTTATAGAGCGGCTCCACGGCCGCAACCTCTTCTGCCGTCGCCTTCGCGCGAATCGACATATAGCCCGTCACCTGCCCGCGGCGCACCATGGGTACGGCGTTGGCGCGTACCCAGTAATGATCGCCATTTTTGCGGCGGTTCTTGACGATCCCGCTCCACGGCTCCCCCTTTTGCAGCGTGTACCACATATCGGCAAAGGCGGCTTTTGGCATATCGGGGTGGCGCACCAGGTTGTGCGGTTGTCCCAAAAGTTCCTTGAGGGAGTAACCGCTTACTTGTACGAAAGTATCGTTGGTGTGGGTCATGTAGCTGTCGAGATCGGTGGTCGACATGAGCGTGGTGTCATCGTCCAGGAGATATTCGTTCTGGGTGACAAAGGCAGGAGAGGACATGCAGGCATTCCTTGCAGGTTATTCGAATGTTAATTTTGTGGTTTATTGTTTTTTCGGCGGTAAACAATTTATCTTTAGTTGTTAAATCCGATCGGGATCGCAAATTTCAGTTAAACCGCACTTTTTGTAAGATTTTATAATTGATTGATTTAAAATACTTTCGCAAAGAAATTACTCACAAAGCATGATGTGTTAACGCCCACTTAAGAAGCAGCCCATGCACCACACCGGTGCGCATGCCCCCTTTCGGCAAAAAGCCTAAGCCCACCGCGTCATGCCTTCATCCCGTTTGGTTTGCCTCTCCGTGATTAAATATTGTGCAACATAATGTTAACCTGGCGTTTATCCCGATTTTCGCTAAGCCCTCGGAAGTGGCGTAATCCCTGCAATACTTAAAGCAGTATCATGTGATACGCGATCCCCGGGAGCATATTTTGAACAGGTTACCTTCCAGCGCCTCGGCTCTTGCCTGTACCGCGCACGCACTGAATCTCATTGAGAAGCGAACGCTCGATCATGAGGAGATGAAACAGCTTAACAGAGAGGTCATTGACTACTTTAAAGAGCATGTGAACCCAGGGTTTTTGGAGTATCGCAAATCTGTTACCGCCGGCGGGGATTACGGAGCCGTAGAGTGGCAAGCGGGAAGTCTCAACACGCTTGTCGACACCCAGGGACAGGAGTTTATAGATTGCCTGGGTGGTTTTGGCATTTTCAACGTGGGGCACCGTAATCCAGTAGTGGTTTCCGCCGTACAGAATCAACTTGCGAAACAACCTCTCCATAGTCAGGAACTGCTCGACCCGCTTCGCGCCATGCTCGCGAAAACGCTGGCGGCCTTAACGCCCGGCAAGCTGAAGTACAGCTTCTTTAGCAACAGCGGCACGGAATCGGTCGAAGCGGCGCTTAAGCTCGCCAAAGCGTACCAGTCGCCGCGCGGGAAATTCACCTTTGTCGCCACCAGCGGCGCGTTCCACGGTAAATCTCTGGGCGCACTGTCGGCGACCGCCAAATCGACCTTCCGCAAACCGTTTATGCCGCTGCTGCCGGGCTTCCGCCACGTGCCGTTTGGCGACATTAACGCGATGCGCACCCTGCTGAGCGAATGCCGTAAAACCGGCGACGACGTGGCGGCGGTGATCCTGGAGCCCATTCAGGGCGAAGGCGGCGTGATCCTGCCTCCGCAGGGCTATCTGCCTGCCGTGCGTCAGCTGTGCGATGAGTTTGGCGCACTGCTGATCTTCGACGAAGTGCAGACCGGCATGGGCCGCACCGGCAAGATGTTTGCCTGCGAGCACGAGAACGTTCAGCCGGACATTCTGTGCCTGGCGAAGGCGCTCGGCGGCGGCGTGATGCCGATTGGCGCGACGGTAGCAACGGAAGAGGTGTTCTCGGTGCTGTTCGATAACCCGTTCCTGCATACCACTACCTTTGGCGGCAACCCGCTGGCCTGTGCGGCGGCGCTGGCGACCATCAACGTGCTGCTTGAGCAAAACCTGCCCGCGCAGGCGGAGCAGAAAGGCGACATGCTGCTGGACGGCTTCCGTCAGTTGGGCCGCGAGTATCCGGACCTGGTGCAGGACGCGCGTGGGAAAGGGATGCTGATGGCGATTGAGTTTGTCGATAACGAAACCGGCTATAGCTTCGCGAGCGAGATGTTCCGCCAGCGGGTTCTGGTGGCCGGCACGCTCAACAACTCGAAGACTATCCGCATCGAACCGCCGCTGACGCTGACGATTGAGCAGTGTGAGCAGGTGCTGAAAGCGGCGCGTAAGGCGCTGGCAGCCCTGCGGGTAAGCGTGGAAGAGGCGTAAACAACGCCGGGTGGCGCTACGCTTACCCGGCCTACAAAATACTGCATATGTAGGCCCGGTAAGCGTAGCGCCACCGGGCTGCTTTTTAACGGTGAAACTCCGCCACCGTCATAGTGAAGCGCAGTACGCTCTCCCCTTCGTTCGCATAACCGTGCACCGCTTCGGTTTTCGCCACCGCCGACGCGCCAGCATTCAGCTGCGTAACCGTCTCGTCCACCGTCAGCGATAAAACGCCTTCGTTCACGTGCAGCAGCTCAAAGGTTCCTGCCGGATGCCCTGTCGAGGTGAAATACTCCCCCGGATGCATCTCCCACTGCCACAGCTCAATCATGTCCGGGCCCGCGGTGCCGGCCAGCAGCCTGGCGTAACCGCCCTGAGCGCCCTGCCACAGCACCGGGATCGCCGCTTCTTCGATAACATGCACCAGCGGCTCGCTGGAGACGTTGACGATATCCGCCACAGAGGCGCCCAGCGCGGCGGCCAGCTTGCACAGAATGGCTATGCTGGGGTTAGCGGTTCCTTTCTCGATCTCTACCAGCATGCCTTTGCTGACGCTGGCCCGGCGGGAAAGCTCGTCCAGCGACAGCTTTTTCTCTTTCCGCCAGCTGCGGATACGGTTCGCCACGGCCAGGCTTACCTGGGCAGCATCAGCACCCTGCGAAGTCATTATATTGACTTTATCAGTCATTAGTCACTACCATGGTATAAAACAGTCAATACAGGATTATTTATGTCTCGCGTAACGCCGTCAATAGATTCGCGCCTCGCCGGAATTGCGCCCGGCTTTCGGGCGCTGAGCATTCTGGTTGAAGCCGCCCCGATTACCCGTCCGGAGGTTGCGCCCGCCGCGCTGGCGCAGGCCTGCCAGCAGGTGTTGAATGATGATGTGCCCTGGGCCGAAGATCATCTCGCCGCCTGGGATGAGGTATTTAAAGCATTCGGCGCGAAACCTAAACGCACGCCCTGCTCGGCCGCGGCCCTGCGCAAGCGGGTACTGAAAGACGGTTCTCTTCCGTCGCTGGATCCGGTCGTGGATATCTATAACGCAGTGAGTATTCGCTACGCTATTCCGGTGGGTGGGGAAAATCTCGCGGCGTACTCGGGCGCGCCGCGCCTGACGCTGGCCGACGGCAGCGAGCCGTTTGATACCTTTAAAGAGGGCCAGCCGGTGGTGGAACATCCGGAACCGGGGGAAGTCATCTGGCGCGACGATCTCGGCGTCACCTGCCGCCGCTGGAACTGGCGACAGGGAGTGCGTACCCGCCTGGACAGCCAGGCGACGTCTATGTGGTTTATTCTTGAAAGTTTGCCATCGATGCCACTTGCGGCACTGGAAGAGGCCGGAGAAGAGCTGATCAATAACCTGCAGCGGCTGATGCCGGGGGCAACGGCTCGTGTGCAGCGGCTGGAGCTGGCCTGAACAACGCCGGGTGGCGCTGCGCTTACCCGGCCTACAAAATCAACACAACCTCGTGCCCGTAGGCCCGGTAAGCGTTAGCGCCACCGGGCATGGCCGTTACTCCGGCAACAACCCCACAAAACTGCGTTTCTTACGCGGCTCCGACATCAATTCCTCAAGCTTATCCACGCACGCCAGATAGTGCGGCGTTTGCTTATGCGCCAGCACCGCCTCTTCGTCTTTATAGGCTTCGTAGATAAAGAACCGGGTTTTCACCCTCGGGTCCTGCAATACGTCAAAACGCAGGTTTCCCGGCTCCTTGATTGCCCCCTCATGGTTGGCGCGGAATACCTCCAGAAACTCGTCCACCCGCTCGGGCTTGATGTTGATCTCCACCAGCGTCACGTTCATTTTGCTTCTCCCTGTTTCTCTTCCTGCCAGAACTGGAACGCATCGCGGGCATTCCAGTTCTCGTGCACCACTTTTTTCACCGCCTTCAGCATGGCGAGCGGCGCGCTGGACTGGAAGATGTTGCGCCCCATGTCCACGCCGGATGCCCCCTGGTCAATCGCGCGCCAGCACATCTCCAGCGCCTCGTGCTCCGGCAGCTTTTTGCCCCCGGCGATAACGATCGGCACCGGGCAGCTGGCGGTCACTTTTTCAAAGCCCTCGTCCACGTAGTAGGTTTTGACGAACTGCGCCCCCATTTCGGCGGCGATGCGGCTGGCCAGCGAGAAATAGCGCGCGTCGCGCGCCATCTCTTTACCCACGCCCGTCACCGCCAGCGTTGGCACCCCGTAGCGCGCCCCCGCATCGACAAGCTTGATGATGTTATTGATCGACTGGTGCTCGAACTCGCTGCCGATATACACCTGTGCCGCCACCGCGCAGACGTTCAGGCGCAGGGCGTCCTCCATCGCCACCGCCACGCACTCGTTGGACAGCTCGCCCAGAATCGAGTTACCGCCGGAGGCGCGCAGCACCACCGGTTTGTTCGTGGCGGCTGGCACCTGGCTCCTGAGGATGCCGCGGGTGCACATCAGCACGTCGGTTTCGCCAAACAGCGGTGCAATCGAAAGATCGATGCGCTCAAGGCCGGTGGTTGGCCCCTGAAAGTAGCCGTGGTCAAAGGCCAGCATCACCGTGCGGTTGCTCTGCGGGTTGAAGATGCGCGCCAGCCTCGACTGCATGCCCCAGTCCAGCGAGCCGCAGCCCTTCAGGGTGTAAGGCACGTTCTGCTGCGGCGTGCCGATGCCAAAATCCTTGCCGTCTTTGATGTCGTCTAAATCAGCCATTTTCTCCCCCGTCAGAAATCGTATTTGCTGATGTTCTCTTTGGTGAACACCACCCGCTCCGGCAGCAGCACGATGCCGTTGCCCTTCGCCTCATACTGATAGCCCTGCACGCTGTTCGGCTCGACCTTCAGCGCGCCGATATCTTTTACGTCCACGCTGTCGCCGACGTTAAGATCGCCCTTTTTCAGTAAACGATCGGCGACATTGACCGCAATTTTGCCCTGCTGCACCACGTCCCACAGGCCGAAGGCTTTCACCGTGCCGCGCTCAACGTACGGACGCATCACGTTCGGCGTGCTGAACCCGACAATCGCTACCCCTTCTCTCTTGAGGTTTTCCGCCGCCTGCGCCGCCGCAGGCAGGGCGTTGGCGTCCGGGGCGATAATCGCATCCAGATCCGGATACGCTTTTAAGATCCCTTCGGCGGTTTGCAGAGATTTGGTGGCGTCGTTATAGCCAAACTGGGTCGTCACGACCTGCCACTGCGGATGATCTTTCTCGATTTTGGCCTTCGCCTCTTTCACCCACTGGTTCTGGTCGGTGACGGTGGGGCTTGAGTAGAAGAACGCCACTTTAGCGTTCGGTTTAGTGACCTCCCTGCCCGCCATCTCCACCAGCAGGCCGCCCAGCTGCTCCGGCGTCCCCTGGTTGATGTAGATGCTGCGGCACTCCGGCTTGGTGTCGGAGTCCCAGGTCAGGACCTTGACGCCGCGCTGCATCGCGCGCTTCAGCGCCGGGCAGAGCCCGTCCGGCGACACGGCGGAGACGATGATGGCGTTATAGCCCTGATTGACGAAGTTATTGATGAGCTGCACCTGGCCGGAGACGCTGGGTTCGGTCGGGCCGTCGTAGGTCACGTCCACGCCGAGGTCTTTCCCCGCCTCTTTCGCGCCGTTGCCGCCGCTGGTGAAGAAGCCCACGCCCACCAGCTTCGGGATAAAGGCAATGCGGTCCGCCGCCTGCGCCGAGGCGAAGCTGAGGGCCATTGCCAGGACGAACAGTTTTGTTTTCATCTTACGCTCCGGATAGTTTTCTAAAGAGAGAACGCACCCACTCGCGGTGCAGACTCAGCGAACGTCCCATCACCACCACAACCAGCAGCGCCCCTGACAGCGCGCTCGACACCTGGTTGGGGATGCCGACCATCTGTAAACCCTGCTGCAGGTAGCCCACCAGCAGCGCCGCCAGCGCCGTACCGACAACCGAACCTGACCCACCGTAGATATTGGCCCCGCCGAGCACGGCGGCGGTGAGCGCGGGCATCAGCAAATCGCGCCCCAGATCCGAACGCGCGGAGCCGAAATAGGAGACCATCACCAGCGCGGCAATCGCCGAGGCCACGCCCACCAGCCCGTAAAGCGCGTAGGGCATGCCGTTCACCGACAGCGCCGCATAGCGCGCCGCGCGAGGATTCTGGCCGATTAAAAACAGGTGACGACCAAAGCGCCCGCGGTGGGTAATCAGCCAGAAGAAGACGGTAATCACCGCGAACAGCACCAGCGGGATCGGCAGACCCAACACCGTGAGGTTAGCGAAGGCCGTGAAGCTGTCCGGGAAGCCGCCGATGCCCTCGTAGCCCGTCGCGCCCGCCATGCCGGAGAGCAGCAGCGCGCCGCCGCCGTAGAGGTAGAGGGTGCCGAGGGTGATCACTAAGGGGCTGATGCCGGTGTAGTGAATAAGCGCGGCATTAAATAATCCGCACAGCAGGCCGAGCAGCAGCGTCAATGGAACGGCGACCGCCATCGGCCACCCCGCCTGCATCATCACCCCCAGCGCGATGGCGCACAGGCCGATGGTCGAGCCGAGGGAGATGTCGATCCCGCCGCTGATAATCACCAGCGTAAGCGGCAGCGCCACGATGCCGATGCAGATGAAGTCGCTGGTGCTGAACAGCAGCATGTTGATATCGAGCATGCGCGGGTTGATGGCGCCGAAGAGCAGGATCTCCAGCACCAGTAAAATCAGCAGCGCGCTTTCCCAGTTAAGCCTCATTTACGCCACCTCTTTTTTGCGTTTGGGAAACGGGGTGACGTGCTTTCCCCCTTTGTTACCCGGCTGGAAGCGGCCGTACTTCAGCGCCCGCTGATGGCGCGCCAGCGCCTGGCGCAGGCGCCCGTCGAGCACCAGCACGCCCAGCAGCACCAGCCCGGCGATAAAGTCGTTCCACCACGCCGGGAGCCTGAACAGCACCAGCACGGTGTCGATTTGGGTCAGGAAGAAAGCCCCGAGGAAGGCGCCAACCAGCGTGCCCGTGCCGCCCAGCAGCGAAATACCGCCGAGCACGCAGGCGGCGATGGCCTTCATCTCCAGCCCGCTGCCGGTCTGGTTGGGCACAAAGCCAATCTGCGCGGCAAAGACGATCCCGGCGCAGGCCGCCAGCATGCCGTTCAGGGTAAAGGCGATCATCCGCGTGCGGTTCACCGCCACGCCCAGCTGGCGCGCGGCGGCGAGGTTATCCCCTACAGCATAAAAATCACGCCCAAATGCGGTGCGCGACAGCGTCCATGCGCCAGTGGCGGCGATAATTAATACCAGCATACCAAGCGGCGATATGCCGACGGCGGCAGGCTCAGAGAGGGATTTCAGCCCCGGCGGCAGCCCCTCAATCCACTTTCCGCCGGTCCAGAGCAGCATCGCCCCGCGATACAGCCCCAGCGTGCCGAGGGTGGCGACAATCGCCGGGATGCGCAGCCCCACCACCAGGAACCCGTTGAACGCCCCGGCCAGCGCGCCTGTCGACAGCGCAAAGAGAATGGAAACGGGCAGGCTGTAGCCGCTGTTGAGCGCCACGCCGACGGCGATGGCGGACAGCCCGACGATGGAGCCGACGGACACGTCGATATTGCGGGTCAGCATCACCAGCGCCGCGCCGATGGCCAGCAGGATAAGGATCTGCGAGCTGGCGAAGATCATCCCCAGCGTCTGTAAACTCAGGTAGGACGGATTCAGCGCCACCAGCACGGCGAACAGCGCCAGAATCGCGAGAAACGCGCTCAGCTCGCGGTTTTTGAGTAAGGTCTTCATGATTGCCCTCCGAACGCCAGCGCCATCATCTTGTCGAGGCTGACGGCGTGGCGCGGCAGCTCGCCGCTGAGCACACCCTGATGCATCACCAGCACCCGGTCCGCAAGGCCGGGAAACTCGTCGAGATCGCTTGAGATCATCAGCACCGCAACGTTCTGCGCCGCCACGCTTTTTATCAGCTGGTAGATATCCGCGCGCGCCGAGACGTCCACGCCGCGCGTCGGTTCATCGACGATCAGCAGTAAAGGGTTTGCCTCCAGGCAGCGCGCCAGCAGCACCTTCTGCTGGTTGCCGCCGGAGAGCGTGCGCACGGTTTGATCCGCATGGTTCAGCTTGATCCCCAGCGCCCGGTGATAGCGCTCCACCACCGCTGACTCCCGCTTGCGCTGCTGCCAAATCGACGGCTCGTTCAGCGCCACGGTGTTCCAGCGGATCGGCGCGTCGAGGAACAGGCCGGACACCTGCCTGTCTTCCGGCAGGTAGACCAGCCCTTTTTCCAGGCGTGAACTTACCGGCTCGCCGGTAATCTCCTGATTCTCCAGCCAGACGCGGCCCCCGCGCACGGGCCGCAGGCCGTAGAGCGTTTCAGCAAGCTCGGTGCGTCCGGATCCCACCAGACCGGCCAGGCCGACGATCTCCCCGGCGTAGATCTCAAGGCTGAGATCGATAAACCCTTCTCCGGTGAGATCGTCCACCCGCAGCACCGGGAAATCCTGCGCCTGAGTGCGGCGGTTGCCCGGCAGCGCCAGCCACAGCTTTTGCGTATCGCTGAGGGATTTCTCCCTGCTTACCGGCGTCATGGCGGCGATCAGGGCGCTGTCGTCAAACTGCGCGGTTTCGCCGCTCAGCACTACCGCGCCGTCGCGCATCACCGAGACGTGGCTTGAAAGCATGCGAATTTCCGGCAGCTTGTGCGAGATAAAGACAATCCCGACGCCGAGCGCCTGCAGGGCGCGGATCTGGCGGAACAGCCGCTCGGTTTCGCCCGGCGTGAGGGAGGCCGTAGGTTCGTCGAGGATCAAGATCCTGGCGTTGCGCATCAGCCCGCGCAGGATCTCCACCATCTGCTGATCCGCCACTTCCAGGGTGCTGGCGGCGGCGTCGAGGTTAAGCTGGCACTGCAGCTGCTGGAGTTTCTCCGTCAGCCGTTTTTCCAGATCGCGTTCGCGCGCCAGGCGGAACAGGATGTTTTCCCGCACCGTCAGGTTGGGAAACAGCAGCGGCTCCTGCGGCACCAGGTAAATGCCTAACCTGTGCGCCTGCACGGGCGTAAGCCGCGCATATGACTGCCCCTCGACGGAAAGTTCACCATCATCCGGCGTTTCGACCCCGGCGATGATCTTCATTAACGTCGATTTCCCCGCGCCGTTGCCGCCCATCAGCGCGTGCACCTGGCCCGCAAGCAGCGTGAAATCTATGCCTTTTAGAACCGGCACGCCTGAGAACTGCTTGCTGATATTCCGCGCGTCGAGAAGTGGTGTCATCATCGCTCCGCTATTGAACAAATGATTTTTAGATTTAATAATGTTCAAAAGCGTAGTCGGTGAACTATATTTACAACCGTGCAGGGATCACAGTTTTATCGATTGAGATACAGATAAAGCAGAAACGATCTAAAAGATCCGTTTTGTCGCGTGGCTCACACTTTCCCTTCGCGCCAACACGAACATATGATCTAAATTTTTATAAGAGTTCAACTATGAGCGATAAACGCACTGCGGAAGAAGGACGGTTTGCCGGGCTGGCACTGGCGGAAGAGGAGCTGGTGGCGCGCGTGGCCTGGTGCTACTACCACGACGGGCTGACTCAGAACGACATCGGCGAGCGGCTCGGGCTGCCGCGGTTGAAGATTTCTCGCCTGCTGGAGAAGGGCCGCCAGTCCGGGGTGATCCGCGTGCAGATCAACTCTCGCTACGAGGGCTGTCTGGCGCTGGAGACCGAGCTACAGCAGCGCTTTGGCCTGAAGCTGGTGCGCGTGATGCCGGCGTTAAATACGCCGCCGATGAACGTGCGGCTCGGCATTGGCGCGGCGCAGTCGCTGATGGGCGTGCTGGAGCCCGGCCAGCTGCTGGCGGTGGGATTCGGTGAAACCACCATGAGCAGCCTTCAGCACCTGAGCGGGTTTATCAGCTCGCAGCAGATCCGCCTGGTGACGCTCTCCGGCGGCGTCGGGCCGTATATGACCGGTATCGGCCAGCTAGACGCGGCATGCAGCGTCAGCATGATCCCCGCCCCGCTTCGCGTGTCATCCGCAGAAGTTGCCGGGATCTTAAAACGCGAAACCAGCGTGCGGGACGTGATCCTCGCCGCCACCGCCGCCGACGTGGCGGTAGTCGGGATTGGTTCGGTGAACCAGCGGCGCGATGCCACGATTTTGCGCTCCGGCTACATCAGCGAAGGTGAACAGCTGATGTACGCCCGCAAAGGCGCGGTCGGCGACATTCTCGGCTATTTCCTCAATGCCGAGGGCGAGTGCGTTGAGGAGCTGGAGATCCATAAAGAACTGCTGGGCGTCACGCTCGATGAACTGGCGCAGCTGCCCACGATCGTTGGCGTGGCCGGAGGGGAAGAGAAAGCCGATGCGATTTATGCCGCACTGAAGGGTCGCCGTATCAATGGCCTGGTGACGGAAGAAACGACAGCCCGCGCGGTGCTGGCTCTGGCCGGATAAGAGTCTGCCCTGCGCTAACATTGAGGCAAACTCATGAGTTACCTTTTAGCGTTAGATGCAGGGACAGGCAGCGTTCGCGCCGTCATTTTCGATTTGCAGGGCAATCAGATTGCCGTCGGCCAGGCCGAGTGGAAGCACCTGAGCGTGGAGAACGTGCCGGGGTCGATGGAGTTCGACCTCGAGACCAACTGGCAGCTGGCCTGCCGGTGCATTCATCAGGCGCTGGAACGTGCGCACCTGAGCGCGGCGGATATTCAGTCCGTCGCCTGCTGCTCGATGCGCGAAGGCATTGTCCTTTATGACCGCAGCGGCGAGGCCATCTGGGCCTGCGCCAACGTCGACGCCCGCGCCAGCCGCGAAGTGGCCGAACTCAAAGAGATCCACAACGACCGTTTTGAATCCGAAGTGTATGACGTTTCCGGCCAGACGCTGGCGCTGAGCGCCATGCCGCGCCTGCTGTGGCTGGCGCACCATCGCCCGGACATCTACCGCAGGGCCGCGACCATCACCATGATCAGCGACTGGCTGGCGGCGAAACTCTCCGGCGAGCTGGCGGTTGACCCGTCAAACGCGGGCACCACCGGCATGCTGGATCTCTTTTCCCGCGACTGGCGTCCGGCGCTGCTCGACATGGCCGGGCTGCGCGCCGATATCCTCTCCCCGGTGAAAGAGACCGGCACCGTGCTGGGCGCTATCACCAAGGTGGCCGCGCAGCAGTGCGGCCTGCGCGAGGGCACGCCGGTGGTGATGGGCGGCGGCGACGTGCAGCTGGGCTGTCTGGGGCTGGGCGTGGTCCGAGCCGGGCAAACGGCGGTGCTGGGCGGCACCTTCTGGCAGCAGGTGGTGAACCTGCCGCAGGTGCGTACCGATCCCGACATGAACATCCGCGTGAACCCGCACGTTATCCCCGGCATGGCGCAGGCGGAGTCGATCAGCTTCTTTACCGGGCTGACCATGCGCTGGTTCCGCGATGCATTTTGCGCGGAGGAAAAGCTGATTGCCGAAAGAATGGGGATGGATACCTACTCCCTGCTCGAAGAGATGGCCAGCCGCGTGCCGCCAGGTTCGCACGGCGTGATGCCGATCTTCTCCGACGCGATGCATTTCAAGCAGTGGTACCACGCCGCGCCGTCGTTTATTAACCTCTCCATCGACCCGGAAAAATGCAACAAAGCGACGCTGTTCCGCGCGCTTGAAGAGAACGCCGCGATCGTCTCGGCCTGCAACCTGGCGCAGATATCGCGCTTCTCCGGCGTGACGTTTGAAAGCCTGGTGTTTGCGGGCGGCGGAGCCAAAGGTGCGTTATGGAGCCAGATTTTAAGCGACGTCACCGGGCTGCCGGTACGCGTGCCTGAAGTCAAAGAGGCGACGGCGCTCGGCTGCGCCATTGCCGCCGGAACAGGTGCGGGGCTATTTGCGGACATGGCCTCGACGGGCGAGCGGCTGGTGAAGTGGAGCCGGGAGTTTACGCCGAACCCGCAGCACCGCGAGCTGTACGACGGCATGATGCAGAAATGGCAGGCGGTGTACGCCGACCAGCTTGGTCTGGTGGACAGCGGGCTGACAACGTCGATGTGGCAGGCACCGGGGTTAGTACGTTCCCCCTCACCCCGGCCCTCTCCCTGAGGGAGAGGGAGATTACGTCCCCTCCCCCCGTGGGAGAGGGGTGAAGTTCTTTGAGATCTATCACAATCATTCGATCCCGCTTTTACCTTTCCGCTGCCGCTGGCTAAATTAGTAACTCATCCGACCACATAACAATAATTTTACACTGGAAGAGACTATGAGCCGCTACCCGTCGTTATTCGCCCCCCTCGATCTGGGGTTCACCACACTCAAAAACCGCGTGCTGATGGGCTCGATGCATACCGGTCTGGAAGAGCGTCCGGACGGGGCCGAACGTCTGGCGGCCTTCTACGCCGAGCGCGCCCGACACGGCGTAGCGCTGATTGTGACCGGCGGCGTGGCCCCTGCGCCTTCAGGCGTGACGATGGAGGGCGGCGCGGTCCTGAACGATGCGTCACAGCTTCCGCACCACCGCATTGTGACCGACGCGGTACACAAAGAAGGCGGCAAAATTGCCCTGCAAATCCTCCACACCGGGCGCTACAGCTATCAGCCTAACCTGGTCGCGCCGTCGGCCCGTCAGGCGCCGATTAACCGCTTCACGCCGCATGCTCTTAGCCACGACGAAATCCTGGCGCTGATTGACGATTTCGCCCGCTGCGCGGCGCTGGCGCGCGAGGCGGGATACGACGGCGTTGAGGTGATGGGCTCAGAAGGCTACCTGATTAACGAATTCCTCGCCGCCCGCACCAACCAGCGCGACGACGAATGGGGCGGCGACTATGCCCGCCGGATGCGCTTTGCCGTGGAGGTGGTGCGCGCCGTGCGCGAACGTGCGGGTGCAGACTTTATCATCATCTTCCGCCTGTCGATGCTCGACCTGGTGGAGGGCGGCGGCACGTTCGACGAAACCGTGCAGCTGGCGCAGGCGATTGAAGCCGCGGGTGCCACCATCATTAACACCGGCATTGGCTGGCACGAAGCGCGCATCCCGACCATCGCCACGCCGGTGCCGCGCGCGGCGTTTAGCTGGGTGACGCGCAAGCTGAAAGGCAAAGTGTCCGTTCCGCTGGTCACCACTAACCGCATTAACGACCCGCAGGTGGCGGACGATGTGATATCACGCGGCGATGCCGATATGGTATCGATGGCGCGCCCGTTCCTTGCGGATGCCGAGCTGCTGTCCAAGGCGCAGAGCGGCCGGGCGGATGAGATCAACACCTGCATCGGCTGTAACCAGGCTTGTCTGGATCAGATCTTCGTCGGCAAGGTCACCTCCTGCCTCGTCAACCCGCGCGCTTGCCACGAAACCAAAATGCCGGTCGTTCCGGCGGTCAATAAAAAACGCCTGGCCGTGGTGGGCGCGGGTCCGGCGGGGCTGGCGTTTGCGGTGAATGCCACCTCGCGCGGGCACAGCGTGACGCTGTTTGACGCGCTGGCGGAGATTGGCGGCCAGTTTAATATCGCCAAACAGATCCCCGGCAAAGAGGAGTTCTATGAAACGCTGCGCTACTACCGCCGGATGATCGAGCTGACGGGCGTCGATCTACAACTCAGCCGGTTTGTGAATGCGCCGGATCTGATCGGTTTTGATGAAGTGATTCTGGCAAGCGGGATCGCCCCGCGACTGCCTGCGATCGAGGGTATCGATCATCCGAAGGTATTGAGCTATCTGGACGTGCTGCGTGACAAAACGCCGGTTGGCGAGAAGGTGGCGATTATCGGCTGCGGAGGCATCGGTTTTGACACCGCCATGTACTTAAGCCAGCCGGGCGAGGCCACCAGCCAGAACATCGCCGAGTTTTGCGTGGAATGGGGTATCGACACCAGCCTGAAGCAGTCCGGCGGGCTCCGCCCGGAAGGGCCGCAGCTGCCGAAAAGCCCGCGCCAGATTGTGATGCTGCAGCGTAAGGCCAGCAAGCCGGGCGAAGGGCTGGGCAAAACCACGGGCTGGATCCACCGCGCCACCCTGCTCTCGCGCGGGGTAAAGATGATCCCGGCGGTGAGCTACCAGAAGATCGACGACGAGGGCTTGCACGTCACGATCGGCGGCGAGCCGCAGCTGCTGCGCGTGGATAATGTCATTCTATGTGCCGGGCAGGAGCCGAAGCGCGATCTGGCGGATCCGCTGCGCGAAGCCGGTAAAACGGTGCATTTGATTGGCGGGTGCGACGTGGCGATGGAGCTGGACGCGCGGCGGGCAATTGCGCAGGGGACGAAGTTGGCTCTGGAGATCTAGGACATTGCCGGGTTTGCTCCCTCTCCCTGTGGGAGAGGGTTGGGGTGAGGGCATCAGGCCACACATATCCAATCTTAACGACGACGCCCCAGCTTCACCGCTTTCAACACCACGAACTTGTTGTTGGTTGCAACGGTGGTGCAGTTACCGAAAATCTTCTTCAGCTTGTGGAAGTAGTCCAGGTGGCGGTTCGCCACGATGTACAGCTCGCCGTTGATTTTCAGGCAGCGGCGCGCGTGGTGGAACATCTCCCAGGCGACGTTATCCGTCAGGGCGTGCTTCTGGTGGAACGGTGGGTTGCAGAACACCGCGTTGAAGCGGAACGGCTCTACGCCAGACAGCGCGTTGTTGATCATAAACTCGCAGCGGTCCAGCGCTTCCGGCATGTTGGTTTCCACGTTCAGACGGCTGGAGGCCACCGCCATTGGCGACTCGTCGCTGAACACCACGCTGGCGTCCGGATTCTTCGCCAGCAGCGTCAGGCCAATCACGCCGTTGCCGCAGCCCAGATCGACGATTTCGCCTTCCAGGTTTTCCGGCAGATTTTCAATAAAGAAACGCGCGCCGATATCCAGCCCGGTACGGGAGAAGACGTTCGCATGGTTGTGGATGGTCCAGTCGGTGCCTTCCAGCTTCCAGCTCAGGGTCTCTGGCGCGTCGGCCAGCTCCGGTGCGCTGAACGTACAGTTGATCAGGCGCGCTTTTTTCCAGGCCAGCGTCGTGGTGGTCGGGCCGAGCACTTTCTCAAACAGCTCCAGCGTCGAGGTGTGGATATCGCGCGCTTTGGCGCCCGCGATAATGCGCGTTTCAGGCGTCACCACTTTACGCAGCGCGCGAAGCTGCTGCTCCAGCAGCGCCATGGTTTTTGGCACTTTGATCAGCACTACGCCCGGCGCCTGCGGGTAGTCCGCGGTACTGTCGAGGAACTTCACGCTGGACTCTTCGATGTCGTTATGGCGCAGGTTTTCACGCGTCGCCAGCTCGCTCAGGTAGGAATCGCCGATGCTGTAAGGCGTGTGTTCTGCCAGGGCGCATCCCAGGGCGCCAAACGCGTCATTCAGGATCAAAACCGGGCCGCGGATTTCAGTCTCATCCAACTGCTGCAGCAGATATTCATCCGCCGCTTCCCACGCCATGAGCGGGTTAACGTCGTCCGTTTCCGGGAAACGTTTAAGGTTGAGTGAACGGAAACCGTTGTCTAAGTGGCTCATCGGCCCTCCTGAATGGTAAAATTTGGCGTATCCCT
>Ga0209281_1000817_pt1 | contig 28172 bp, 25 predicted proteins | sample MedtruBG_FD_187514 | JGI IMG/M metagenome (GOLD analysis project Ga0209281, IMG submission 187514) | Root nodule microbial communities of legume samples collected from California, USA - Medicago truncatula BG (SPAdes) (version 2) | ecosystem: Host-associated > Plants > Roots > Nodule | place... | reverse complement strand
GCACTACCGATCGCGAAATGCTGTCACATGGCCTGCTGCCGGGCGTGATTCAGGTGCCGCATAACGGCCAACCGATTGTCCTGATGAATGATGCGCAGACCACAGGGGGCTATCCGCGTATCGCCTGTATCATCGAGGCGGATATGTACCATCTGGCGCAAATTCCGTTGGGTCAGCCGATTCATTTTGTGCAGTGCACGCTGGAAGAGGCGCTCGAAGCGCGACGCGTACAGAGACAACATATCGAACAGCTGGCATGGAGGTTGAATGATCGTCGTTGATTTGAATGCGGATTTAGGCGAAGGCTGTGAGAGCGATGCCGAATTATTGACGCTTGTCTCTTCCGCCAATATCGCCTGCGGATTTCACGCCGGGGATGCGCAAACCATGCAGGCGTGCGTTCGCGAGGCGTTAAAAAATGGCGTGGCGATAGGCGCGCATCCGAGCTTTCCCGACCGGGAGAACTTTGGCCGCACGGCGATGAACCTGCCACCGGAAACGGTGTACGCCCAAATGCTGTATCAAATTGGGGCGCTGGAGGCTATCGCGCGCGCCGAAGGAGGGCAACTTCGTCACGTTAAGCCGCACGGGATGCTCTATAACCAGGCGGCAAAAGACGCCGCGCTGGCGGACGCTATCGCCCGTGCGGTTCATGCCGTTAGCCCGACGTTGATTCTGGTGGGACTGGCCGGCAGCGAACTGATCCGCGCCGGGGAGCGTCATGGTTTGGTCACGCGCGAAGAGGTGTTTGCCGATCGCGGTTATCAGGCTGACGGAAGTCTGGTGCCGCGCACGGCGGCGGGCGCGCTGATTGACGATGAAGAACAGGCGCTGGCGCAAACTCTGGAAATGGTGCAGCAGGGGCGGGTCAAAAGCATCACCGGGGAGTGGGCCAGCGTGCGGGCGCAGACCGTCTGTCTGCATGGCGATGGCGAACACGCGCTGGCGTTTGCCCGCCGCTTACGCAAAGAATTTGACGTTAAAAATATAACAATCAGTGCATAACGCACAAACGCAAACACAACTTAACAACAGGAAAGAGAATATGGCAGAGACGCTATCGCTCTGGCCACTCATCGGTATCGCGGTGATTGTGGTCGGATTTTTATTACGTTTTAATCCGGTGCTGGTGGTGATTGTCGCCGGTATCGTGACTGGCCTTGCGGCGCATATGCCTGTCGCCACTATCCTCGAAAAGCTCGGCGAGGGGTTCCTGAATACCCGTAACCTGCCGTATATCCTGCTGATTCCTCTTGCGGTTATCGGTCTGCTGGAGCGCCACGGGCTGAAAGAGCGCGCGCAGGCGTGGATTGCCAAAATTCACAGCGCCACTGCGGGCCGCTTGCTGATTGTCTATCTGTTCGTGCGTGAAGCGTCGGCCGCAATGGGACTGACCAGCCTCGGCGGTCATCCGCAGATGGTGCGCCCGCTGCTGGCCCCGATGGCGGAGGGTGCAGCAGAGAAAAAATACGGTGAACTGCCGGGCGCGGTGCGTTACCGCCTGCGGGCCATGTCGGCGGCGACCGATAACGTCGGGCTGTTCTTCGGCGAAGACATTTTTGTCGCCTTTGGCGCGATCATCTTTATGCATAACTTTATGCTTGAGTCTGGCGGTATTCAGACCGAGCCGCTGCATATTGCCTTGTGGGGCATCCCGACGGCGATCTGCGCCTTTATCATCCACGCCACTCGCCTGTGGCGGCTGGATAAGCATCTTGAGCGCGAGCTGGCGAAAACCACGCATACGCAGGGAGATGCCTCATGAATTTCCAGCAAAGCTATTTGTACTGGCTGGCGGGGCTGATCCTGCTGATCGTCGCGGTGATGTCGTTCCGCGATAAAGCTAACCCGCGCCGCGTGACGACCGGAATGTTCTGGGGCATTTACGGCCTGATGTTCCTGCTGGGTGACTGGACGTATCAGCTGGTGGGCGATAAGCGCGCCGTGCATATTGCGGTGGGTGTCGCGGTGGTGGGGCTGGCGCTGATTGCCGGTTTTGGCGGCGTGCGTCTGGGCAGCTATCATCAACGCAAGCAGGAAGAACGTGAAGCCAGCGCAACGCGCCTGGGTAACCGACTGTTCTATCCGGCGCTCGCCATTCCCGTGGTGACGGTTGTTGGCGTGCTGATGTTCAACCATATTCCGGGATTGCAGGAGACGCTGTTTGGGCCGGGCAACCACGCGACCCTGGTGACGCTGTTTTCCATGACGATCGGCACACTCATTGGCCTGGCGCTGGCAATCAAAATGACGCACGAAAAAGTGCATCAACCGCTGCAGGAAGCGCGTCGTCTGTTGGATTCCATCGGCTGGGCGTTTATTTTGCCGCAAATTCTGGCGACGCTCGGGCTGCTGTTTACCGCAGCAGGCGTGGGCGATGGGATCTCCTGGCTCACGAAAACCTATCTGGCGGTGGATAGCCGCTTTATCGCGGTGGCGGTCTACGCGATTGGCATGGCTGTGCTGACGATGGTGATGGGCAATGCGTTTGCTGCGTTCCCGATTGTGACGGCAGGGATCGGCATTCCGATTCTGGTGCTGCAACACGGCGGCAATCCGGCCGTCATGGCGGCGATTGGGATGTTCTCCGGGTATTGCGGGACGCTGATGACGCCGATGGCGGCTAACTTCAATATTGTTCCCGCCGCCCTGCTGGAACTGCCGGATAAAAATGCGGTGATCAAGGCGCAAATACCGACCGGCGTGCTGTTACTGATCGTCAACGTGTTCCTGATGTACTTCCTGATGTTCTTATAAGGAGGCGTGATGCGTCATATTTTAGTGACCGGTTTTGAGCCTTTTGGCGGTGAGACCATTAACCCTTCCTGGGAAGTGGTCAAACAACTTGAGGGGTTGATAATAGATGATTGCCGCGTGGTGACGCGGCAGTTGCCTTGCGTGTTTGGCGAGTCGCTGACGGTGCTGAATGCCGCTATCGGCGAATTGAATCCGGCCGTGGTGATTGCCGTCGGGCAGGCGGGCGGTCGTGTGGATATCACCGTCGAACGTGTCGGTATTAACGTCGATGATGCGCGAATTCCTGATAATCGTGGACAGCAGCCGATTGACGTTGCGATTGTCCCGGACGGGCCAGCGGCGTGGTTTAGCTCGCTGCCCATCAAAGCAATGGTGGCGGCGATGCGCGAGAAAGGCATTCCTGCATCAGTGTCGCAGACGGCGGGGACGTTCGTCTGTAATCACGTGATGTACGGGTTGCTGCATAAAATCGGTGAAAACGAGGAGATGAAGGGCGGCTTTATTCATATTCCGTACTTACCTGAACAGGCTGCGGCGCATGCTGGCGCACCGAGCATGGCGGCACAGACGGTAAAAGATGCGCTGGAAATCGCCATAACCGTGGCGTTACGCCAGGACTGTGACATCAACGTCGTGGGCGGCGCAACGCATTAACGATGCACTCAAAAAGGATGTAAACATGCCAGAAGGACCGGAGATCCGCCGCGCGGCAGATAGCCTGGAGGCGGCGATAAAGGGCAAACCCCTCACCGATGCGTGGTTTGCCTTTCCTCAGTTAAAATCGTTCGAATCCACGTTGATTGGGCAAAAAGTCACGCAGATTGAAACGCGCGGCAAAGCGTTGCTGACGCATTTTTCCCATAACCTGACGTTATATAGCCACAATCAACTTTATGGGGTCTGGCGGGTGGTTGATGCAGGTGAGCACCCACAAACATCAAGGATATTGCGCGTCAGGCTGCAAACGGCGGATAAAGCGATTTTGCTCTACAGTGCGTCAGACATAGAGATGTTAACGCCGGAGCAACTGCTCACTCACCCCTTCCTGCAACGCGTCGGGCCGGATGTACTTGATATGCGGCTGACGGCAGAAGCGGTGAAAGCGCGGTTATTGTCGCCGAAGTTCCGCAATCGACAGTTTTCAGGATTGCTGCTGGATCAGGCCTTCCTTGCCGGGTTGGGCAATTATTTGCGCGTTGAAATTCTCTGGGAAGTGGGGCTGGCGGCGCAGCGTAAGGCTTCGCAGCTCAGCGAGGAGCAGCTTGATGCGCTATCACATGCTTTGCTGGAGATTCCGCGGCTGTCGTACAACACGCGTGGCGTGGTAGATGACAATAAACATCACGGTGCGTTGTTTCGCTTTAAGGTGTTTCATCGGGAGGGCAAAGCCTGCGAGCGATGCGGCGGGGTGATTGAGCGGAGCACGCTTTCTTCAAGACCGTTTTACGGGTGTCCGGAGTGTCAGAAATAGGGCGCAGAGTTCGCACTCTCTCTGTGGCAGAAGGCTGGGGTGAGGGCATCTGATCGCACAAATAAAAAACGCGCCAGTCGGCGCGTTTTTAACAGACAAAGCGAATTATTGCTTGATGTCTGATTTGAAATCACGCTGCTCGTAGCCGGTGTACAGCTGACGAGGACGGGCGATTTTCATGCCGTCGGTGTGCATTTCGTTCCAGTGTGCAATCCAGCCCACGGTACGCGCCATGGCAAAGATCACGGTGAACATGGTAGACGGAATGCCCATCGCTTTCAGAATAATGCCAGAGTAGAAATCGACGTTCGGGTACAGTTTTTTCTCGATGAAGTACGGGTCGTTCAGCGCGATGTGTTCCAGCTCCATCGCCACTTCCAGCAGATCATCTTTCGTACCCAGCTCTTTCAGCACTTCGTGGCAGGTTTCACGCATAACGGTCGCGCGCGGGTCGTAGTTTTTGTAAACACGGTGACCGAAGCCCATCAGGCGGAAGGAGTCATTTTTGTCTTTCGCACGACGCACGAATTCAGGAATGTGCTCAACAGAGCTGATCTCTTCCAGCATCTTCAGTGCCGCTTCGTTCGCGCCACCGTGCGCCGGTCCCCACAGGGAGGCGATACCGGCTGCGATACAGGCGAATGGGTTTGCGCCTGAAGAGCCAGCGGTACGGACGGTGGAAGTCGATGCGTTTTGTTCGTGGTCGGCGTGCAGGATCAGAATACGGTCCATCGCGCGCTCAAGCACCGGATTAACCTCGTAAGGTTCGCACGGCGTGGAGAACATCATGTTCAGGAAGTTGCCTGAATAGGAGAGGTCGTTACGCGGATAAACAAAAGGCTGACCGATAGAATATTTGTAACACATCGCCGCCATGGTTGGCATTTTGGACAGCAGGCGGAACGCTGCGATGTCACGATGGCGTTGGTTATTGACGTCCAGCGAGTCGTGGTAGAACGCCGCCAGCGCACCGGTAATACCGCACATCACAGCCATCGGGTGAGAATCACGACGGAAGGCGTGGAACAGACGGGTAATCTGCTCATGAATCATGGTGTGGCGGGTGACGGTCGTCTGGAATTCATCGAACTGCGCCTGCGTCGGTTTTTCACCGTTCAGCAGGATATAGCACACTTCCAGATAGTTGGATTCGGTAGCTAATTGATCGATGGGGAAGCCGCGGTGGAGCAGGATACCTTCGTCACCGTCGATGAAGGTGATTTTGGATTCGCAAGATGCGGTAGAAGTGAAACCAGGATCAAAGGTAAACACCCCTTTTGAGCCCAAAGTACGAATATCAATAACATCCTGACCGAGCGTGCCTTTTAGCACATCCAGTTCAATAGCAGTGTCACCATTTAGGGTGAGCGTTGCCTTTGTATCAGCCATTTACGGTCTCCTTAGCGCCTTATGCTTAAGACCACGAAACACTCAGTCCTTCAAGCTAGCTCTGCGTTAGCTGCGCCCTCGAACCCAGGTCACATAGTTATCTATGTTCTCTGGGATTCTCTGGCTTGCCGCCTTGATCTCGCTCGAATGCCTGCGTGTTTAATACGGATTCGCTTTCAGCTGTTAATCACCGTTACCAGTTTGTTATTTGGCTTGCCGCTCAGCTCGCGAGGAGAAACCAGGGTACAGAGCTATGGCGCCTTGCAGGTAAACGAATGAAAAATCAGAGAAACAACAGCAAATCAGTGTCTTCGCAGTCCGAATTATTCAAACCTGTATACCACTAATAACTGTCCTGATAACTTCGGTCAATACCATCACACTGTTACATAACTAAATCTCAGGTGAAAGAGAGACCTCATAACTTTTGCGCATTATATGCCTTTTCCGCTGACGTTTGTAACAATATTGTTTAATCTTTGTCAAATCCGATGATTAAAATTTAAAATAATGTTGTTATCGTGACTGTGATCACTGTTCCGCATAAAACCCGACAAACTGTATGTAGGTTAATTGTAATGGTTTTGTGAACGACCTATACTGCCGCCAGGTCTCCGGAACACCCTGCAATCCCGAGCCACCCAGCGTTGTTACGTGTCGTTTTAGCATTTGGAAGCAATGTTTTACATGACGCGCAGTTATACAAAAAGGACGCTGTCTGACCCGCATCGCAGCCGGAGTAAGGAAATCCCATAGTCTTTCACGCTACAGGTGCGTTGGCTGCGCCCGCTCATCCCGGTTACATAGTTCACTATGATCTCGGGTTTCCCGGACTTGCCGCCCTCCTGTTACGCGAATTCAAAGGGAATAATAAGAACAGCATGTGGGCGTTATTCATGATAAGAAACGTGAAAAAACAAAGACCTGTCAATCTGGATCTGAAAACGATCCGGTTCCCTGTAACGGCAATAGCGTCCATTCTCCACCGTGCATCCGGTGTGATTACGTTTGTGGCGGTAGGCATTTTGCTGTGGTTACTGGGAACGAGCCTCTCTTCTCCTGAAGGATTCCTCCAGGCTTCGGCCATCATGAGCAGCTTCTTCGTGAAATTTATCATGTGGGGCATTTTGACCGCGCTGGCATTCCACGTTGTTGTGGGTGTTCGCCATATGCTGATGGACTTTGGTTATCTGGAAGAAACATTCGAAGCAGGGAAACGCTCTGCCTATATTTCGTTTGCCATTACTGTCGTGTTTTCAATTCTCGCAGGAGTCCTCGTATGGTAAGCAACGCCTCCGCATTAGGACGCAACGGCGTACATGACTTTATTCTGGTCCGCGCTACCGCCATCGTCCTCACGCTTTACATCATCTACATGATCGGTTTCTTTGCGACCAGCGGCGAGCTGACGTGGGAAATCTGGAGCGGATTCTTCGGATCTGCCTTCACCAAAGTGTTCACCCTGCTGGCGCTGTTCTCAATCCTTATTCATGCCTGGATTGGCATGTGGCAGGTGTTGACCGATTACGTTAAACCGTTGGCGATTCGCCTGCCTCTGCAACTTGCTATCGTTGTTGCTCTGGTGGTTTACGTTATTTATGGATTTGTTGTGGTGTGGGGTGTGTGATGAAATTGCCAGTCAGAGAATTTGATGCTGTTGTGATTGGTGCGGGTGGCGCAGGTATGCGCGCAGCACTGCAAATTTCCCAGAGCGGCCAGACCTGTGCGCTGCTCTCAAAAGTTTTCCCAACCCGCTCGCATACGGTTTCTGCCCAGGGTGGCATCACCGTTGCGCTCGGTAATACCCACGAAGATAACTGGGAATGGCACATGTATGACACGGTGAAAGGCTCCGATTATATCGGTGACCAGGACGCCATTGAATATATGTGCAAGACCGGCCCGGAAGCGATTCTCGAGCTTGACCACATGGGCTTGCCGTTCTCCCGTCTGGATGATGGCACTATTTATCAGCGTCCGTTTGGCGGCCAGTCGAAAAACTTCGGCGGCGAGCAGGCGGCACGTACCGCGGCAGCGGCTGACCGTACCGGTCACGCTTTGTTGCACACGCTGTATCAGCAGAACCTGAAAAACCACACCACTATTTTCTCCGAGTGGTATGCACTCGATCTGGTGAAAAATGAAGATGGCGCAGTGGTCGGGTGTACCGCGCTGTGCATTGAAACCGGTGAAGTGGTTTATTTCAAAGCGCGCGCAACGGTACTGGCGACCGGCGGCGCAGGTCGTATTTATCAGTCCACGACTAACGCCCACATCAACACCGGTGACGGCGTTGGCATGGCGATCCGCGCGGGCGTCCCGGTGCAGGATATGGAGATGTGGCAGTTCCACCCGACCGGTATCGCCGGTGCTGGTGTGCTGGTCACAGAAGGTTGTCGTGGTGAAGGCGGGTATCTGCTCAACAAACACGGCGAGCGCTTCATGGAGCGTTACGCGCCAAATGCTAAAGACCTGGCGGGTCGTGACGTGGTGGCACGTTCCATCATGATTGAAATCCGTGAAGGTCGCGGCTGCGACGGCCCATGGGGTCCGCATGCCAAACTGAAACTCGATCATCTGGGTAAAGAGGTTCTGGAATCCCGTCTGCCGGGTATCCTGGAATTGTCCCGTACCTTTGCTCACGTTGATCCGATCAAAGAGCCTATCCCGGTTATCCCAACCTGCCACTACATGATGGGCGGTATTCCGACCAAAGTGACCGGTCAGGCGTTGACCGTGAATGAGCAGGGCGAAGACGTGGTGATTCCTGGCCTGTTCGCTGTCGGCGAAATCGCCTGTGTATCGGTACACGGCGCTAACCGTCTGGGCGGTAACTCGTTGCTCGACCTGGTGGTATTCGGTCGTGCGGTGGGGATACATCTGCAAGAGTCGATTGCCGAACAGGGTGACCTGCGTGATGCGACTGAGGCGAATATTGATGCTTCCCTGGAGCGCCTGAACCGCTGGAACGGCAACCGTGACGGTGAAGACCCGGTCGAAATCCGCAAAGCGCTGCAGGAATGTATGCAGCACAACTTCTCGGTCTTCCGTGAAGGTGACGCGATGGCGAAAGGGCTTGAGCAGTTGAAAGCCATCCGCGAGCGTCTGAAAAATGCGCGTCTGGATGATACCTCCAGCGAGTTCAACACCCAGCGCGTTGAGTGTCTGGAGTTGGATAACCTGATGGAAACCGCCTACGCGACGGCTGTATCCGCAAACTTCCGTACTGAAAGTCGTGGCGCGCATAGCCGCTTTGACTATCCGGATCGTGATGATGCTAACTGGCTGTGCCATTCCCTGTATCTGCCAGAGTCGGAATCCATGACACGACGTGAAGTCAATATGGAACCGAAACTGCGTCCGGCGTTCCCGCCGAAGATTCGTACCTATTAATGCGGAGACAGGACAATGAAACTCGAATTCTCAGTTTATCGTTATAACCCGGATGTTGATGACGCTCCGCGTATGCAGGATTACGTTCTGGAAGCGGAAGAAGGTCGCGACATGATGCTGCTTGATGCCTTAATGCAGCTGAAAGAAAAAGATCCGACACTGTCGTTTCGTCGTTCCTGCCGCGAAGGGGTGTGTGGCTCCGACGGTCTGAACATGAACGGCAAAAATGGTCTGGCCTGCATCACGCCGATATCCGCGTTGCAGCGTGCGGGACAGAAAATTGTTATCCGTCCTTTGCCTGGTCTGCCGGTCGTGCGCGATTTGGTGGTGGACATGGGGCAATTCTATGCACAATATGAGAAGATTAAGCCTTACTTGTTGAATAATGGGCAAAATCCACCGGCTCGCGAGCATTTACAGTCGCCAGAGCAGCGTGAAAAACTCGATGGTCTGTATGAGTGTATTCTGTGTGCATGTTGTTCGACCTCTTGTCCGTCATTCTGGTGGAATCCGGACAAATTTATCGGCCCTGCGGGTCTGCTGGCAGCGTATCGTTTCCTGATCGATAGCCGCGACACCGAGACCGATAGCCGTCTGGAAGGGTTAAGTGATGCTTTCAGCGTATTCCGCTGCCATAGCATTATGAACTGCGTCAGTGTATGTCCTAAGGGACTGAACCCGACGCGCGCCATCGGCCATATTAAGTCGATGCTGTTGCAACGCAGTGCATAAGTAAGAAGAGGGGAGCGTTTTCCCCTCGCCTGACCCTCTCCGATGGGAGAGGGTATAAATGCAGGAAACCTCTAAAAACTGCCATAAATGGCATCTATAACCGAGATGTTCAGTGCGAAACAAGGCGCGGCTGAACGAATCCCAGGAGCATAGATAACTATGTGACTGGGAAGAGTGAGAGGCGCAACGCAGTTGCAGCCTGAACAACGACGGTTAGAGGGCGGTTTTTAAAGGTTCCTTCGCGGGTCATAAGAGCTCGCAGGTGAACCCCGGCACGTACACGAGGTGTGCGTGGTAGTTTCTACGGCGAAATAAGCATAAACATGCTTAAGGGATCACGATGCAGAACGGCGCAATGAAAGCCTGGCTGGACTCTTCTTTCCTCTCTGGTGCAAACCAAAGCTGGATTGAACAGCTCTATGAAGACTTCTTAACCGATCCTGACTCAGTGGACGCTAACTGGCGTTCCATGTTCCAGGAGTTACCTGGAACGGGAGTCAAACCGGATCAATTCCATTCCAAAACACGTGATTATTTCCGTCGTCTGGCGAAGGATGCCTCACGTTACTCCTCCTCGATCTCTGACCCTGATACCAATGTGAAGCAGGTTAAAGTCCTGCAGCTCATCAACGCTTATCGCTTCCGCGGTCACCAGCATGCGAACCTCGATCCGCTGGGACTGTGGCAGCAGGAACGTGTCTCGGATCTCGATCCGGCTTACCACGATCTGACCGAGGCCGATTTCCAGGAAACCTTTAACGTGGGCTCTTTTGCCAGCGGCAAAGACACGATGAAGTTGGGCGAGCTGCTTGACGCGCTCAAACAAACCTACTGCGGCTCTATCGGTGCGGAATACATGCACATCATGTCTACCGACGAAAAGCGCTGGATCCAGCAGCGTATTGAGTCGGTAGCCGGTCGTCCAAGCTTTAGCACGGATGAGAAAAAACGCTTCCTGAATGAACTGACCGCAGCGGAAGGCCTTGAGCGTTACCTCGGTGCGAAATTCCCGGGTGCAAAACGCTTCTCTCTGGAAGGCGGCGATGCGTTAGTGCCGATGCTGAAAGAGCTGATCCGCCATGCGGGCAACAGCGGTACGCGCGAAGTGGTGCTGGGTATGGCGCACCGCGGTCGTCTGAACGTGCTGGTCAACGTGCTGGGTAAAAAACCGCAGGATCTGTTCGACGAATTTGCAGGCAAACATAAAGAACATCTCGGTACGGGCGATGTGAAGTACCACATGGGCTTCTCGTCTGATATCGAAACCGACGGCGGTCTGGTTCACCTGGCGCTGGCGTTTAACCCGTCGCACCTGGAGATCGTAAGCCCGGTGGTTATCGGCTCCGTGCGCGCGCGTCTGGACAGACTCGACGAGCCAAGCAGCAATAAAGTGCTGCCAATCACCATTCACGGTGATGCTGCGGTAACTGGCCAGGGCGTGGTTCAGGAAACCCTGAACATGTCTAAAGCGCGTGGTTACGAAGTGGGCGGTACCGTTCGCATCGTTATCAATAACCAGGTGGGCTTTACGACCTCTAACCCGCTGGATGCGCGTTCCAGTCCGTACTGTACCGATATCGGTAAAATGGTGCAGGCGCCAATCTTCCACGTCAATGCAGACGATCCGGAAGCTGTCGCATTCGTTACCCGTCTGGCGCTGGACTTCCGCAATACCTTCAAACGCGATGTGTTCATCGACCTGTTCTGTTATCGCCGTCATGGTCATAACGAAGCGGACGAGCCGAGTGCAACCCAGCCGCTGATGTATCAGAAAATCAAAAAGCATCCGACGCCGCGTAAGATCTACGCTGACAAACTGGAAGCTGAAAAAACCGCGACGCTTGAAGATGCCACCGAGCTGGTGAATCTTTACCGTGATGCGCTGGATGCGGGCGAATGTGTGGTGAAAGAGCTGCGTCCGATGAATATGCACTCCTTCACCTGGTCGCCGTACCTCAACCACGAATGGGATGAGAGCTACCCGAACAAGGTTGAAACCAAGCGTCTGCAAGAGCTGGCGAAGCGTATCAGCACCGTGCCTGAAGCCATTGAGATGCAGTCCCGCGTGCAGAAAATCTACGCCGACCGTCAGTCCATGGCGGCAGGTGAGAAGCTGTTCGACTGGGGCGGCGCAGAAAATCTGGCCTACGCCACGCTGGTAGATGAAGGCATTCCGGTTCGTCTGTCCGGTGAAGATGCGGGCCGTGGCACGTTCTTCCACCGTCACGCGGTGATTCACAACCAGACTAACGGTTCAACGTACACCCCGCTGCAGCATGTGCATAACGGTCAGGGCTCGTTCAGAGTCTGGGATTCCGTGCTGTCTGAAGAAGCGGTGCTGGCCTTTGAATACGGTTACGCCACTGCTGAGCCGCGCACGTTGACCATCTGGGAAGCGCAGTTTGGTGACTTTGCTAACGGTGCGCAGGTGGTTATCGACCAGTTCATCAGCTCCGGCGAGCAGAAATGGGGCCGTATGTGTGGCCTGGTGATGCTGCTGCCGCACGGCTACGAAGGGCAAGGTCCGGAACACTCCTCCGCGCGTCTGGAACGTTATCTGCAGCTCTGCGCCGAGCAGAATATGCAGGTTTGCGTGCCGTCAACGCCGGCGCAGGTTTACCACATGCTGCGCCGTCAGGCGCTGCGCGGTATGCGCCGTCCGCTGATTGTGATGTCGCCGAAATCTCTGCTGCGTCATCCGCTGGCGGTGTCTACGCTGGATGAACTGGCAAACGGTGCCTTCCAGCCTGCGATTGGCGAGATTGACGAGCTGGATCCACAGGCCGTGAAGCGTGTTGTGATGTGTTCTGGTAAGGTTTATTACGACCTGCTTGAACAGCGTCGTAAAAACGATCAGAAAGATGTCGCCATCGTGCGCATCGAACAGCTTTATCCGTTCCCGCACCAGGCGGTGCAGGAAGCGCTGAAACCGTACGCACACGTACATGATTTTGTCTGGTGCCAGGAAGAGCCGCTTAACCAGGGCGCATGGTACTGCAGTCAGCATCATTTCCGTGATGTGATTCCATTTGGGTCTGGTCTGCGTTATGCAGGTCGCCCGGCCTCCGCTTCACCAGCGGTAGGGTATATGTCCGTTCACCAGAAGCAACAGCAAGATCTGGTCAATGACGCGCTGAACGTCGATTAATTAAAGGATACATAATGAGTAGCGTAGATATTCTTGTTCCCGACCTGCCTGAATCCGTGGCTGACGCAACGGTAGCGACCTGGCATAAAAAACCGGGCGATAGCGTTAAGCGCGATGAAGTGCTGGTAGAAATCGAAACTGACAAAGTGGTACTGGAAGTACCGGCATCGGCGGATGGCATTCTGGATGCAGTGCTGGAAGACGAAGGCACGACCGTGACCTCTCGCCAGATTCTGGGTCGCCTGCGCGAAGGCAATAGCGGTGGTAAAGAGTCCAGCGCCAAGTCTGAAAGCAAAGAGTCCACGCCGGCTCAGCGTCAGCAAGCCTCTCTGGAAGAGCAGAGCAACGATGCGCTTAGCCCAGCGATCCGTCGCCTGCTGAGTGAACATAACCTCGAAGCCAGCGCTATCAAAGGCACCGGTGTGGGTGGCCGTCTGACGCGTGAAGATGTTGAAAAATATCTGGCGAAAGCACCAGCCAAAGAAGAAGCCAAAGCCCCGGCGGCCGCGTCTGCGCCAGCTGCCGCACAGCCTGCTCTGGGTTCACGTAGCGAAAAACGCGTGCCGATGACGCGCCTGCGTAAGCGTGTGGCTGAGCGTCTGCTGGAAGCCAAAAACTCCACCGCGATGCTGACGACCTTCAACGAAGTCAACATGAAGCCGATCATGGATCTGCGCAAGCAGTACGGTGATGCGTTTGAAAAACGCCACGGTATCCGTCTGGGCTTTATGTCTTTCTATGTGAAAGCGGTTGTTGAAGCGCTGAAACGCTATCCGGAAGTCAACGCGTCTATCGACGGCGAAGACGTGGTGTATCACAACTATTTCGATGTGAGCATGGCCGTTTCTACGCCACGCGGCCTGGTGACCCCGGTTCTGCGCGATGTGGATACGCTGGGCATGGCTGACATTGAGAAACGCATCAAAGAGCTGGCCCTGAAAGGCCGTGACGGCAAACTGACCGTTGAAGATCTGACCGGCGGTAACTTCACCATTACCAACGGCGGTGTATTCGGTTCACTGATGTCTACGCCAATCATCAACCCGCCGCAGAGCGCGATCCTGGGCATGCATGCCATTAAAGATCGTCCGATGGCGGTCGACGGTAAAGTAGAGATCCTGCCAATGATGTATCTGGCGCTCTCCTACGATCACCGTCTGATTGATGGCCGTGAGTCGGTTGGTTATCTGGTGGCGATTAAAGAGCTGCTGGAAGATCCAACGCGTCTTCTGCTGGACGTGTAGTTTTTGCAGTATTGCCCGGCAACACAGCGTTTGCCGGGCCTATAAAAAGCCTCACCTAACGATTACCTGAAGGATGGATAGAACACATGAACTTACATGAATATCAGGCCAAACAGCTGTTTGCCCGGTATGGCTTACCGGCTCCGGTGGGTTATGCTTGTAATACCCCACGCGAAGCAGAAGAAGCCGCATCTAAAATCGGTTCCGGCCCTTGGGTAGTTAAGTGTCAGGTTCACGCTGGCGGCCGCGGTAAAGCGGGCGGCGTGAAAGTGGTTAAGAGCAAAGAAGAGATTCGTGCTTTTGCTGAGCATTGGCTTGGCAAACGCCTGGTAACGTATCAAACAGATGCGGGCGGCCAGCCGGTCAACCAGATTCTGGTGGAAGCAGCGACTGATATCGCCAAAGAATTGTACCTCGGCGCAGTAGTAGACCGTAGCTCACGTCGCGTGGTGTTCATGGCGTCTACCGAAGGCGGCGTGGAAATCGAAAAAGTGGCGGAAGAAACGCCGCATCTGATCCATAAAGTGGCTATCGATCCGCTGGCAGGTCCAATGCCATATCAGGGTCGCGAGCTGGCGTTCAAACTGGGTCTGGAAGGCAAACTGGTTCAACAGTTCACCAAGATCTTCATGGGCCTGGCGAAGATTTTCCTCGAGCGCGATCTGGCGCTGATCGAAATCAACCCGCTGGTTATTACCACGCAGGGCGACCTGATCTGCCTCGACGGCAAACTGGGCGCTGACGGTAACGCGTTGTTCCGCCAGTCTGACCTGCGCGAAATGCGCGATCAGTCTCAGGAAGACCCGCGTGAAGCGCAGGCTGCACAGTGGGAACTGAACTACGTGGCGCTGGATGGCAACATCGGCTGCATGGTTAACGGTGCGGGCCTGGCAATGGGCACCATGGACATCGTTAAACTGCACGGCGGCGAGCCGGCAAACTTCCTCGACGTGGGCGGTGGTGCGACCAAAGAGCGCGTGACCGAAGCGTTCAAAATCATTCTTTCTGACGACAAAGTGAAAGCCGTTCTGGTGAACATCTTCGGCGGTATTGTGCGTTGCGACCTGATCGCTGACGGCATTATCGGTGCGGTCGAAGAAGTGGGCGTGAACGTCCCGGTTGTGGTGCGTCTGGAAGGGAACAACGCTGAACTCGGCGCGAAAAAACTGGCTGACAGTGGCCTGAATATTATTGCAGCGAAAAGTCTGACGGATGCAGCTCAGCAGGTTGTTGCCGCCGTGGAGGGGAAATAATGTCCGTTTTGATTGATAAGAATACTAAAGTTATCTGCCAGGGCTTCACCGGTAGCCAGGGGACCTTCCACTCCGAACAAGCGATTGCTTACGGTACGCAGATGGTTGGCGGCGTAACGCCAGGCAAAGGCGGCACCACGCATCTGGGCCTGCCAGTGTTTAACACCGTTCGTGAAGCCGTAGAAGCGACGGGCGCGACTGCGACCGTTATCTACGTTCCGGCTCCGTTCTGCAAAGATTCCATTCTGGAAGCGATCGACGCAGGCATTAAGCTGATTATCACCATCACCGAAGGTATCCCGACGCTGGATATGCTGACCGTGAAGGTGAAACTGGATGAAGCGGGCGTGCGCATGATTGGCCCGAACTGCCCAGGTGTTATCACCCCAGGCGAATGCAAAATCGGCATCATGCCGGGTCACATTCATAAGCCGGGCAAAGTGGGTATCGTTTCTCGCTCCGGTACGCTGACCTACGAAGCGGTTAAGCAGACCACAGATTACGGTTTCGGCCAGTCCACCTGTGTGGGCATCGGCGGTGACCCGATCCCTGGCTCTAACTTCATCGATATCCTGAAGCTGTTCCAGGAAGATCCGCAGACCGAAGCGATCGTGATGATTGGTGAGATCGGCGGTAGCGCAGAAGAAGAAGCGGCTGCGTATATCAAAGATCATGTGACTAAACCTGTTGTGGGTTATATCGCGGGTGTGACTGCGCCGAAGGGCAAACGTATGGGGCACGCGGGCGCTATCATCGCGGGCGGTAAAGGCACGGCAGATGAGAAATTCGCTGCGCTGGAAGCGGCAGGCGTGAAAACGGTTCGCAGCCTGGCGGATATCGGCGACGCGCTGAAAGCTATCATTAAGTAAATCCTCTCTGCTCTCCGGAAGGGGAGCTTTGACATAATAAATGTCCGTTTCGACATGGTTGGCCGCTGAAGAGCGGCCTTTTTTATTGGTCGCGTCGCAATTTAGTGCCAATAAATTATGTTAATTAACAAGTTAAGAAAGGTGAATTATTTGTTATTAAATTTTGATAAGGGAAAAAGAGGAAAAAGTCACGTCGCGTCACTAATATGAAAAGTTGTTTGTTTTAAAAAAAGGACAATTTACAGAGTTAATAAAAATCACTGCTGTTTATATGAATTCTCGCAATTGATAACCTAAGCACTCCTCAAGCATACATATGATTAACATGGTCTTTACCATGATCACCTGACTTAAACACCTTTAACATTAAGCAATGACTTTGATTTAAATCAATGTTTAATCCTTGGAAAAAAGCCGCAAAAGGCGTTAAATTGTCCACGATCAAATTGGCTGAAAAGTGGTAAATTCGCTATATATTGATCACCGTCGTAAAACGTAAATCTGATTCAATAAAAACCTGTTTATTGTAAGGGCTTTGCAGCGTATTATATTTACGGGATCAATTTGAGTTTTTAATTAACGTATTTGCAACCTTTCATCATGACTTTCTTCTTTCGATGAAGTGAGTGACGAAGTAAGGACGCAGATAATTTTGTATTGGGGCATGCGTGTGAACCGCTTTAGGGCGTGATTCACTCTCGGAGTCTTCATGCGATGAGCAAGGAGTCATGATGTTAGATATAGTCGAACTGTCGCGCTTACAGTTTGCCTTGACCGCGATGTACCACTTCCTGTTTGTGCCACTAACGCTCGGTATGGCGTTCTTGCTGGCCATTATGGAAACGGTCTACGTCCTCTCCGGCAAACAGATTTATAAAGATATGACCAAGTTCTGGGGCAAGTTGTTTGGTATCAACTTTGCGCTGGGCGTGGCAACCGGTTTGACCATGGAGTTCCAGTTCGGGACTAACTGGTCTTACTATTCTCACTATGTTGGGGATATCTTCGGTGCGCCGCTGGCCATTGAAGGTCTGATGGCCTTCTTCCTCGAATCCACCTTTGTAGGTCTGTTCTTCTTCGGTTGGGACCGTCTGGGCAAAGTCCAGCACATGGCCGTAACCTGGCTGGTGGCTCTGGGTTCGAACCTGTCCGCACTGTGGATTCTGGTGGCGAACGGCTGGATGCAGAACCCTATCGCGTCTGATTTCAACTTCGAAACCATGCGTATGGAGATGGTCAGCTTCTCTGAGCTGGTGTTGAACCCGGTCGCACAGGTGAAATTCGTTCACACCGTAGCATCTGGCTATGTCTGCGGCGCGATGTTCGTTCTGGGTATCAGTGCCTACTATATGCTGCGCGGTCGTGACTTCGCTTTCGCCAAACGTTCTTTCGCCATTGCGGCGAGTTTCGGCATGGCGGCAATCCTCTCCGTTATTGTTCTGGGTGATGAATCCGGTTACGAAATGGGCGACGTTCAGAAAACCAAACTGGCCGCTATCGAAGCAGAATGGGAAACCCAGCCAGCTCCGGCAGCCTTTACCCTGTTTGGTATTCCTGATCAGGATGCGCAGGAAAACCGCTTTGCTATCCAGATTCCTTACGCGCTGGGCATCATCGCAACCCGTTCGGTCGATAAGCAGGTGACTGGCCTGAAAGATCTGCTGGTGCAGCATGAAGAGCGTATCCGTAACGGGATGAAGGCTTATGCGCTGCTCGAACAGCTGCGTTCTGGTTCTACCGATCAGTCTGTTCGTGACCAGTTTAATGATGTGAAAAAAGACCTGGGTTACGGCCTGCTGTTGAAACGTTATACACCAAACGTTTCCGATGCGACCGAAGCGCAGATCCAACTGGCAACCAAAGACTCGATTCCTCGCGTTGCACCGCTGTACTTCGCCTTCCGTATCATGGTGGGCAGCGGCATCATTATGTTGCTGATTATTGGTGCGTCGTTCTGGTCCGTGATTCGTAACCGTATCGGTCAGAAAAAATGGCTGCTGCGCTCCGCGCTGTATGGTATGCCGCTGCCGTGGATTGCTATCGAATCAGGCTGGTTTGTTGCGGAGTATGGCCGTCAGCCATGGGCGATTGGTGAGGTACTGCCAACGGCAGTGGCGAACTCATCCCTTACAGCAGGCGATCTGATCTTCTCTATGCTGCTGATTTGTGGTCTGTACACCCTGTTCCTGGTGGCCGAACTGTTCCTGATGTTCAAGTTCGCACGCCTTGGCCCAAGCAGCCTGAAAACCGGTCGCTATCACTACGAACAGTCCACTGTGGCTACTCAGCCGGCACGCTAAGACAGGAGTCGTGAAATGATCGATTATGAAGTATTGCGTTTTATCTGGTGGCTGCTGGTCGGTATTTTACTGATTGGTTTTGCGGTCACTGACGGTTTCGATATGGGGGTGGGCATGCTCACCCGTTTCCTCGGTCGTAATGACACCGAGCGTCGAATCATGATCAACTCCATCGCCCCACACTGGGACGGTAACCAGGTGTGGCTGATCACCGCGGGCGGCGCGCTGTTTGCTGCCTGGCCGATGGTCTACGCTGCAGCGTTCTCTGGCTTCTATGTGGCGATGATTCTGGTGTTGGCGTCTTTGTTCTTCCGTCCGGTCGGTTTTGATTACCGCTCCAAGATTGAAGACACTCGCTGGCGCAACATGTGGGATTGGGGCATCTTCATCGGGAGCTTTGTGCCGCCGCTGGTGATTGGCGTGGCGTTCGGCAACCTGTTGCAGGGCGTACCGTTCCACCTCGACGAATATATGCGTCTGTACTACACCGGTAACTTCTTCCAGTTGCTGAACCCGTTCGGCCTGCTGGCAGGCGTGGTCAGCGTGGGGATGATCATTACTCAGGGCGCAACCTATCTGCAGATGCGTACTGTGGGTGAGCTGCACCTGCGTTCACGTGCCACTGCACAGGTTGCTGCGCTGGTGACACTGGTTTGCTTCGCACTGGCTGGCGTTTGGGTTGTGTACGGTATTGATGGTTACGTGGTGACTTCTGCCATTAATCATGCGGCTCCGTCTAATCCGCTGACCAAAGAAGTGGCGCGCCAGGCGGGTGCATGGCTGGTGAACTTCAACACTATGCCAGCGCTGTGGGCTATCCCGGCTCTGGGTGTGTTGCTGCCGTTGCTGACCGTACTGATGTCTCGTCTGGAAAAAGGGGCGTGGGCATTCGTGTTCTCTTCACTGACGCTGGCATGCATCATCCTGACTGCGGGTATTGCGATGTTCCCATTCGTGATGCCATCCAGCACGATGCTTAATGCAAGCCTGACCATGTGGGATGCGACATCCAGCCAGCTGACGCTGAACTTGATGACCTATGTTGCAGGCGTGTTTGTACCGATTATTCTGCTGTACACCTCGTGGTGTTACTGGAAAATGTTCGGTCGAATCACGAAAGAACATATCGAAAGCAACACCCACTCTATGTACTAAGTAAGGAGCTGAATATGTGGTATTTCGCATGGATTTTAGGGACGCTTCTTGCCTGTGCATTTGGTGTCATCACTGCCCTGGCGCTTGAACATGTTGAAGCGTCTAAAGCGGGCGAAGAAAATCACTGATGATGAAAATTATCGCAATGCTTTATGCGGTAATGGACAAGCGCCCGTTAAGGGCGCTTTCCTTAGTGATGGCATTACTGCTGGCAGGCTGTATTTTCTGGGATCCTTCGCGCTTTGCAGCGAAAACAAGCGACCTGGAAATCTGGCATGGATTACTCATTATGTGGGCGGTTTGCGCAGGTATCATTCACGGCGTGGGATTTCGTCCAAAAGCGGTACACTGGCAGGGGATTTTCTGCCCGCTGATCGCAGATGTGGTACTCCTTGCAGGATTGATCTTTTTCTTCAACTGAATAAGAACTGTCCGTTAATCTTATGGGCTTACCTGAGCCCATAAAAATTTACTCTCCGTTTACTTTCCCCCATTCCAAACCATCATTGCCGCGCGTATAGTAGCGAAGTTTGAAAGCTCCAACTTTTGTTGCATTACCGGGATGTAAAGTGAATACAACGCTGTTTCGATGGCCGGTTCGGGTCTATTACGAAGATACTGATGCCGGGGGTGTGGTTTACCACGCCAGCTACGTTGCTTTCTATGAACGAGCACGCACTGAGATGCTGCGCCATCATCATTTTAGTCAGCAGGTTTTGTTGGCTGAACGTGTTGCTTTCGTGGTACGCAAGATGACGCTGGAGTATTTTGCACCCGCCAGACTCGACGATATGCTCGAAGTCCAAACGGAAATAACATCTATGCGCGGAACCTCAATGGTTTTCACGCAACGGATCGTCAATGCAGAGAACACAGTGCTGAACGAAGCAGAAGTACTGATTGTTTGTGTTGATCCACTCATTATGAAGCCTCGTGCGCTTCCTAAGTCTATTGTCGCGGAGTTTAAGCAGTGACTGACATGAATATCCTTGATTTGTTCCTGAAGGCTAGCCTTCTGGTTAAACTTATCATGTTGATTTTGATTGGTTTTTCAATCGCATCCTGGGCCATCATCATTCAGAGAACCCGTATCCTCAACGCGGCCAGCCGTGAAGCTGAAGCCTTTGAAGATAAATTCTGGTCTGGTATTGAGCTTTCTCGCTTGTATCAGGAAAGCCAAGGGCGTCGCGAAAATCTTTCAGGCTCCGAACAAATTTTTTATAGCGGTTTCAAAGAGTTCGCTCGTCTCCATCGTGCGAATAATCATGCACCGGAAGCCGTTGTCGAAGGCGCTTCGCGCGCGATGCGCATTTCCATGAACCGTGAGCTGGAAACGCTTGAAAACCATATTCCGTTCCTCGGCACGGTCGGTTCTATCAGCCCGTATATCGGCCTGTTTGGTACCGTGTGGGGGATTATGCATGCCTTTATCGCGCTGGGCGCGGTGAAGCAGGCAACGCTGCAAATGGTTGCACCGGGTATCGCAGAAGCACTGATCGCGACCGCAATCGGTCTGTTTGCCGCTATTCCTGCAGTTATGGCTTATAACCGACTGAACCAGCGCGTGAACAAACTTGAGTTGAACTACGACAACTTCATGGAAGAGTTCACTGCGATTCTGCACCGTCAGGCGTTTACCAGCACCGAGAGTAACAAGGGGTAAACCATGGCCAGATCGCGTGGACGAGGTCGTCGCGAACTCAAGTCCGAAATCAATATTGTACCGTTGCTGGACGTACTGCTGGTGTTGCTGCTGATTTTCATGGCGACAGCGCCCATTATCACCCAGAGCGTGGAAGTTGATCTGCCGGATGCAACAGAATCGCAGGCGGTCAGCTCCAATGACAATCCACCGGTGATCATTGAGGTTTCCGGTGTAGGGCAATACAGCGTAGTGGTCGAAAAAGATCGTATGGATCAGCTTCCACCAGAGCAGGTTATCGCTGAAGCGCAACGTCGTCTCGAAGCCGATCCAAAAACGGTCTTCCTGATCGGCGGCGCGAAAGACGTGCCTTACGATGAAATAATTAAAGCGCTGAACTTGCTTCATAGCGCGGGTGTTAAGTCGGTTGGCTTGATGACGCAACCTATTTGATCATCTGCACAGTTTTTGGGAACCGATAGTGTCAAAGGCAACCGAACAAAACGACAAGCTTAAGCGAGCGATAATTATCTCGGCAGTGCTGCACGTCATTTTATTTGCAGCACTGATCTGGAGTTCGTTCGATGAGCATATAGATGCAGCAGCTGGCGGTGGCGGTGGATCTTCCATCGACGCCGTCATGGTAGATCCTGGTGCGATAGTGCAAAACTATAACCGTGAGCAACAGCAACAGGCGAGTGCGAAACGTGCTGAAGAGCAGCGTGACAAACAGGCGCAACAGCAAGCCGAAGAACTGCGTGAAAAGCAGGCGGCGGAGCAAGAGCGCCTGAAACAGCTCGAGAAAGAACGTTTGCAAGCGCAAGAAGCGGCAAAAGAGCAGGCGGATCAGCAAAAACAAGCTGAAGACGCGGCGAAGAAAGCACAACAGCAGCAGAAGCAAGCTGAAGAGGCGGCCGCCAAAGCCGCAGCGGATGCAAAAGCGAAAGCAGATGCTCAGGCAAAAGTAGCCGCTGACGCAGCGAAGAAAGCTGCCGCCGATGCGCAAAAACAAGCCGAAGCGGAAGCCGCTAAAAAAGCAGCTGCTGATGCTCAGAAAAAAGCTGAGGCAGAAGCGGCTAAGAAAGCGGCTGCCGATGCTCAGAAGAAAGCAGAAGCCGAAGCGGCCAAGAAGGCTGCTCAGGAAGCCGAGAAAAAAGCCACTGCTGATGCGGCTAAGAAAGCTGCAGCTGCAGAGAAAGCCGCCGCAGAAAAAGCGGCTGCTGCTGAGAAGGCTGCCGCCGATAAAAAAGCGGCTGCTGCAGAAAAAGCTGCCGCAGATAAGAAAGCGGCTGCCGATAAAGCAGCTGCAGCCAAAGCCGCCGCAGCCAAAAAAGCCGCAGCAGATAAAGCCTCTGAGTCAGATGTTGACAGCCTTTTCGGTGATTTAAGCTCAGGTAAGAATGCACCGAAAACGGGTGGTGGGGCGAAAGGAAACAATGCGTCACCAGCAGGAAGTGGTAACACTAAGAATAACGGTGCTTCTGGTGCTGAAATCAGTGGTTATGCCGGGCAGATAAAATCTGCAATTGAAAGTCGATTTTATGATGCCTCATCTTACGCCGGTAAAACGTGTACTTTGCGTATAAAACTGGCGCCAGATGGTATGTTGCTCGATATTCAGTCCGAAGGGGGCGATCCAGCCTTGTGTACAGCAGCTCTTGCTGCGGCGCGCCAGGCGAAAATGCCAAAACCACCTTCGCAGGCGGTTTACGAAGTCTTTAAAAATGCACCGTTGGACTTCAAACCTTAAGTCATTTTTTCTGTGCAAAGTTGAAAAAATAGGCCAGGTTTAGTCGCAGGGTGTCGGTAGTTTTGTTTATTTGAGTTTGTTAACATTCTGCTAATTATCGTGGGTAATGTTACTCAGATAAGGGAGATATAATGAAGCAGGCATTACGTGTAGCTGTGAGTTTCTTTATGCTGTGGGCAGCTGTGCTGCACGCAGAAGTACGTATTGAGATCACCCAAGGGGTGGACTCGGCACGTCCGATTGGTGTTGTTCCATTCCAGTGGGCGGGCCCTGGCGCTGCGCCGGAAGACGTTGGTGGTATTGTTTCCGCTGACCTTCGCAACAGCGGCAAATTCAATCCATTGGATCGTTCTCGTCTGCCACAACAGCCGGGTACGGCTCAGGAAGTTCAACCAGCCGCCTGGTCTGCGCTGGGTATCGATGCAGTGGTTGTGGGTCAGGTGACTCCGAATCCAGACGGTGGCTATACCGTAGCCTATCAGTTGGTTGATACCGGTGGTGCGCCAGGTACAGTGTTGGCTCAGAACACTTATAAAGTGAACAAGCAATGGCTGCGCTATGCGGGTCACACTGCAAGTGATGAAGTGTTCGAGAAACTGACCGGTATTAAAGGCGCTTTCCGTACTCGTATCGCTTATGTGGTTCAGACCAACGGCGGTCAGTTCCCGTACGAGCTTCGCGTTTCTGACTACGACGGTTACAACCAGTTCACTGTGCATCGCTCTCCGCAACCGCTGATGTCACCGGCCTGGACTCCAGACGGTTCTAAACTGGCGTACGTGACTTTCGAAAGTGGACGCTCAGCACTCGTTATCCAGACGTTGTCCAATGGCGCTGTCCGTCAGGTCGCTTCGTTCCCGCGTCACAACGGTGCTCCAGCATTCTCTCCGGACGGCTCCAAGCTGGCGTTTGCCTTGTCTAAAACAGGCAGCCTGAATCTTTATGTCATGGACGTTGGTTCTGGTCAGATTCGTCAGGTGACCGATGGTCGCAGCAACAACACTGAGCCAACCTGGTTCCCGGACAGCCAGAATCTGGCGTTTACGTCTGACCAGGCAGGTCGTCCACAGGTTTACAAAGTTAACGTCAATGGCGGTACACCGCAGCGCATTACCTGGGAAGGTTCACAGAACCAGGATGCTGATGTCAGCAGCGACGGTAAAACGATGGTAATGGTGAGTTCAGCTGGTGGTCAGCAGCACATTGCCAAACAAGATCTGGTGACGGGAGGCGTACAAGTATTGTCGTCAACGTTCCTGGACGAAACGCCAAGTCTGGCACCTAACGGCACGATGGTAATCTACAGCTCTTCTCAGGGGATGGGATCCGTGTTGAATCTGGTTTCTACAGATGGGCGTTTCAAAGCGCGTCTTCCGGCAACTGATGGACAGGTAAAATCACCTGCCTGGTCGCCGTATCTCTAAATAATAATTAATTGATTACTAAAGGAATCTTAGAAATGCAACTGAACAAAGTGCTGAAGGGGCTGATGATCGCTCTGCCTGTAATGGCAATCGCAGCGTGTTCTTCTAACAAGAATGCAAGCAACGACCAGAGCGGCGAAGGCATGATGGGCGCTGGTACTGGTATGGACGCTAACGGTAGCGGCAACATGTCTTCTGAAGAACAAGCTCGTCTTCAGATGCAACAGCTGCAGCAGAACAACATCGTTTACTTCGATCTGGATAAATTCGATATCCGTTCTGACTTCGCTGCGATGCTGGATGCACACGCTAACTTCCTGCGTAGCAACCCATCTTACAAAGTCACCGTAGAAGGTCATGCTGACGAACGTGGTACTCCAGAGTACAACATCTCCCTGGGTGAACGTCGTGCTAACGCCGTTAAAATGTACCTGCAGGGTAAAGGCGTTTCTGCTGACCAGATCTCCATCGTTTCTTACGGTAAAGAAAAACCTGCAGTACTGGGTCACGACGAAGCGGCTTACTCCAAAAACCGTCGTGCTGTACTGGTTTACTAAGAGAATTGCATGAGCAGTAACTTCAGACATCACTTGTTGAGTCTGTCGTTACTGATTGGTATAGCGGCCCCCTGGGCCGCTTTTGCTCAGGCGCCAATCAGTAGTGTCGGCTCAGGCTCGGTCGAAGACCGCGTCACCCAACTCGAGCGTATTTCTAATGCTCACAGTCAGCTTTTAACCCAACTTCAGCAGCAACTTTCTGATAACCAAAATGATATTGATTCTCTTCGTGGGCAGATCCAGGAAAGTCAGTATCAGCTAAATCAGGTTGTCGAACGACAGAAGCAGATTTTGTTGCAGATGGATAGCCTCAGCAGCGGTGCTGCGGGTGCGCAACCTGCTGCTGGAGATCAAACAGGCGCTGCGACAGCAACGCCTGCACCGTCAACAGATGCGTCGGCCTCCGCAGGCGCTTCTGTACAAAGCGGTGACGCGAATACTGACTACAATGCAGCGATTGCCCTGGTTCAGGACAAATCTCGTCAGGACGATGCCATCGCGGCGTTTCAAAGCTTCGTGAAGAAATACCCTGATTCGACTTACCAGCCAAATGCAAATTACTGGCTCGGTCAGCTGAATTACAACAAAGGGAAAAAGGATGATGCGGCGTTTTATTTTGCCTCTGTGGTAAAAAATTACCCCAAATCACCTAAAGCATCTGATGCAATGTTTAAGGTCGGCGTGATCATGCAGGACAAAGGCGATACTGCAAAAGCGAAGGCTGTGTTTCAGCAGGTGGTTAGTAAGTACCCAGGCACTGAAGGCGCTAAACAAGCGCAAAAACGTCTTGGTTCGATGGGATGAGTATCGCATGACCAGAAATCGCGTTTTTTCTGGTCGTGCCGCCTGATTCGTAAGCAGTTAAGTGATCTTCATCGAAATTTTTGTTGCGCTCAATTCTTAAATCAGTAATATATGCCGCCGTTGCCAAGGGATATCAAACACCCCAAAAGCAGCAAAATAGTGGGTCGTTAGCTCAGTTGGTAGAGCAGTTGACTTTTAATCAATTGGTCGCAGGTTCGAATCCTGCACGACCCACCAATCGTTCTGGTGGAACACGATAGTAAAACGTAAAGGGTAACGTTGCATCAGCAACGGCACGTAGGGCAAGGCGAAGCCGAGTCATCCTGAACGAGCCACTACTAAAAATTACAGCAGTACAAGGGTGATTAGCTCAGTTGGTAGAGCACCTCCTTTACACGGAGGGGGTCGGCGGTTCGAGCCCGTCATCACCCACCATTTGGGTCGTTAGCTCAGTTGGTAGAGCAGTTGACTTTTAATCAATTGGTCGCAGGTTCGAATCCTGCACGACCCACCAATTTAACATCTGACTAAGATGTTAGACGTGAAGGATAACGTTGCGAAAGCAACGGCCCGAAGGGCGAGGCGAAGCCGAGTCATCCTGCACGACCCACCAATTTATTTTGGTAAAAAGTAAAATTCAGGCAGCACCCGAATGGGTCGTTAGCTCAGTTGGTAGAGCAGTTGACTTTTAATCAATTGGTCGCAGGTTCGAATCCTGCACGACCCACCAGCCTGAATAAAGAGAAGTAAATCCCGAAAGGGGTCGTTAGCTCAGTTGGTAGAGCAGTTGACTTTTAATCAATTGGTCGCAGGTTCGAATCCTGCACGACCCACCAATGTAAAAAAGCGCCCTAAAGGCGCTTTTTTGCTATCTGCGATTTGAACGATTCGAACCTGCAGCAGGTTCGAGCCGAACGCAGTGAGGCACCGGAGCCTCTGGCGACGGCCCGGAGGGTGAGCAATGCGAATCATCCTGCACGACCCACCAATGTAAAAAAGCGCCCTAAAGGCGCTTTTTTGCTATCCACGATTTGAAAGATTCGAACCTGCAGCAGGTTCGAGCCGAACGCAGTGAGGCACCGGAGTCTCTGGCGACGGCCCGGAGGGTGAGCAATGCGAATCATCCTGCACGACCCACCAATGTAAAAAAGCGCCCTAAAGACGATTTTTTGCTATCTGCGCTTTGAACGATTCGAACCTGTAGTAGGTTCGATCCGAACGCAGTGAGCCTCTGGCGACGGCCCGGAGAGTGGACAAAGCCGAGTCATCCCTCACGACCCGCCAATGCAAAAAGGCACCTTTTTGCTTTTCAATTCCTGTGACTTTTCACCTCAAATTCGCTATCTTGTTTAGTATATAAAACATGATCGCTGACCCTTATGCTAAGTTCCTTGGAAATAACGCAAAACGGTTAAGCCAGCAAAACGAGATGCAATGATGAGCGTGATGTTTGATCCAGAGGCCGCAATCTATCCTTTTCCGCCTAAACCTGTGCCGTTAAATCTGGACGAAAAACAGTTTTACCGCGAAAAAATCAAACGTTTGCTAAAAGAACGTGATGCCGTGATGGTGGCGCATTATTACACCGATCCTGAAATTCAACAGCTGGCTGAAGAGACGGGCGGATGTATTTCTGACTCTCTTGAGATGGCGCGTTTTGGGGCAAAACATTCTGCATCAACGCTTCTGGTAGCTGGCGTTCGCTTTATGGGCGAGACGGCGAAAATTCTGAGTCCTGAAAAAACGATTTTGATGCCGACGCTGAACGCGGAATGCTCGCTTGATCTAGGCTGCCCTATCGAAGAGTTCAGCGCATTTTGCGATGCGCATCCTGACCGAACTGTCGTGGTCTATGCAAATACTTCCGCTGCGGTCAAAGCCCGTGCTGACTGGGTTGTTACCTCCAGTATTGCCGTCGAGTTGATTGAACATCTTGATAGCCTGGGCCAGAAGATCATTTGGGCGCCAGATAAACATCTGGGAAACTATGTGCAAAAGCAAACGGGCGCAGACGTTCTTTGCTGGCAGGGGGCCTGTATCGTCCATGACGAGTTTAAAACCCAGGCGCTGGCACGCATGAAGGCGCTGTATCCTGAAGCCGCCATTCTGGTTCATCCAGAGTCACCCCAGTCGATTGTCGACATGGCGGATGCCGTCGGTTCTACCAGCCAACTGATCAACGCGGCAAAAACGTTACCGCAGCAGAAGCTTATCGTCGCCACCGATCGCGGTATTTTTTATAAGATGCAGCAAGCGGTGCCGGAAAAAGAGCTGTTTGAAGCTC
>Ga0209281_1000816_pt1 | contig 28185 bp, 28 predicted proteins | sample MedtruBG_FD_187514 | JGI IMG/M metagenome (GOLD analysis project Ga0209281, IMG submission 187514) | Root nodule microbial communities of legume samples collected from California, USA - Medicago truncatula BG (SPAdes) (version 2) | ecosystem: Host-associated > Plants > Roots > Nodule | place... | reverse complement strand
ACTCGCCTGACGCCACCACATAGCATGTGGTATCCAGCGCCCGCGCGGTGAGCAACGTTGCCCAATGATGCTCTTTAAGCGGGCCTTTCACCCATGCCGCGGGCAGAACCAGCGCGTCGGCCCCTGCTATGGCAAGACTCAGCGCCATCTCTGGGAAACGTAAATCGTAGCACGTCATCAATCCAAACCGGATGCCGTCGATCTCAATCAGCGGCGGAACTTGATTCCCGGGGTCAACCAGCCGGGATTCCTGAACGTTGAACGCATCGTAGAGATGGAGTTTTGCATAGTGCGCAATGATTTTCCCTTCACGCAAAACGACAAGCGTGTTTTCGGCTCTGCCCTGAATCGTCGGGACGTGGACCGTTAATATCGTGGTGAGTCGGTTACTTTTGCTCTCTGCCAGTAAAAGCGTCAAAAAGCCGCCGTCGAGCGGCTGGGCAGACTTAACGGAAAGGTCAGGATCGTTATCATCACGCGCCAAAAGCGCTTCGGGCAGCACCAGCAATGCAGCGCCCTGTCTCGCCGATTGCGCCATCAATTCGACACAGAGACGCGCATTTTCATGCCAGTCAGCCGTTACAGCGAACTGTCCAACAGCAACAATCATATTTATCTCCAACGTTAATCAGCGCTACACTTGGCCTCTTACTACATCAAATAGCAGGATTTGAGCGTGTTACAACTCCTTTTAGCGGTTTTTATTGGTGGTGGCACAGGTAGCGTTGCGCGATGGTTTCTCAGCATGCGCTTTAACCCTATGCACCAGGTCATTCCATTGGGGACGCTTACTGCGAACCTCATAGGTGCCTTTATCATTGGGATGGGGCTGGCATGGTTTAACCGAATGACTCACATTGACCCGATGTGGAAACTGCTGGTTACCACTGGATTCTGCGGAGGGCTGACGACCTTTTCAACCTTTTCTGCCGAAGTGGTCTTTCTGTTGCAGGATGGGCGCATAAACTGGGCGCTGGGTAACATTGCCGTCAATATGCTGGGATCGTTCGCGATGACCGCGCTCGCATTTTGGTTATTTTCTGCCGTAAGCGCGCAGTAAACACCCTGGCGTTAATGTTGGCTTAATTTTTCTCTGTCACTCTTGTCGCAATACTGATTGAGGGTGATGGCATGAAAGAGAATTTAATGAGCGCGGGAATGGTATTACTGAGCGTAGCGATCGTCGCCACTTTTCTACGATTATATTTATTTAGCTGATTCCACGCAAAAAAAACCCGCTCATTGAGCGGGTTTTGAAGTTCTTGCTGACCTGTCTGAATTACAGAGCAGTTACGTTAGCAGCAGAAGGACCTTTGGCACCGTTAGTGATTTCGAACTCAACGCGCTGGCCTTCAGCCAGGGTTTTGAAACCATTAGTCTGGATTGCAGAGAAGTGAACGAACACATCTTTGCTGCCATCTTCCGGAGTAATGAAACCGAATCCTTTGGATTCATTAAACCACTTAACGTTACCTTTAATCTTAGACATCAAAATTACCTTTGCATGAAAAATGGACACAAATGCTGTGTCGGGTATCAGTACAACAATTGTGACGCGTTTTGTCCAGAGGTTCTTTGCTAAAAAGTGACAAAAGTCGCGTTAATTTTATCGACTGGCGATTTGTCCTTAATCCCCTCAAAACTGGTCTGTTTTTACACCAATTTGTGGACAATTTTCAGTTAAAACTGGAAGCGCATCCAGGCGAAATACACGTTTCCGTTGTTATACGTTCCAGGAATGTAGGTCATCTGGAAGGTCGCCGGGCCGTAGCCGATTGACGCCAGCGGTAACAGCACCGGGATGGGGATGTATTTCCAGTTATCACGCGCCGTAAAGCCTGCCGTGTACCCCAGACCCAAATGGAAATTATCATCTGCCAGCGGACGCCAGGTTTTCTCCCAGCCATAGCCGCCGATAGGTTCCCATTTGTTATAGGAATCTTTAAACGCCATCAGATACAAACCGTGCCAGTTGCCTTTGTCGTCCCAGCGTGACTGACCAAAACCCGCACCCCATGGGCGCTCGTTGTAACGGTCCGTTTTCTCTTTGTCGTACGCAAAACGGGCATGCCACGTTATAGCCGGCACATACACATCGTAATGCTCTGGCTCATTCCATGTCTGCGTTACGTTGTCGATGAAGGTCGAGAACCCCCCTTTATGCGATGTAGTCTCATCCGCGACTGCCGAAGTCAAAAGCGTAAGCTGTGCAAAAATAAACAACACAAACACATAAATATTATTTTTTACCGTCACAATACATTTACCATTTTTAGTATTCGGCAGAATTTTAACAAACTTTAATTGAATGAAACCATAACGGCATTGGAGAAAGTCCGAATTATTAAGTTACAAAATGGGAATAGTCCTACAGAACGCAACGATGCGCCTTGAAATAAGCAAGGCGCATACATTACCTAACGTTTATGCAACAATTTATACAGTGCGGGAATAACTAACATCGACAATAATGGCGCAGTGACCATCCCCCCTATCATCGGCGCAGCGATGCGCTGCATGACCTCGGAACCGCTGCCTCCGCCCCACATAATCGGCAGTAACCCCGCCATAATCGTCGCAACGGTCATCACCTTGGGACGTACGCGAAGGACTGCGCCTTCATGGATCGCGCGCATTAACATGCTGTTTCCACCATCAGGTTCTTGCTGTCGATATTTATCAAGTGCCTGATTGAGATACAGCACCATAATAACGCCAAACTCGGCAGCAACACCGGCAAGGGCTATAAAGCCGACGGCACCCGCAACGGAAAGATTATATCCCAGCAGCCAAAGCAACCACACGCCGCCGATAAGCGCAAAGGGTAATGTCCCCATTATTAATAAGACATCCGAAATGCGTTTAAAGGTCAGCCACAAAAGAATAAAGATAATCATTAAGGTTATTGGGAGCACTAATTTGAGTTTCTCTGTGGCACGCTCCAGATATTCAAATTGCCCGGACCACGATAGCGAGACGCCCTGCGGCAGCGTGACGTTCTCCGCGACCCGCTGCTGCATCTCGATTACCGCTGACTTTAAGTCGCGTCCACGCAGATCCACATAAATCCAGTTTGAGAGCCGCGCATTTTCACTTTTCAGCATCGGCGGACCTTGAGTGACGACGATATCCGCCAGTTCACCCAGTGCAATCTGGCTCCCATTCGCAGTGATAACAGGTAACATCTGGAGCTTATCGACACTATCGCGAACGTCGCGGGGATAGCGCACATTGATGGGGTAACGCTCTCGGCCCTGAAGGACTTCACCGATATTGTCACCGCCAATCAAAGTGGAGACCATCCCCTGAAGTTCATCAACCGACACGCCATACCGTGCGGCTTTTTGCCTGTCGATACGGATATCCACGTAGCGCCCACCCGCCAGCCGTTCCGCCAGTGCGGACGTCACGCCTGGCACCTGTTTCACAATCTGTTCAATCTGTGCAGCAACGCGTTCAATATCGGCAATATTGCTGCCGTTCACCTTAATCCCCACCGGACTTTTAATGCCCGTCGCCAGCATATCGAGGCGATTGCGAATCGGCGGTACCCACACGTTCGCGATCCCCGGTATTGAGACGACTTTGTCGAGTTCTTCGACCAATTTTGCGGGCGTCATTCCCGGCCGCCATTGATCGCGCGGTGTAAAGTGGATCGTTGTTTCCAGCATTGTGAGCGGCGCAGGATCGGTCGCTGAGTCCGCCCGTCCAGCTTTACCAAACACGCTCGCCACTTCCGGCACGCTTTTAATTAACCGATCCGTTTGTTGCAGCAAACGACTGGCTTCGCGCGCCGAGATTCCCGGCAGCGTGGACGGCATATACAGCAAATCGCCCTCGTCCAGCGGGGGCATAAATTCACTGCCAAGACGACTCAGCGGCCACAGCGTCACCAGTAAAAGCAGCAATGCCAGCGTCAGCGTGGTTTTTGGAAACGCCAAAACTTTATCCAGCAGCGGTTCATAAAGCCGAATCAAAAAACGGTTAATCGGGTTGGCTTTTTCATCAGGGATTTTACCCCGGATAAAATAGCCCATCAGCACCGGAATGAGCGTAATGCCAAGCCCCGCGGCCATGGCCATCGCCCACGTTTTAGTAAAGGCCAGCGGCGAAAACATCCGCCCTTCCTGCGCTTCAAGGGAAAATACCGGAATAAACGACAGCGTAATAATCAGCAGACTGCAAAACAGCGCAGGCCCCACTTCTACCGCCGCGCGCTCCGCCAGATGCCAATAGTCTGCCGATGTCGGTTCTTCATCAGGGTGAGAATGACGCCACTGCTCCAGCACTTTGTGCATGTTTTCGATCATCACGATCGCGGCATCCACCATCGCCCCGATGGCAATGGCAATCCCGCCCAGCGACATAATATTGGCGTTGATGCCCTGATAGTGCATCACGACAAACGCGCCCAAAATCCCTAATGGCAAGGAAACGATCGCCACCAGCGCCGAACGGAAGTGAAAGAGGAACAGCGCACACACCAAAACGACGACGGCAAACTCCTCCAGCAACTTATGGGTGAGCGTTTTGACCGACTCCTCAATCAGCTTCGATCGGTCGTAGACCGGCACAATCTCCACCCCTTCTGGCAGCGTTTTTTGCAGCGCACTGAGCTTTTCCTTCACGGCGTGAAGCGTTTCAAGCGCGTTCTGCCCGTAACGCATCACCACCACGCCGCCCACAACTTCGCCCTCACCGTTAAGCTCCGCCACACCCCGACGGATTTCCGGCCCCAGGCCGACCGTCGCCACGTCTTTTAACAAGACAGGGATCCCGTCGCGCGTGGCGATCACCACATTCCTGAAATCATCCAGCGTGTGCAGATAACCGGTGGTACGCACCATATACTCCGCTTCGCCCTTCTCCAGCAACGCGCCGCCGCTCTCCTTGTTTGCCGCCTGTACCGCGCTCACGATCTGCCCGTGCGTAATATTCAGCGCACGCATTTTCTCGGGAGCGACCACAATCTGATACTGGCGCACCATTCCGCCGATGCTGGCAATTTCCGAGACATTCGGCACCGTCTTCAGCTCAAATTTGAGCGTCCAGTCCTGAAGTGCGCGTAAATCGGCAAGGCTGTGTTTGCCCGTGCGATCGACGAGCGCGTACTCATAGATCCAGCCCACGCCCGTCGCATCCGGTCCCAGAGAGGCTTTCACCCCCGCCGGTAATTGCGACTGCACCTGGCTTAAATACTCCAGCACCCGTGAGCGTGCCCAGTAAAGATCTGTGCCATCTTCAAACAGCACATACACGTAAGCATCGCCAAACATCGAAAAACCGCGCACAGTTTTGGCGCCAGGCACCGACAGCATCGACGTGGTCAGCGGCCAGGTCACCTGATCCTCAATCACCTGCGGCGCTTTGCCCGGATAACTGGCTTTAACGATAACCTGCACATCCGACAGATCGGGCAACGCATCCAGCGGAGCGCGTTGCACCGCCCACCAGCCCCAGCCCGTCATCACACAGGCCGCCAGAATCACCAGCAGACGGTTACGTAACGAAGCGCGAATGACGGCGGCGATCATTTCGTCACCTCCGGCAGTGCGCTACGCAGACTGGCTTCCGAGTCGATCAGGAATTGCCCTGACGTCACCACGGTGTCACCCGCCTGCACCCCTGAGACAATCTCCGTCCAGCCATCGGCGCTCACGCCCGTTGTGACATTCACCGGATGGAAAAAGCCCTCGCCGGTTGCCAGCAGTATACGCTGCGATTCCCCGCTATTAATCACCGACTCCTCCGGTACCACCAGCACCGACGCCCCCGGTTTTTGCTCTGCGCGAACGACGTTCAGGAACATCCCCGGCTTGAGCGTGTGTTGCGGATTGTCCATCACAATTCGAGCCTTGAGGGTACGCGTGGCAGTATCCATCTGCGGCAACAGCTCGCTGACGGTGCCGTGAAAGCGCTGGCCCGGAAAGCTTTCTGACGTCGCAATCATTTCGCTGCCCACCGTGAGCGCTTGCGCCTGCGTTTGCGGGTAATCGACCACCAGCCAGACGCTGTCCAACGACGCCATATCAAACACCGGTGCAGTAGCCGCCACCTGCGCGCCCTCCCGGACGTTCAGCTTTGCCACATACCCTGCCTGTTCCGACCTCAGGGTTAATCGGGTTTGCGGTTTTCCACTGCGCTCCAGCGCGCGGATCGTCTCTACCGGCATAAACTGGAGCGCCAGCCTCTCCCGCGCGGCGCGGGTTAACATCGCATCGCCAAGCTGACGGACGGCAAGATACTCCTGCTGCGCGGTCGTCCACTGCGGAACCCAGATCTCTGCCAGCGCGTCACCGGCCTTGACCTGCTGTTGCTCGGCACGCACGTACAGTTTTGCAATCACGCCGGCGGTAGGCGCAGGGAGCGTCGTGAGCGTTCTCTCATTGAGAGACACGGTCGCAAATGCCGTAAACGGCTGCGTAAGCTGACGCATCTGCACTTTGGCGGTTTTCATCCCGAGATTTTGCTGCTGTTGAGCGCTCACTCCCACGCCCGTCGCCGCTTTCTCTTCGTCGGCATAACGCGCCACCAACTCCATGTCCATAAACGGGGATTTACCCGGCTTATCAAAACGCTGGCCGGGCATCATCGGGTCGTACCAATAGAGCACGTTGCGCTCCGCCTTTTTCACAATTTCAGGTGCGGTATGCGACTGGCGCTGCCCAAAAAAATATCCCCCGCCAGCAGCAAGCAGTACGGCGAGCGCCACAGCGGTTAACGTTGTTGTTTTCATTGTGTGATTTCCTGTGGGATCAGCCATTGAATCGCTGCCCAGGTTCGCGCCATTTCACGCTCGGCCTGATTTACGGCCAGTTCGGTATCCAGCACGCTGCGACGCGCCTCGAGCAACGCGGACAGCGCCGACTGTCCGGAGCGGTACTGAGCGGCGAGCACGTTCAGCCGCGCGGACTGCAACGGTAAAATGTCATCGCGCTGGCGTAACCACAGCGTTTGCGCAGCCTGATACTGCGCCACCAGCGACTGCACCTGGGCCAGATGTTCACGTTGAATCAACGTCAGCTGATCCACCGCCTGCATCGAGCGCGACACGTCAGCGGCATAATCTTTATCCTGTCGACGCGACTGAAACAGCGGCAGATCGACGGTAAACATGACCCCAGCCATATCGTCGTACCCTTCGGCGCGATGGGAATAGAACACTTCCACATCCACGTCGGGAATAGCTGCAACAGCCGACTGTGCCGAGCGGGCTTTCGCCGTTTCTGACTCGCGCAGCGCGGCCTCAACTTCGGGATGCCGGACAATCGCGTCGGCCAGCGTTTTTTCATCCGCCGGTAACCGCTGATAGCGCGGCAACGGGCCTTGCACCTCGGTTATCGCCTGGCCGGTCAACTGAAACAGACGGCTTTGCGCCAACTGCACATCTCGGTTCGCCAGCGTCACGCTGTCGCGCATCGCGCTCAGCGTCATCTGGAGCGACAACACGCTGTCGGGCGTGGCGCTGCCTGCCGCTACGCTCGCCTTCTGCACGCCCTGCTGGCGCTCAGTTTCGCTTACGCGTTTGTGAGCCGTTGTCAGCGCCTGCTGAGCAAGCGCTAAATCGAGCCACGCCTGCGCGGTATCTCGCTGAAGCGCGGCGCGAACGGTCGCAGACTTCGCCACCACGCTACGGGCCTGCGCCTGCAGAGTCTGCGATTTACGCTCGCGCTTTTCGGCACTCACATAACTCTGCATGATGCCAATACGCTGCATAGTCATGCCTTCGCGGGTAAATCGCTGGTCGTTACTGCCCTGAACCGGCACGTTTTCGATGCCGAATTTCAGTTTGGGATCGGGAAGTTGGGTTGCGGATTCCGCCATCGCATCCATCGCCTGCGCTTCGTTACGACTGGCGGAAAGTTCGGCAGAATAGCGTTGGGCCACGGTAAGGGTTTGCGCCAGCGTCCATGGCTCCGCCTGAGCGGCGGAGCTTAACAAGCCGAGCAACACCCCACCGAGCCAGATGCTCAGTGTTGTTTTTTTCATGATGTCCTCGCTTAGTGCAGCGGCGTCAGAGAGCGAATCTGAAAGCCATCGCCCGCCCGCTCAAGCGTGAACGTGACGCGATCGCCAGGCTTAACCGAGGAGGTCTCAGCGCTATTTGCGAGGGTGAAAGGCATGGTCATCGCGGGCCAGTTCAGTTCGGGAATGGCCTGATGCTCAAGAATGATTTTGGGTGGTGAGATTTCCAGAACGCGTCCCTCCCCCTGCCAGCGCTGTGCGGTAGCAGACGGTTCGGTGGCCTGAACGGAAAAAGAAGAAAGGGAAAACAGCACGCCCATTAGCGCGAAAACACGTAAAGCTCGCATGATAAAACTCCTGTTAAACGTAAATTAAAAAATCAATTCAACGAATGAACAGGTTTCTACTCCCGGAACCGGCAAAAACGGATCGTTGCCGGTGGCCCCACGGCGGGCGGGGTGAGTGACCACGCAGAATGCGCGATTTCGCTGCATTGCGGCGTGTTAAGGGCGAGCGTCATGACGGCGGGTAAGGCCACCAGATGCGGTTGCGCTGGATCTTTTTGCACCTGATCCGGCACGCAATGTTTTTCACACAGCGGGGACGCACTGACGACATCGTGGGAAAGCGGTTTTGCCTTCATGTCCATATGCTGGAGAGCGGCGGTCTCACCGCGCAGATCCAGCGAACAATCATGCGAAGCAATCGCTACCTGACTCTGGATCACCAGCCAGCCAAAGGCTAACAAAAACATCAAAAGATGCTTTTTAAGGAAGCGCAGGCGATAGGTCCAGCTGGCGTGCATATTCGCGTCGTCGGGTCATAAAGGGAATGCGAGTATAAGAACAGCTTTCGCAGAAATTAAAGTTATTTTAATCAGTTTTACGTTCTTAACCCGTTGCGCGGCAAAAGCACCGAATAACCTCAACAATACGTTATCATTCCGATGACATCCGTTAATGATTGATTCGGTCAATACTGTGATGACATAAATGGCACACTAATGGCAAAATATCGCTGATTACTCCTTTAGTAGTCGTTTTATTGATTTTAGTCATCAATGACTGACCATTAATTCGGCACATTCTCACCCTTCATTTTTTTGATTTTCCGTGCTCTCTGGGGAGCGCATTAACAGGGGAAACCATGCTTACCTTTATCGAACTCCTCATGGGAGTGGTCGTCATTGTTGGCGTCGCCCGCTACATCATAAAAGGCTATTCCGCTACCGGAGTATTATTCGTCGGTGGTTTGGTACTGCTGATTGTTAGCGCGCTAATGGGCCATAAAGTATTACCCGCCTCCGCCGAGAGCACCGGTTATTCCGCTACGGATATTGTGGAATATATTAAAATCCTGCTGATGAGTCGCGGTGGCGATCTCGGCATGATGATTATGATGCTGTGTGGTTTTGCGGCGTATATGACACATATTGGCGCCAACGATATGGTGGTGAAGCTGGCCTCCAAACCGCTGCAATATATTAATTCCCCGTACATCCTGATGATTGCCGCCTATTTCGTTGCCTGCCTGATGTCTCTGGCGGTGTCGTCTGCGACCGGTCTGGGCGTATTACTGATGGCTACCCTGTTCCCTGTGATGGTGAACGTCGGGATCAGCCGGGGTGCCGCTGCGGCCATTTGTGCCTCTCCCGCGGCCATTATTCTCTCCCCGACCTCAGGCGACGTGGTGCTGGCCGCCAAAGCCGCTGAAATGCCGCTGATTGATTTCGCCTTTAAAACCACGCTGCCGATTTCTATTGCCGCGATTATCGGCATGGCGGTTGCTCACTATTTCTGGCAGAAGTATCTCGATAAAAAAGAAAACATCAGCCACGAGATGTTGGACGTCAGCGAAATCACCACCACCGCCCCGTCGTTTTACGCCATTCTGCCGTTCACCCCTATCGTCGGCGTACTGATTTTTGACGGCAAGTGGGGCCCGCAGCTGCACATCATTACCATTCTGGTGATCTGTATGTTGCTGGCAGCGGTGCTGGAATTTGTGCGCGGCTTTAACACGCAAAAGGTCTTTTCCGGTCTGGAAGTGGCGTATCGCGGTATGGCGGATGCCTTCGCCAGCGTGGTGATGCTGCTGGTTGCGGCGGGCGTATTTGCCCAAGGTCTGAGCACCATCGGCTTTATTCAGAGCCTGATCTCTATCGCCACCTCGTTTGGTTCCGCAAGCATCATTTTGATGCTGGTGCTGGTGATCCTCACCATGCTGGCGGCGATGACCACCGGGTCCGGTAACGCCCCGTTCTATGCATTCGTGGAGATGATTCCAAAACTGGCGCACTCTTCCGGCATTAACCCGGCGTACCTTTCTATCCCAATGCTGCAGGCGTCTAACCTGGGCCGTACTATTTCACCGGTTTCAGGGGTGGTTGTGGCGGTCGCGGGGATGGCGAAAATCTCTCCGTTCGAAGTGGTGAAGCGCACCTCCGTTCCTGTTCTGGTGGGGCTGGTGATTGTGATTATCGCGACCGAAATTCTGGTTCCTGCCACGATCGCAGGCTAAGCATCACACTTCTCAAAAGCGCCTGCGGGCGCTTTTTATGCTTTAATAAGTTCCTGGAATTAATTTGCGTTAAATCATCAGGAATTCACATGTTCAGGAAGGATATCGTCAGTCGATTCAGCGCGGCGGCTCTCGCGCTGTGTGCTTTCGCGGCAGAATCAGCCCCACTTCAGGCCACCCAGTACGCCGATTTCGATCGCTATGTTCTTGCCCTGTCGTGGCAAACAGGATTTTGCCAGAGCATGCACGAGCGCGATCGCAACGAGCCTGATGAGTGTCGTCTGCAAAAAGAGAGCAAAACCAAAACCGATTTCCTGACGGTTCACGGCCTCTGGCCGAGCCTGCCAAAATCCATCTCTGCGCGCGGCGTAGACGACCGCCGCTGGATGCGCTTTGGCTGCGCTACGCGCCCCCTTCCCAACATGCCCGAGGCCAAAGGCAGCCGCAAATGTGCGGCAGCAGAAACCGGCCTGTCGCTGGAATCCGCCGCCAAACTGAGTGGCGTGATGCCCGGCGCGGGCGGTAACTCTTGTCTGGAACGCTATGAATATGCCAAGCATGGCGTGTGCTTTGGTTTTGACCCGGATGCCTATTTTGGCACCATGGTGCGTATGAATCAGGAAGTGAAAGCCAGCGAACTGGGCAAACTGCTGGCAGATAACTACGGTAAAACGGTCAGCCGTAAAACCGTTGATCGCGCTATCGCGAAAAGCTGGGGCGAGGCGTCAGTCAAAGCCGTTAAGTTGACCTGTAGCGGTAACCCCGCTTATCTGACCGAGATTCAACTCTCCCTCAACGCTGCAACCATTAACGCTCCGCTGTCTGCGGCGTCGTTTGCCGCGCAGCCGCATCCCGGCAACTGCGGAAAACAGTTCGTCATCGATAAAGTCGGCTACTGAACATTCACCCGGCGCAGGCTGTGCCGGGTAAAAAGATTAGCCTCTGCGACGTGCATCGGGGCGCACCAGGTCAAACCGCTGCGCTTCGCTTATCGAATAGTAGGCCGTCGGGCCACCCGCACGCAGAATCGGATTCGCTTTGGCGGTCTGATAAATCCCGTCTTCCAGCAGCGTTTCGCGGATATGAATCCCGACGACTTCGCCCAGTACCAGCCAGGTTTCAATCGGCGTACCGTCTGCGCCAGTGAGCTGAATGCACTGCGACAGACGACATTCAAAGTTAACCGGGCTTTCCGCCACGCGCGGCGCGTTCACCAGCTGGCTGGCGACGGGCGTTAAGCCGGAGAAGGAAAATTCGTCTTCCTCATGCGGGAGCGTGGCGGAGGTTTCATTCATCGCCTGCGCCAGTTCGACCGTTGCCAGATTCCAGACGAATTCGCCGGTCTGGACAATGTTTTGCACGCTGTCTTTCCAGCCATTACTGGAGAAACCAATGATCGGCGGGTGATAATTGAAGCAATTAAAAAAACTGTAGGGGGCAAGATTCAGTTGCCCTTCGCTGTCCTGGCTTGAAATCCAGCCGATAGGACGGGGGCCAACAATGGCATTTAAGGGATCGTGTGGCAGGCCGTGTCCCTGGGATGGCTGATAGAAATACATGGCACTCTCTGCGTGAAATTTAACAGGCACGAATTACGCTTCGCTCATTCCCCTGATTCAGGACGATCAGCGTAGCGCAATCCGTTAAAAATTATGACTGAATAAATTTCAGTAAGTCTTCATTGATCTGGTGTTTATGCGTGGTGCAAATCCCGTGCGAACCGCCCTCGTACACCTTGAGCTGGGAATCCGGCAGGATCTCTGCCGCCACTTTCCCGCAGGTTTCAAACGGCACGATTTGATCGTCATCGCCATGGATCACAAGCGTTGGGATGGTCATCTTTTTCAGATCTTCCCGCAGGTCGGTTTCCGAAAATGCCTTGATGCAGTCATATAGTCCTTTAATCGATCCCTGAAGCCCTTGCTCAACAAAGCTTTCCCGAACCGCTTTAGACTCTTTCGCACCCGTGCGGTTATAGCCATAAAAGGCCGCAGTCAGTTCATAAAAGAACGCTGCGCGATCGTTGATTACGCCTTCCCGAATACCATCAAACACCTCTTTCGGCACCCCATTTGGGTTGAAATCGGTTTTGATCATAATCGGCGTCACCGCGCTAATCAGCACGGCTTTTGCGACCCGTTCAGTTCCATGCCGACCAATATAGCGCGCCACTTCGCCGCCGCCGGTGGAGTGACCGACATGCACCGCATCGTTGAGATTCAGATGCGCAGTCAGTTCTGCCAGATCGTCAGCGTACTGATCCATATCGTTCCCATCCCAGGTCTGGGCGGAACGCCCGTGCCCACGCCGATCGTGTGCGATCACGCGAAATCCTTTCGACCCCAGATACAACATTTGATCTTCAAAGGCATCCGCCGTCAACGGCCAGCCATGACTAAATACAATGGGCTGCCCGCTGCCCCAGTCTTTGAAATGCAAATAACTGCCGTCTTTCAAGGTAAGTTTGTCGTAATCGCTCATGAGCTCTCCTGAATGGAACACCGTGTGCAAATCGTCGCCCGTAAAAGGGCGCTTAAAAAGCATACTGCAAATCTGAGAACGATCACGTTTTTCGCCAAAAATTCATCTGCGCGATGAATGTGACATTCATCACTTCAAACTTCGGTGTTCAGCCAGTATCATCAGGAGAGATAAAACCCTCGCTGCCATACGGCGAGGGTTTTCTTTTGGATTGGTTTCTGCGCGACACGCAGCACTAAAGACATGGAGTAATAAATGTCCAGACCCACCCTCATTATCAATGAACTTGATGCAGAACGTATCGACCGTCTGCTGGAGAAACCCGCGTTCGCGTCGCTGCCGATTGCGGATGCGCTGAACGACGAACTGGACCGCGCGCAAATGTGTACGGCAGAGTCGATGCCGCATGACGTCGTCACCATGAACAGCCAGGTGAGATTCCGCGATCTCACGTCCGGCGAAGAGCACACCCGCACGCTGGTGTATCCTGCGCAGATGACCGACAGCAGCACTCAGCTCTCCGTTCTCGCGCCCGTCGGTGCCGCGCTCCTTGGCCTGCGCACGGGTGATACCATCCACTGGGAACTGCCAGGTGGCGCATCGGCACACCTTGAAGTGCTGGAACTGCTCTACCAGCCAGAAGCTGCCGGCGATTACCTGCGTTAATCCCATCTGAATAAGCGTTAACCGCTTTCCCCAGAGGATGCGTCCGCATCCTCTTTCCGAAAATCACCCTTTTTTCCTATGGCGCGCCAAATCCCCTTAATCCAGGCTTAATCCGTTTCAGTGCCGCGGGGACGGTCATGAATGAGATACTGGGCATATCGCTGGTATATTTCATTTTTTTGGCGATTATCGTCACGGCCGTGCTTTATCTTGAACGCTACTGGTAGACCTTGTTCCTCTCATTTCTCCGCAAAGTTAAGTCAATAAACGCCAAAACGTGAAAAACTGCCTGACAGATAGCAGAAACAAATAATATTTTATGTTTGAATGTTTTCAGCGTTTATAAACAAGGAGAAACGGGTATGTATCAGACAATCATTATGCCGGTTGATGTTTTTGAAATGGAACTGAGCGACAAGGCCGTGCGCCACGCCGAATTCCTGGCGCAGCAGGACGGCATCATTCATCTTTTACACGTTTTGCCAGGCTCTGCCAGCCTGAGTCTGCACCGCTTCGCCGCCGACGTGCGCCGCTTTGAGGAGCATCTGCAACGCGAAGCAGAAACCCGCCTGCAAACCATGGTGGGGCATTTCAGCATCGATCCGGCGCGGATTAAAACCCATGTGCGGTTTGGTAGCGTTCGCGACGCGGTGAACGAAATGGCGAACGAACTTAAAGCCGACGTGGTGGTGATCGGTTCACGCAATCCTTCTATCTCCACCCACCTGCTGGGTTCGAATGCCTCCAGCGTAATCCGCCACACGCATATCCCGGTGTTGGTCGTCAGATAACGCGCATAAAAAACCCCGCTTTCGCGGGGTTTTTATTTTTGCAGGTGTAGCCTTACTTTCTTTTATTATGCTGTTTTGGTGCGAATCAGATAATCAAACGCGCTGAGAGACGCTTTCGCCCCTTCGCCCGTCGCGATAATAATCTGTTTGTACGGCACGGTCGTACAGTCACCCGCAGCAAAGACGCCTTTCACGCTGGTTTCACATTTGGCATCAATCATGATCTCCCCCATGCGGTTGCGCTCAATCGCGCCTTCCAGCCAGGTGGTGTTTGGCAGCAAACCGATCTGCACGAAAATGCCTGACAGCGCCACGTTGTGCACATCACCGCTGAAGCGGTCACGGTATTCCAGACCGGTCACTTTACTGCCGTCGCCTTTCACTTCCGTGGTCTGAGCATTCAGGACGATATCGACGTTTTTCAGGCTGCGGACTTTATCCTGCAATACCTGGTCGGCTTTCATTTCAGGGGCAAATTCCAGCAGCGTGACGTGCTCAACGAGCCCCGCCAGATCAATTGCCGCTTCCACACCGGAGTTACCCCCGCCGATCACCGCCACGCGTTTGCCTTTAAACAGCGGGCCGTCGCAGTGCGGACAGTAGGTCACGCCTTTGGTGCGATACTGATCTTCTCCCGGCACGTTCATATTGCGCCATTTTGCACCCGTCGCGATGATCACGCTGCGCGCTTTTAGCACCGCACCTGAGGCCGTTTCAATCTGGTGTAAGCCGCCTTCTGTCGCAGCCGGAACCAGTTTGCTGGCGCTTTGACTGTCGATGACATCGACATCGTAATCATCGACGTGTACTTTCAGTGCGCCCGCCAGCTTTTGGCCTTCGGTTTTTGGCACGGAAATGTAGTTTTCGATATCTACGGTATCCAGAACCTGGCCACCAAAGCGCTCGCCCATCAGGCCGGTACGAATCCCTTTACGTGCCGAGTAGACCGCTGCCGCAGCGCCCGCAGGGCCGGAACCGACAATCAGCACGTCGTAAACATCACGCTTGTTGAGTTCTTCCGCCGCGCGCTTTTCAGCACCGGTATCAATTTTGGCCACGATTTCCGTCAGCGTCATACGACCCTGACCAAACTCTTTCCCGTTCACGAACACCGCCGGAACGCCCATCACATTACGATCGGTGATTTCATTCTGGAACACGCCGCCGTCAATCGCAGTGTGCTTAATGCGCGGGTTCAGCACGGCCATCAGGTTCAGAGCCTGCACCACGTCCGGGCAGTTGTGGCATGACAGCGAGTAGTAGGTTTCAAACTCAAAATCACCGTCGATATCGCGGATTTGCTCCAGCAGCGTCTGCGCTTCTTTCGATGGATGACCACCGGTCCACAGCAGCGCCAGCACCAGCGACGTAAATTCGTGCCCAAGCGGAGAACCAGCAAAGCGCGGTCCCTGGTCTGAGCCTGGATTGGTAATCAGGAATGACGGCTTACGCACCGCCAGGCTGTTGTCTTCTTTAAAGGTCACTTTGGGTGACAGTTCGGCGATTTCCGCCAGCAGTTCCTTGATTTCTGCCGATCTGGCGCTGTCATCCAGCGTGGCAATCAACTCAACAGGTTTGGTCAGTTTCTCAAGATAGGCCTTGAGCTGGGTTTTCATGTTGGTGTCGAGCATCGTTAATCTCCTGCTTAAAAAACATCATCATGCAAGCTGCCTTGTCTGGGCGGCCTGAATGCGGCTTGCATCATGGGGTTTAGAATGAAACGGGTGCGGCATGCACCCGTTAACAAGCGTAATTTCCTTTGGATTCGCGTCAGAGCAAGGCGGCTAGCCTGAGTATCCCCGGAAGCTGACACAGGTCAGTGACCGGGGTGAACAGGCGCTGCCAACGCGGCACTGGCGCGATAACCGAAGAAAATGTATTTCCCTAAGTATTTCGTGCCAGAGCAAGGCGGCTAGCCTGAGAATCCCCGGGAGCTGACACAGGTCAGTGACCGGGGTGAACAGGCGCTGCCAACGCAGCACTGGCGCGAAAGACGACGGGAAATTAGATTTTGCCGACCAGGTCCAGAGATGGCGCTAAGGTCGCATCACCCTCTTTCCATTTCGCCGGGCACACTTCGCCTGGGTGAGACGCAACGTACTGTGCCGCTTTGATTTTACGCAGCAGGTCAGACGCATCACGGCCGATACCTTCAGCGGTAACTTCGATGGCCTGGATGATGCCCTGCGGATCAACAACGAAGGTTGCACGATCTGCCAGACCTTCATCTTCACGCATGTTGTCGAAGTTACGGGTCAGGGCGCCAGTTGGGTCGCCGATCATCGCGTATTTGATTTTGGCGATGGTGTCGGAGCTGCCGTGCCATGCTTTGTGAGTGAAGTGGGTATCAGTGGAAACGGAATAAACGTCCACGCCCAGTTTCTGCAGTTCGTCGTAATGATCCGCTACGTCGCCCAGTTCGGTCGGGCAAACGAAGGTGAAGTCAGCTGGATAGAAGAAGAACACACTCCAGCGGCCTTCGGTGTCTTTCTCGGTGACTTCGATGAATTCGCCGTTTTTGAACGCCTGGTTTTTGAAAGGTTTAATTTTGGTGTTAATCAAGGACATCTGTACTTCCTCCGTGTTTTCGTTGAGAGCTAAGGTAACGAACTTCATCTGATGGAGCCAATGCGTTTGCCGTATCAAATCAATCAGCGATACCTTACAACCCGACCATCACTTGCCTTGACGGTGCTTTTCGGTCTGCAAAACGTAAAAAGGCCGCCTCAACGGGCGGCCCTGTTACCTGAACGTCCCGCAGGTCGATTCAGTGCCAGATAACCTGGCGATGCGTTGCGCTCTACAGGACCTTAGCCGATCCGTTACAGCAACGTGATTACATCACCCGCGCGAGCGTTGGGCAATGCGCAGCAGCGGCATTCGTGCCTATGGCTGCGATAGGAATTGCCTAACTTTTTTGGATAAATCCATTAAGACTATATCCTGTGACAATATTAATCCTCATTAAATAAATTTAACTCAAGAATAAAGAATTAATTAATCATTAATATGAATTATTATAAAAACAAAACTATCAATCAAAACTCAACGTTTACCCCCTCAAAATAAAAAATCCATTTTCTAAAACCGGCCCGATAAAAAACTGACAAGCCCCACAGAATTTTTATTTATGTGAAACTTTATCCCTCACTCAAAGGAAATTGCTTTAGAATTGCACAATACGCTGCGTTAAATATATGAATATCTATATATAATTAAAATGAGATTCACCATGTCAATATATAAATGCCCACTGGATCTGAACGTTCTGGATGCCGCAAAAGAACGCATCGGATGGGCGCTGGAAAATTTACCTCACGTTTGCGTCTCTTTTTCCGGAGGCAAAGACTCCACCATCATGTTGCATTTGACCGCACAAATCGCGCGGAAGCAGAAAAGGAAAATTAGCGTCTTATTTATCGACTGGGAGGCGCAGTTTTCCTGCACCATTCACCATATCGAAAACATGCGCGCGCTGTACCGCGATGTCATCGACCACTTTTTTTGGGTCGCTCTGCCGCTCACAACCCAAAACTCGCTTTCACAATTCCAGCCCGAATGGCAATGCTGGGAACCCGGTACTGACTGGGTTCGTCAGCCGCCTGAAGACGCCATTACTGACCCTGGCTATTTTGATTTTTACCAGCAAGGAATGACTTTCGAAGCGTTCGTCAGAGACTTTTCAGGCTGGTTTGCGCAAAAGCGCCCGGCAACGGTGATGATTGGCATTCGTGCAGATGAATCCTATAACCGTTTTTTGGGCATCGCGAACGCGCGTAAAAAGCGGTTTGCGGATGATAAACCCTGGACCACCGTCGCGCCGGGCGGCCATGCCTGGTATATCTATCCGCTTTATGACTGGAAAACGGCCGACATCTGGACCTGGTTTGCAAAAAGCGGCTGCTGCTATAACCCCTTATACAATCTGATGTATCAGGCAGGCGTGCCGCTGCGCTATATGCGCATTTGCGAACCTTTCGGCCCTGAACAGCGCCAGGGCTTGTGGCTCTATCATGTGCTCGAACCGGAACGCTGGGCAGCCATGTGCGAACGCGTTAGCGGCGTCAGAAGCGGCGGTATTTACGCGGGTCACGACAACCATTTTTACGGCCATCGAAAAATTCTCAAACCTGAACATTTGTGCTGGAAAGAATACGCCATGCTCTTACTCAACAGCATGCCGCACGTCACCGCCGAACATTATCGCAATAAAATCGCCGTCTATTTGCACTGGTATGAAAAGCAAGGCATGAGCGATATTCCTGATACCCAGACGGGTGATATTGGCTCTACTGATATTCCGTCCTGGCGTCGAATTTGTAAGGTACTTCTTAATAATGATTACTGGTGTCGGGCCCTGTCCTTCAGCCCGAATAAACCAAAGCATTACCAACGCTACAGTGAACGGATCAAAAATAAACGCAAGGAGTGGGGGATTTTATGCAACAACGATTAATTCATGACGTAGAAAATTATTTGCAATCACTTTCAGAAGACCAGCGAATTGAGGCAATCAACGCTTTTCGCCAGGCGATTCATGAGCTCAGCCCTTTTCGGGAGCAGCCCGTTGATTGTGTGCTGTGGATTAAACAGGACGCTATTACCGCTAACGATTACAACCCCAATAATGTTGCGCCGCCTGAGAAAAGACTGCTCTGTAAATCACTGGAGCTGGATGGATTCACGCAACCCATCGTGGTCACCGAAAACGATCCGCATCATTACGAAATCGTGGATGGATTTCATCGGTATGAAACTGGCACTCAGCGTGCGGCTTTGAAGCGCCAGTTGAAAGGCTATTTACCGGTGACCTGCCTGCGTAAAGAGAGAAAGGACAAAATTGACCGGATGGCCGCGACCATTCGCCATAACCGTGCGCGGGGACGCCACCAAATAAATGCGATGTCCGAGATTGTGCGTGAGCTGGTATTACTCGGTTGGGATGAAACCAAAATCGGGACGGAGTTGGGCATGGATAGCGATGAAGTGTTGCGACTGAAGCAAATCAACGGCCTGCTGGAGCTGTTTGCAGACCGTCGTTTCTCAGAAGCCTGGACCGTCAAATAGTCAGAGCGTATTCAGACGCTCTGCCGCGGCTAACAGCGTCGATTCCTGCTTCGCAAAACAGAGACGAATCAGTTTATGCGGGAACGGATCGGCGCAAAACACTGATAACGGAATGGCGGCCACGCCCGCCTCTTTGGTGAGCCACTGACAGAAACTCACGTCGTCCAGGCTGGAAATGGCGCTGTAATCTGCCAGCAAAAAGTAGGTCCCCTCGCAGGGTAAAATCTCCAGACGGCTCGCGCCTAAGGCGTTCACAAACCGATCGCGACGGGCGCGATAAAATTCCGGTAACTCACGATAATGTTCCGGCTCGGCACGGAGCATATCCGCCAGCGCCAGCTGCGCCGGAGTATTCACCGCAAACGTCAGATACTGATGCACTTTGCGCAGTTCCGCGCTAATAGCGGCGGGAGCAACGCAATACCCCACTTTCCAGCCGGTCATGTGATAGGTTTTGCCAAAAGACGAAACGGCAATCGCGCGCTCGCGCAGCTGCGGATGCGCTAAAACGCTGGCGTGTCCCTCTTCGGCAAAACAGATATGTTCGTAAACTTCATCGCTCAGGACATAAATTTCGTGTTCAGCAATCGCTTCCCACAGCGCAGCAAAATCCGCTTTTCGCCAGACCGTGGCCGACGGATTGTGCGGCGTATTCAGGATCACCAGACGGGTTTTCTCACTGAGTAACGCCGCAAACGCCTGCCAGTCCGGGCGAAAATGTGGAGGCTGGAGCGCAATACGTTTTACCACACCGCCCGATAATTCAATCGCTGGCGCATAGCTGTCGTAGCTCGGGTCAAAGCAAATCACCTCATCACCCGCCCGCACCAGCGCCGTAATCGCCGCGTATAACGCTTCCGTCGCTCCCGCCGTAACGGTCACGTCGCTGTTGGCATCCGGTTTGTAGCCGTACAGCTCCTGCGTTTTATCGGCAATGGCTTCACGCAGCGGCTGCGCGCCCGTCATGGGTGCATACTGGTTAGCGCCCTGTGCAACGTGATACGCCAGCCGTTCCTGCAAATAGGTTGGCCCGTCAAAATCCGGAAATCCCTGCGACAAGTTAATGGCGTTATGCTGCTGCGCCAGCGCACTCATTTGCGTGAAGATTGTGGTGCCAAGGTTGGGAAGTTTGCTCTGCGGAATCAACGGGTTATTGCTCATGGTGTCATGCCTGCGTGTAATACTTATGTTGCTGACACTATAACACGATGTTAGTCTTTGGCAATCAAGACGCTTAGACGTCTAAATCATATCAATATTCCTGACCGACAGAGGGAAAAGGAAAATGACAGACAACCTGCAACTCACGCAACTGGTCGACGCCTGCCGCTGGATTGGCGCAAAAGGCTGGGCACCCGCGACGGGCGGAAACATGTCGATTCGCCAGGACGACACCTTTTGCTGGCTCAGCGAATCGGGCAAAGACAAAGGCAGCCTGACCATTGACGATTTCCTGCAAGTGAACATCGCCAGCAACCGCGCGCCGTCTGGCCGTAAACCTTCGGCAGAAACCGGGCTGCATACGCTGATTTACCGCCTGTTTCCCGAGGCCAATGCGGTGCTGCACGTTCATACCGTCAACGCCACCGTACTCTCGCGCCTGGTGAAAGAGACAGAGCTGCATCTCAGCGGGTTTGAGATGCAAAAATCCCTCGCCGGACAAAGCACGCACCTGGACACGGTGACAATCCCGGTTTTCGATAATGACCAGGATATTGATGCTCTCGCGTCGCGAATTGCCCATTACGCGCAAGAACGCCCCTTTAATTATGGTTTTCTTCTGCGCGGTCATGGCTTAACCTGCTGGGGACGCGATGTGGCAGAAGCCCGCCGTCATCTGGAAGGTTTAGAATTCTTATTTGAATGCGAAATGCGTTTACGACAACTGGAGAAAATATGATTCGCGCGATTGTGACGGATATTGAAGGCACCACCAGCGATATTCGTTTTGTGCACAATGTGTTGTTTCCCTACGCGCGTGAGCGGCTGGCGGCTTTTGTCACCGCCCAGCAATACGCCGAGCCGGTGAAATCCATTCTGGACAACTTGCGTGATGAAATCGCTGCGCCGCACGCCACGACGGGTGAGCTGGTCGACGCGTTGTTTTCCTTTATGGACGAAGATCGTAAATCCACGGCATTAAAAGCGTTGCAGGGAATTATCTGGCAGGACGGATACGTCAACGGCGATTTTACCGGTCAGCTTTATCCGGACGTTTTGCCTGCGCTCGAAAAATGGAAGGCACAAGGCATTGATCTCTATGTTTATTCCTCGGGGTCTGTTGCCGCGCAGAAACTGTTATTTGGCTACAGCGACGAAGGTGATATTACTCATCTGTTCAGCGGCTATTTTGATACCCGCGTCGGCGCCAAGCGCGACGTTCAGTCTTATCAGAACATTGCGGCGCAAATCGGCGTATCGCCTTCGCAAATCCTGTTCCTCTCGGATATTCATGAAGAGCTGGACGCGGCTGAACAGGCCGGTTTTCGCACCCTGCAGCTGATTCGCGGCGATGAGGACGGCGCAAGCCATCACCATCAGATCCACCAATTCGACGAGATTAATCCGGAGCAGATCCCTTCATGAGCGCATTGACCATTTATTCGGAAACAGAAACCCATGAGCCGCTGTGGCACAGCACCGACGCCGCAGACATTGCCGATAAACTCAACGCACGCGGCGTGCGCTTTGAGCGCTGGGAAGCCGACCGCGATCTGGGTCAGGATCCGGCAGCGGAGACGGTGATCAACGCTTATCAGCACGCCATTGATAAGCTGGTAGCCGAAAAAGGCTATCAAAGCTGGGATGTGATCAGTCTGCGCGCGGACAACCCGCAGAAAGAGGCACTGCGCGCCAAATTTCTTAATGAACACACTCACGGTGAAGACGAAGTGCGCTTCTTCGTGGAAGGTGCCGGACTTTTCTGCCTGCATATCGATGACCAGGTTTATCAGGTGCTGTGCGAGAAAAACGATCTGATTTCTGTTCCTGCGGGCACGCCGCACTGGTTTGATATGGGTTCAGAGCCGAACTTCACCGCGATCCGTATTTTCGATAATCCGGAAGGCTGGATTGCGCAGTTTACCGGGAGTGAGATTGCGCAGGGATATCCGCGTCTGGCGTGAAGCTTTGCCGGGTGGCGCTTTCGCTTACCCGGCCTACGGTAGTGTTCCCTCTCCCTGTGGGAGAGGGTTAGGAAGAAGGCATCAAACTGCACAGTACAAAATGTCTGGCTTATTCCTACGGAAAAACATCAATCCATATAAACCGCAAAATTACCTAAGTAGGGTTTTAATGCCTTGATAAATTCATCCTTTGCATCTGCATTCAAATAGCGGATTATTATTTCTGGCAAACTATCTTTTGTTAGCCCATATATTGTTCCTATCTGAGAGGCAAGAGATTTTCTATTATAGAGTTTCAAAAGACCATCGTAGTCTCGCTCATTAATTATTTTTCCACAAGATTCAGATTCTTCATTATAGATCGCATCGACATTTATACCTGACACCAACTCCTGTAGCGCACAGCGTATATTATCCGCACCTTTTTTATTAACATTAAAAATATTGAGCCGGAATTTAATTTCATTTGATGCACGAAGAGAAACCTGGGTTTCAATTTCACTTTGAAACTTTTCAAAAACAAAGCTGGAGATTTTTTGAAAATCATCGTTAGCATCCCTTGCTAATCGACGACTAAGTAACTCAAGAACCTCTTTCACACAAAAAAGATTCTCAACTTCCGCAACCAAAATTGTAAAAACATTGAATAATTCTAAACTCTGTATTTCCGTGTCATTTCGCCTATCTCTGTCGATTAAACCAAATATTTCCAGATGATGTAATTGTGAATTTTCCTTTAAAGATTTAACTGTTTGAATTACCTTTGTACAACTACCTAGAGGAATAACTAAAAATCCAGGCAATATCCTACGATATAAAGTGACATCATGGCTTCCATTATTACCTTCAACAAAGATAACTGGTTTTCGGCTTCCCAAGACTTCTATCAATAGCTCATCTGGCAAGCTATTATCCTCCAGAATATAATCCCAATCCCATGAAGTGCCATCATACGATTTTAGCCAGATTTTTTTTGAATTTTGTTTAGAAGCAGCAAAGTCAACGTCATGAGTTAAGTACACAAATGCACAATCATCTCTTAACTTTTCAATGGCATCCCATAACGGAACTTGTACGGATTTATGTAGATGTAATTCAGGTTCGTCTATTAAGATAATCCCACCCTGGGGCGCGGATAAACATTGACCAATCAAATAAAAGATCACCCGCTCGCCATCACTCATTTCCGATGAATTATAGATATCCTCATTACCATTTTTAACCTTAGTTTGAATCCGAAGACCACCTATCAAAAGTTCACGATGCGGTAAAATAGATTCCCAGAGCTCTTTTATTCTGTCTAACTTGGTACAAGGAGGATTAATTCTCTCACTGCTTATTTTAGAATCTCGCCTGTACACGGCATTAACTTCAGATTCCTCGGAGAAGAGATATACCATTAGTTTTTCAAAGTCATTTAATAAATGAGTAGCAGGTTTGCTATTCCATTTATGGATTTTATGGTTAGCATGGTAGTCCACTCTACCAAATAACAGTGCTCTTTCTGCCATATCAATGGATTGGATGGTAGTTGAATCAGGCATAGTCAATGATTTATGTGCGGATATCCTATGCACAATCTCATTCTGTGGCGATTGAATTTCAATCCAAGCTCCCAATCTTGTTTTACCTGAACCATTTGCACCGACAAGTACAACGCTTTGTTCAGTTTCAACCTCATTGATTCCTGTGCTGCTACTCGGAAAAATTATTGTCCTCATATTTCACTCCATGGAAAAATTTTATTATTAATAACATCAGTTATTTATCACTAAACCGTTTTCATAATTAACTGGATAAATTCTTCTGCTTTCAACCCAACCAACCTCGCCAAATGCACAAACTCTACCACATCCAATCTGCGCTCACCGTTTTCCACTTTCGCGATAAAAGACTGCAGTTTTCCCAGCGCTTCCGCAAGCTGAGCCTGCGTAATCCCTTTCTCTTTACGAGCTTTCTTCAACGCATTGATAACACGCTGGTATTCATCTGAGTAAACTGAGGCCATGGTTCCGATTCCCTACAAATATCCTAACTCGAATATCCTCCCATTGCGTTCTCATCCCAAAACAGGATATTTGAGCACGTAACGAACACATGTAAGGAGGACACAATGCGTCATCAGAACTGGCACCCGGCCGATATTATCGCTGCACTAAAAAAACATGGAACAAGCCTGGCTGCGTTGTCCCGAAAGGCTGGCCTTTCCTCATCCGCACTGGCAAACGCGCTTACCTGACCATGCCCAAAGGTGAATTGCTTATTGCTCAGGCGCTAGACATTCCGCCCGATGTGATATGGCCGGAGAGGTACTTTGAAGAAAAGGGAGAGCCAATATTTCGTCAGATGAGGAATACCAAAAAGAGAAATCTTTTTTCAGCATGATCGGTGCGTTCCCCCCTCACCCCAACCCTCTCCCTCAAGGGAGAGGGGGTTGAAGAGACTTCACATACCCCACCAGTTGATCCAGCACAATCCCCCACCCTTCGTGGAAGCCTATCTGCTCATGCTGCTCGCGGAGTTCCTTCGTCGGATGGCGCGCAATCGCCGTGTAGCGGGTTTTGCCCTCGCCCATCTCTTCCAGCAATAAAATCGCCGTCATAAACGGCTTCTCGGCCGGTTTCCAGCCTTCGGTGTAGCCATCGGTAAAAACCAGCTTTTTACCGGGATCGATTTCCAGAAACACACCCTGGTTATCCATCCGCTGCCCGTCCACCTCAAACACGGTGTTAAACCGTCCGCCCACGCGGAGATCGAGCTCGCATTCGGTCACCTTATGGGGTGCAGGGATGAAAAAATTTTTGATGTGCTCTGGCGTGGTCCAGCAGAGCCACAGAAGGTCGTGCGGTGCGTCCACCACGCGCTCCAGCTTCAAGTCTGTTTCAGGATCGAGCGTCACGATGATGTCCTCTAAAGGGAAACTCTTAAAGGATAGCCAAGCTCAGGCAAATTTCCCTTCCGCGACCTCTTGCGGCGTCACCACGCCCGTATCCAGCACCCACCCGCTAATCAGTGCCGCAGGCGTCACGTCAAACGCTGGGTTATACACCTGCGCATTTTCCGGTGCCCACTGCACCGCACCAAAACTACCCGCCACGCCGGTCACTTCACGGGCATCGCGCTGCTCAATCGGGATGGCATCCCCGTTTGGACAATTCGGGTCCAGCGTCGTCTGCGGGGCGGCAACATAAAAAGGAATGCCGTGGAATTTTGCCAGCACTGCCAGAGAATAGGTGCCGATTTTGTTTGCTACGTCGCCGTTGGCGGCAATCCTGTCCGCGCCGACCCACACCGCATCGACCTGCCCTTTCGCCATCAGGCTGGCGGCCATCGAATCGGTGATCAGCTGATACGGCACGCCCAGCTCGCCCAGCTCCCACGCGGTCAGCCTGCCCCCCTGCAACAGCGGACGCGTCTCATCCACCCAGACATTTGCAATTTTTCCCTGCTGATGCGCAATCGCTATCACCCCCAGCGCCGTCCCCACGCCCGCCGTCGCCAGCCCACCCGTATTGCAGTGGGTCAACAATCGGCTGCCCGGTTTCACCAGCTGGCTTCCCGCCCGCGCAATCGCATCGCAGAGCTGCTTATCTTCCTCAATCAGGCGCAGCGCCTCAGCCACCAACGCCGGAACAAAATCTTCCTGCCATAACGCCTGCTTCATCCGATCGAGATTGTTCATCAGGTTGACCGCCGTCGGGCGCGAGGCGCGCAGTGTGTCCAGCGCCGTCGCCAGCACGTCGCGGCTGTGACCGTTTTCCGCTAACAGCGCCAGCAGAAGGCTTGCAGAAAGTCCGATCAGCGGTGCGCCGCGTACGCGCAGCGCGTGAATGTGTCCCACCAGAGCTTCAACGGTGGACGCATCCAGCCAGCATTTCTCCTGCGGAAGCGCCTGTTGATCGAGAATAAAGAGCTGATTATCCGCCACCCGCAGGCTGGTCGTCTGTAATGTCTGCATGTCGTTAATTCTCTGTTGCGTTGATGTATCACATTGTGTCAGGATAAAATTCAGATGTATAGACGTCTAAATGTCTTTATTACCAGAACCCATGAGGAACACGCAATGTCGCAATACCGTACCTTTACCGCCCAGGATGCCGTGGAGTATGCAAAGCAGTTCGGCGGCCTCGATAACCCATCATCGCTGGTAGAGGCGCAGGAGATAGGCGACGGCAACCTCAATCTGGTGTTTAAAATTTTCGATGCCCAAGGCGTGAGCCGCATCATCGTTAAGCAGGCGCTGCCTTACGTGCGCTGCGTTGGCGAGTCATGGCCGTTAACCCTGGACCGCGCGCGTTTAGAGGCGCAAACGCTGGTTGAACATTACCAGCACAGCCCGCAGCACACGGTCAAAATCCATCATTACGACCCGGAACTGGCGGTGATGGTGATGGAAGATCTCTCCAGTCATAAAATCTGGCGCGGCGAACTAATTAGCGGCGTGTATTATCCGCAGGCCTCACGTCAGTTGGGTGAATATCTGGCGCATACGCTGTTCCACACCAGCGATTTTTATCTGCATCCGCACGCCAAAAAAGCGCAGGTAGCAAAATACATTAACCCGGAAATGTGCGAGATCACCGAAGACCTGTTCTTCAACGACCCGTATCAGATTCACGAGCGCAATAATTATCCGGCTGAACTGGAGGCTGACGTCGCCGCGCTGCGCAGTGACGATCAGCTGAAAAGTGCTGTTGCCTCTTTGAAGCACCGTTTCTTCTCGCAGGCCGAAGCGCTTCTGCACGGCGATATCCACAGCGGCTCTATTTTTGTTGCCGAGGGCAGCCTAAAAGCGATCGATGCCGAGTTCGGTTATTACGGCCCGATCGGTTTTGATATCGGTACGGCGATCGGTAACCTGCTGCTGAACTTCTGCGGCCTGCCGGGGCATTTGGGGATTCGCGATGCCGCGGCCGCCCGCGAGCAGCGTCTGGCTGACATACAGGAACTGTGGAATACCTTTTCTGAGCGCTTCCAGGCGCTGGCGACCGAGAAAACCCGCGATGCCGCGCTGTCTGTACCGGGTTATGCCTCGCAGTTCCTGAAAAAAGTCTGGACTGATGCGATCGGTTTTTGCGGTACGGAGTTGATTCGCCGCAGCGTGGGGCTGTCGCACGTCGCGGATATCGATACCATCAAGGACGACGCGATGCGCCACGAATGCCTGCGCCACGCCATTACGCTTGGCAGAGCGCTTATCGTGATTGCCGACCGAATTGATAGCGCGGAGGCGCTGGTGGCGAGGGTTCGTCAGTACAGCTAAAGATTGCGCCAGCCCGGCTCCCTTCAAAGGGCGGGTAATCGGAATATGCGGCATTGCTGGTCGTTCCGTTCACTTTATGTTTCCTGCTTAATTTATAAAACAGCACTTGTGAACGTGCCAGGGTGGCTCACTCGCCACCACCCTGGCGACCCGGGCTCCCGGCAAGAAAATCGCCGCTGTGCGGTGCCTTCGTCTTATTCCTTCCGGCTATCGGGGACGGGCGCTGTAACGTCCCTGTAAATGCGCCCTCGCCGCGCATCCATGCGCGTCGCCCCGGCCTTCAGTCAACGACTCAGCGATTTACAGC
>Ga0209281_1000814_pt1 | contig 28369 bp, 31 predicted proteins | sample MedtruBG_FD_187514 | JGI IMG/M metagenome (GOLD analysis project Ga0209281, IMG submission 187514) | Root nodule microbial communities of legume samples collected from California, USA - Medicago truncatula BG (SPAdes) (version 2) | ecosystem: Host-associated > Plants > Roots > Nodule | place... | reverse complement strand
GCTAAGAACCGCTTCACAGACTGCTTCGGCGGCCCTGCCGCCAACGGATGCACCCGTAGCTCAGCTGGATAGAGTGTTGGATTCCGATTCCAAAGGTCACAGGTTCGAATCCTGTCGGGTGCGCCATTTCTAGATTTCCTTTCATGAAATCAAGGCTTTAGGACGGGGATTCGACTAACCCCTCAGTAGGGTTAGGCGATTTCACAATAAACGATTGCTCGTTTTTGGCTATAGCCGCACGTGACAATCGCTTCATTTCCGCGGCTTTGGTGTAGCGCTCAATCTCTTTGATATCGCGATGCCCTGTGATGGACATGATTTCCAAGGCCGTGCATCCGGACTCTGCTAGACGCCGGCAGGCTGCCTTGCGAAGGCCGTGAGGGGAAGAATTCGACGGCAGACCGGCTGCATGTGCGGCCTCCCTGATCCAGTTAGTGAAGCTCTTCTCCGAGCGCGCCTTGCCGTAGACGGTGGAAATGAACGTCTCTTTCCCTCGTGGCAGATCCAGCACGAAGGCCAGATCGCGGTGAATTGGAATGTGGAGCTCCACAATCTCCTGCGACTTTTTGGTCCAGATGACGAAGGTGTCGTCAACAAGGTGCTGCCAGCCGAGCCGAACCGCGTCCGAGCGGCGCAGGCCAGTGTGCAGCAGGACTTCCATCGCGATGCGCTCCGGCGTCCCCTCGCCCCATTTCTCGCGATACGCGGCGATATCTGCCTCTGTCCAAGTGCGGTAGCCCTTTGACTTGGTCTTGATCCGCTTCGCCTCTTTCGCGGGGTTGACCTGAATCATGCCGACAGACTTGGCATATTCGAACACCGACGACAGCCTCTTCCGAAGAATGTTCGCGGCGGCCGGTGTCGCGGCCTTCGCATCGATCAGCACGTTGATGTGCTTCGTCTGGAGGCCAGCAATGGGAGCATGGCCGTGCTCTTTCGCGAAGGCGTCGAGGATTCGGCGATATACATCCTTGCTCGATGCGGCCAGTTGCGCGAACTCGGCTGACTTGTAGTAGCCCTGTATCGCAGCGCCCATCGATCCGGCGACGGGTGCCTTTCCGGCCGATACCGGTTCAGCCGCCTTGGCCTTATGGTATGCCGTCCAGAACTCTTCCGAATACAAAGGGCCAGGCAAAGCCACCTGCGGCTTTCCCGGCTCTCTGTAATAGATACGCTGCTTGTCGTGTCGGTCCTGATAGACGTTCACGTACTTGGGTTTTCTAAGCCGCACACCTTGTCCCAATAGTCAGATCCATTGTTGTCGTTCGCGGCAGTATAGGTCGGCTTCGCAAAAAGTGAATCCAGATCCTGCCTGTCCCAGATCATGACCCCAAACATGTCGCGCGGTGGAGGGATTGCTCCCTCCTTGCGCTTGCGGTCAAAGAGCGTCGGCGAAATGCCGATGTAGCGCGCCGCATCTTCGCGACGAAGGCCACGAGGGACGAAGCCCACTTCAGCCGCACGCACGCTCTGCCTCCTGATGCTCGATGCCAAGGGTGCGGTGCAGGCCTTCGACAGCCTCGTTATCGTTCGCTTCCTCGTGGACAGTGAACGTCGCCGGGAAGACGCGCCGCTCGATCGGCTCGGGCTTATGCTTCTCAGCATGCCGGCGAGCAGCGTTAATGCCATTCTGCTGTTTCGCCGTCGGCTCTGATGGAATTTGGCCACCAATGCCGCGCCAGGCGTTCGCCACGGTCTCGCCCAGCTTGCGGCCGAAGTCCGATTGATGGTGCCAGGTCACGGCGCGCGCGTTGCTGCCGGTTTCCGCGAGCGGAGCTAAGGCAACGAAGCCGTCCTTGCCGCTCCATGTCAGCGTAACGTCGCGGATATGCATCGAAAGCTCAGGCAGGTACACGTCCGCGAAGGCCAGCTTTCGGAACGGCCGCTTGCCGTCGTCATTGTAAAAATGCTTGATTCCTCGAACTTCGATTTTCATGTCGCAACTCCTGATTCAGTAAGAATGTTGACGAACGCCTTGCGCTCGTCTGGCTCGATGCTCCTGATGTTTAATTCCTGGCCGGTTCTGCCGTTGACGGCTCGCCAGGTGGTGTCGACGGTGGCAAAGGCTGGTTGCCACCTCATTGTCAGTGCGATTGTCTGCTTGCCTGCCAGGCGGCCCGCCATGACCGTTTCTGTGCCTCGCAGGATTTGGATGCGAGCCGCAGCGGAGAAGACAGTCGCGAAGGGGCCAGTATACCCGCCATTGCCATAGCCATCGTCTGCCCACTCTCGCTGTTGCATGTCGATGACTTCCCGAAGGTCTCCGCCGCCCGTCATGCCGCGTCCTCATCGATTTTGGCGCGGTTGTCGTTGGCTCCGCCAAGAGCGCCGTAGTTGAGCGGCTGCACGTAGGTCTCGCCTTCCGGCCCGATATTCGACAGGTTCTCGAACGCGCGGATGGTGTTGACGTTGAGCCAGCCACCTTCACGGCCAACGCGGTAGGCGTTGTAGCGATCGACGAGTGTGCCGCGAAGAAGCCCGTTTAGGTCGTGCTCCAGAAAGAAGGTCTTGCGGCTTTCCGGCGTGAGCAACGCTACGTTCATTGCTTGCTCGATGCGCTTGGCCATAGGCGCAAGGCAGCGCGTCACGAGAGCGCGGGACTCCTCGACGTTGGACGCATAATTGCTATCGTCGAGAATGCCGGCGACCGACGGCGGGACGCCGAACACGCGGCAGATGTCGAGATTGCTCAGCTTCCGGCTCTCGAGGAATTCAGAGTCCTTCGAGGAAAATTGGAACGTTTCGAACTTCGCCCCGCCGTCCAGGACCATCACCTCGTTGGCCTTCAACTGCCCGACAAAGCGCTCCTTGAACTTGGCAATCACGCTTTCCTTAGATCCGGCACCAGTGCCCGCAGCAAGCTTATCAGGGAAGACGAGAGCGCCAGCAGGTCGGAATGCGTTCTCAGCCGCCGCGCCTGCCTGATCCTGCTGCGCCAGTGCAAGGGCAACGGTTGCAGAGGCGATCTGCAATGGCGACATGCCGAGCACACCGTCCTTCGTCCGATAGCGGATGTGCAGCACTTCTTCCTGAAGCAGCACTTCGGTCCCGCCGTCGGCGCGTGCCACCTTGTAGCGAAGCCTGCCAGATTTCAGCACCTCGACAGTGACGGTGCCCGCCACGAGGGGATGCAGCGCCGTGACCTGGCCGCGGCCGTTGCGATCGATCTTCGCGTATGCGTTGCCATAGGTCAGGACGCTAGAAACAAGCCATTCGCGCGCTTCGAACGCGGTCAGGGTCGCCGAGGTTTGCGTCTGTAGTACCTCATACAACGGATGGTCCGTCGCCGCCTCCCGGCCGCCGTCTTCCGTCTTGCGATAGAGCTTGAGAGGAACGCCAGCCAGCGACTCGGAAACCGCCGCTATGCAGCGATGGGCTACCGAATGGCCAGATGCCTTTTCGACGTCAGCGCGGGCCGTCCACCGTGCGCCAAGGAACTCGCCCAGGTAAGGATCGGACGAGGCAATGCGCGTTTCATTCTTGCGATTGAAGGGCCACATTATCGAATGCCCTCCAGTTCCAGAAGCGCAATGCGCCGGTCAGCTTCGGTGCGCTGCTGACGCGAACGCGCCTGCACACTGGTTCCGCCATATGCCGGGAAGCTCTGGACCACGGAAATTTCGTGGAGCACAACGTTGCGCAGCGTGCGCTTGTCGCCACGCCACTCGTCGCCGCCTTCCGGCACGGTGAAGCCAAACGACATGCCGCCCAAGTCTCCCCTCGTGGCCATTGCGAGAATGTCGCGGCCGAGCGAGGTCTCCGGCAGGTCGATTTGGAACTTGAGGCCGTGCGCGTCCTCAGACAGGATAAGGGAACGGTTCTTCGAGCGTGCAAGCACTTTGCCGGCGTCATGGTCCACGAGGGCGAGAATGTCAGGATTGGAGCGCAGGGAAGCGGCGAACGCGCCTGGCGCGATCGTCTCATGGAAATCCAAGATCCGCGTTTCCTGGCCGAACGTCGCGGCATAACCTACAAGCTTCCGCCCTTCGGCGCGGATCTCGGTCGCTGTACGTGTTTCCAAGGTCATAGAGATTGCTCCCGGTAGGGCTGCAGCAGCGCGTTCACACCCATCGGCATGGCGTGGATTGCCTCGACGGTGACGGCTTCGCGGTTGTTGTAGAAATGGCTAACGATCAGCAGGACAGCGTGACGCACGGCAGGCTGAAGGGGTGAGCCGAAGCTCACCCCAATGGACTGCACGTAGTCCTCCGCCGCCTCGATGATGCCGGTGATGTACGCATCGTCAGCCGTGAAGCCGATCCTTAGATGCGCCTTGGCGTCTGCGAGACTAACGGCCTCCATCGTTAGATGGCCTTCCAAGCGAACGCTTCAGCGTGACGGATGGCAATATCCGCGTCGAGGAAGGCGTGCAGCTTAACGCCGCCCTTGGAAGCAACGTCCGAGTGGTAGGGGTTGAGCAGAATGTCGACGCCGCTCCAGTATCCGACCACGAGGTTGTTCCAGGCGCCGTAGATGATCGGGTTTTCCGTCAACACGGCCGGCACGTTGTTCGAGACATTGACCGGCTTCTGATGGAAGATTTCCGACGCCGGAATGACGCGGTTGGTGCCGCCCTCCTTGACCTTGCGAACCGCCTTCATGACCGTTGCGTTGGTCAGGAACGCGCCAGTGCCCATCACGTCGTCGATCTCAAGAGCAGCGATCAGATCGGCCGCAATGTCAGAGATTGCGGTTTCGGCGGTCGCGTCTTCGGCGATGGCCGTAAGGATGCCCGTCGGCTGGTTGCTTGCGCCAGTGCCGGCAATAGCTGCCTTGTCGAGCGCCTGCGACAGAACGAAGCCGAGATCCGAGCGAAGGACGCTTTCCAGCGCAACTGCGTTCTGAAGCATCAGGCGACGGCTAAGCTGCATTTCGCCCGATACCGTCTTCGGCGACATAGATACCTTGTCGAAGGTCGAAGCCGATTCCGTGGTGTTGCCGTCTTCGGCCACCCAATAGGCGGTAGGACCGGTGAGAAGGCGCGGCAGGTCAAGGTTGCCAGTGAGACCGGAAAGAACCGTTGCGCCCATGCCCTGAACCGCGAGGGTCGGACGAAGGCGATCGATCAAGCCACCAAGATTGGTTGCTACCGTGTAGCCGCCAGCCGAAGGCGTGCCTACGGTCTGGTCGCGGGTCTCAAGCAGCATGGCAGTCGGGATCATGACGCCGCGGGATTCACGGCCCTTGGACAGTTCCGCGTGCATCTCGGCTTCGACGCCGGTTAGCTTGCCGTTGAGCGACTCAGTCAGCGCCTTAGCGACCGAGTAATTGCGAAGCTCACGCTCCTGCGAAGCATCCGGCTGCACTTCAGCCTGGCGCTCGAATTCGGCCAGCGTAGCGGCCTGCTTGATCTGCTTGTCGAGCGAGCGGACTTCACCTTCGAGCTTGTCGAACGCTTCCGGGTTGTTGACAACGCCCTTGAGTTCTGCGATTTTCGCGGCGCGCTGTTCCTGAAGATTGGCAATGTTCATGTTGTCTCCTTATGGACAGTTTGAAAATGGGGTTGGCTTCGTTTCCTAGGCGTGCGCCTTCCCCGTTATTCCCAGCCGATCGGTCTGGGTTATTCCCGCTGATTTGCGGAAATGCCGAAAAGCCCGGTCGCGAAAACGCGCCAGGCTAAAAACCTCTTAGATTGAATTCCCCCACTCAGTAGCAGCCACGTAGGCGCTTTCCTTCATGTGCGCTTTTGCGCGTTCCCCGATGCCGGTCTGTGCCGGCGGCTTTCTCATTCAAGCCGAATCGCTTCTTCGGCTATTTTTGTATGGTAGCAAACGATCGTGTCTTTTTTAAGGAAAGCGCTTGACTTTTCCTAAAAAATGTGATCCGCGATTTTCATGCATACAAGATATAGTCCATTAACCGGGAAACGCAAGTGAGCGTCAATATGTAGTATCAAAAAAAGATCACCGGCCGGCGCGCCGCACGTGTTGGGGCGGTGGTATCGCGCTGGCCTATGGTGATTTTGGAGCCCCTGGCTGGAATCGAACCAGCGTGATCCGCTACCGTTGTCGGGATAGAAGGCCCGCACGGGTACAGGGGCGAAACTCTCAGATGTGCTGGCCGTGAACGGCCGAATAGAACTTGTCCCTCAGATCCTTCGCCCTCGACTGAACCTCGTAGAGCGCGAAGATTACTGCACTCGCCTCACCCTCAGAGAGATGGCCGACGCTGTGCTCGAAATTGACGACGCCCTCGATGTGCGAGACGGCAATGCGCGTCATGTGCAGCAACCGGCAGATCGGATCTTCAAGATCGGATGGCTTCAGGGGTAATGGCTCATTAACCGTAGCGTGGATCATTTCGGGCACCTCGTTGCGCTCGTCATCGATATTCGGTATCAACATTTTCTATTGATTTATCACACGCCTTTTGCGTGTCAACAGAAAATGTTGATTGCCATGAAGCCATCACAATGCCGCGCTGCCAGAGCGCTTCTTGACTGGACGCAGCCGCAGTTGGCGGCAGCCGCAGGGCTTGGCTTGTCCACTGTGGTCGACTTTGAGAAAGAACGAAGAGCCGTATCGGCAGAGGCTACCGCAGCGATGCGAGCAGCACTTGAGGCCGCCGGTATCGAATTCATCAACGGAACGGGTGTGAAGATAGTCAGGCCATGAGGGGGTTATTCCTGCGCAGGAATATCTCCTCCCTACCCCTAGTCACTTTCACGGCAATCAGCGCATACCCTATGTGACGCTATGCGACACCCCTCTCATATATACACCCCATGAGAAGGCAGAAAGTGGCACTTTTCGCCGAAAATAGTTGCCCCGCCGCCATTAGATGACGGCAGGGTGTTGTATTTATGTTACTCGTCGCTGTAGTGAACCTTTTCGGCACGGACGAAGAACAGGCTTGCCGTGTTGATGATGGTTTCATCCCTCGGCCTATTTCTGTCGGCTTCGTCCATGAATTCGTTAATTGGGCTTGGCTTAGAATAGTCGTGCCCCAGAAACTTCACGAGCGTGCCGTCGACTGCTCCGACTTCGCAAACAATGGAACTCTCAAAGGTTATCGATTTGCCCTCGTCATCCTGGCCAGTCTCCAGCGTGACGACGTTGTAGCTCTTTCCGACTTCAAACATTCCCATCTCCTGTTATGCCGCCAACAAACAAGCAGGCAGCCCCTCTTCCTCGTGGCCCTGCGCAGTTTTAAGAGCCATGGCGAGCGCCACAAGTCCGTCAATGCGCCCCGCTGCCTTGCTCTTGTCAAGCTTTCGCGCTCCGGCAGGATCGACCGTCACAACGGCATTCGCTGCGCACATACGCATCAACTGGTTTCCGGCATGATTGAGTTTTTGTTGCGCCACACTCACCTCCAGAACGTCAACGGCTGGCGACATATCGCGGTAGCCCTGGCCGAACGGCACAAGCGGCAACTCGACGGATAGCTTTTCGAGCTCGCGTTTCAGGTCTTCAATGCGCCACCTATCGTAGGCAATGGCCCGAATATCGAAGCGCCCTGCCTCGTCGGCAATGTGCTCGGCCACGAGGGCGGGATCGATCACCTTGCCAGGAAGCAAGGTCAGCCGCGCATCTGCCTGCTTTGCCCAGACGTTATAAGGAACGCGGTCGGTATCGCTCTTGCCGTCGATATCGAACTCCGGCAGGAAGAACCGCGGCAACACCGTGTAGCGGCCATCCTCTTCGGGGAACACAAGCACAAACGCTGTAAGATCGCGTGCCGCGCTCAAGTCCAAAGCCCCGAAACACTCGCGCCCTTCAAGCTCCTTGTCATCGATCGGGCCAAGATTGCAGTCGTTCCACTCCCTGGCCGCGATAAACCGCACCGTGCCGTCAATCCGCTGGTTCAAGACCTTGTTGCGAAAGTCGGCTTCCTTCGACGGGATGCGCTGCGCCTGCATGGCCATGCGCTCGACCTGTTCAAGAGACAGGAAATCGCCGAGGGCAGGATTTGCCTTTGCCCACGTTGCCGGATCCCAGGGATCGTCCGTCATGCTGGCCGCAAACATAGCCAGGTGGAAGGATTCGTCCTCGACCTCGCCGTCTCGTATCTTCAGGCCGTAGTCGATCATTTCCGAGAAGAAATGCGCATCGTCTTTGGCTTGCGTCGAGATGGCAACGATCAGCGGCTCGTCACGCGCGCCGAGGGCGGAGTCCATCGCGTCGAAAAGATCGCGCTTCGGCCAATATCCGATTTCATCGCAGAGAACGAACGAGGGCGACAGGCCCAGCTTTGAATCCGCGTCGGCTGACAATGCCTTCAGGACCGAGCCCTTGCCCTGCCCTTCGAGCACTTCGATTTCCTTGCTGAAGCGGATGATGTTAACGCGCTCCGAAAGCTCTGCATGCTGCTCTAGCATCGCCTTGCATTCGGCCCATGCCTTTGCTGCCTGCGCTTTGTCCATCGCACAAAAATAGACCTCGCCACGGTCTTCGGCTTCCGGTCCCACGAGGAAGCAGAGGGCCAGCGCGGCCGAAATGCCGGTTTTCCCGTTCTTGCGGCCCATCGAGAGGGCAGCCGTGCGAACACGCCGTTTCCCCTCGTCATCTTCCGCAAAGATCGGCTCGAGAAACTGCTCAACCTGCCATGGCCGCAGCTTCATCTTCGTGCCGGCAAGCTTGCCCTGGGTGACTGGCATGTCTTCCATGAACGCAATGACACGCTCTAGGCGAGACAGGCCTTCGGCGTCCCATGGCAGGACTTCCCGCAGGTTATCGTTGGCGGCAATCGCCTTTCCTTTGGGCTTCGCGCCTGGTCCCCTCAGACCCATTGTTCGCCCTCCTGGTTAGGCAAAATCAAAACTAAGTCTTCGTTGTTGCCCAACGCCGGTTCCCCGGCCGTCAAGCCCCGTCCTGCGAAGGCCCATCCCTCTGGATCGATCGGGTTGCCATCCACGTCAAAGCCCTTCAGCGCGCGCCTGAAGCCCGTTGCGTTGGGGTGGTCAACGGCATTGGTCTTGGCGTTGTGGCATGGCTCGCACATGGCCATGAGGCCAGACAGCGGCGGGAATGGGTCTCCGCCCTTGGCTATCGCGACGATATGGTCGACGACCTTGGCCTCCTCCACTACCTCCCTGCGAATGCAAGCTTCACAGAGAGGGTTAGCGGAGAGCTTAGCAGCGCGGAGACCGCGCCACTGTGGGGTTCCATACGGCCAAGCGGTCATGCTGCACCTGCCTTCATGCGCGCATACATGTTGCCGACCTCGCCCATAGTAGCATCACCACTACTATCGCTACTTTCACTACTTTCATCCCAATCCCCCTCACTCAAACTAGCAATAGTAGGGATAGTAGTAGATGGTATGCTAGGCGTGTTGGCTGCATGGGCGCTCCGGACCAAAGTAGCGATAGTAGTGATAGTAGTGGTGGGTACTACTTTGCTCTTGTCGGCCAGTTCCCACTGTCCACGCCCTGCCTTGCGAACGCTGCCCTTCTTCTCCAGCGCGGCCAGCTTCTGGCTTACAGTCACGCGGTCTAGGTCTGCTGCCTGCGCTATGAGTGTCGGGCTCATAGGCTCGTCAGCGTCGCGCAGCGCCCGCAGGATCGCGTTGGCAGCGTCACCCATGTTCCGGTCGCGAACTGGCGCATCTGCATCCACGGTCCACGTGCAAGTTTCCGGCTGAAGCTGGATAGCCTTGTCGAATTCCATGAAGTCACGGCCGCGACCGTACAGGCCGATGGTGCCGGCTTCATCAGGTGCAAGGATGAGCGTTCCATCGGCTGCACCAGAAATGCCGCCTGTGCCGCTCACGCGGTCGAACGGGTCGATTGCGTTGGCCGAGCCCTTGTTGGTGTGATGCACGACGACGATCGCGACCTTGTACTTGTTGGCCAGTGCGGTCAGCGGACGGATATCGGCATAGTCTTGGTCATACGGATTCGTCTTCGCGCCCCTCGTGGCCCTGAACATCTTCAGCACGTCCACGATGACCATTGACGCTTTCGGGTGCTCCTGAAGCCATTCCTCGATCGCAGCCAAGCCGCCCTTGTCAGCGAGCGGGATTTCGGTCTGAAGGTCGAAGCCTTCCGGGATCTCGTCAATGCAGCCCTGCGCCTGCATCAACAGACGCGATTGCAGACGCGCAAAGCCGTCTTCCAGCGCAAGATAGAGCACGTCGCCTTGTTCGGTCGGTGCGCCGAGGAAATCGCTTCCAGAGGCTACAGCCGTGGCAGCCTGAAGCACGAACCACGACTTGCCTACCTTGGGTGCACCCACGAGGATGATGCAGCCAGCAGGAATGATGCCCTTGATGATTTCGCGCTTCGGCGGGAATTGCATCTTCATCAGTTCGCGTGCGCTTAGACGCTTCGGCTCGGGCTGGGCTACGCCAGTACCGGCGATATGGGCCAGCAGATCGGCCTTGCCGTTGCCGGCGTCGAGGAAGTCGGAAACGTCGCCCTTTTCGGCGAGCATCGGGAAATGGACCGATCGAACGGAAGCGGCAATCCCCCGCAAGGCCCCCTCTACTTGCTCCGCATGCTCACGGCCTGGCTTGTCGTTGTCGGCGAGGATGATGACCTGCTTACCAGTGAACCACTGGTTAAGCTCCCGCCGCCACTTGCCTGCGCCTTCCGGCGCGGTCGTGGCCACGAGGCCAAGGTCTGCGAGGCGATCGGCGTCTTTCTCACCTTCGACGACATAGACGGTATCGGCAGCGATGACTTCCGGCAGGCGGTAGGGAATGCGCACCTGTTGCGCGCCCTTCACCCACTCGCGACCGTTCCAGCTATGCTGATAAAAGCTCTTGCCTGTGCCCTTATGAACCTTGGTGACGCGGAGGTACGGCTGGCCGTGCTCGTCCCGATAGACGAACTGGGGATCAGAGGGGCGCTCTGTGCGCGTCGGCTTCCACTCAGGCAGGCCAGCGGCACGGCGCACATGGTCGCGGCACTCTGCGGCGTCGTCTTCGGCGAACGAATTGACGACGAAGCCGTCGGGATTGCTCGCGTCGTTCTTGACCGACAGCGAACGATCCGTCTTGCCGTGACCTGGACCGGGAACAAGGCATGCGTCCTTGCCCAACATTTCGCCATGAAGGGCATTGCAGACAGTCTGTGCAATGTTCATCCGCGCACCTCTTGAAGGCGCGAGTCGGAAAGGCTATAAACGTCGTGTGTGGAAATACCGAAGCCGTTCGCGATGCCAGTCGCGGCGGCTTTTCCATTTTTGGCCGATATCCGGTTAGGAGAAATCGGGAAAACACTAAGAGAAACAATGTGACCGATTTGGCAGGTTAGTAGCTCTAACTCATTGATTTGGAACGCATGTTGCATTCCTGTCGGGTGCGCCACTATGTCTAATAAAATCAATGACGTAGGTCAGGAGACGGCTATTTTGCTACGTTTTTCTGCTACGTTTTGCTACGTTTTTGCCCCTTCAAGAGCGGCGAACCGGCACCCTGTGGAAAATTATCCCACTCTTGCGCTTCGGCAAGCATAGAGAATTTGATTTCAAATCAAAATCCGGGAATTTTCAAGTGTTATCAAACGCTTGTTGACTCCCCCGACACGGTTGCTGCATAAGCACCGCATTTCAGCACCACTTCTATTTTAGCACGGACAACACATCATGAGTCTTGACTACATCGTTCAGCGAGATAGCGGTAAATACCACTTCCGCATTACAGTTCCCAAAGCCAAACGCGCAAAATTCGGCAGGGGGGAATTTTGGGAAAGCTTGGGAACAAAGGACCGAAAGGAAGCGATTGTCAAAGCCGCTGCGCTTCTCGACCACTACATGAAGCTGTTTAGGGCTGACGAGATTTCCGACTCAACGCCGCTCACAACGCCGCTGATCCAGCAGACGAGCGAAAGACTCGGTATCCAGTATCACGCACCCGAAGCCATCGAAGCGGCATCGCTTCAAGACTACGTCGCGATGATGAGCCGGGGCATTGAGGCATTAGAGAAGATCAAGAACCCCGACATCGCCGAAGTCGCGGCGCTCGGTGGTGCGGTCGAAGTTCCTGCCATGAATATGCTTCAGGTGTTTGAGCGGTATGTGGAACTAACCCCCGGCAAGTTTTTGAATCTCGACAAGCGCGCGCAGGACAAGAAGAAAACCCGATACAAGCGCGCCGCGCTCGATTTCGTCGATGCCATGGGCGAAATCGATGTCGTCGCCATGACCGCCAAGCAGGCATACGAATTCGCCGGAAAAATAGCTGCTCGGGTGGCAGAGGGAAAGATCGCACTGGAGACGGCACAGGCACGGCTTAGGTTCATCAACATGTTCGTCGCAAAAGTTTTTCGATCCGACTATCCGACGAAAACGAACCCCTTCGACAAGGTACAGATTGAAAGCAATGACGCGGTCGAAACCGGAAAATACCACGCGTTCAAAGAGGCTGAAATCCTCGCACTGAACGCCAAGTTGGAACAGTCAAATGCGAATGATGAGTTGAAGGCGATCCTCGCTATATCAGAAGGAACAGGGGCAACCGCGAAGGAGCTTTGCTTGCTGACGCCCTCGGACTTCCATTTGGACGAGCCGTTTCCGTTCATCACCATTGGTCCGAACGAGCACCGAAAATTTGTAAAGACCGGCAAGGAAAGGCACCGCGACATTCCGTTGATCGGCAAAGCACTGCAAGCGGCGAAACGCTACGCCAAGACCGGCTTTCCACGGTATGCGCGTTCCGGTGGCTCTGAGGCTGTATCAGCAGCGGCGAACAAATTGATCCACCAAATCTCCGCAGAGGCGACCACCTATTCCTACCGCCACCGAATGGCTGATCTACTCAGAAATTCGGGGTGCCTCGACACGATGAAGAATTCCATCATGGGGCATAGCTCACCGGGCATGTCCATGCATTACGGCGATGGATATGACATGCCCAACAAACACAAGGCTCTGAAGAAGGCGCTTGCCCTCGCAGAGAAGAAACAGAAGCAACTGAAAAACTAACCCCTAACCAGCAACACGATATGCCTGAAGCGAACAAAGCGGCTTAATGCCGCCCTACCCTACATCATGAACGAAGGCATATTCCCATTGAGGAATATGCAAAATTGTCAGAATACGACTACCGAACACTACTCACGGATAATAAGGCACGAACCACATTTCTGCATCAGCAAGAGCGACTTATCCAACTGCTGAAGCGCAAAGGATTTGTCGAAACCGCATTGATCCACGCGAAAAAGCGGAAGCAATTAATAGAAGAATTATCGCTGTTAGCCGATGACTAAGGCAACGAACAAAACAGGAAGATATCAGACAAGGCCTACGCTCAAAGACATATTCTTCGTTCTCGGTATCGTGTATTTCGCTCGCGAGCTATGGGCACCCGCCGCCGCTGTTAACTGGTGGGTGCTGGTGGTTTGGCTCATTTGGGTAGCCGTATGGGGCGGCTATCATCTTATCCGAACCATACGAGCACGGAACGAACCGATCGTGTGAACTTACATGATCAGCAAATGCTAAAAGCTCCCGAAACTTTTGTTTATTCCATGACCAGCGCAACCAATTCGCGCTCAACGACACAAGCTTCGATGGGGCTGGTTTCCTCGTTCAGAATGCGAAGCAACGTTTGCTGATCGGGCATCCGCACCAAACAGCGGTAAATTGCCATGGCTTCATGCTCGTCGTCGGGGTCCCCCTCTTTCAATTCCCGACGTTCCTCCAACGCGGCGGCTTGGCATTCCTCAAGCGTTTCCGCAAAGTAGAGCAACTGATCATTTGGCGGTGAAATCTGATAGGCGTACAGAGTGGCTGTTTCCATCGTGGCGATACCTCTTTCAAGAATCACGCGCCAAGGTATAGTTCAAATGTGGGCATTGAAAATTGTTGAATCTTACAAATCGGGTGGGCTGAGGAATGAAGCGTCTCGTGATACCGGTATGGCTATGCCTCGCGACGGCAGCAAGCGCAGAACAGAAAGACGCGCCGGACTTCTCGGGCAGCTACCTTTGTAAGGCTACGGCGTCCTCTGGTATTGGAATAGGCACGGGTAAAGAATGGCGTGCGACGATATTTGACCCTACGGACGAATCTTACGTCGTCAAAGTCACTGACACCAACAAAACGTTACCGATCTCAGTTACGGCGGAGAAGGTGCGCGTTTACACGGTCGGTGTGAAGAAGTTTGGAGCCAAGGAAAATTTTTACTATTGCTACGGGCGAGCGCAGGGCCTCGGAGACGACGAGGTCGCTGCTTTCGATGGAAGCATGCGCTGTGACTTCCTCAATACGGAACACAGCTTTAATTTCAAACTGATGCAGTTTCAGATCATGTTTTGGGGTGGCTATATGGACCGCGAAGGTGACGATCGAGATACCCCGTTTATCAGCATCGGCAAATGCGAAAAAATCGATTGAAAGACAGGAGCCTTTGCTATGCAAGTAACAAGTGACCGCGTGGTTTGGGTACCTACAGCGTGCGATACGGTATCCGAGAATACTGCTGCGATTTAACCCACAAGCCTTGTCCATGTGTGGCAATTCCAACAGCTTCGGAAATCAAATCCTGCTCTGAGCTTGGACCAACGACAATTAGCTCAAGCCCAATGTCCTTCCGCTCCATCTTTGTCCGTCCAAGATCGAGCGGCAAGTCGTAATACGGGATGAGCATACGCGGGGTGGCGCGCACCCTGACTCTGTGATGGTTCATCGGGATATAGCGGGAAATCAACCGCCACTCACTCTCTTCAGTGAAAGAGGAATCTTTAAAGGCTGCCGCAAGCTGAAAATAGCTCAGGACCAATGCATATGCCGATTTCTCAATTTGACTGGCATCGAATTCGATATCGCTCGGCATTCCATTCAACGCGCTGTCCACAATCTCAGTTGCTATCCGCTGCTTTGTCTCATTGTCGTAGATACACTTAATGAGGCGAAACGTATTCCGCTCCGCGACGTCACGAAGAACTCCGAAATCGAATCCCAAAGAGAGACCACCGGTCGCGGCATACCCGCGCCACTGGCTGAGAAGGTCACCTTTTTCCGTGAATGACGCGACATAAAGATACCCACGTGAATACTGCTGTAAGGCGGTTATAAAGCGCTCAAGCAACTGTCGGCGAGCGCCGTTCTCGTCGGGAATTTTTCGTTGAGCCACTCCCTTTGCCACGTCTAAGCCGTGCTTAAACTCTTGGCTGTCATTGAGATAGTGAATGGACGAAGCCCACATGGATCTTCCACTGACGATTCCTAGAAATCCGGCGAACGTCGTGTAGTGAAAGAGCAATTGCTGGTCTGGCTTCAGAGCGCTGTTCGCAGGCTCTCTTGCTAGATGCTCTTCAATCGATCTCATGGACGCTCCTTCGCGCTCGACTCCAATACACTCGCTGAACCCTATTCCTCGCGCGCCAATCGCAACAGTCCACGTGATGCCGTTGTTAACGGGATTTTGTCTGCGGCTCCTAAAGGCTACTGCCAAATAAACGAAACCCGCCAATCGGAATTGGTTTTGGGGGCGGCATCAGTGAAGTGCCGCCGAATTTGTTAGATCGACACTTCAGCAGCAGCAGCCTTTGCCGCGCGCTGTCTGGCTTTCTTCTGGCGCTCTTGTTCGCGGATTTCTTCCGGCGTCCTGATCTTCTTATCGCTCCGGGTCTTGCGCGGACGCTTCCCGAAATCGATGGGGAGTGCTTCGGACGGCGCACAGTTCAGAATGCGCTGGATATATGCGGCGGCACCTTCATCGGGTGCGATTAGGATAATGGGGTTATCGCTGTCCCTATTGCGAAGGCTGGTACGCCCAAGGAATTGAAGCACCATCTGATAGCAGAGCGCTTCCTTGGCTTGCTTTTCCGTGACGCCATAGAAGGCATAAAGACGTTCAATCGTGTCCGGATCGAAATTGATACCCGCCATGAAGACGCCCATGTCATAGCCCTGAAGATGGTTCCAACCATGGGGGTTCACAATGACGCGCTTGCCGAAGCCTTCACACTCGCAGTTCTCATCTTTACCACGGCAGGGGCATTCCAGTTTCCAATCGTAAGGTTTAGCGCTGTCGGAGTCGTTCGTACAAAAGATATGGCTCTTGCCGGGGAACATAGACCCAAGGCAATCGGCGACCATGTCCAAAAAGGTTTGGTTGCCCCTATCCCGGTTATTGTCGCCAAGCCTCTTGAAGAAGTGCTTTGACAGGTTCTTGACCGGCGCATGATAGAGTCTAACGGACGGTGCCTTGCGGCTCAGGTAATCGTGATCGAGCTTGGATTCGATCCATTCATTCGGCTGGAAATTGACGTCCTTTGCCCACATCATGCCAAGCAAGGTCTTCTCGAATTCGGCGGAAATTATCAGGGCATCTTTGTAGCCGTAGCTGATGCTCGGCAGCATGAAGACCGTGAATTGAAGGATTACCTTGCCGGTCTTGCTCTTCTTGAACGATTCCCCGGAAGCAGCTTTGTCCAGGCTCTCCTTGTCGATGATTACCCGGTAATGCTCGTCAATGACGAACTTGCCAAGCTCTTGGGCTTTCTTTCCAAACTGTGTGAAATCCGAACCTTCATAATCCTTGGCATCCTCCACCATATCGTCGGTAACGTCGGAATGAACAAGCTCGTAATAGCCGACAACGTCGGGGGTCTCTTTGACTGCCAGCTTCTGAAGGTCTTCAGGACTTTGGAATTTGATATGGATCGTTCGGATTGGTGACCAGACTTCATCCATAATCGACAGCCGGTTGGCGGTGTTCGCCTTGGTGTTGAGCGCAATGGAGTGATTGACGATAAGGATGCCTTCATATCCGGCATCACACTGGCGTGCGTACTCTTCCGAAGCAGAGCGAAATTCTTCCTGCGAAATTACCATGCAGGGAAAACCATAGTGGTTCTCGATAAGATCGCGGTACTGCTTGGAAAGACCGTTGGTGGGGGTTGCGACAGTCGCCGGGACAGGACATCCCATGTTCTTCGCTACAAGATCGTCATACCACTGAAGCGTTGTCAGCGTCTTTCGCGATCCGATGTTGCCCGATACAGATTGAATAGTCTTTTTGTTATGGTGGTTCATTAAAATAGTCCTCAGTAAAATAGCGCAAAATAAAAAGGTCTCTGTGCGTCGGGCGAGGAACACAGAGACCTTTAATAGACTTTCTATGCAGTGCTATTGAGGACTGGAACCAAAGCCTTCCGAATGACCTGTTGGATACAAGCCATTCGCCCGACTTTGCTTCCAACTGAATGTATTTAGTAATCTACCTCGTTAAAACGACGCACAAAACGTGCGTATTTCGGGGAAAACTTTGATTCGGAGGGTGGGACATGAAGTCCGGTGTCGATAACGACTTGAACCGTTTTGACAAAGTACAGTATGTATAGGAATAGATCAAGGTAAATCATCTTGCGACGGCGAAATATAACTTGTAATGGTTTTAACTTTTGAGGAAGGTCAATGGCTTTTGGACTAAGAAATGTCCCTTTGCGGCACTCAATCCACCTTGTCCCTAGGATATCCCGTAAAGAGTATATTACGAGATAAAGGGGGGACATTTTCATGGAATCTAATGTACATGAATCAATAAAGAATCTTCATCACTAGTTACAGCGAGCCGAAGGCGAGCTTGCCGAACGAAGTGAGGCGACATCAAGATCAATAGGCATTGGTGGTAACTGGTAGGATAAGACTTTGAACATTGGAATCCAAAAGTCACCATTGGTCCAAGTGGTAATGGATCATTCGCTTACTGGTTCAAATGAAATTCCACCAGTCTCCATGGTCGAATGGACGTGCCTTCGGCACCCGCGTCCGGCTTCGCCGTCCACGGCTAACTGGTAGAGTACAAGTTACATTTGATCGGTATCAACCTGTATCTTCCATTACCAATAACGTTTTCCTATATACCGCTGATGGAATCCTGATGATACCTGCCATTACCTGTTGTATCCTGCCAACACCTGTTGAACCTTAAGATACATCTGGATTCCCTCTGTTACTCATCTGCATTCCCTGCCGACATCTGCCGATCACTGGAAAGGTCATCAGCGAATGAACCATTACCGATGGGATATCATCCCTACATTGGGTGGAGTCCTGTTACCGGATGAAGTGCCGCAAAGGGACAGCCGAAGTGGAGCAAAGAGGACATGCATCATGATTTACATACACGGTGTATGTAAAAGAACTGAATTTCAACTGCATTTCGCAACCATCTAAATAGCCGCTCATTCTCGCCGGTCCTTGCCGCTCCTTGCCGCGACCACGTTTTCCGCGCCCGCCCGCCGCTGCTCCCGGAAACTGCCTAAAATGCCTTCACCCGGAGCGAACGACCAACCACAACACGGCAATTGCCATCCACAGAAGGCAGAGCGCAACGGCACAGTTTATCGGGTAGCGTCCTAAAGCGGACACTTCGAAGCCAAAGAGCTTCAGCCTAAAATGTTCAGGAATTTTCGGATTGGGTTTCGGCACGGCGCACTACTCCATTAACAAATGAAATCGTGTGCGGCTTACGGCTTACGCCAGTAGCCCCGAATCGCCGCGCAAAAGCAAGGGGTTTCCCAGTCTCTTCCCCAAATGCGGGTTCGCTTCAGAACTTTTGCCCATCGTTCGACCAATCCATAAATAGATGGCAAAAAGAAAACGGCAGGGCTTCGGCTCTGCCGTGACATGTTGACAATCTGTGATCTATTTCGCGCAACTCAGTCCTTCATGTAGCGATATACCGACGCCCGACCGATGTTCAGTTCCTTGGCGATCTCGGTAGCGCCCTTCCCTGCCGCGACAAGCTGCTGAATGCGATCTGCATCTATCGACGCCTTACGACCCTTGTAGATGCCTTCCGCCTTTGCCTTGGCAATGCCTTCTAGCTGGCGTTCCTTGCGTAGGTTCGTCTCGAATTCGGCGAAGACGCCAAGCATATCGAGAAATGCCTTTCCGGCAGCACTGCCCGTGTCAATCGGTTGTTCGGTTGCCTTCAGCGCAACGCCCTTCTTTTTGAGCCTGTCCACGATCTGAGACAGATCAGCAATTGACCTAGCCAAGCGGTCCACACGAGTAACCAAGACCGTATCGCCAGCTTGGGCAATGGCAAGCAGCATCAACAGTTGCTCCCGTCCTTCCGTGGTGGTGCCCGATTTCTTCTCTTCGAAGACCACGACAGCACCAGCATTTTTCAAGGCTTTCTTCTGTAGGGTCAAATTCTGATCGGCAGTGCTGACCCGGGCGTATCCAAAAACTCTTCCCTCGCTCATTAACTGCCCCATCTGTCTCATTTGGTTCTAGACCATTGAGTCATACTGTCTCGCAATGCCAAAATCAACCCAATTGAGACACAAAAATTGTCTCACGTGAACGTATCGTCGGAGTGTACCCAAACGAGACACAGACGACCGATCAACTAGGAGTGCATTCCGTCTCGCTTACACGTTTATGTACCCATGCTATGCGAGATATGCAGGTTCAGGAGTCCCGACCTGTCCAGCGCCTTAATGGAGAGACCTTTTATGAAAACGCTTATTGCCTGTTTGACACTTTCGCTGATTTCCGGACCGACTTTTGCGGCTTGCTACGGTACGGATGCGTTCAGCACATGCAACGACAGCAGCGGTAACCGCTACACAATCCAGCGGTACGGCAACACCACGTATATGCAGGGCAACAACTATCGCACCGGCTCTCGCTGGTCTCAGAACAGCACGACATACGGCAACACCACGTTCCACAACGGGCGGGATGCGGAAGGCAATAGCTGGCGTTCAACGACGTACGATTGGTAAGCAGCGCAAAGCAGCGACCGAAACAGAAGAGCCGGGTTTCGTCTCGGCTTTTTCATATCTGGTCTCACTTCGGCTCGTCATAGAACGGCTTGCCGCGTCCACGGTGCTTCGGTGGCTTCGGCTCTTTCGGTGGTGCTGGTGGCTTGGGCTTCGGCGCGACAATCGGCAACTCGACCTTTCACAACGGCATCGACAAAGACGGCGAAGGTTGGTCATCCACTTGCATCAATGGGTTCTGTAACTAAACCACCTTCAGACAGCCTGGGACAATTCACTATTCTCAAAGCGGCGCGTCGCCGCAGACCGGAGCGCCGCCACAGGATGACGAGGGACAGGCGGTGGCAGCAAATCCTTCTGTCCCCTAAGATCGGAGAATTCCCTCTTGGGCCCCGGGCATCGCGAAAGCGGACGAGTTTCGGTTGCCAATTAACTTCCGCGCTTCGCGAATGCTCACCCACTGTTTCCGCACCGAAACGACGCGATGAAGTAGCCGGTGGCAGCAAGCGCATAGGAGCGCCATGTCTTCAATTCTCGTTGTCTTCGTTTCGCCGTCCGAAAACGGTGCGCTTGCGTGATGTGCTTCAAACAATGCCTCCCGGACATCTTCATCGAGATCGTCACCGGTGACACCGCATATGTCGCAGGAAAGCCCGGCTGATTGGCGAGCCCTTAGCAGGTGGTTCCGGAGACCGGCTGCGCGCTCGCGGACGAGGTGGGTCCTCAGCGCGGTTTTGCCCTCAATGAACGACCGATCTTCCTCAGTGGGTGGCGGAGCGACTTGGTTGGCAAGTTCCCATTGGATGACGATAGGGCTTCCCCACCCGAGCAACGATGGGACATACCCTCTGTTAACAACAACGCCTTTTCTGGCTTTGTCTCTCAGATAGTTGAAGAGGATGTTGGCGGGAGAGTAATAGCTGCCGCTGCCTTTACCGCCAGGCCCATAGCGTTCTACTAAAACCTCCCAAACGTGCGCGGCTTCGCTCTCAATGAGGCTCCGAAAAGTCTGCGTCGTAAATGGTCCGAGGAGATTAGGTTGTAAGCGCTGCCATTCTCCATCGATCAAATCAAAAAGTTCGGTTTCCCGTGCCACCTAATGAATTTTTCCTTACACGCCTGAAGACTATCGTAGCCGTCTACCGCCCGTAGCCGTCAATAGTCCGATTTGTCCCAATCGATACGCCATTTCAACTCGAAACCGAGTTCTCGGGATAGGTCGAAAACAACGCCCTCATCATCGCCCTTCCGGGTAGTCTGTCGTGTCCATTCGAAGCGTGCCTGATTGTCAATTATCTCGTATGGCTCTATTCCGAGTATCGATGCGACTTGTTCCACATTCTCGTTGGGAACAAGAACGACGATGGTCTGAATAAAGCTGCCAAAACCATTCGATTTCATTCCTTCGTATCCTTTATTGACCGAAGACGGCTCTTTGCCGCGTTGCGATCTTCGTTGGCTTGGAGGAACTGGGAAACGGGAATTGTTGTGACTGCCTTCCGTGTTCGCATCGGAAGCAGCCCTTGAAACTTGCGGAAGCTTGTAAACTTTTGGTAGCAAGTGCCGAGCTTAGTGTCTCTTGGACGGTATGGGATGCCGCCAAAAACTAATGACTTGAAATCAACGTCGGCAAACGTGCCGGGGGTAGAGCCAATCGTCGCTTGCGCCGAACGGCAACACGGAGGCTAATACCCTCTTGCCTTCGCGACTCCCTCACCAACGTCCCCTGAGCAAGTCCCGTCACCTTTAGAAGCTAAGGCGTCTTTCGCGATCCATTTGCCGTCATCTATTAGGAAAGACTCGATTACGCAGGTCTCCCAAAAGCTGTCGGTGTACCACCGTGCCACTATGAGATTGCTGTCTATGTTGAAATCCAATGTGAGTGCTTGGTTGAATTCACCGCCTCTGGGAAAGCTGTAGAGCTGTCCGGTTCTGTTGTTGGCGACTACGACACCCGAGCAACCGGTACCACATCCAAATTGGATAACCGAATACTCTCCCGCAAAACGAGGCCCATCTTTCATCCCTTCCAAAATGCGGGTTCTAAATGAGGAAAACTCCTTGTCGCGCCCTTTAAAGTCCGGCTCTCGGGTGGCCCCTGCGTAGGTTTTTGCTGCCGGAAAATCTGAAAACTCAAAAGCGTTTCGACCATACGCGAAAGCCGGAGAAGCGAATACGTAAAGAAAAATCAAAGCTTTTTTCATGCGTGTTCACTCCTCGCACCCATCGCATTCTCCGTCGCCTTCTATCGTGCTCTCAATGTATTCCTTGTAGGAAGTAACCTCTGCTGAAAGAACGCATTGCCTTTCTTGTTCGACCGAAAAAACTCTGCCATTCCTCAGCTTAAAGACAAAGCTGTTGGGAACGCCCTCGACGTGGGAGAAATTAATCGAAACAACACCAACTGAGTTATTGACGATGAATTCACTAACCTTAATGTCGCTCAAGCACTCAGCCGCACCAGCATCCGAGCTTCCGAGAGTTAGGATAGTAAATGCGGCTAAGAAAAAACGAACCATCTGTCCTCCTAGATTTCATCTCTTCAACATAACATGCTCCTGCCACAGATAGGCAGGAGATGCTTGTAAGCGGCAACAGAGACCAACTCACAGCCATCACCTCGCCTGCAGCGATCATGGTCAGATGGCGCACGGGGCGTAGTGATCGCCCCCCTTAAACCCTGCAGTGTTTTCTCGCACAGCTAGCTCGCGGGCATTGCTGGGGCGTTGGCAAGTGAACCGAGTCCTGAAACCAGCATGAGAGGCATATCGAAAGCGCGATAATCACCGCACTTTTTCAACAGCTATGCAGCTTTGGGACGGGTGAACAGTACGAACAGCCCAAGAATGATATCTCCGATCAGCCAGATGCCCAGAAGCAAGGTGATCCCTATTCCCGCACCAATTGCCGCTCCAGCCTGCTCAGCACCGGACATGGTGTCGTAGCCCTTGGTCGCGGCACTTGTGCCGCCAACAATCCAGATCGCCATCAGAATATTGAAAGCAATGAACGACCACTTAAAGAGCTTCCCGAAGAAGCCGCGCTTTGGCTTTCTCAATTGAACGCCACACTTAGGGCATTTAAACGCGCTGTCGCTCACGCTGTTCTGGCATTCTGGACAATTAATAATTGCCATATTTCAAGTCCCCTACTGTTTTGAAACATCTTGAAAATGAAATAAGAATTCGGGCTCGTTCATCGAACCGCGAATTGTCAGACTGGTTTCCTTCACCCCATCTGCATCTGAAGGAAAAAAGTTGCCAGACACCGCAACGGTGTCGCCGACTGACATATTCAGCAGCCGACTGTATAGGGGCGTCCCCTTTTTGATTAATGTACCGTCCGCGATGTCGGAAAGCGCATTGTTCCATGTTGCAATCTCGGTATTCGGCGAAAGGCGAACAGCCAATATCGCATTACCGTCGCTGTTCGTTTCAAGCTGCCTGATGCTTCCGAGCCATCCAGCAACGCTGCGCCGCGAACCAAGCGCTTCAACGAGCGCCGCTCTTCTTTCGTCTCGCTGTACGCTCTGTTGAAGCTCATTGGTTGCCAATCCGAAGCGATCACTAAACTCTGCGGTGACAGCCAAAAAACGGCTCTGCTCTTCCGGTAATAACGAAGTCGCGCCTCCCGCAACCGCGGTGTCGGCTTTGGTCGGGTCGCTTTGATTTTGTGCGGATTTATCAGGGGCCGCGATAGCAGCCAAGACGAACACCAACGCCGCTCCACCCACGAGCCATTTGGCAAAGCCAAATCTAGAGCGCCGCGCGCCGCAGTGCGGACAGGACCGTGCCGATATCGAAATTTTCTTGCTGCACGTCTTACAATCAGTCCAAAGACTGTCCGACCCCATTTATTCCCCCGAGTTCCCCTACAACTAGGATTTGCAGAGAATCGGGAGCAAAGTCAAGGCGGTAAGCACAGCTCACGCCTATAAATTGTGACACCTCTTTTTGTAATCTCTCCGGACTTCTTCGCCATTCCTCGGGCCCGCCGCACCACTTCACAACAGGGCATGCAGCGGAGGATAGCGATCGCAAGGGCTTGCAATTTTAAACGCCCAATCCTGTTCTAGGAGCGCGATTTTCCGATTCGCATTTGCTGGGGGAATTTATGAAACGCATTATCATGAGTGCGCTGTTTTCTGCGGCGCTGGTCAGTAGCTGTGCCACTACGAGCGAAATGCCGCTCGCACAGAACATGGTTAGACTGGACACAAACGCTTCAGGGTTGCTGTTCACCAGTGCAGCCGGTGCGATCACCATGAAAAAGGCAGCGGAAGCGACTTTGAGTCGTGGCTACACGCACTTCCGGCTTGATCAGGCTCAAACTGCATCGGGGTCGCAGTTCGTAGGGATGAACACGCACACAAGCGGGTACGGAACAGCCAACGTCGTTGGCAACAGCGTTTACGGGAATTATTCCGGCTCGTCTTTCTCGACGCCGATGTACGCACCGACCCGACAGATTGGCGTGACCGTTATCATGTTCCGTGCCAATGAGGCGGGTGCCCGTGGCGCATTCGACGCCGCCGACGTGCTCGCAAAGAAGGGTAAGGTCTAAAATCCTTACTGAAAATTGTCGAACGCCTTGTACTCGATGAGGCGTTCGGTAACTGAAGGCTTGGTCGGAAGCGCTGTTCTCCGATGGGGCGGTCAGCGATGCACTCGCTCGGTTGACTGAGAATGAGCATTTTTATGAGTCAGACGCTGCAGGTCAGAACTTACAGCTTAATGACGAGGCTTTAACATGGTGCATGGACGCAGCGTTCGCCTTTATCTGGTCGATGGGTCGCCCACAGGGATCATAACCGCAGAGATAATGAACTGGACAGGGCATGTTCTTGTGACCCCACGTTCCCGCCTCGCGGACGCCTTGCAAAGAGGTGAGGCAACGCGGACCGGCGTATACTTTCTTGTTGGGGATGACCCTGAACAACCGAGCAAGTCGCGTGTATACATCGGAGAAGGCGACAGCGTCGTCGATCGCATAAAATCGCATTCCAAAGATAGCCAGAAGGATTTTTGGACCCGCGCTTGTCTCGTCACTTCGAAAGATACGAACTTAACAAAGGCACATGTTCGCTATCTCGAAAACCGGTTTGTTGAGCTTACAAAGTTGGCGGACCGGGCGAATGTCGCCAACGGCAATGAACCGGCGCGCAAAAGCCTTCCCGAAAGCGACGTTGCGGATATGGAGTTCTTCATCGATCAGGTACAGGTGATTTTGCCGGTTGTCGGCTTCGATTTCCTGCGACCGAAGGCACATGCGCAGATTGTAAATGCCATTGATGAATTGCCAACCGGTACGGCAACTCGACTCGATCTCGTTATGACGAGCGGAAAGTATGGGTATGAAGCAAGAGCTATCGAGTTGGATGGCGAAATCACGGTTCTGGCTGGATCTCGGGGAACGACCGAGAGTTTTGCGACAAATATCTATGCCTCATTGCGACAGCAGCTCATGAATGACAGGCGCCTTGTCCCAACGAATGATCCTAACCTTGTTGAATTCTCGGAGGACGTGACGTTCGCGAGCCCAAGTGCAGCGGCAGCTGTAATCAAAAATCGGAACACTAATGGTCGCACCGCGTGGCGTTTGGTGGGGACGGGACAAACTTTGAAAGAATGGCAGGACAGCCAACTCGGAATTGGGAGCGGCGACAGTTGATCCTTGCCGCGCGCAGAGGAAGAGCGCATACCATCACGTAGCGATAGTAAAAAACGGGGGAAGACGAGTTGCCGGTAACTAAGGGGGCAGGAAACCCGGATTGGACATGGGATGAGACCCTCTTAGCGCTCGACTTGCTCTATCGGCACGGCGCGCCCATTGACCGCCACCATTCCGACGTCCGCGATCTGTCAAATGTCCTTAGGGCAGCGGAAATCCATTCTAAGGACGGGCGGAAGGACAACTTCCGTAATCCGGACGGGGTGGCGCTGAAACTACAGAACCTCCAATCCGCCATCGATCCCGCACGCGGTCTGTCGTCCTCAAAAAGGGATCGAGAGGTTGTGGCAGAGTTTCCTCTTTCGAGGAAGGGCGAGTTAGCCGACATCGCGGTAGCAATAATACGGGAGCTATCGATTGAGCCACAGCACATTGAAGTACCTGAGGACGAGATTTTCATTGAAGGTCATGTCATCACTGCTTCACATCGAAGTCGTGACAGGCGTCTGCGCAGAAGACTCCTCGACAGATGTAGTGATGAAAGCCTCGTGTGCGAGGTATGCGACTTTTCACCACCTCTGCTGACGAGAGCCTTGCGAGAGAGCTTCTTTGAAGCACATCACATCGTTCCGCTGGCTGATGCTGCTGGACAGACTTCCACTAGGGTCGCGGACATGGTGCTGCTATGTGCGGGATGTCACAGGTTCGTACACAAGCTTATTTCAAGCCGAAAACGATGGATAAGTACGCGGGATGCTCGGTCGGTTCTTGCGACGGCTGGTCCTCGCAATTAGCGGCGACTGCTGTGAATTCCTAGCTCTTCGACTTCCATGCAGATCATAGAAATCGCGGATGGCATTGCGGGACGCTTTGACTTTTTGGTTCTGCGAGGCGGTTGCACAGAAACAGCTGACCGTATATTCAGCGAGATGATCCGCAAGCAGATTCTTCTGCCATGTATTGTGGCGGCTATAAAGAATGTAGGGCGGGTTTTCCACCTTACGTACCTTGATATTACGGTTTTAAACCGTGTGTACAAAAGAGTGCTTGCGGATCGCCAACCATGACCAAAAGGATTTATGACTACGGCTTAGAAGAACTCAAGGCTTGCGGTAACCTCTCCCATCTAGCTTTTCTTCTAGGAGTTGAGCCAAAGTTTCTATCTAGGCAAATATACAAAACGGACGATCAACTTAAATATCACTCGTTTGAAATTGCGAAGAAAAATGGCACCAAAAGAACAATCAACGCTCCCAATAAAAACTTAAAATTCATTCAATCCAGATTAAGCAGACTTCTGTACCAGTGCTATTTTGACATACATGGAAAGCCTGATTTTCCTGCACGAGCAACATCACATGGCTTTCAGAAGAATCGCGACCTCTCAATATACACAAACGCTGTCCGTCACATAGGAAGAAAGTACGTCCTAAACGCAGATATAGAGAACTTTTTTCCGACATTTAACTTCGGGAGGGTCAGGGGTTACTTCATAAAAAACAAACACTTTACCTTAAGCGAAACAGTCGCCACTGTAATAGCCCAAACCGCATGCTTCCAAAACGCGCTGCCTCAAGGCGCACCTTCATCTCCGATAATTTCGGAGTTTATAACACAAGCCCTCGACTATAAACTTCAATCTTTAGCTAAAAAGTACCGGTGCACCTATTCACGGTATGCAGACGATATCACTTTTTCTACCAATCTCAGCGAGTTCCCCTCACACATCGGCTTTTTGTCACCGGACACGGAGAATTGGTCCGTGGGCAAGAGCTTTGAGAAATCGGTTTTATCATCTGGCTTCAAGCTGAACGCTACGAAGATTCGAATGCAGCAGCAAAATCAGCGGCAAGCCACCACAAATCTCACTGTTAATCGGAAGGTGAACATTGGTTCGTACTATTATAAGGGCGTACGCTTCGCCGCCTACTCAATGATGAAGAATGGAAAGGCGATCGCGACCGGTAAATTGTCGTTAACAGCAAAGGAGCTGAATTCTCATCAGATATGGGGAATGCTTTGCCACGTCCACGATATCAAGGGGCGCGGTTTGCACCATACCGCACTGAGAAACTATACTAATGCACATCCTGCGCCGCACTATCTCCGACTGATGAAGGATTTCTTTCACTACCTCAGAATTCACACCAGTGCCAAACCGATCGTGATTTGCGAAGGAAAGACAGACTATATCTACCTCAAAGAGGCAATAAGGTGGAACGTCGCGAATCAAAGAATTGGAAAGCTTCTCGTAAAATCAGGGAAGCTCTCGGACCTTAAAAACACGAAAGGCGACCACTGGCTGGTGGATTTTGTAAATCACTCCGACATGGCTGGAGACTTACTTGACCTAGCGGGTGGAGGGGGCGATTTGCCGAAGTTTATGACTTATCATTTAGATAGGTTCGACAAGCTCCATTCGGATGCACCGCCGAAGCCCGTGATTATAATCGTCGACAACGACAGTCAAAGCGATGGTATGTGGTCAACCATCAAAAGGATCACCGGGTCGAAAGCAGCAGTTGATGGGACGAAACCATATTACCACGTCGGAAAGAACCTTTACGTAGTGCCTATACCCGCCGGAGGAGCGAAGGATTTCTACATTGAAAAGCTATTTCCAGATCATTGGCTGAAGGAGAAATTAGGAGGGAAAAGCCTGAAGATTATTCAGAAGAAGGGGGAGAAGCTTACCGCAGACCACTACGGGAAAACTGATTTTGCGAACAAGGTGATCAAAGCTAACCGAGGGAAAGTTGATTGCTCTGCATTTCTCCCTTTGCTCCTCACGCTATGTGACATTATCGAAAGCAAGTGATCTTCAGAAAGGGCGGCGATAGGGAACGAGCCTTTGAACTGCTACGTTTTACGGTACATTCCGCTACGTTTTCGTTGACTTTCTTCTCAATATGCAATTGAATTCATTCAATAATATTTCGCTATCGAATCCTGTCGGGTGCGCCACTTCCGTACAAAACTGGGCACTGCTGCCATGATGACGCTGTTCTTCGTCATCACAAGGCGCTCAAGCTCGCTCTTGCGACCGTGAATTCTGATCTCCCCGTCATC
>Ga0209281_1000811_pt1 | contig 28502 bp, 31 predicted proteins | sample MedtruBG_FD_187514 | JGI IMG/M metagenome (GOLD analysis project Ga0209281, IMG submission 187514) | Root nodule microbial communities of legume samples collected from California, USA - Medicago truncatula BG (SPAdes) (version 2) | ecosystem: Host-associated > Plants > Roots > Nodule | place... | reverse complement strand
GCGCGACTTTCGCCGGTTCCGCAGAAGTTTGATACGCGACGGTGACGTCCACCGCCTGCGCCTGAAATGCCCACAGCGCCAGTGCGCCGAGAAGTGTGATTCGCGATGAAATTGCCATAGTGCCTGCTCCCCTTGTTGTTATGAGGGCAGTATTTCCGGCGCGGGAATTTTGATAAAGGAATAAAAATGAATCGCTCATAACGATTCGTTTTTAGATAAAAAGCGGGAAAGGATAGCGAATTTTGTGCGGTTCGTTTTTTTCCCTCTCCCCGTGGGCGGAGGGTTACCCAGTAATTTTTTCACCTGAAGCGATGCATGTGGTATCTGGAAAATAAATGGCTTAAAGCGATGTTTCGGTCCGGCTGTAAATCGCCGAAGCGTTTCCGTAAGGCCGGGGCGAGGCGCACGGATGCGCCGAGAGGGCGTGGCCTGCAGGGATGCAGGCTCATGCCCGACCCGATAGCCTGAAGGAATAAGCTGAGGGCACCGCGAAGCGGCGATTTACCGCCGGGAGCCCGGGTCGCCAGGGCGGCGGCGATTGAGCCGCCCTGGCACGTTCACAGGCCATGTCGTTACAAAGTAGCAAGGAACATGAAGTGAACGGAATGACCACCACAGCCGTATGTTCCCCCTCACCCCAGCCCTCTCCCTTGAGGGAGAGGGAGCCGTCCGTGGAGGTATTATTATGTGGGGATCCCTCAGCCTCGTGGGAGGGGATCAAGGTGAGGGCATCAGCGCTGCGCGTTCAGCTCAGCAATGTCTTTCGGCGTGGTCCGACAGCATCCGCCAATCAGCCTAGCCCCAGCATCAAGCCACTGCGGCAGATACCCTACCAGCGTCTCGCACGCTTCGCCGTGGTGGTGCCAGGTTTTGGTTACCGCGTCATAATGCTCGCCCGAGTTCGGATAGACCACCAGCGGCAGCGACGTCAGGCTTTGCAGATGCTTCAGCGCCGCCGTAGTGTTTTCCAGGGCGATGCAGTTAATGCCCAGCGCGACAATCTGCGGAGAGTTTGCCAGCGCGCTGACCACCTCACGCAGCGGCGTGCCGTCGCTCAGGTGTTCGCTGTCGCGCAGGGTAAAGGAGAACCACGCCCGGGCGCGGGGGTACCCGGCCAGAAGCGCCGCCAGCGCCTTGATCTCCACAAACGAAGGCAGCGTTTCGCAGGCCAGCAGGTCAGCGCCCGCATCCAGCAGCGCTTCCACGCGCGGGCGGTGGAAGGCAGTAAACTCCCCGGCGCTGCGCACGTAGTCGCCGCGATACTCTGAGCCATCCGCCAGATACGCGCCATACGGCCCAACGGATCCCGCCACCAGCAGCGTGCCCGCGTGCGGGTTTTCGGCCAGATACGCTTCGCGCGCCTTACGCGCCAGCTCCACGCTTTTACCGATCAGTGCGCGGGACTGCGCCTCGTCCAGACCGCGCGCCGCAAAGCCCGCAGGCGTGGCCTGATAGCTGGCGGTGATCGCCACCTGTGCCCCCGCGCGGTAGTAATCGAGATGCACTTCGCGAATGAGTTCCGGGTTTTCCACCAGCACTTTGGCTGACCAGAGGCTGTCTGCCAGGTTACAGCCGCGCGCTTCCAGCTCCGTCGCCATCGCGCCATCCAGCACCACAAACGGCTGTTTTTCAAGGATGGCGGTAAGCGGGTTATTCTGCGACATGTTCAGGCTCCTGCGATGTCATATTTCGGGTCAGGTAGTACGCACCATAACACAGGGCGACAAACGGAAGCCCGCAATAAAGGGCAATGCGCTGGCTCGGGTCAAACCACAGGCCGACACAGGCCACCACGCAGAGGATAAAACCGAGCACCGGCACCAGCGGATACCACGGCGCGCGGTACTGCAGCGCAGAGAGCGGCTGCCCGGACTGCAGATGACGGCGACGGAAAACGAAGTGCGACGCGCAGATGCTGATCCACACCGCCACCACCGCAAAGCCAGAAATCGCCGAAAGCGCGACAAACACCGTGTCCGGGGCCACGACGCTGGAGAACAGCGCCAGCACGCCGCCGAGCATAGAAACCGAGAGCGCCGTCAGCGGCACGCCGTTTTTGTTCACGCGGGCAAAGCAGCGCGGCAGCGTTTTCTCATTCGACAGCGACCACAGCATGCGCCCGGAAGCGTACAGGCCCGAGTTCGCCGCCGAGAGGATCGCCGTCAGGATCACGAAGTTAACGATGTCTGCCGCGTAAGGAATACCAACCTTTTCAAACACCAGCACGAACGGGCTCTTTTCCACGCCCGCCTGCTGCATCGGGATCAGCGCCGCCAGCACAAACACGGTGCCGATAAAGAAGATAATCAGGCGCGCAATGGTGGTGCGGATCGCAACCGGAATCACCTTGTGCGGATTTTCCGTTTCGCCCGCCGCGATGCCGATGAGTTCCGTCCCGGAGAAGGCAAAGTTCACCGCCACCATGGTCATCAGGATCGGCAGGCCGCCGTGCGGGAACCAGCCTTCGGCAGTGATGTTGCTTAAGCCCGGCGCGGGGGAACCGTCCTGCATCGGGATAAAGCCAAAGACCGCCGCCCCGCCAAGGATAATAAAGGCGATGATGGTGATGACTTTCACCAGGGAGAACCAGAATTCGCCTTCCGCAAAGAAGCGCGTAGAGATGACGTTCAGGCCAAAAATCACCACGCAGAAGACCACGCACCAGGCCCAGACGGGCACCTGCGGGAACCAGTACTGCATGCAGAACCCCGCGGCGGTGAAGCTGGAGCCGAGCGCCACCGTCCAGGTGAGCCAGTAGAGCCACGCCACGGTGTAGCCCGTCGCCGGGCCAAGATAGCGGGCAGCATAGACGTGGAACGCGCCGGTTTCCGGCATCGCCACGGAAAGCTCGCCCAGACACTGCATCACCAGCCAGACCACCAGCGCGCCTATCAGGTACGCCAGCAGCGTGCCCGCCGCCCCGGTCGTTGAAATGATGTATCCGGTATTGAAGAATAACCCTGTCCCAATCACACCACCCAGCGAGAGCATAATCAGGTGGCGTGTTTTCATGGTGCGCTTGAGCTGCCCATTTTCTTGTTGTGTTTGCATATTACCTTCTATACGTATGGACATCTAAACATCCAAAGAAGGTGTGTTATACCGCGATTGTTAATAAAAAGCTAGATGACCAGACGCAAACGGGCACGCCTCGCGCTGAGTCTGGGGTGGGTAGTGAGGATCACATAGAGAATCGGACGCCAGGCCATAAGCACCTCCGCAAGCAGATACTTACAGCATGGAGCGGGAAAAGGCGATCTTCGGTCAGTCGAAAGTGGTAACGATGAACCCTCGGATCATACTTTTACGCTTCCCTCATGGTATGTCGCCACCAGGCAGGCATCATGTCGTAGAAGGAGTGATTTTCCGGGGCAAACTCCGACTGATCCGAATCGTCAAACACGCCAGTAAAAAAGGCAATGGTGGGTGAATCATCAATCGCGCCAATTGAACTGCCGCAGGTGGGGCAAAACGCCCGGCTGGAGTAGTCCGACGATCGCCATGTCGCCGGACGTCCGCCCGGACCGATCCACTGCACGTTTTCCGCCGGGAACTCAATCCATACGACGGTTTGTGCGCCGGTGTGTTTCTGACAGATATCGCACGAGCAGGTGTGCACATTGCCCCCATTCGCAGCGGTAAAGCGAACCGCGCCGCATAAGCACCCACCTGAAAAGACCTTTTCCATGCTGTCGTCCTGAGCTGTTTAAAATCTCATCAAAACATAACACATTATTGAGGTCTGTATGCCGGGTCTGGCGCGAAGCCATCGCCCGGCACGCCGGCGGCAGAATTATTGGTAAATCCTCAAATCAGTTCTATAGTCGACTCTGCTTATTCGTTACCAGGAATCACTATGCGCTTTAATGGACTGACCAAAGGTTTCTTCATTTTTATTCTCGCCCTCGTCACCTGGGCCTTCTTCGACATACTGTCGCCCTACTTCTCCGCGATACTGTGGGCCGCCATTCTGACCGTCATCTTCAATCCGGTAAAAAACAGGCTGCGCGCCGCGCTGGGGGATCGCAACGGGCTCGCCTCGCTGTTGACCATTGGCATTATCTGCCTGATCGTCTTTATACCATTGATGGTTATCCTCTCCTCGCTTGCCATTGAGCTGAACGTGGTTTACACGAAGCTTCAGGAGAACAACACCCAGTTTCCGGAAGTGGTGGCGAGCATCTTCAACCATCTGCCTGACTGGGCCAGCGGCTTCCTGGCGGATCACAACCTGACCAACGCGGCGCAGATCCAGAAAAAACTCTCTGATGTCGCCCTGCAGGGCGGGCAATATCTCGCCGGCAGCGCGTTCCTGATTGGCAAGGGCACGTTTGGCTTTGCGATTAGCTTCGGCATCATGCTTTATCTGCTGTTCTTCCTGCTGAAAGACGGCCCGTATCTGGTGCGCCAGATCCTTGACTCCCTGCCGCTGTCTGATTTCGCCAAACAGCACCTGTTCGCCAAATTCGTCGGCGTGTCGCGAGCCACGGTAAAAGGTACGGCGGCGGTGGCGGTGGTTCAGGGCATCCTCGGCGGGATTGCGTTTGCTATTGCCGGTATTGACGGTAGCGTGCTCTGGGGGGCGCTGATGGCCTTCCTCTCGCTGGTGCCCGCCATCGGCTCGGCGATTGTCTGGGTTCCCGCCGCCATCTTCCTGTTCGCCACCCATCAGCTTTGGCAAGGGCTGTTTATTGTCGGCTTCTTCGTGATTATCGTCGGGCTGGTGGACAATATCCTGCGCCCGCTGCTGGTCGGGAAAGACACCAAAATGCCGGACTACCTGATTCTGATCTCCACCCTCGGCGGCATGGAGCTGTACGGCATTAACGGCTTTGTGATTGGGCCGCTCATTGCCGCGCTGTTTATCGCCTGCTGGAACCTCTTCTCAGGGCGCGATCACGAAGGTAACGCCGAAGAGCTGGACCCCGACTTCATCGAAGAAGGAAAAAATCCTCCAGAATTGTGAGGATGTGACGATATAGATCACACCAGGCGGCGCTGTGCCGCCTTTTTTTTCGCCTTAAATCAAACGTTTTCTATAATTTGAAAGAACGCCATCCTACTCATGTCGTAAAAGGATCATCAGGTGCGAATCGCGACGATAACAAACTGGGCCTATGGTGCCACGGTCTGCCTGACCATCGCCTCCGGCATCATCATGCTGATGGCGTCCAGCGCTGATACCCTCGAGCGTCAGGCCGTTGAACAACGGCAGAAATTTGATCAGCTCACGGAAGATATCGAAACCGATATCTGGGCCCAATCTGATTTAGCACGGCTGTACGTCATTAAAAAAGATCCTCAGGTTCTCAAGGAATATAACCAGGCGGAAAACAGCCTGAAGAGCATCGAGCTTCGGCTGGAAAAGTTGCAGGATAACGGCGCATCGGATGAAGAACTGGCCCTGCTGCATGAAGGAATAAAGATCGTCGATGAGCTGCAGGACGAACAGCAAACCGCCCTTTCCAGCCTTGAGCGAGGAGAAGACGCGCAGGCCGTTGCGCTACTCTACGGTGCGCCCTATGAGCAGGAGCTGGAGCGCGCGCAGAACCAGCTCGATCACTTCCGCCAGATACTCGACAAACGCGTCATCGCCTCCGTTCAGGACGCGACAAAAACATCGAAAGCGCTGCGTACGGCCTCTGAGCTGATGGTCGGCCTGACCGCCCTGCTGTTCCTGTTTGTTCTCGGCTTTATATTAAAGCGCCGCGTGCTGCGCCCCGTGGTGCGCCTGAGCGACGTGGTGCACCGCCTGGCATCCCAGGATTACGCGGTTGAAACGCCCAATTTCAACCAGATTGATGAGATTGGCGATATGGCCCAGGCCATCCGCATCTTCCGCGAAAACGGCCTGGCGCGACAGCGTCTGGAAAAAGAGCGCGATGCCGACTGGGCCATCCGCGAGCTGCTGGCGCGCATGACCCAGCGGCTGCAGGGGTGTGAGAACTTTAACGATGTGATTAACGTGGCGGAGCTGTTTGCGCCTAATATCGCGCCGGGGATCGCGGGGCGACTTTACGTCCTTGACCGGGAGCCATGGCAGATGCGCTGCGTCGCACACTGGCTTTCACCGGTTGGTGAAGAGACGAGCTTCCACCCGGACGAGTGCTGGGCCGTGCGCCGCGGGCAGAGCCACCCGCCGGTAAACGGTGAGCCGGATATCGCCTGCTACCATCTTCCGGCATCGCAAGCTGAAAGCTCGCTGTGCGTGCCGCTTATCGCCCAGGGCGAGGCCATTGGCCTGCTCTCATTCCAGAATATTACGGCGGACAACGCCCCATCCCGCGCCTATCTGGAACTGATGGCCGAAGCGCTCGGTCTGGCGCTGGCCAACCAGCGTCTGCGCGACGCGCTGCTGGAAAAAGCCTTGTTCGACCCGCTCACCGGCCTGCGTAATCGTCATCATCTGGAAGATACGCTGCAAACCCAAACGGCACAGGCGATGCGCACCGGCGAGCCGTTAAGCTGCATGATGATCGACATCGATCACTTCAAGAGCATCAATGACCGCTTCGGCCATGAAGCGGGCGATCAGGTGATTAAAAGCGTGGCGTCAATTGTTCAGCGGGCCGCACATGACAACGGGCTCGCATTCCGCTACGGGGGCGAGGAGTTTCTGGTCCTGCTTCCCGGTGCCGATGAACCAGAGGCGCACGCCTGCGCGCAGAAGATTTACAATAGCGTGCATGAGCTGTCGCTTCGCTACGGGCTGACCGAGATTGGGCCGGTGGATGTGTCGATTGGCATTGCCAGCTACCCGCAACATGCCCAGACTGACAACCTGCTGCGCGCCGCGGATGTGGCCTTGTACCGGGCGAAAGAGCTGGGCCGCGCGCGGATTGTGAGCTTTGGGATGCTGGAGGCGGGTTAGCTATTATTTTCACGCCACTGCTTTACCATCTCATCCGTAACTTCATTTTTATAACAAATGGGAGCATAGCCTCCCGCTTTACTCCATGCGCTGCGTCTGCCGCAGGCGCTTCCGTTTCTGGCCCGGTTAAAAGGACAGGCGCATACTCCGGGATAAGATGCGATCGACTCTGCAATAACGTTCTCTTTAACCTGTTCACTGGAAACTGAACTGTTTTTTGCCATAGCGATGTCCGCAACAAAAAAGCAGCACACAGCGCAAAGCACCATCAAGAATGGTCTTTTTTTCATTTTTTGATTCGTTTTAAGGAAAGGTGTGCACACGATAAGCGGCGAATGAAAGAGATAATCTGATTTACATCAATGAATCTAATTCGTCAGGAACAACAAACCTTACACGTTCTCGCTTGAGAAATAGAAAACTTTAAATTACATATTTCGTCACTATTTCTCAGTAAGAACCTGTCCTGCCACAATTACCGTTGTGATAAGTAGCCCTCCTTTGTGACGGCGAAAAGGTTTAAACTTTTCGTGATATTCTTTCTTTACGCCCCTTAATTTTTATACTCAAACCATATTCGCCACTGTATTAACACATGTCACGCGCAATACGTTGTGCATGACATGTGAAGATATTTTGTTATGGAAAAACGTCTATGTCGAAACTGGATTTGAGATCCAAAAAAACCTGGGGCGCGCTGGCATCGATCGCCGTTGTCGCCGGTACGCTGGCATTTGCTTTTGCATGGACGGCGGGCTGGCTTGGTTCACGCACGGTCAGCCAGGCACTGGTGGGTGAAACACCGAAACCCTTCCCGCCGGGTTTTCGCCGCGCGCATGGAAAAGGCATCTGCTTTGCTGGCACCTTTACGCCAAACAGCTCGGCAAATTCTCTTTCAACCTCCCGCCTCTTCTCACAGCAGGAAGTGCCCGTGGTAGGCCGATTCTCTATTGGTACTGGCGATCCCCATGCCCCGGATAGCACGACCAAAACCCTGAGCATGGCGCTGCTGCTGAAGACAGATGACAAGCAGCAATGGCGAATGGCGATGAACAACGAGCCTTTCTTCGCCACGCACAGTCCGGAAGGTTTTCTGGCCTTGCGAAAAGCCACGGCTGTCGATGCAGCCACTGGCAAACCGGATCCACAGCGTCTCGCAGACTTTTTGAAAGCGTACCCGGAGGCGGAGAAATACCTTAAATGGGCGGCACAAAAACCCGCGCCCGGCAGCTTCGCGGGCGCGACGTTTTACAGCATTAACGCCTTTTATCTTGTGAACTCGCAGGGAGATCGCCAGGCCGTTCGCTGGATGATGCGTCCGCACGAGCCTTTCCTTTCTATGAGCGATGAACAACGACAGAAAGCCAATGACAACTTCCTGTTCGAAAACCTGCGTCAGCGCCTGGCGCAGAAGCCACTCTATTGGGATTACGTTTTGCAGCTCGCACAGCGGGGCGATCCGGTGGATGACCCTTCCCAGCCATGGCCGGACGATCGCAAACAGATGGTTGCCGGCACGCTGGAAGTGACGCGTGTCGAAGCACAATCCGAGGGCGCGTGCCGCGACGTTAACTTTGACCCTTCGATTGTTCCTGCAGGCGTTGCAGTGTCTGATGATCCCATCTTAAACGCCCGTTCCGCTGCCTATTCCCACTCTTTCAGTCGCCGTGAGCGGGAAATCGGCTACGGCAAGGCCACCGAAGCTGTGCAAAAGCAGGAGGTAAAATGAGCTCGAATAAAGATATGCGAGAGCACGCGCCGCAGCATTTCAATATCCTGGCGCGAAGCCTGCATTGGCTGATGGCGGTGATGATCCTGGCCATGCTTTTCATCGGTGCCGCAATGATGACGTCGTTACATCACCGGATTTGGTTAATCGACCTGCACCGGCCGCTGGGTGTCGCCATTTTACTGCTGGCACTGGTGCGTCTGGTCAACCGGCTCCTCAGCCGGACGCCCCCACTTCCTGCTGATTTGCCCGTCTGGCAGGTGCTTGCAGCAAAGGCATCACACTGGATGCTGTATGGGTTAATGCTGGCAATGCCGCTGCTGGGCTGGGCGCAACTGTCGGCAGCCGGGCTGCCGATTGTGATGTTTAGTGGCGTCAACCTGCCGGCGATTGCCCCGAACAGTCCAGCACTGTATGCCTGGTGTCACGACGCCCATAGCCTTCTGGCAAAGTTGCTTTTTGCTGTGGTGCTGGTCCATATCTCTGCCGCACTCGTTCATGCGTGGATCTACCGGGACGCAGTGTTTTCCAGCATGGCGAAAGGGGGGAAGTCGGCGTCAGCCATCCAGGATGACATGAAGTAAGGCAAGCGATATGGGACACGCACCATCAGAATGGTCGTGTTCTCGCTTATCGTCGTCATCCTGAAACAACGGACACAACCGGGGTGCGTATTTAGTCTCCAGATTCGCGCCCCAAAAAGCCAAGGACATCCTAAAATTGTCGCGGAAGTTAATATCCATCAATTAAAGCGATTATTTTTTAAACAGAAGAGCATTTATGCCCGCAATTTTAGCTTTTATCAAAAAGTTAAGCGTCGCTCTAGTATCAAACACCCTGTCACCCGCAACACCTAACCCATTGATTAAAATGGGTTTGTATCAACAAAAACGATAAAACCCCTTACTCCTCAACAAAATATATAAACTCGTGTGATATCTAAATTATAATTCTTATACTTATGTTCAAAAGGTGGAGGTCAAAATGCGATTAACCCTACTGCTGTTATGCTGTCTCGTACAAAGTGTAACCTGGGCTGGCGACCTGCCAAAACCAGTTGGTAAACCCATTTTAACGATTTACGGTAATATAGAAAATACCAATGAAAATGGAAAAGCAGTGTTTGATCTCGCCAGCCTTGAAAAACTCGGAGTAGTGAGTTTCGAGACGACATCTCCCTGGTATAATGGTCGTACGAAGTTTGAGGGTGTTCCAATGAACAAACTCATGGAGTATGTGGGTGCGAAGGGAACTAACGTTAATGTTATTGCGCTCAATGATTACTCTACCGTGATCCCTCTCAGTGACTTTAAAAAATACAACGCCATACTTGCCTTAAAGGTCAATGGCGAATATATGCGCATCCGCGATAAAGGCCCATCGTTCATTGTATACCCCTATGACAGTCTTCCTGAGTTGAATAATCAGATTTATTACTCACGATCAGCATGGCAGGTTAGCAAAATGAAGATTGAGTAGTCGTTCAGGAGAACATAATGAACAGGATACTGGTTGGTATCATTTTTTCTCTTTTTATCACGACAGGATATATTGCATTTCTTGTTTACGATCGACAGCAGGAATTGCAAAAACTGACTCAATACACTGAGTCCTGGTCCGTGGCACAACTGGTATCAGAGTATTACCGTTTTGAATCATGGCTTGGTCTATACGCAACCGATACCGATGACGTTACGATAGACCAGGTCCGCATGCGTCTTGAAATTATGCTAAGCCAGAGCGATTTAATGAAAGGGGGAGATTTAGGTCGCTATATTGACAGTGATAAAGCGCATCAGGAGCTCGCTTTGCGCTTAGAGAAAATACTGGCCTATCTGGATAGCCATCTTGAAAAAATGAGCCACCCAGAGCTACAGGCATACCTGACAAATATGCATGACCTTGATGCGCCGCTGAGCCAGCTTTCAGCAACGGCATTGACGAAAGATATTAACACGGTTAATGAATCCAACCATAAAATACAGATTCTTTATTATATTTATTCGGTGCTTTCATTATTACTGGTGATATTAAGCTTTATTCTGGGTTTCTTAATGATCTACCAGAATAAAAACATTCTCAAAGCGCACATGCAGGTTAAAAGCCTTGCTGATGAACTTCAGATATCAAAAGAAACGCTGCAAATTCAGAACTCGAAGCTTGAGTATGATGTTTATCATGACTCCCTCACCGGCATGAAAAACCGCCTTTTCTTCTGGGACGATCTCAACAAAATTAATCTTAAGGCAGATAAAAACCATATCCCCGTCACGGTGATGTTATTTGATTTAGACCGCTTCAAAGAGGTCAACGATACCTATGGCCATGATGCCGGAGATTTGCTGTTGAATCAGGTATCCAGACGCCTCACCTCAATGAGCAGCGCCACTGATACGTTTTACCGTTTGGGCGGAGACGAGTTTGCCCTGCTTTCCAGTGGCCTCACTGAAGCAGCCGCCGTTTCGCGCGCCAAAGAAATCAGCGAACATATCAGCCAGCCCTATACAATTAATAACCAGCTGATAAAAATCGCCACCTGTGTGGGTATCGTTTTATCTGATAATGAACGGCGCTCTGACTACCTTTATAAATTTGCCGATCTGGCGCTCTACGAAGCCAAAAAAGAGGGCTCACAGCAGATAAAAGTTTTCCGTCAGTGGATGCTGCAAAAGTTACAGGAAAGCAGAACCCTTGAACATGATATGGCACTGGCGATCGATAACCATGAATTCGTTGTTTATTACCAGCCTATTGTCGATTCATTCAGCAATGAAATTTACGGCTATGAAGCGCTTATTCGCTGGATACACCCGGTGAAGGGGCTACTGTCACCCGATTACTTTATTTCCGTCGCTGAGAAAACGGGGATGATCAACCAAATCGGCAAAACCGTGCTGGAGCTTGCCTGCCGGGAAGCGGTTTCCTGGGCGGTTCCGGCAAGGATCTCTGTGAACGTTTCACCCGTTCAGCTGGGCACGAAATCCTTTACGGCAATGGTACAGTCCATCCTGAAGGAGACAGGACTTCCGGCGAACCGTCTTGAATTAGAGGTTACGGAGTCATCGCTCTTCAGCGACAGCAACACGCCGATCACTATTCTCAAAAAGCTGAGAACGCTGGGTGTAAGAATTTCAATCGATGATTTCGGGACGGGTTATTCGTCGCTCTCACGTCTGAGTGAACTGAATTTTGATAAAATTAAAATCGACAAATCCTTTGTGAACCCGATATCCACGCAGGATGATGCCCTTAATATCGTTAAATTGATAACCGGCATGGCGAAGAGCCTCAATATGAGGGTCATTGCAGAAGGTGTTGAAACCGAAGCGCAGCTCGAACGTCTTCAGGCGCTAGGCTGTGATCTCGTGCAGGGATATCTGTTCGGAAAACCACAGGCTGAGATTGACAGGAAGATTAGATACGGTTGAAATGGTTGCGCGGCTTTTTCTGGCCCAAAACCCTTTAGGCGATTGATAATCAAAGGTTAAACAATGAAAAAAACAGCCCCGGAATATACGCCTGTTGATTTATCTCGTTGGGCCAGGAAGGAGCATTTTGAAGTATTCCAGTCATTTGCTGAGTGTACAATTAACCAAACGGTTCTGATCGACATCACCGCGCTGCGAAAACATATCAAAGAGGTCGGCTGGAAGTTTTACCCGACGATTATTTTCCTCCTCTCTAAAATCATGAACCGACATCCGGAATTCCGTATGGCCATGAAGGATAATGAGCTTGTCATATGGAATGAAATTCATCCGAGCTATACCATTTTCCACCCTGAAACAGAGACCTTTTCGTCATTGTGGAGCCATTTCGACGGCAATATTCATCACTTCCAGAACACCTATGCAGAAGACATTGCGCGCTACGGCAATAACCTTTCTTACTGGCCGAAGGAAGAGTCCCGGGAAAATGTCTTTTTCGTATCGTCTATTCCCTGGGTAACGTTTACGAACTTTACTATGAACATTGCGCACATGAAGAACTTCTTTTCCCCTATGTTCACGTTTGGAAAATACTACGAGCAGGATGGGAAAGTGTTGTTGCCTATGGCGGTGCAGGTCCATCATTCCGTGTGCGATGGTTTCCATGTGGCAAGGATGTTTAATGAGCTGCAGGAGATGTGTGATGGTTTGCTGGAATTGTCGGTGAGACTAAATGGCTGATACGCCAGATTCCTCTATTTAAAAAGGCAAATGTTTTTTATTTAAAAGCTTTTGAAAGATGCTGCGATAATAGGAACAAAACCTGACGTATATGATATTGATAATATTGTTTAATTTTCTGTTTCAACTACCCACATGCCCCCAATGATGCCCCCATATGTTTTTCCGCCCTAAATGACAGGGTATTTTTTGACCAACTTAATGCTTCATCCTGAACGCTTCTGCCATCATCCCGATCTTATGCATATGGTTATTGTTGCGCGCCATTTTATGTGCTTCGGGTTTAAGGATGATAATCAACAGATAGGCATCGGGATCCATCGCACCTTGGCAGTATACCAAATGCGCCTGATCGCTGGTTCGTTTGAACTGACGTAAAAACTTCGGGAAAGGGGCATCCGCATCGGCAAGATGAATGTGGGCCACCTGCTCTTCTTTTACCAAGGGATAGGTGCGGTCATCATCATAGGGTGCATCACGACCAAAGGTATCTGGCAACACGCCATCCTTTCTTATAGGACAGAAAATCCGCCGCCAAATCATCAAGCTCTTTTTGGTTTAATTGTTGACGGATCAGTGCTGACTTGAAAATCCTGATGCTCATTCCGTGAACTTGGTCAGATCTTTGTCGGAGGCGTTTTGCAGCAGTTTCTGCCCGCTATCCGCAATATCACTTAAACGTTCAGCCGTTGGCCTGAACTGCGCAGCGGTATGAACCCTGCCCTGCTTCTCTTCCAACAGATCGATCAGCTCTTCAAACACCTTGGCACTGACCATATAACCAGCGGGACGGTTGTTGGAGAGAACGGCAACCGGTTCATCAATGAAATATTTGGCCGGGTTCTTTCTTAACTCAGTGATGTTAATAGATTTTTCTGCAAGGATGCGTTCCATAGCTTACCTCAAAATGCACCTCAAAGAATACATTATAATACACACTAAAATAGACATCAAATTCTCGTTTCGAGAGGTATACGTTAAATCAACGCAGAAAGCATTAAAATTCCATAAATTGGAGTGTATTAGATGATATTTTTGTTGTGATGTAATATTCTTAAGAAAAGACTCAACACACTTCATACTTAAACTTATCGTGTAAACCGGATGCATCCCTTCCGATTTATGCACGTAAATTGACAGATAGGGAATGCTAAAATGTCAGAGAGTATCAACTCAGGTGTTGAAGGTGGTTCAGGATATACATTCCAACGATGCTGCGTAGTTTATCTACTTTTTGATGATTACGAAAAACTCAATGCACAAACAATAGATTATTTCATATGCATTGAGCATCATGAAGATTTTCTTTTTGCTTTCATTGATGAAAACGGCAGTATTAAGAAAATCGACACATACCAAGCAAAGAAATCCAGAAATGACTGGAAAACAGATCAAGAATTTTGTGAAATCATTGGAAAAATATCCCTTGTGGGCAGAGCTCTTCTTAATGATACACATCCCAAAGTTGATACTTACTCACATACACTTTCTTTTCTGACCAACAAAAATATTTCACTCCAAAGTAAAAAAGAAAAAGCTAAAAAACAAGTATCAGAAAAAATACAAATAACGAACTTATCTCGAAATTATATCGAACTCCATAATGAAATAAAGGAAAATATTCAATCTAAATTGGAAGATGGCAAAATGGCAGATTTTACCCAACTAGCCAACTTGAAATTTAGCTTCATTGATCTTCCTCAGGCGTACAAGGGATGGAAAACAACGCTAACTGGTTTATCTGCACAAATTTTGGGAAAAAGTGTTAGCGATCATGAAGCAGTAATTACTACATTGATGACCCTACTACAAGATGTAGAATTAGTATATAACAATTCTGGAATTGCATTACTTACAGATAAGTCAAAACGACTTTCGAAGCAAAAAATCAAAAGTACATTCGCTATGTTCACTGAAAGCAAAAAAACATTTGACTTCTGGCGAACTCATTCTGAAGAATTATCTATTAATTTACAAATCAAGCTTCCTATAAAAAGAAAAGCAAAGGAGCTACTGGATAATTGCTTTGATTTTTTTAAAGACATCCAACAAGTAGAATATAAGAAAATATATAAATTTGTATCTGAAAACACAGAAATAGATGAAAAACACACTAGCGAAACAGAATGTATTACTGAGCTATATCAAACATTTATTCATAAACACAATCCAAGATTAGAAAATCACATGGTTGCATTTGCTATCATAGCTGCCTATGTAGAAACTAGAGGTATGTATGCATAAATTAACTCTTATAAATATATTAGCATATTCCGTCGATAATGAGGGGGTCTTTAGTGCCAACTTTGGAAAAAACGTAAACATTATACATGGAAGAAATACTTCAGGAAAAAGCACTCTGATGCAATCAATTCTCTATTCGATGGGCATCAATGATTCTAAAGAGAACCTTAACGAAATTCTAAAGCAAAATGTAATATTTCGTCTTGAATGTAAGATTGAACATGACAGTATAATTTCTAAAGTTGTTTTTGCACGTTCTGATGATACGCTAATTATACGTATTGATGATAACCAACCTCTGCGCTTTGATGGAATCAATGGGAATAGTTCTTTTGAATATGCAAGGTATAAAGAAGTATTTAATAACTTATTAAAATTTAGACTGATGCTGCAAAAGCAAAGCGATTTTACCAATGCACCAATCGAAGCTGCCTTTTTACCATTCTATATATCTCAATCGGTAGGATGGGTTTATCTAAGAGAATCAATTGGTGATTATCGATTTTATAAAGATTTTAAATTTGATTATTTAGATTATTATACAGGAATTAAAAATGGCACTGACAGATTAAAAAAATACACGTTACAAAAAGAAAAGAAACAACTCGAATATGAACTTAATCAATTGGATCAGTATAAGTCAAATAAAAAAGAAATAAAACTATCTGAAAACATGGAGAAAAGATTTAAAGGTAAAACTCTCGATTATTTAAAAAGCTATGATGGCTTAGCAACAAAATTAGCAATAGAAGAAGCTGAACATGGAAAACTTTGTAACAAGTTAAGTATGCTCCGTGGCCGCCAAAAGGTATTGATGCATACTGTAAAGAACTTGAAACTACAAAAACCACGAGTAGATAGATGCCCTGTATGTGAGCAGACTTTACCCGGTGATATTAGGGATTTATACATTTACGAACAGGATGTCAATGATGCGGTAAGACAAAAGGAGCATATTTCAGCCGAAATAAAAAAAACCGCCGCAAATTTGAATTCAGTCGAAAAAAAAGTGCAGAAAAGCAATATTATTATTAATGATGAGTATGAAACATTAAAAAGCATTAGAGATGAAGAAGTTAGCTTTGAGTCTTGGATAAACCATCATGCAAATATCATTCTCATAAATGAAATAGAAAAAAACAAGAAAAACTATAATGATAAAATATCGCTCATACAGAGTGAGATTGATGAATTAGGTAGTGATCAAGAAATAAACAAAATGCGCACTACAGTAGAGCAAGAGTTTATTAAAATATTTGAAAGGAAAGCAAATTATTTAGGGGTGGAAATTCCAAAAAATGAAAAATATAGAGATTTGTATTCTATCACATCGTTTCCCTACCAAGGCGTAGAACTACATAAAATAGTTATGGCTTATCATTTTTCCTTTTATGAAATGATCAATAAAAGGACGGCGAATCATAAACTCCCCTTCTTACTGGATGCTATTTTAAAAGAAGATATTGATAGTGAAAGTAGAGAATTAATATTTAAATTCATTTCTAACGAATCAAATAATCAAGAACAAATTTTATTAACCATTGCTGAATTCAAAAAAGAAAAAGATCCATTAGAAGGCAATGCTCTTTTCAATGTTGATGAAATTAATAAAATATATTTCCATAACACGGCAAAGCAAATTTGTATTGGAAATGCTAAATCAGTGAGATCATTTCTATTTAAAAGAAATTTAAATGACGTAGAGAAAATATTACTCGACGATGCATTTCTTTTACTGCAAACTGTATAGTAAATATACTGATAATCGATAGATTCACAAAAGACTATCGGTTATCAACCTTATTCTCACATAATTATTAATTAGCCAAAATAAAAAAGTGCTCAATAACAAAAAGATTTATTATTGCATCTAATAAATGGTTATGTTTATATAAGGCACATTCCGAATCGTTATGCATGGATAAATAACAAATTGGCTACCGTACCCTCTGGGGCTTGCTCAACAGCTCACCGACCTAAAAGCAAGTTTTAGGCCGGTTCACCGTTCGGACGTGAGAAACATGATTAGGACTTGGATTTATTTAAAACACTTTCGATATAGGCTTGGCCTTGTGCTTTGTAGGCATCAACATCACTCTCATGAAGATTGGGTATATTAAGCAAAACCCCAAAGACTAATTCTTTATCTACATAACTAATATCACATTCTAAGACTTTGGCAACCTCTGCACCGAAAATAATTTTCTTACGTGTGTTTTCTTTTTTTGTTTGTTGTTTCTTTTTAGCTTCCAAGAAGTATAGACGTTCCTGTGCCGAAGCAATTTGTTGTTTGATTGTTTTTGTTGTCATTTATCTTCTCCCCAATTTTTTCTCTTGTTGGCATACGGGACATCAGCATAATCATAACCTTGTCCAATTTTTTTCTTGATTGATTTTATTTTTATCTTGAACCGTTGTTTAATCTGTCGCTGCTTTGCTTGTTCCCGTATATTAATTACTATTTTTTCAGCTTCTAAATAGGCTTGTTCTGTATCGGTATAGATACCATCATCAAGAAGTCGCTTGGCTTCCCAATCAATGGCTTCGTCGTTATTTTTATACATTAAACCTCCTAATACTTTTAATGTATAATTCAATTAACACAATTAAAATAATTATCAATACAAAAGGGGATTAATTTTCCAAGAAATAAACCTTGTTAAAAACCCGTAAAGGCAATAGCCCCCAAGGGGGCTAGAGTCATGTTAGCACCGGTTCAAATTATCGTTCTTTGCTGAGCATTATTTATGTTTTTCGATTTCTTTAGTATTAACTAGATGCTTACTCATTTTATAATGATATGGAATCATGATAGCATAAGAAAATATTTCCTCATCCGTTATAAACTTTCTGCTTTTATTTTCATCCAGATACTTAACAAAATAAGAGTATGCTTCTTTATCGTATATATTTAATTCCCTAGCTCGATCATGAATTTCTATTAAGCCATGAGAATATTCAATAACATTGAACTCTTTATTTTTACCTTGTGCAATAGAAATTAAATATGCAGAAATTATTTTATCCATTATCAAATTCAACTTACTCAAAACAGTCTCATTATGTGCTATTTCTAACTTCTCATTTATAGATGCCAACTCAGAGTTTTTAGATTCAATTTCTAATGATAAATTACCCGCCCTGTCATTTAGATCTTTGATTTTTTCTGTTTGAATGTGCAAATCATTTTTTATTTTTGCAGTTTCCTTGCCCAGTCTTTCATTGACAGTTTGAATATTTACCTTCTCTTTCCTTAAATCTTGCAATTCCGACTCTTTTTGAAATACAGGGTGTATTGTGTGAAAATAGATCCAGATACCAAAAATAAAACTAGCAACAGTAATTACTTTTGTAATTACGTCTAAAACACCATCATCTCGTTTAAAGAAATTCACTTTAAAATCACCTTACATTAATATTATTCAAAGTAAATACAACAACACTCCAGAACAGCCATTACTAATTTTTTGTCTAATACTCGCTGCGTTACTTATTTTTGTTTATTAGTGTTTTTTATTTCACCTGTCGCGTCTCCATCTTAATTTTACATCGTAACCAGAGAGTTGTGCAACAGAGAAAAATACCGATAAATGCTACTATGTCTCTGTTTTAACTTACCCCACCTAACGGCGGGGTAAGTTAAAACCACCATTATCATTCGAACATTACATAAAACCCATCTATGTAATATTGCGGAATACTTCGCCCTTTCATCAATATTGCGCCGCTTAATTCGGCGTTTTGTTTTACAGAAATTAATATATTTCGTATTAATTAAGTAGGGGCTTTTACATTGTTAGAAAAAACAATGCCCACTTATACACTCACTTCGTGAGCGTGTGGGGTCTACCGACGGTTGCCTGCCGCAGGCTAAAAGAAAAACCGAGGTCAATACATAGAGTTTTTCTTGCGAAAAACTAACAGCAGCATAGCGATATTTGAGGGTATTTGTTAAATGGCGATTTTTCATCTGGAGTTTAAAATTGTGAAACGTTCTGAGGGCATGTCTTCCTGTAGGAAGGCTGCCTATCATGCGCGTTGCATAATAACAGATGATCGCACTGGAAACACATATGATTTCAGCCACAGGACAGATTTATTCCATCATCAGATATTATCCCCTGATTCTGCTCCTTCTTATATTATCGAAAGCTCAACCACCCTGTGGAATGAAGTTGAAAGAGTTGAGCGTCAGAAAGACGGTCAAACAGCCCGTTATTTTGATATAGCTATTCCCTGTGAGCTGAGCAATAAAGACAAGATAAAATTAGTAGCTGAATACTGCCAGAAAAATTTCGTTGATAAGGGAATGATTGCTGATATTGCTTTTCATGATCTCAATGGTGAAAATCCCCATGCGCATGTGATGTTGACATTAAAGCCAATCACCGCTGATGGCTTTGGCAAAAAAGAAAGAAGCTGGAACGACAAGAAAAACGTAATCCTTTGGCGTGAATCATGGTCAGTGATTGCCAATCGTTATCTTACTGCTGCTGGCAGTAATGAACGTATTGATCATCGCTCTATTGATGCTCAACACAGTGAAGCACTCGAAAACGCTGCTATTACATTAGACGTTGAAGAAAAAGCGCTATGGCTTGCCAAAGCAACGTTAACCAGCCGTCCACCAATGCAACGTGTTCACCGTGCTAAGTGGAACAGCAAACAGGTTCAGGAAAAACGTGCTGCTGAACAGGCTGTTCGTGATGAGATGAAACAAGAAGCTCAGGTCACATACAACACCTTCAAAGATTTAGATCTGCAGATCGTTGTTGACCTTAGAAGTTTCACGATATCCGAACTGTCTGAGCCTGTTGAAATCGTATTGCCAGAAACAAGTACGCAGTCATCGTCATCAGAGGATCAACAGCCTGTTCTGGTCGCCCCTGCACCTCATGCACGCACTAAATTGAAAACCCCATCATCTTCAACTGCCAGAGCGGTCAAACGCGCTCCTCTTAAAAGTAAGAGGAAGCAGGTTAAACCCTGTCAGAGTGATGTGTTCACGCGTTTCACGCTATTGGTAATAGCATATATAAAAGAGAAATTCGTCTGGGCCAAGAAGAAGCCTGTTGCTCCTGATGTTGACCATGACAAGCGTATTGCCGAAAACTATGTGTTTGATGAAGTGCAGGGGATCTATGTGCCACGTGCTGAGCATGAAAGACGTGTCAAATTTAACAGTGATGATTACAAGCCTACCAAAGATGAGATTAGACGTTTTCCAAGTCGTTTAACTAAGCCTGAACTGCCAGATAGCACACTAGACTACATATCTGCCCATCCAACCGGTTTAGGACCAACAGCGCCAACACTCAGACATCCCAAACTTTATGCTCACCAAAGGACTAAAAAAGAATAATAATAGGTTTAAAAAGTGAAAATGCATTGATATAATCAATGATAAGTTTAGAGTTTTTTATGTAAGAGTTCATCATAATAACAATAAAAGTATTTAATAAATACCTTCCACAACACCACTAATTAAAAGCAGCAACAGTAGTTTAGATAAATAGTCTGAAATAAAATTATTTAGATGATATAAACATAATTTAACAAAAGGACATTCACATGGCTAAAGTAATCAGCATGATAAACTGGAAAGGTGGTGTAGGTAAGTCTACCTTAACATTGCACCTCGGCGTAGGACTAATGCGAAGTTCAGATGAACACCCTAAGGTTTTATTAATTGACTTAGACCCACAATCAAACTTATCTTATTTGGCCCTAGGTGTTGATGGTTACGTAAAATATGTTTATACAGATAAAAAACCGACACTAAAAAATATGTTTGACAATTACTTTGATGGAAAAGACTTTGATACAAAACAAGCCATTATAAAGAACGCAGTAAATTCTAGCCCCGGTAGAGTATGGGTGAATGTTGATTTACTCCCTTCCCATCACGAATTAGTTCTTGTTGATATGATGTTAGCTCGTGAGAAGAAAAGTGCAGCCTCACATCAAAAAGAAACAGAACTTGAATTAGAAAAAATGGCCATAATAAAACATGCCATTGACCAAGTAGGTGATGAGTATGATTATATACTTCTTGACTGCCCACCGAATATTAACCTTGTTACTCAGAATGCTTTCTTTGCCAGTGAGTTATACCTAATTCCAGCAATACCAGACTTTTTATCCACTGTAGGTATATCGCTTATTAAAACAGAGATGGATAAATTAAACACAAACTTCAGAGGAATGATACAATATTCCAGTTCAAAAATTGACTTTACTGACACGGAAATGTTAGGGATTATATTCAACATGGTCGATGAATATGATAAAAAACCTAAAGGCACACATGAAGGAACAATAAGTGATGTAAAGTCTCAAAATCCCGGAATGGTTTTTGAGAAGTATATAACAGATGGAGATGGGATTTCTGTCGCAGCAGAAAACAACCTTACTGTTTATAGCTATGATAATTTACCTCGTTCTAAAGCTAATGCAGAAAAACAGAGTAACTATTTTGAAGGGGTCGTGAGTGAATTGTGCGAAAAACTGGAGGATTTATGATAAAAACTCATGAGTTGATAGCTCTTGCTCAATACATAACAAAAATAATGTCATTTTACCCCAATAAAACCGTGGATTATGCATTGGATGATATCTTAAGGTTGCTGGAAGAAAAGCATAAAATAAGTAAGAGCATATCGTCTAGCAAGAAGAGGTTAAAAGAAGAACCTACTACTATCGCTAACAATGAGACTCATGCTCAACTAACAGAGTTTGTTGGTCAAATGAAAAGTCTACCCATTGATGAAATAAATAAAAACCTTTCTGACGAGTTGTTATTCCCGACGGTGCAATCATTAAAGACATTAGCAGACATGATTGGTATAAAATCAACCTCACGACAAAATCGAGATGTGATAATTATGAATATTATTAAAACTATCGAAAGACGAAGAATGGACATGACTATTTCAGACAAGGATAAGTAATATTATACACTGATCATATATGCCAACCATCGGACGATGGCTGGCATATTACAAAAAAAACAATTTGTTATATTGTGGCGAATACCACCCTCTATTCTTAAATATTATCAAAAATGCGTATCTATATTTTTTATTATATTCCTATAACGCTGCTGCTCAATAATACTCAGATTGGGATCAGACAGAACACTCCGCCCCTTTACAGCAATATCGTAGTCAATTTGAGATTGTGTTTCATACTCTTTGGTCGGTTTAAAATATTCTGGTTGCGATGCAGATGACGACGCAGAATAATCAGAATATGTTTTACTCCCAGCACAACCAAGATAAGCCAGCAGGCAGGCAAACAGGAAGAACAACGTCCACACCACATTGTATCCATTAAGCGTGTATCCGCTGCCATAAGCATTTGAAAACAAGCCGTGAAACCTAATAGCATTGATAATCAGGAATGATGAAAGGATAACACCCCTGCTTTTACCTACAGTTAAATGCTTACGCATGAATTTTACCGCTGGCACCAGCATGACCACAAATAACCCAATGGCGGCAAAAACCAGCCATACAGGGAACAGTCCATATTTTTGTGTTGTATTCTGCGATACCGTTACCAGTGATAGCACCAAGAAGGCGTTAAGCAGAAAAAGTCTAAGGGCCAGCGATACCTTCACGTTCTTTTGTGTCTTTCGGAGAAACAGCACCGGCGCCAGTGATGGTATGTTCATCAGCAGATCGATGAAAAACGCCGAATAAATAGTGTTCATAGCGTCTTTTCCTGTAATTACCGAGCGGCCCAGCCGTTATTAGTTTTCACCAGAACAATTTTGGCTTCTTCGGGTTCAGCCATTCCCTTGACGCTAGAGAAAGCATTTTTATCAATCCACTCCGGAACAGCGTCGAGTTTCCACGTATAAGTCACTTGTGTGATTTTAGCGCCAGCGCCATCACTCGGTTCAGTCCAACTGGTGATCTCAGCAACAACACGATGACCGACACAGGCACCTTCCTCACGGTCCCAAAAATCAACTTGCTGGCCTTTGTCGGTGACCTCCAGAACATCAACACTGCTAAAGCCATTCGCCTGTTGTGAAACATTAAGCAGACCCTGTTCAACAAGACCTTTCAGGATTTCATCGCTGGCATTGTATCCAGCAGAACGATAGCCATGATTAACCTTTACTGGAAAACCTTTGTTGAAAGCAAAGTCATTGTTTTGAAGTGAGTAGCACACCTTTGATTTTGAAATTTTCGCGTTAATCGCCTTCTCAAAGTCGCCTTTCTCCCCACACCCCGCCAGAACAAGAGCTGTGCCAGCAACAAGTAAAATCTTCTTCATCTTCCTATCCATCCTGATAATCAAAAATGCTGTTATGTAGAGGTTGTCTGCAGCGCATCTGTAGTCGTTAAGGCTTGTTCTTACTGACATAACGCAACAAAACTACCTGATTAACCAATTGATAGGATTAAATTATTTTTGTGGGCCGTCATATCGTTTGTAACGATCAAAATCAAAATAATGATAGTTAAAATCTATCATTATATTAATATCGATCGATTAAAACAATTAAGATGCCGATCGATAATGAATAATTAATCGATAAAAACTATTAATATTAATTTATTGATCTGCAATACCGATCATTTTCTTGCTAGATGAATCGTTACTGGATAAAGTGAACAGAAGGATCACTGGACCGTTTGTGGGTTGGTTCATGGGTATAGAACGTCAAACCCAATGACCAACAGCCAGCACTGCCCTATGACCCTTGCTTGGCCTTTATTAATGCAGCATCAGGGAAACAACCATGAGGGATGCCGTTAGCTGATTAGATAAAAAGATTCATAGGCTTCTGATAAGCAGCTCTCTTCTTCAGCCATTAACACAAATTTAAATAGCCAGAGGTATATCGCATCTAGTCCCGGCGTCTTTACGCCTATTTTTTCGTTTACTTTTTATATGGAGTTAACATGAAAAAACTGTTTATCGCTGCGTTGGTGATCCTGCCTCTTACCGCTTGCACCACTTATGGCAACAAATCCCTTAAAGACGAATCCCAACAAACCGTAAAAACCAAACTCGTTAAAGGGAAAACGACCCAGCAAGATGTTATTAATGCATTCGGTGAACCTCAGACGCGAGCCACCAATGATGGTCAGGAGATGTGGTCCTATTCCAGCATGTCAGGCGAGAGTCAGATCTCGAACTACATCCCCGGTCTGGCCTTGCTGAAGAACAGCAACACGGCTCACATGAACTCTCTTGAGATCTGGTTCAAAGGGAATGTTGTTGACCGATATAATTTCAGCCAGACGGCGAGTAAAGTTTCGAAAGGATTGTTGGATTAACGAATAACAGCCAAATATATTTTTTCCTAGTTTTACTTTTAATTTATGGGTGCCTTTAAAATGGCACCTATCTATTTTATTATCTCATAGCATAACTTATTATAAATGTGTTTACCTTGCGTGTGCCCCCCGAAAGGGGACTTCACCCAAGGTTTCACCTCCTGAAATTTCTGACGAAAAAGTCAAAAATCGATCAGGATTGGCGAGAACCAAGATGAAAATATATGACTTCACCCAAGTTGATCTGGCTTAGAGTTCTGGATCGTTTCCAACACAGGACACCCTACGACACTCCCAGATTCGCCCATGCAGATAAAATGTATTGCTATCCCCTATTTATGCGGTTAAGCAAAGGTAGGGCTTTCTCATAGCCATTCCATTACAATTTCATTTATCTGTTTAGAGCTTCGCTTCGAGTTGGTATTTCGTCGCTCCCCCTTCTATACCTACAATCAACAAACATACGGACAACTCCTGTAAGCGACTCGCGCTCAATGACTCCACATATGCAGACCTGATACAAAGGCTATTAATTTGATTGCTTTCGAGGACTTTGAAGCTTTTAGAAATGGTATTTGAAGTTTGTAAAAAGTTGCGATTTAGATTTGACAAATATAAGTTTATTGGGTAACAGTTTATTCATATTTGTAATCAGTTGTCGCTTAACTCGATTACAAGACTTCAAAAGTCGGCAAAACTTTTTTAGTCCTTAAAAAGTCAGCTTAAATACGCTGGCTTTTTTTGTATCTTCATTCTATTTAACCGATATATATTATTCGTCAAGAGAAAGTCAAAAATATTTATCATTAGTTAAAAATAGCAGACGTAGCGTGACAATATTAGTGCCCTCCAATCTCTTTAATAAAATAAAGTATCAGTTTGGATTTTTCTATACATAAACATAACATGGAATTCATCAATCATTTTTAACCTCTCAGTTATCTTATCTAGATTATCTCCCTCTCAGCGAGGGAATATTTTCATTACTCAATGCCGGTTTACTGTCATTTTAAGTTTCCAATAAATAGGATCTTCATTTTTATCTTGCTTTATGTTTTTTAATACAAGCGCAATGATATGATCTTGGTGACAATACATAATCTCTTGTTTTAAATCATCAAGGTTAATGTCAGGCGTGCCTTTATATTTCTTATCTGCTCTGCACACTTCAACTTCATGCGCAATCAGAATGTCATAAAGTATCTCTGAATGCATTTTCCCTAATAAAATATTCATTGCTGTTTCAGTTTTTTTTAAATATGTTATAAATCGTTTCACAATATCCCTGCAATACATTTTCGATAAGATATATTACCGTTTCATTCTTTTCATTTAATACAATCTCTCTCATATAGAATCCTTTTGTTAGGTTGATTATTAGCCCCTTGCGGGGCAATATTAAAACTTACTTTCTAAAACTATCCGAATACCGCACCAACATTTCCGCAACTTGCTCAATGTTGACTTCACCAATATAACCACTATTCCCTTCTTGGGTTGTGAATCTCTCAAAGTTATTCTGGGTATGGTCAATAATATACATAATGAATAGACTCATAAAATCAGGATCATCAAGCAGCTCAATACTCTCTCCATTTACTTCCTGAAAAAACTCCCAACTTGCTTCAAACGATCTAATAGTAAGATCAAGGAATAACTCTGTAGATTTATTTTCAACACCATTTTTTCTAGACATCTTTAACCCTCACTTTTATATGATTATTTGGAATTCATTTTATTTTAACCCCCGAACAGGAGGTAAATAAGGAAACTACTTTTTATAAACTAGATTTATGATTACAGATCCATACTCTAACTCCATCTCGTCAATTAAATCATTATTCACATACCTATTTAAAGCTACTAACAAGTTTTCATCCTTCATGATTTCCTCGATGGAATATCCGCTCAACGCAAGAAAAACAGAGAGGCTTTCTTGGATCACGCTAAGTGTTTTAGGTGTTTTTTCACACACCATGCTTACTAATATTGATATATCATTGTTCATTTTCCTTATCCTTTTTTTGGTAATAAGATTCCCTGCATAAAAATACATTATGCTTTTCAATGTAGGGATGTGATTAATAAAGTGTGTTATTTAACGTTTTACATAAAACCTCCTCATCGTATTAATAGTGTATTTTTCATTGATCAGCATGTTTACGTGATAACTGAATAATCTTCTCAATCCATTCATCTATTTCACTTTCAACAAAAGCTCTGGCTCTTATTCCAATCTTTATCGGTTCTGGGAATACGCCCCTGCTAATAAGTCGGTAAATCCATGCTTTGCTATATCCTGTTTTATTCATCACTTCCGGCAGGCGAATAAGTCTTCTTGTTGTCATATATTTCTCCGTTGTTGTTTTGATGAATGTAGTATCTGCAGATCGCTTATGACGTTCAAGCCTCGGAAAATCAGAATTGAACCTGAATTGAGTGTTTTTCATACAAAAACAGATGAAATGGCTGGAGAGCTGTCACTGGGCGGGGTGTAGAGCGATTTAGCAAAAAGTGCTGTTTATTTTCCTGTTTTAAGGTATTTTATAATTTTCATATTAATCAATTGGTTAATCGATATCAGTTTAAATTCTGACTTAATTCTTATCTGCTTTAGTCAAGAAAAAGGGCTATGCCCGTTAAGACATAGCCCTTCTTTCATCAGCAGTTATCCTTACCCACGCCGATTAAACGCTCCCTGCACCACATTACTTCCGTTCTCAAGGCTTACCATATAGTCGGCATACCATTGCAGCATCTCACGTCTGCCATCAAGATATTGCGCATGGTTATAGGTGCCACGGATAGCATTCTTATCAACATGCGCCAGTTGGGTTTCAATCCATGCAGTGTTGTAGCCCTGTTCATGAAGAACGGTGCTCATGGTATGACGGAATCCATGACCCGTAACCCGGCCTGCATAGCCAATTCGCTTAAATACCTGATTGATACTGGCTTCACTCATGGTCTTACTTGGGTCATTGCGTCCCGGAAACAGTAAAGGAAATTGCCCCGTCATTGCTCTGATCTGTTCGATAATGGCTAACGCTTGGGTAGATAGCGGGATGATATGAGGGCGGCGCATTTTCATGCGTTCAGCAGAAATTTCCCATAGCGCTTTATACGTATCGATTTCAGACCATAACGCACCGCGCAATTCACCTGTTCTCAGCCCAGTAATGATCAGCAATCTCGATGCCAGCACCATCAATTCACTGCCAGAGTAGCCAGCAAGGGCTTTAAAGAAAGCAGGAAGCTCTTCAGTGGTGAGGAACGGGTAATGTGTAGACTCATGCCCTTGCATGGCACTGGTGAGATCTGGCGCGGGATTATACTCGGCTCTGCCTGTCACGATGGCATAGCGAAACACTTCGCCGCAGCGTTGACGCACTTTCTTGGCTTTCTCGGTCGCGCCTCGGTCTTCCATCTTTTTCAGCACGTTTAGCAATTCCAGCGGCTTAATGTCTGCAACAGGGCGTTGACCAATGAACGGGAAAACGTCTTTGTTAAAAGCTTCAAGAATGTCAGAGGCATATCCCGCAGACCATTTCTTCACTTTCATGCTGTGCCATTCGAGTGCAATTTGCTGAAAGGTGTTTTTGACTTCTTCAATGTGGGCTTGTTTGCTTTCTTGCTTAAACGCACTCGGATCAACGCCATTAACCAGCAGCTTTTTAGCATCATCTCTTTTGCTTCTGGCATCGGCTAGGGTAATGGTCGGGTAGACGCCAAACACCACACGTTTTTCTTTACCTGCGATCCGGTATTTCATGCGCCAGCTTTTGGTGCCGTTCGGGAACACCTCCAGATACATGCCCCCACCGTCCGCTAACTTGTAGGGTTTATCTTTTGGCTTGGCAGTCTCTACCTGTCTGGCATTGAGCTTCATTTGGGGGCATCTCCTCTAGACCGAACACGATATGCCCCCACCGATGCCCCCAACTCACCGTAGATTTCTGTGAACGTGAGTAGACGAGCAGAGACAATAAGGGCCGTGAAACCGCGTATTATAAGGGTTTAAAGGGTGTTTGAGTAGACTTGGGGAGACGTTAAAATAGGTAGGATGGTGCCGATAATAGGAGTCGAACCTACGACCTTCGCATTACGAATGCGCTGCTCTACCAACTGAGCTATATCGGCCCTGAGAGGCCGGTTACGAGTGTAACCACGGGGCAAAAGGTTAGATCTATCCG
>Ga0209281_1000810_pt1 | contig 28512 bp, 25 predicted proteins | sample MedtruBG_FD_187514 | JGI IMG/M metagenome (GOLD analysis project Ga0209281, IMG submission 187514) | Root nodule microbial communities of legume samples collected from California, USA - Medicago truncatula BG (SPAdes) (version 2) | ecosystem: Host-associated > Plants > Roots > Nodule | place... | reverse complement strand
TTTACATCCTGTCCAAAGATGAAGGCGGCCGTCATACTCCGTTCTTCAAAGGCTACCGTCCACAGTTCTACTTCCGTACAACTGACGTGACCGGTACCATCGAACTGCCAGAAGGCGTTGAGATGGTCATGCCAGGCGACAACATTCAGATGGTTGTTACCCTGATCCACCCAATCGCGATGGATGACGGTCTGCGTTTCGCAATCCGTGAAGGCGGCCGTACCGTTGGTGCGGGCGTTGTTGCTAAAGTTATCAGCTAATCGCCGATAACATTTGACGCAATGCGCGATAAAAGGGCATCATTTGATGCCCTTTTTGCACGCTTTCGAACCAGAACCTGGCTCATCAGTGATTTTATTTGTCATAATCATTGCTGAGACAGGCTCTGTAGAGGGCGTTTAGTCCGAAAAGCTGCAGTGCATTTCGGCTTGGTTCGCCTCGCAATCGCGGGGTGAAAATGTTTGTAGAATTCTTCTGACAGGTTGGTTTATGAGTGCGAATACCGAAGCTCAAGGGAGCGGTCGCGGCCTGGAAGCGATGAAGTGGGTCATTGTAGCCGTGCTGCTGATTGTAGCGATCGTTGGCAACTACCTTTATCGTGACATGATGCTGCCGTTGCGTGCGCTGGCCGTAGTAATTCTTATTGCTGCAGCGGGTGGTGTCGCGCTGTTGACGACAAAAGGTAAAGCGACCGTTGCTTTTGCCCGCGAAGCGCGAACCGAAGTTCGCAAGGTCATTTGGCCGACTCGCCAGGAAACATTGCACACCACGCTGATTGTGGCAGCAGTGACAGCAGTCATGTCACTGATTCTGTGGGGACTGGATGGTATTCTGGTTCGCCTGGTTTCCTTTATCACTGGCCTGAGGTTCTAAGATGTCTGAAGCCCCTAAAAAGCGCTGGTACGTCGTTCAGGCGTTCTCCGGTTTTGAAGGCCGCGTAGCCACTTCGCTGCGTGAGCATATCAAATTACACAATATGGAAGAGTTGTTTGGTGAAGTCATGGTTCCGACCGAAGAAGTGGTCGAGATCCGTGGTGGCCAGCGTCGCAAAAGCGAGCGCAAATTCTTCCCGGGTTACGTGCTGGTTCAGATGGTGATGAACGATGCAAGCTGGCACCTGGTGCGCAGCGTCCCGCGCGTAATGGGCTTTATCGGCGGCACGTCCGATCGTCCGGCGCCAATCAGCGACAAAGAAGTTGATGCGATTATGAACCGCCTGCAGCAGGTTGGTGATAAGCCGCGTCCGAAAACGCTGTTTGAACCGGGTGAAATGGTTCGTGTTAGCGACGGTCCGTTTGCTGACTTTAACGGCGTGGTTGAAGAAGTGGACTACGAGAAGTCCCGCCTGAAAGTTTCTGTTTCTATCTTCGGTCGTGCGACCCCGGTAGAACTGGACTTTGCCCAGGTAGAAAAAGCCTAAGCAGCCGATCAAAAAAGCGGCGATTTAATCGTTGCACAGGGCGCGAGATTGGAATACAATTTCGCGCCTTTTGTTTTTATGGGTTCCGACCCGTAAAACGATATTTATCACGGGGAGCCTCCTTGAGGCGCTATAACCCATTTAGAGGATTTTAGAATGGCTAAGAAAGTACAAGCCTATGTCAAGCTGCAGGTTGCAGCTGGTATGGCTAACCCAAGTCCACCAGTTGGTCCAGCTCTGGGCCAGCAGGGTGTTAACATCATGGAATTCTGTAAAGCGTTCAACGCAAAAACTGAATCCCTTGAAAAAGGTTTGCCAATTCCGGTTGTTATCACCGTATACGCTGACCGTTCTTTCACTTTCGTTACCAAGACCCCGCCGGCGGCAGTACTGCTGAAAAAAGCGGCTGGTATCAAGTCTGGTTCCGGTAAGCCGAACAAAGATAAAGTTGGTAAAATTTCCCGCGCTCAGCTGCAGGAAATCGCGCAGACCAAAGCTGCCGACATGACTGGTTCCGACATTGAAGCGATGACTCGCTCCATTGAAGGTACTGCACGTTCCATGGGCCTGGTAGTGGAGGACTAAGAAATGGCTAAACTGACCAAGCGCATGTCCGTCATTCGTGACAAAGTTGACGCAACTAAGCAGTACGATATCAACGAAGCTATCGCTCTGCTGAAAGAACTGGCTACTGCTAAGTTCGTAGAAAGCGTTGACGTTGCCGTTAACCTCGGCATCGATGCTCGTAAATCCGATCAGAACGTTCGTGGCGCAACTGTACTGCCACACGGTACTGGCCGTTCCGTTCGCGTAGCTGTATTTGCTCAGGGTGCAAACGCTGAAGCTGCTAAAGCTGCCGGCGCTGAACTGGTAGGTATGGAAGATCTGGCTGATCAGATCAAGAAAGGCGAAATGAACTTCGACGTCGTTATCGCATCTCCAGATGCAATGCGCGTTGTTGGCCAGTTGGGCCAGGTTCTGGGTCCACGCGGCCTGATGCCAAACCCGAAAGTCGGTACTGTAACGCCTAACGTTGCTGAAGCGGTTAAGAACGCTAAAGCAGGTCAGGTTCGTTATCGTAACGACAAAAACGGCATCATCCACACCACCATCGGTAAAGTGGACTTTGACGCTGACAAACTGAAAGAAAACCTGGAATCTCTGCTGGTTGCGCTGAAAAAAGCGAAACCAACTCAGGCGAAAGGCGTGTACATCAAGAAAGTTAGCATCTCCACCACTATGGGTGCAGGTGTTGCAGTTGACCAGGCTGGCCTGACTGCAGTAGCGAACTAACATTCGCCTTTACGTGGGCGGTGGATTTGTCTACAATTCTACCCCCACGTTTCTGTTGAAATAGACAGACACTATGCGAGCCATTTGAATTGCGGCAAGGCGGCAAACGAGTGAATCGCCAGGAGCATAGTTAACTATGTGACTGATGTGACAAATCTGTCAGGAACAGATTTGAACGTCGCGGAGCGACGGCCCGTAAGGGCGAGTCTCATGGATGAGACGAGTAACTCGGCAGCCAACGCAGCAGCAGTTCAAAGGGCGAAGTCATAGAAAGATTTGTTCGTTGGAGCCTGGCCTATCCAGGCCTCCGTCGAAGACCGCAGGAGTTTCTTTTGAAACTTAATCCCCTGCGTAGACGGTGACAGAACGCTAAGATTATTTTTTGGATACTCTGGCTTGTTTCTGCTCACCGTATTAAGACGCTCTTTCCGTTGGTAAGAGTGAAGTGAGTTCCAGGGCATGAGCCCTGGCAAACATCCAGGAGCAAAGCTAATGGCTTTAAATCTTCAAGACAAACAAGCGATTGTTGCTGAAGTCAGCGAAGTAGCCAAAGGCGCGCTGTCTGCAGTAGTTGCGGATTCCCGTGGCGTTACTGTAGACAAAATGACTGAACTGCGTAAAGCAGGTCGCGAAGCCGGCGTATACATGCGTGTTGTTCGTAACACCTTGCTGCGCCGTGTTGTTGAAGGTACTCAGTTTGAGTGCCTGAAAGACGCGTTCGTTGGTCCGACCCTGATTGCATATTCTATGGAACACCCGGGCGCAGCTGCTCGTCTGTTCAAAGATTTCGCGAAAGCGAATGCAAAATTTGAGGTCAAAGCCGCAGCCTTTGAAGGTGAGTTGATCCCGGCATCGCAAATCGATCGCCTGGCTACACTGCCGACCTACGAAGAAGCAATTGCACGCCTGATGGCAACCATGAAAGAAGCTTCGGCTGGCAAACTGGTTCGCACTCTGGCTGCTGTTCGCGATGCGAAAGAAGCGGCTTAATAGCCGTTATCTTTATAAAGCATTCGCTTACGTATAAACTTATTCTGATTTTCAGGAACAATTTAAATGTCTATCACTAAAGATCAAATCATTGAAGCAGTTGCAGCTATGTCCGTAATGGACGTTGTAGAACTGATCTCTGCAATGGAAGAAAAATTCGGCGTTTCTGCTGCTGCTGCTGTAGCTGTAGCTGCGGGCCCAGCTGAAGCTGCTGAAGAGAAAACTGAATTCGACGTTATTCTGAAAGGTATTGGCGCGAACAAAGTTGCAGTTATCAAAGCTGTACGTGGCGCAACTGGCCTGGGTCTGAAAGAAGCTAAAGACCTGGTAGAATCTGCTCCAGCCGCTCTGAAAGAAGGCGTGAGCAAAGATGACGCAGAAGCACTGAAAAAATCTCTGGAAGAAGCTGGCGCTGAAGTTGAAGTTAAATAAGCCAACCCTTCCGGTTGCAGCCTGAGAAATTAGGCTGATGGCTGGTGACTTTTTAGTCACCAGCCTTTTTGCGCTGTAAGGCGCCAGTAGCATTTCACACTGTTTGACTGCTGGCTGTCCTGACAATGCTTGTTTCTATCGACGTCTTAATATACTGCAACAGACCGCTGGGGCTGTGTAAATTGCAACGAAATGGTTTAAGCGTGATAGCAACAGGTATTGCGGAAAGTATTCGATTTTCCGATCAACAAAACGGTGTTGCACAAACTGTCCCTTCGTCGGGCAGATGGGTCGACTTGTCAGCGAGCTGAGGAACCCTAATGGTTTACTCCTATACCGAGAAAAAACGTATTCGTAAGGATTTTGGTAAACGTCCACAAGTTCTGGATATACCTTATCTCCTTTCTATCCAGCTTGACTCGTTCCAGAAGTTTATCGAGCAAGATCCTGAAGGGCAGTATGGTCTGGAAGCAGCTTTCCGTTCCGTATTCCCGATTAAAAGCTATAGCGGTAATTCTGAGCTGCAATACGTCAGCTACCGCCTTGGCGAACCGGTGTTTGACGTTCAGGAATGTCAGATCCGTGGCGTGACCTATTCCGCACCGCTGCGCGTAAAACTGCGTCTGGTGATCTACGAGCGCGAAGCGCCTGAAGGCACCGTTAAAGACATTAAAGAACAAGAAGTCTACATGGGTGAAATTCCACTCATGACAGACAACGGTACTTTCGTTATCAACGGTACTGAGCGTGTTATCGTTTCCCAGCTGCATCGTAGCCCGGGCGTCTTCTTCGACAGCGATAAAGGTAAAACACACTCATCCGGTAAAGTACTGTATAACGCTCGCATCATTCCTTACCGTGGTTCATGGCTGGACTTCGAGTTCGATCCAAAAGACAACCTGTTTGTCCGTATCGACCGTCGTCGTAAACTGCCTGCAACCATTATCCTGCGTGCGCTGCAATATACCACTGAGCAGATCCTGGACCTGTTCTTTGAGAAAGTGATCTTTGAGATCCGCGACAACAAGCTGCAAATGGAGTTGGTGCCGGAACGTCTGCGTGGTGAGACCGCGTCGTTTGACATCGAATTCGACGGCAAAGTGTATGTGGAAAAAGGTCGCCGTATTACTGCGCGTCACATCCGTCAGCTGGAAAAAGATGATATCAAACTCATCGAAGTCCCGGTTGAATACATTGCAGGAAAAGTATCCGCGAAAGATTACGTTGATGCGTCAACGGGCGAACTGATCTGCCCTGCGAACATGGAACTGAGCCTGGATCTGTTGGCTAAACTGAGCCAGTCCGGTCACAAACGTATCGAAACGCTGTTCACCAACGATCTGGACCACGGTGCCTACATTTCTGAAACTGTACGCGTCGACCCAACCACCGATCGTCTGAGCGCGCTGGTAGAAATCTACCGCATGATGCGCCCTGGTGAGCCGCCAACTCGCGAAGCAGCTGAAAACCTGTTTGAGAACCTGTTCTTCTCTGAAGACCGCTACGATCTGTCTGCGGTTGGTCGTATGAAGTTCAACCGTTCTCTGCTGCGTGATTCGATTGAAGGTTCCGGTATCCTGAGCAAAGAAGACATCATCGAAGTGATGAAAAAGCTCATTGATATCCGTAACGGCAAAGGCGAAGTGGATGACATCGACCACCTCGGCAACCGTCGTATCCGTTCCGTAGGCGAAATGGCGGAAAACCAATTCCGTGTTGGCCTGGTACGTGTTGAGCGTGCGGTGAAAGAGCGTCTGTCTCTGGGCGATCTGGATACCCTGATGCCTCAGGATATGATCAACGCCAAGCCAATTTCTGCCGCAGTGAAAGAGTTCTTTGGTTCCAGCCAGCTGTCTCAGTTCATGGACCAGAACAACCCACTGTCTGAGATTACGCACAAACGTCGTATCTCTGCACTCGGCCCAGGCGGTCTGACCCGTGAACGTGCAGGCTTTGAAGTTCGAGACGTACACCCGACTCACTACGGTCGCGTATGTCCAATCGAAACGCCTGAAGGTCCAAACATCGGTCTGATCAACTCCCTGTCCGTGTACGCACAGACTAACGAATACGGTTTCCTCGAGACTCCGTACCGTAAAGTGACTGACGGTGTTGTAACCGACGAAATTCATTACCTGTCTGCTATCGAAGAAGGTAACTACGTCATCGCTCAGGCGAACACCAACCTGGACGAAGAAGGTCGTTTCGTTGACGATCTCGTTACCTGCCGTAGCAAAGGCGAATCCAGCCTGTTCAGCAATGATCAGGTGGACTACATGGACGTTTCCACGCAGCAGATCGTTTCTGTTGGTGCGTCCCTGATTCCATTCCTGGAACACGATGACGCCAACCGTGCATTGATGGGTGCAAACATGCAACGTCAGGCGGTTCCGACTCTGCGCGCTGATAAGCCGCTGGTTGGTACCGGTATGGAACGTGCTGTTGCCGTTGACTCCGGTGTAACCGCAGTTGCTAAACGTGGCGGTACTGTTCAGTACGTTGATGCTTCCCGTATCGTTATCAAAGTTAACGAAGACGAGATGTATCCGGGCGAAGCAGGCATCGACATCTATAACCTGACGAAGTACACCCGTTCTAACCAGAACACCTGCATCAACCAGATGCCGTGTGTCTCTCTGGGTGAGCCGGTTGAGCGCGGCGACGTGCTGGCAGATGGTCCGTCTACCGATCTCGGTGAACTGGCGCTCGGTCAGAACATGCGCGTAGCGTTCATGCCGTGGAACGGTTACAACTTCGAAGACTCCATCCTCGTGTCCGAGCGTGTGGTTCAGGAAGATCGTTTCACCACGATTCACATTCAGGAACTGGCATGTGTGTCCCGTGACACCAAGCTGGGGCCAGAAGAGATCACTGCTGATATCCCGAACGTGGGTGAAGCTGCGCTCTCTAAACTTGATGAATCCGGTATCGTTTACATCGGTGCAGAAGTGACCGGCGGCGACATTCTGGTTGGTAAGGTAACGCCGAAAGGTGAAACCCAGCTGACGCCAGAAGAGAAACTGCTGCGTGCCATCTTCGGTGAGAAAGCGTCTGACGTTAAAGACTCTTCTCTGCGTGTACCAAACGGTGTTTCCGGTACGGTTATCGACGTTCAGGTCTTTACTCGCGATGGCGTAGAAAAAGACAAACGTGCGCTGGAAATCGAAGAGATGCAGCTGAAGCAGGCGAAAAAAGACCTGTCTGAAGAACTGCAGATCCTCGAAGCTGGCCTGTTTAGTCGTATCTATGCTGCGCTGGTCTCCGGTGGCATCGAAGCTGAGAAGCTCGACAAACTGCCTCGCGACCGCTGGCTGGAACTGGGCCTGGCCGACGAAGAGAAACAAAGTCAGCTGGAACAACTGGCTGAGCAGTATGACGAACTGAAACACGAGTTCGAGAAGAAACTCGAAGCGAAACGCCGCAAAATCACTCAGGGCGACGATCTGGCACCAGGCGTGCTGAAGATTGTTAAGGTTTATCTGGCCGTTAAACGTCAGATTCAGCCTGGTGATAAAATGGCAGGTCGTCACGGTAACAAAGGTGTTATCTCCAAGATCAACCCGATCGAAGATATGCCTCACGATGCTAACGGTACGCCGGTAGATATCGTGCTGAACCCACTGGGTGTACCGTCTCGTATGAACATTGGTCAGATCCTCGAAACTCACCTGGGTATGGCTGCGAAAGGTATCGGCGAGAAAATCAACGCTATGCTGAAGCAGCAGGAAGAAGTCGCGAAACTGCGCGAATTCATCCAGCGTGCGTACGATCTGGGCACTGATGTTCGTCAGAAAGTTGACCTGAACACCTTCAGCGATGACGAAGTTCTGCGTCTGGCTGAGAACCTGAAAAAAGGCATGCCGATCGCAACACCGGTCTTCGATGGTGCGAAAGAGTCTGAAATCAAGGAACTGTTACAGCTGGGTGGCCTGCCGACTTCCGGTCAGATCACACTGTTCGACGGTCGTACCGGTGAGCAATTCGAGCGCCAGGTTACCGTTGGCTACATGTACATGCTGAAACTGAACCACCTGGTTGATGACAAGATGCATGCGCGTTCTACCGGTTCTTACAGCCTGGTTACTCAGCAGCCGCTGGGTGGTAAGGCACAGTTCGGTGGTCAGCGCTTCGGTGAGATGGAAGTATGGGCGCTTGAAGCATACGGCGCGGCATACACCCTGCAGGAAATGCTTACCGTTAAGTCTGATGACGTGAACGGTCGTACCAAGATGTATAAAAACATCGTGGACGGCAACCATCAGATGGAACCAGGTATGCCAGAATCCTTCAACGTACTGTTGAAAGAGATTCGTTCTCTGGGTATCAACATCGAGCTGGAAGACGAGTAACTCTCGCTCAAACAGGTCACTGGTGCCGGGATAACACCCGGCACCAGATTGTGCTAACTCCGACGGGAGCAAATCCGTGAAAGATTTATTAAAGTTTCTGAAAGCGCAGACTAAAACCGAAGAGTTTGATGCGATCAAAATTGCTCTGGCCTCGCCAGACATGATCCGTTCATGGTCTTTCGGTGAAGTTAAAAAGCCGGAAACCATCAACTACCGTACGTTCAAACCTGAGCGTGACGGCCTTTTCTGTGCGCGTATTTTCGGGCCAGTAAAAGATTACGAGTGCCTGTGCGGTAAGTACAAGCGCCTGAAACACCGTGGTGTGATCTGTGAGAAGTGCGGCGTTGAAGTGACCCAAACTAAAGTGCGCCGTGAGCGCATGGGCCACATCGAGCTTGCGTCTCCGACTGCTCACATCTGGTTCCTGAAATCTCTGCCGTCCCGTATCGGTCTGCTGCTGGATATGCCGCTGCGCGATATCGAACGTGTTCTGTACTTCGAATCTTATGTTGTTATCGAAGGCGGGATGACGAATCTGGAACGTAACCAGATTCTGACCGAAGAACAGTATCTGGACGCGCTGGAAGAGTTCGGTGACGAATTCGACGCGAAAATGGGTGCGGAAGCTATTCAGGCCCTGCTGAAAAGCATGGATCTGGAGCAAGAGTGCGAGCAGCTGCGTGAAGAGCTGAACGAAACTAACTCCGAAACCAAGCGTAAAAAGCTGACCAAGCGTATCAAGCTGCTGGAAGCGTTCGTTCAGTCTGGTAACAAACCAGAGTGGATGATTCTGACCGTTCTGCCGGTTCTGCCGCCAGATCTGCGTCCGCTGGTTCCGTTGGATGGTGGTCGTTTCGCGACTTCCGACCTGAACGATCTGTATCGTCGCGTGATCAACCGTAACAACCGTCTGAAACGACTGTTGGATCTGGCTGCGCCTGACATCATCGTACGCAACGAAAAACGTATGCTGCAGGAAGCGGTCGACGCCCTGCTGGATAACGGTCGTCGCGGTCGTGCGATCACCGGTTCTAACAAACGTCCTCTGAAATCTTTGGCCGATATGATCAAAGGTAAACAGGGTCGTTTCCGTCAGAACCTGCTCGGTAAGCGTGTTGACTACTCCGGTCGTTCTGTTATCACCGTAGGTCCATACCTGCGTCTGCATCAGTGCGGTCTGCCGAAGAAAATGGCACTGGAGCTGTTCAAACCGTTCATCTACGGCAAGCTGGAACTGCGTGGCCTGGCCACCACCATCAAAGCCGCGAAGAAAATGGTTGAGCGTGAAGAAGCTGTCGTTTGGGATATCCTGGACGAAGTTATCCGCGAACACCCGGTACTGCTGAACCGTGCACCAACCCTGCACCGTTTGGGTATCCAGGCATTTGAACCGGTACTGATCGAAGGTAAAGCTATCCAGCTGCACCCGCTGGTTTGTGCGGCATATAACGCCGACTTCGATGGTGACCAGATGGCAGTACACGTTCCACTGACGCTTGAAGCTCAGCTGGAAGCGCGTGCGCTGATGATGTCTACCAACAACATTCTGTCACCAGCGAACGGCGAGCCAATCATCGTTCCTTCTCAGGACGTTGTATTGGGTCTGTACTACATGACCCGTGACTGTGTTAACGCCAAAGGCGAAGGCATGGTGCTGTCTGGCCCTAAAGAAGCTGAGCGTATTTATCGCGCTGGCCTGGCCTCACTGCATGCGCGTGTCAAAGTGCGTATCACTGAATATGAAAAAGATGCTAACGGTGAATTCGTTGCGAACACCAGCCTGAAAGACACGACCGTAGGCCGTGCGATTCTGTGGATGATCGTACCGAAAGGCTTACCTTACTCAATCGTCAACCAGGCGTTGGGCAAGAAAGCGATCTCCAAAATGCTGAACACCTGTTACCGTATTTTGGGCCTGAAGCCTACGGTAATCTTTGCTGACCAGACAATGTACACCGGCTTTGCTTATGCAGCGCGTTCAGGTGTCTCTGTTGGTATCGATGACATGGTCATCCCGGCGAAGAAAACGGAAATCATCTCTGAAGCAGAAGCTGAAGTTGCTGAAATCCAGGAACAGTTCCAGTCTGGTCTGGTCACCGCAGGTGAACGCTACAACAAAGTTATCGATATCTGGGCAGCGGCGAACGATCGTGTATCCAAAGCGATGATGGATAACCTGCAAACCGAAACCGTGGTTAACCGCGACGGCGTAGAAGAGCAGCAGGTTTCCTTCAACAGCATCTACATGATGGCCGACTCCGGTGCGCGTGGTTCTGCAGCACAGATTCGTCAGCTGGCCGGTATGCGTGGTCTGATGGCTAAGCCAGATGGCTCGATCATTGAAACGCCAATCACCGCGAACTTCCGTGAAGGTCTGAACGTACTCCAGTACTTCATCTCCACGCACGGTGCGCGTAAAGGTCTGGCGGATACCGCACTGAAAACGGCTAACTCCGGTTATCTGACTCGTCGTCTGGTTGACGTCGCGCAGGATCTGGTTGTTACCGAAGATGACTGTGGTACGCACGAAGGCATTCTGATGACTCCGGTCATCGAGGGTGGCGACGTGAAAGAACCACTGCGCGACCGCGTTCTGGGTCGTGTCACGGCAGAAGATATTCTGAAGCCGGGTACAGCGGATATCCTGGTCACTCGTAACACCCTGCTCGATGAGCAATGGTGTGACCTGTTAGAACTCAACTCTGTTGATAGCGTGAAAGTACGTTCCGTTGTAGGTTGCGAAACCGACTTCGGCGTGTGTGCACACTGCTACGGTCGCGACCTGGCACGTGGTCACATCATCAACAAAGGTGAAGCCATCGGGGTTATCGCAGCACAGTCCATCGGTGAGCCGGGTACACAGCTGACGATGCGTACGTTCCACATCGGTGGTGCGGCATCTCGTTCTGCTGCTGAATCCAGCATCCAGGTGAAAAACAAAGGTAGCATCAAGCTCAGCAACGCGAAGTCGGTTATGAACTCTGCCGGTAAGCTGGTAGTGACTTCTCGTAACACCGAGCTGAAGCTGATCGACGAATTCGGTCGTACCAAAGAAAGCTATAAAGTGCCTTACGGTGCAGTGATGGCTAAAGGTGATGGCGAGCAGGTTGCCGGCGGTGAAACCGTTGCAAACTGGGATCCGCACACCATGCCAGTTATTACCGAAGTGGGCGGCTTTATTCGCTTCACGGATATGATCGACGGCCAGACGATTACTCGTCAGACCGACGAACTGACCGGCTTGTCCTCTCTGGTCGTTCTGGATTCTGCAGAACGTACCGCAGGTGGTAAAGATCTGCGTCCAGCACTGAAAATCCTCGATGCCAATGGCAACGATGTTCTGATCCCTGGTACCGATATGCCAGCTCAGTACTTCCTGCCAGGTAAAGCGATTGTTCAGCTGGAAGATGGCGTACAGATCAGCGCGGGTGATACCCTGGCCCGTATTCCACAGGAATCCGGCGGTACCAAGGACATCACCGGTGGTCTGCCACGCGTTGCTGACCTGTTCGAAGCGCGTCGTCCGAAAGAGCCGGCTATCCTTGCGGAAATTACCGGTATCATCTCCTTCGGTAAAGAAACCAAAGGCAAACGTCGTCTGGTTATCACTCCGTTAGACGGTAGCGAGCCATACGAAGAGATGATTCCGAAATGGCGTCAGCTCAACGTGTTCGAAGGTGAACGCGTAGAACGTGGTGATGTGGTTTCCGATGGTCCAGAAGCGCCGCATGACATTCTGCGTCTTCGTGGTGTTCACGCGGTTACGCGTTATATCACCAACGAAGTTCAGGACGTTTACCGTCTGCAGGGTGTTAAGATTAACGATAAACACATCGAAGTTATCGTTCGTCAGATGCTGCGTAAAGCAACCATCGAAAGCACCGGCAGCTCCGACTTCCTGGAAGGCGAACAGGTTGAATACTCTCGCGTTAAGATTGCAAACCGCGATCTGGAAGCGAACGGCAAAGTTGCGGCAACCTATGCTCGCGACCTGCTGGGTATCACCAAAGCGTCTCTGGCAACCGAGTCCTTCATCTCTGCAGCATCGTTCCAGGAGACTACGCGTGTCCTGACTGAAGCCGCTGTTGCGGGTAAACGTGATGAATTGCGCGGTCTGAAAGAGAACGTTATCGTGGGTCGTCTGATCCCTGCAGGTACCGGTTATGCCTACCATCAGGATCGTATGCGTCGTCGTGCAGCGGGTGAAATCCCAGCCGCACCGCAGGTCACTGCTGAAGATGCATCCGCGAGCCTGGCAGAACTGCTGAACGCAGGTCTGGGCGGTTCCGACAACGATTAATCGTTGATGCAGCCAATAAAAAACCCGCTTCGGCGGGTTTTTTTTCGGTGGTTGGCCTGATGAGCCGACTCTTGGTCGATGTTTCTCAGTTTACCAGCGGCAGTCGACGGTAAAGCTCTATCATATCGCCCGCCAGATCCTGGATGACCATCGCATTCATCAGGTGATCCTGTGAGTGAACGGTGATCAGATTAACCGGCAGCTTTCCGGTGCCTTCGTCAAAACCGATCAGCTGTGTCTGGATGGTGTGTGCCTGCTTCACATAGTCGCGTGACTCTTCCATCGCCTTTTCGGCTTCGTCAAACTCACCCTTACGTGCCAGCTGCAATGCCGTCAGAGCAGCACTACGTGCCGCGCCAGCATTGACCAGCAGTTCCATGATGGTGGTTTCTAAATCTTCCATTATGACTCCAGTAACTTCAGCGCTTTTTCCAGAACGGCTTCGCCTTTCATCATGCCGTAATCCATCATGTCGATCACTGCGACGGGTTTACCCAGCGGTTCAGCCTGCGCCTGAAGCTTAGCAAGCTCGTATTTCACCTGTGGCCCCAGTAAAACGATATCCGCTGTGGCGATAATGTCTTTAAACTCCGCAACCGGAACGGCTTTGATGCTTACTTCGACCCCTTTTTTCTGCGCGGCGTCTTTCATGCGTTGAACCAGCATGCTGGTAGACATCCCCGCTGCACAGCATAAAACGATGTTCTTCATAGTCAGCCTCGATCTACATGTGTTTATTGATAATTATCCCGTGCAGACCGCTTCAACAACCGCTTTACCGCGATTGTGTGTCAGGCATCACAAAGAATTCTGGTTTTTCTGAAACCGGTTACAATTCTGCAGAACAAAACGGAGAGAGTGTGAAAATACGGTAAGGCTTTGCCCTTAAGATGCGATTATTAAAACGGGCCGACGCAGTCAAAATGGCCGAGTTTATTGAGTACTGTTCATATTTGCATGTTATTAAAAACAGTATTGACTCTAAATTTCAACTGTGTAGATTGGTACTCAACAGCAGAGAAAGCGTTATATGCTGTTTATCCAAAAAGTGTTAGTGAGCTTTATTGGGGGTTGCGATGAAGGCCACGGAGTTATGTTGTTTGGGTTAGTCGAAACGGGATAAAGTGTATTTCTCGCTTCGCTAAAGCTTTAAGGCCTCGAAGTTGATTTATGAAATCGCAAAGAAGTATCGAAAGCGCGACGATGTAACGCCATGTTTTAAGAGTAAAAATTTGCGGTGATACGTTTTGTGTTAGCGAGCCGCAAAGCAGTAAGGCAATGCATCAAAGAGTCTATGTCGCGATGGGGAGTGTACTTGTTTAAGATGCCGCCGTAATTATCTGGCTGGCGCGTAAGTTAAACAATTAATAGAGGAGTCTTTTGGAAAATTTGAAGCATCCAATATTATCTGTGTTAAACGTGTACATTAAACAGCAGTCTCATAAGCAGTAATCCGCAATTAAGTCTATTAATGTTAATTTTGAAGTTCGCAGTACCTTAAAAGCCCTGACTGCAACGGTCAGGGCTTTTTTATCATGTAATCAATCACTCCGGTGATTTGCCTGCGCGACAGACGCGAAGGCAGGGCGAAACGAGGAAGAAGCCTTTCGCCCTGGTCAGCTTCCGTTGCTGACAGCGGCAGAATAAAAAAACGCGCGGGTCACAGCAATCTCACGTTTCCTGCTCTTCGAGCCGCTTTGTCATCCTTTCACTGCGTTACATTTTCTTTCAGCGAGTTTGCGAAGCGCGTCCCAGCCAGCTATCCCAGTCTTTCCATACCGGCTGCAAGCCTTGCGCCGTTAACGCCTCTGCCACCTCTTCAGGTCGACGACCGTCGTGGGGGGCAAACTGCTCCAGTTCAGGATGGTTGTCTGCGTAGCCTCCCGGCTGCGTTTTTGAGAAAGCGCTCACGTTGTTAATTGCCAGCGGGATCACCCGGTCGCGGAAGGCCGGAGACTCACGGGTTGAGAGTGAGAGCTCAACTTCGGGGGCGAGCAATCTAAACGCGCAAATCGTCTGTACTAACTGCCGTTCGTCCATAAACGATGCAGGTTCTATGCCCCCCGCACAGGGCCGCAGCCGGGGAAAAGAGACCGAATAGCGGCTTTGCCAGTAGTGTTGCTGAAGCCATAGCAGATGTTCCGCTACCATAAAGCAATCCACTCGCCAGCTGTCTGATAAGCCAATGAGCGCCCCGAGAGCAATTTTATCGATTCCGGCACGGCCTAGTCTGTCAGGGGTCTCCAGACGAAAGAAGAAATCCTGCTTCTTACCTTTAAGGTGATGTTGGGCATACATCTTCTGGTGATATGTCTCCTGATAAACCATCACCCCGTCCAGCCCCAGCGTTTTCAGCTCAGCATATTCCTGCGTCGACAGAGGCTGAACCTCCATTTGCAATGACGAAAACTGGCGTCGAATGGCCGGAAGATGCTGGCGGAAATAGGCCATCCCCACTTTCCCCTGATGCTCGCCGGTCACCAGCAGCAGATGTTCGAATCCCAGCGCTTTAATCGCTGCGCACTCGCGGGCGATCTCGTCTTCATCCAGCGTTTTGCGCCTGATACGATTACTCATGGAGAAACCGCAGTAGGTGCAGTCATTGGCGCAAAGGTTCGATAGATAGAGCGGAACGTAAAAGCTCACGGTATTGCCGAAACGCTGTCGGGTAAGACGTTGTGCACGCTGGGCCATGGGTTCCAGCCAGGCACTTGCGGCAGGGGAGAGCAGTGCCATCATCTCCTCCCGGCCCGGATGTTGTGCGCTCAATGCCCGTTCAACGTCCTCAGACGTTTTGCTGTTGATTTTCAGTCGGATATCTTCCCAGTCCAGTTCCCGCCAGCGATCCACGAAGCTTTTCATGAGTACTCCTCCAGAAAGCCGGTGAGCGGACTGGTAGCCTGCGCCAGACGTTGACGAGCGCCGGGCCCGGCGTGACGTGCCAGCAGGCCAGCTTCGACAGCCAGACGAAACGCACGCGCCATGGTCACCGGACAGTCGGCAACCGCAATCGCCGTATTGACCAACACGGCATCCGCCCCCATCTCCAGCGCCTGTGTCGCATGGCTGGGCACACCAATCCCCGCATCAACGACGACAGGCACAGTGGCCTGCTCAATGATGATTTCCAGCATTGCTCGCGTCTCCAGGCCCTGGTTGGAACCAATAGGGGCCCCCAGCGGCATCACGGCTGCGCAACCCACCTCCTCCAGACGTTTGCACAGCACCGGGTCGGCTCCGCAATAAGGGAGAACGATGAATCCCTGTTTCACCAGCCGCTCTGCGGCTTTTAACGTTTCGATGGGATCGGGCAACAGCCAGCGGGCATCAGGATGGATCTCCAGCTTCAGCCAGCGTGTTCCCAGCGCTTCCCGTGCAAGCTGTGCGGCAAAGATGGCCTCTTCTGCGGTTTTCGCCCCCGACGTATTCGGCAGCAGCGTCATCCCGGCTTCCAGCAGCGGGGCCAGAATGGCATCACTACGATTACGGAGATCTACGCGTTTCATCGCCAGCGTCACCAGCTGGCTGCCGCTTTCACCAATCGCCTCCAGCATCAGCTGCGGTGAGGAAAATTTACCCGTGCCGGTAAAGAGATGAGAATGAAAGGTTTTATCTGCAATATGTAACATATCAGCCTCCCGCAATGACGTGAAAAAGCAGGATGTTATCGCCGTCGCGCACCTGCTGGCGTTCCCACTGCTCACGCGGCAGGATCTGTTGGTTGAGGGCCAGCGCGATGCCGGGTTTCAGCTGGCAGAGTTGATCGAGCAGCATGGCGACCGTTAATTCTTCCCGGCACTGCATGGGTTCGTCATTAAACGTGATCCGCATGATGCCTCCCGCAAACCGGGCAGTTGCTGGCGCGCTGCAGGGCAAGTTGGCGCCAGCTTCCTGCGCGGGCATCAAACAGGCGTAGCGTATTGCAAGGGGTCGCCATCCCGCAGAGGAGTTTGATGGCGTCGAGTGCCTGCAACGTGCCCATTATGCCGACGACCGGGCCAAGAATACCTGCCGTGCGGCATGTGCGCTGTGGTTCTTCTTCCTCTGGCCACAGGCAGCGGTAGCACCCCTGACTCCAGGGGGGCGTGAGGACCATCATCTGTCCGCCAAAACCTACGGCGCTGGCCGTAATCAGAGGCGTGTTGAGGTTCACGCACGCAGCGTTAATTGCCTGGCGGGTCGCCATATTATCCGTGCAATCGAGTACCACATCAGCCAGTGCAACCTGCTGATGAAGGCTTTCGCCTGCCAGTTTTTCATGGAGCCCAATGATATGAATCGCCGGGTTGAGCTGGCTTAGTCGCGCCTGAGACACGTCAACTTTTGGCCTGCCGATATCTTCGCTGGTAAAGATGATTTGCCGCTGCAAATTACTCAGATGCACGTCGTCATCGTCTGCCAACACCAGCGTGCCAATCCCCGCACCGGCCAGATAGAGCGCAGCCGGAGTACCTAAACCTCCTAGTCCGACAATCAGCACCCGGCTGGCGAGCAGTTTCTGCTGCCCGTCAGCTGCGATATCTTCCAGCATGATCTGGCGGCTGTAGCGCATAAAATCATGATCATTCATCGCCTGCTCCTGCCAGCTGCAAGAGCTGTCGGGTCGCGAGCGACCAGTCTGCCGCCTGGGTAATCGCGCTGACGACCGCAATGCTGCCCACACCGGTATTGAGCACCGCTGGGGCACGCTCCAGACTGATGCCGCCAATGGCGACGGTGGGATAATCGCTCAGGCGTGTTACGTGCGCCGCAAGTTGAGCCAGACCCTGCGGAGCAGAGGGCATTTGCTTGGTTTGGGTGGGGAACACATGACCGAGTGCGATGTAAGACGGACGCGCCGCCAGCGCCACATCGATTTCCATATCATCGTGCGTCGAGACGCCAAGGCGCAGCCCGGCTTCACGGATAGCGTTAAGATCGGTGGTCTCCAGGTCCTCCTGACCAAGATGCACGCCGTAAGCGCGATGCTTAATGGCCAGGCGCCAGTAATCGTTGATAAACAGACGGGCGTTAACCCGCTTGCCCAGGGCAATAGCGGCGACCACGTCGGCTTCCACTTCATCATCGCGTTTATCTTTGATGCGTAGCTGAAGGGTGCGCACACCTGACGTCAGCAGACGTTCTATCCACTCCACGCTGTCCACAACCGGATAAAGACCTAACCGGAAGGGGACGGGGGGAAAATCAGGCTGATACATTATGCCTCCTCTTTTTTGAGGTAGATTTCGCCGCCCTTGGCGCGGAAGTTTTCCGACATATCCGCCATGCCCACTTCAATGGCCTGTGCGGCAGCATAGTCGCGCACTTCCTGGCTGATTTTCATTGAACAGAATTTTGGTCCACACATGGAGCAGAAGTGCGCCACCTTGCCGGACTCTTGCGGCAGGGTTTCATCGTGGTAGGCGCGTGCGGTGAACGGGTCGAGGGCGAGGTTAAACTGATCTTCCCAGCGGAATTCAAAGCGTGCCTTTGACATGGCGTTATCGCGGATTTGCGCGCCAGGATGGCCTTTCGCCAAATCGGCGGCGTGCGCGGCAATTTTGTAGGTGATAAGTCCCTGCTTCACGTCCTCTTTGTTGGGCAGGCCCAAATGCTCTTTGGGCGTCACGTAGCAGAGCATGGCGCAGCCAAACCAGCCGATCATGGCGGCACCGATGCCGGAGGTGAAATGGTCATAGCCCGGTGCGATATCGGTCGTCAGCGGTCCCAGAGTGTAGAACGGCGCTTCATGGCAATGCGTCAGTTCTTCGGTCATGTTGCGGCGGATCATGTGCATCGGCACGTGCCCCGGGCCTTCAATCATCACCTGCACATCATATTCCCAGGCGATTTTCGTTAGCTCCCCCAGGGTGTGTAGCTCGGCGAATTGTGCTTCATCGTTGGCATCACGAATCGATCCTGGACGCAGGCCATCTCCCAGCGAGAGCGAGACATCGTAGGCGGCACAGATTTCGCAAATATCGCGGAAATGCACATACAGGAAGTTTTCCTGATGATGTGAGAGACACCATTTCGCCATAATGGAGCCGCCACGCGATACGATCCCGGTGAGGCGTTTCGCGGTCATTGGCACGTAGCGCAGCAGCACGCCGGCGTGGATGGTAAAATAGTCCACCCCTTGTTCAGCCTGCTCCAGCAGCGTATCGCGGAACGCTTCCCAGGTGAGATCTTCGGCGATCCCATTCACTTTCTCCAGCGCCTGGTAGATCGGGACGGTACCAATGGGGACCGGGCTGTTACGCAGGATCCATTCGCGGGTTTCATGAATATACCGGCCGGTAGAAAGGTCCATCACCGTGTCAGCCCCCCAGCGCGTCGACCAGACCAGTTTTTCGACCTCTTCTTCGATAGAGGAGGTCACCGCGGAATTACCGATATTCGCATTCACCTTCACCAGGAAGTTACGCCCAATGATCATGGGTTCCGATTCCGGGTGGTTGATATTGGCAGGAATAATGGCGCGACCTTTAGCCACTTCGTCACGGACAAACTCAGGCGTGATGTTTTCAGGCAGGCCAGCGCCAAAGCTTTCGCCGGGATGCTGGTGACGCAGTATTTCGCTGCGAATACGCTCGCGTCCCATATTTTCGCGCAGGGCAATAAACTCCATCTCAGGCGTCACGATCCCCTGACGGGCGTAGTGAAGCTGCGTGACACATTTCCCGGGCAGAGCACGTTTAGGGGTCAGAAGGCCAGTAAAGCGCAGTTCATCAAGCCCATCGTCGGCCAGACGTTCGTTGGTATAGGCGGAGCTGCGCACGGGCAGGTCTTCGCTGTCCTGGCGGGCATCAATCCACGGCTGACGCAGTTTTGCCAGCCCCTGCTGCACGTCAATTGCCACATCGGGATCGCCATACGGGCCCGAGGTGTCGTAGACAGGCACCGCTTCGTTGTCTTCATACTGGGGATTGTCTTTGCCCCCACCGATAAGCGTTGGGCTGAGCTGGATTTCACGCATCGGCACCCGGATATTCGCTTGCGAACCCGTAATATAGATGCGTTTTGACTGGGGGAAGGCGGTACCTTCCAGCGTATCAATAAAGTGTTGTGCTTGTGCGCGTTGTTCGCGGCGGGTCATTTTAGGTGCAGACATAGCTCATTCCAAAAAAGAAGGACGTGGCTTGTCAGACGACGGATGAAGCAAGAGAGGATCGCCCAGGGCGATTCAACAGCTGTTTGACTCTTGTTCCCTTCGCAGGTATTAGCCTGATCAGGTTCCGCGGATCCCGAATTAACGGTCTCAGCCCGGCTTTCGCGCTAGGCACTCCGACAAGAATGTGCTCCCCTGAAACAGGAGCATTGCATGTAAATTATACGTTAATGATTCATAACTCAAGCAGGGCGCGCGATGTTCTCTTCATTGCTCGCCTTCAGATTATTATCCAGCACAAGGGCGATCAGCTTATCTTCCAGCGTGAATCGGCCTTCCAGCGCTTCGCCCAGATCTGACAGCGCTTGCTGGAATTCAAGATAGTTATCATGATCGATAGCATTCTCAAGCGTGGAATCGTAGTAATCCATGATCTGTTGCGTATTCGCTTCCAGTAGCGGATAGAGTTTGGAAGCGGTTAAATACGGGTTAGTCCCTTCCATTTCGCGAATAATGCGTTCATAAATATTGAAATGTCCGTCGGAAAGGTAGTCGACAAGACTTTGGCAAAAGGTATCCAGCGCTTTTTCATTGAGCCGCATATACGATTCTTTGCCAGGCTTAATGCCAACCAGATTGTAGTAGGCAACGAGCAAATGCTTGCGCATATGCAGCCAGCGATCGACCAGTTTGTTACTTCCGCCAACGCGCTCTGTCAGGTTTTCTAGCTGGTTTAGCATGTTTGACTCCGCAAGGTTGAGATAAAAGCTGCCCACTCAAAATGTAAGAATAATGTTACCAACATGCCTGTGAAGCAAAGGTTGTGCAATAGATATGGATCGTATAATTGAAAAATTAGATCGTGGCTGGTGGATCGTCAGCCATGAACAAAAATTATGGCTTCCCGCGGGAGAAATACCTTACGGCGAGGCAGAAAATTTCGATCTTGCGGGCCAGTCCGCGTTAAAGATCGGCGAGTGGCAAGGCGAGCCGGTGTGGTTGATCCAACAAAATCGTTCTCAGGAGATGGGATCGGTTCGCCAGGTGCTTGATCTTGACGCGGGCCTGTTCCAGCTGGCCGGACGCGGCGTGCAGCTCGCTGAATTTTACCGTTCGCACCGTTTCTGTGGTTACTGCGGTCATTCGATGCGCCCCAGTAAAACCGAATGGGCGCTGCTGTGCAGCCACTGTCGCGAGCGCTATTACCCGCAAATCGCCCCCTGCATTATCGTGGCTATCCGTCGTGGTGACAGCATTCTGCTGGCGCAACACGTTCGCCACCGTAACGGCATTCATACCGTCCTGGCGGGGTTCGTTGAGGTTGGTGAAACGCTCGAACAAACGGTCGCCCGCGAAGTGATGGAAGAGAGCGGCATCAAGGTCAAAAACCTGCGCTATGTGACCTCTCAGCCCTGGCCGTTCCCCATGTCGCTGATGACCGCGTTTATGGCCGACTACGACAGCGGGGAAATCGTGATTGACCCGAAAGAGTTGCTTAGCGCGAACTGGTATCGCTATGACGATTTACCGCTGTTACCCCCGCCAGGCACCGTGGCGCGGCGCTTAATTGAAGATACCGTCGCAATGTGTCGGGCCGAGTATGAGTAGTGTTACACTGAGGCCATGACGCTTAAGGAACTGCAAAAATGACCGAACTGAAGAACGATCGTTATCTGCGTGCGCTGCTGCGCCAACCCGTTGATATCACCCCGGTATGGATGATGCGCCAGGCTGGGCGCTATTTGCCGGAGTATAAAGCCACGCGCGCGGAGGCGGGCGATTTTATGTCGCTGTGCAAAAACGCGGAGCTGGCCTGCGAAGTGACCCTGCAGCCGCTGCGTCGCTTCCCGCTTGACGCTGCGATCCTTTTTTCAGATATCCTCACAATCCCGGATGCCATGGGACTGGGGCTGTATTTCGAAACCGGCGAAGGCCCGCGCTTTACCTCCCCGATCAAAAGCAAAGCCGACGTTGATAAACTGCCGATCCCCGATCCGGAAGGCGAACTGGGCTACGTGATGAACGCAGTACGCACCATTCGTCGTGAGCTGAAGGGCGAAGTCCCGCTGATTGGTTTTTCCGGCAGCCCGTGGACGCTGGCCACCTATATGGTCGAAGGCGGAAGCAGCAAAGCCTTTACCCTCATCAAAAAAATGATGTACGCGGAGCCGCTGGCCCTGCATGCGCTGCTCGACAAGCTGGCGAAAAGCGTCACCTTGTACCTGAATGCGCAAATTAAAGCGGGCGCGCAGTCGGTGATGATTTTTGACACCTGGGGCGGCGTACTGACCGGGCGCGATTATCAGCAGTTCTCCCTGTATTACATGCATAAAATCGTTGATGGTTTGCTTCGTGAAAACGAAGGCCGTCGCGTGCCTGTGACCTTATTTACCAAAGGTGGCGGTCAGTGGTTAGAAGCGATGGCTGCTACCGGCTGCGATGCGCTCGGCCTCGACTGGACAACCGATATTGCCGATGCGCGCCGACGCGTGGGTGACAAAGTGGCGCTGCAGGGCAATATGGACCCGTCTATGCTTTATGCTCAGCCTGCCCGTATTGAAGAGGAAGTGGCCACCATTCTCGCCGGTTTCGGCAAAGGTGAAGGCCACGTCTTTAATCTGGGGCATGGTATCCATCAGGATGTACCGCCAGAACACGCTGGCGCGTTTGTGGAGGCGGTGCACCGACATTCTGCCCAGTATCACCTGTAAGGAGTTGTTATGGATCTCGCGTCATTACGCGCACAGCAAATCGAACTTGCCTCATCTGTCTCTCGTGAGGATCGCCTGGACAGGGATCCACCACAGTTAATTGCGGGCGCGGATGTCGGATTTGAGCAGGGCGGAGAAGTGACGCGAGCGGCGATGGTCTTACTCAAGTATCCCTCGCTGGAGCTGGTGGAATACAAAGTCGCCCGTATCGCCACCACCATGCCTTACATTCCAGGGTTTCTCTCCTTTCGTGAATATCCCGCGCTGCTTGCCGCGTGGGAACTGCTTTCGCAAAAACCCGATCTGCTGTTTGTCGATGGACACGGGATTTCGCATCCCCGTCGTCTTGGCGTGGCCAGCCACTTTGGCCTGCTGGTGGACGTCCCGACCATCGGCGTCGCCAAGAAACGTCTCTGCGGGAAGTTTGAACCGCTTTCTGCCGAACCCGGCACGCTGGCACCGCTTATCGACAAAGGTGAACAACTGGCGTGGGTCTGGCGCAGCAAGGCGCGCTGTAATCCCCTGTTTATTGCCACAGGGCATCGGGTCAGTACCGATAGCGCGCTGGCCTGGGTGCAGCGCTGTATGAAAGGGTATCGCTTACCTGAACCCACTCGCTGGGCGGATGCGGTCGCGTCAGGGCGTCCTGCTTTTATTCGTTGGCAGGAAATTCAGCCATGATTCAGGTAAACTGCGGCTAATTTCCGATTCGAGACATCATCATGTTACAAAACCCGATTCATCTGCGCCTTGAGAAGCTGGAAAGCTGGCAGCACACCACGTTTATGGCCTGCCTGTGCGAGCGCATGTATCCCAACTATGCCGCGTTCTGTAAGCAGACCCACTTTGGTGAAGGCCAGATTTATCGCCGCATCCTGGATTTAATCTGGGAAACGCTAACCGTCAAAGACGCGAAGGTGAACTTCGACTCTCAGCTCGAAAAGCTGGAAGAGGCGATCCCGGCAGCGGATGACTTTGATATGTACGGTGTCTACCCGGCCATCGATGCCTGCGTTGCATTAAGTGAACTGATTCACTCCCGACTGAGTGGCGAAACGCTGGAGCATGCAATCGAAGTGAGCAAGGCCTCGATTACGACAGTCGCCATGCTGGAAATGACCCAGGCAGGTCGTGAAATGACCGATGAAGAGCTGAGAGCAAACCCGGCTGTAGAGCAAGAATGGGACATTCAGTGGGAAATTTTCCGACTCCTTGCCGACTGTGAAGAACGCGATATTGACCTGATTAAAGGGCTGCGCGCGGACTTACGTGAGGCGGGTGAGAGTAATATTGGTATAATTTTTAACCAATGAGACAATAAAACGTGATTTAACGCCTGTTTTGTCGCACCTCGACTCTTCCCTTCTGCCCCCCGTCTGGTCTACATTTGGGGGGCGAAAAAAAGTGGCTATCGGTGCGTGTATGCAGGAGAGTGCTTTTTTGGCATTTTCGTCGCACTCGATGCTTAGCAAGCGATAAACACATTGAAAGGATAACTTATGAACAAGACTCAACTGATTGATGTAATTGCGGACAAGGCTGATCTGTCTAAAGTGCAGGCTAAAGCTGCTCTGGAATCCACCCTGGCTGCTATTACTGAGTCTCTGAAAGAAGGCGATGCTGTGCAACTGGTTGGTTTCGGTACCTTCAAAGTGAACCACCGCGCTGAGCGTACTGGCCGCAACCCGCAGACCGGTAAAGAAATCAAAATCGCCGCTGCAAACGTACCGGCCTTTGTTTCTGGCAAAGCACTGAAAGACGCTGTTAAGTAATAAGCGTGGCAGTGAACAGTTTTAACAAGGGGGCGATTTCGCCCCTTTTGTCTTCCTGGCGTGGTGTCGTCACGCTGGCGGGGATGTTATTGCTCTCTGCCTGTAGCCACGACAACTCCCTGCCACCGTTTACCGCCAGCGGCTATGCAGCCGATCAGGGCGCGGTAAGGGTCTGGCGAAAAGACACGGACGGAGAAGTCCACCTTCTTTCTGCGTTCAGTCCTTGGCATAACGGCAATACCTCTACGGCGGAATACCGCTGGCAAGGCGATGCCCTGACGTTGATTGAACTGAATATCTACAGCAAAACGCCCGAGCATGTTCGCGTACGTTTTGATGACCATGGCGAGCTCAGCTTTATGCAGCGCGAAATCGATGGTCAGAAACAACAACTCTCCAGCGATCAAATCGCGCTCTATCGTTACCGGGCTGAACAGGTTCGTCAGACCAGCGACGCATTGCGTCAGGGCAGAGTCGTGTTACGCCAGGGACGCTGGCATACCGATGGCTCTGTGACCACCTGTGAAGGGCAAACCGTTAAACCCGATCTGGAATCCTGGGCACTGGCGCATATTGAACGCCGTCAGCGTCACTCCTCACTGGAAGTGAGCGTAGCATGGCTCGAAGCACCGGAAGGGGCTCAGCTGTTGCTGGTCGCGAATGAGGATTTCTGCAGGTGGCAGCCTACGGAGAAGAGCTTCTGAGTTCTGCGGATTAAGCCGGATGACGCTAACGCTTATCCGGCTGCGTAAGATCCCCTCTCCCTGTGGAAGAGGGGGAGGGTAAGTTACTCGCCCTGCTCGCGTGCAATCGCGCGATAGCCAATATCCCGGCGGCTGAAGCTACCGTTCCAGTGAATATCTGCCATCAGCGCATAGGCGCGCTGTTGCGCCTCAGCGACGGTGTGACCCAGAGCGGTCGCGCACAGCACGCGACCACCGTTAGTCAGAACACGATCGTCGTCAGACAGCGTCGTGCCCGCGTGGAACACTTTTGCGCCGTCTACCGCTTCCAGCGGCAGGCCGTGGATCTCGTCACCGGTAGTGTAATTGCCCGGATACCCGCCCGCCGCAATCACCACGCCCAGTGAGGCACGCTCGTCCCACTCAGACGTTTTCTCGTCGAGCTTGCCTTCGCAGGCCGCCAGGCACAGTTCTACCAGGTCAGATTTCATGCGCAGCATGATGGGCTGAGTTTCCGGATCGCCGAAGCGGCAGTTGAATTCGATCACCTTCGGGTTGCCCTGCTTGTCGATCATCAGGCCCGCATACAGAAAGCCGGTGTAGGTATTCCCTTCTGCCGCCATGCCTTTCACGGTTGGCCAGATAATGCGTTCCATGGTGCGCTGATGGACTTCATCGGTGACCACCGGTGCAGGGGAGTAAGCCCCCATCCCGCCGGTATTTGGACCTGTATCGCCATCACCGACGCGTTTATGATCCTGGCTGGTGGCCATCGGCAGGACGTGTTCGCCATCCACCATTACGATAAAGCTCGCCTCTTCACCGTCAAGGAACTCTTCAATCACGATGCGATGGCCCGCGTCGCCAAAGGCGTTGCCGGCCAGCATATCCTGCACGGCGGCTTCGGCTTCTTCGAGCGTCATTGCAACGATCACACCTTTACCCGCTGCCAGACCGTCCGCTTTAATCACAATCGGCGCGCCTTTCTCACGCAGATAGGCAAGTGCAGGCTCAATGTCGGTGAAGTTTTGGTACTCGCCCGTTGGGATCTTATGGCGCGCCAGGAAATCTTTGGTGAAGGCTTTGGAGCCTTCAAGCTGTGCGGCGCCTTCGGTTGGGCCAAAAATCGTCAGGCCCGCAGCGCGGAATGCATCCACCACACCAATCACCAGCGGCGCTTCTGGTCCAACAATCGTCAGATCGATTTTTTCGTTCTGGGCAAAGCTCAGCAGCGCGGGAATATCGGTGACAGAAATCGCCACGTTTTGCAGGGTGGGTTCCAGCGCGGTGCCTGCATTACCCGGTGCGACGAAGACGGTTTTGACTAACGGGGATTGCGCCGCTTTCCATGCCAGGGCGTGTTCGCGCCCGCCGTTACCAATTACTAAAACTTTCATTGTCTGCTCCGAAGATTAATGGCGGAAATGACGCATATCGGTGAAGATCATTGCAATGCCGTGTTCGTCAGCGGCGGCAATGACTTCATCGTCACGGATAGAGCCGCCAGGCTGGATAACACAGGTAATGCCCACTGCGGCAGCGGCATCGATACCATCACGGAATGGGAAGAAGGCGTCAGAGGCCATTGCCGAGCCTTTCACTTCCAGACCTTCATCAGCCGCTTTGATACCGGCAATCTTCGCGGAGTAAACGCGGCTCATCTGGCCTGCACCTATTCCGATGGTCATGTTCTCTTTGGCGTAGACAATGGCGTTGGATTTCACGAACTTCGCGACCTTCCAGCAGAACAGCGCGTCACGCAGCTCTTGCTCGGTTGGCTGACGCTGCGTGACTACGCGAAGGTCATCCGCCGTGACCATCCCCAGGTCGCGATCCTGAACCAGCAGACCGCCGTTCACGCGTTTGAAGTCCAGACCCGGTACGCGCTCAGCCCACTGGCCGCACAACAGTACGCGCACGTTCTGTTTTGCCGCGGTGATTTTCAGGGCTTCGTCGGATGCAGAAGGAGCGATGATCACTTCGACAAACTGACGGGAGATAATCGCCTGTGCCGTTTCGGCATCCAGTTCGCGGTTGAACGCGATAATGCCGCCGAAGGCAGAGGTGGGGTCGGTTTTATAGGCGCGATCGTAGGCATCCATAATAGAGGTGCTTACCGCTACACCGCATGGGTTGGCGTGCTTCACAATCACACAGGCGGGTTCGTTGAATTCTTTCACGCATTCGAGCGCGGCATCGGTGTCAGCAATGTTGTTATAAGAGAGTGCCTTACCCTGAACCTGCTGTGCGGTCGCAACAGAGGCTTCTTTTACCTCTTCTTCTATATAGAAGGCAGCCTGCTGGTGGCTGTTCTCACCGTAACGCATATCCTGCTTCTTAATGAAGTTCAGGTTGAGCGTGCGCGGGAAGCGCCCGGAAGGTGCAGTGGTTTCACCGTGATAAGCCGGAACCAGGCTACCAAAGTAGTTGGCGATCATGCTGTCGTAAGCGGCGGTGTGTTCGAAAGCTTTAATGGCGAGGTCGAAGCGGGTAGCCAGCTGGAGCGAACCCTCGTTGGCATCCATCTCACTAATAATGGTGTTGTAGTCGCTGCTCTTAACGACGATGGCCACATCTTTATGGTTCTTGGCAGCGGAGCGCACCATGGTGGGCCCGCCAATATCGATATTCTCAACGGCATCTTCCAGAGAGCAGCCTTCGCGGGCAACGGTCTGGGCGAAGGGGTAGAGGTTAACGACGACCATATCGATAGGCGCGATCTCATGCTCTTGCATAATGCCGTCGTCCTGACCGCGACGACCCAGGATCCCGCCATGTACTTTTGGATGCAGGGTCTTTACACGTCCATCCATCATTTCCGGGAAGCCGGTGTAATCGGAGACTTCCGTTACCGGCAGACCTTTATCTGCTAACAGGCGAGCGGTACCGCCGGTGGATAGCAACTCTACACCACGTGCAGAAAGTGCCTGAGCGAATTCGACGATACCGGCTTTATCAGAAACACTGAGCAGAGCGCGGCGAACTGGACGACGTTGTTGCATGGTAAATCCCCTGGATTTCACGATAACAGAGAGCGTTAGATGAATTTTCCGCAAAAAACTCATCTAACACCTCTAACGGAGCATCCTTGTTTTGCGCGGGCATTTTAACGAAAACGTTTGCGCATCGCTCGTCATTTTTCAATTTTTCGCTGTCTTGTGGATAAGTCTGTGTGAAAAAAGGTATAAGGCGGGGTTTTGCTGGGGATTGCAGCAGTCAGTCATTTTTCTGTCATTTAAGTATTGCGGCGGCGTGAGAACTCCCTATAATGCGCCTCCATCGACACGGCGGATGTGAATCACTTCACACAAACAGCCGGTTCGGTTGAAGAGAAAAAATCCTGAAATTCAGGGTTGACTCTGAAAGAGGAAAGCGTAATATACGCCACCTCGCAACGGTGAGCGAAAGCCGCGTTGCACTGCTCTTTAACAATTTATCAGACAATCTGTGTGGGCACTCAAAGTGACATGGA
>Ga0209281_1000809_pt1 | contig 28568 bp, 23 predicted proteins | sample MedtruBG_FD_187514 | JGI IMG/M metagenome (GOLD analysis project Ga0209281, IMG submission 187514) | Root nodule microbial communities of legume samples collected from California, USA - Medicago truncatula BG (SPAdes) (version 2) | ecosystem: Host-associated > Plants > Roots > Nodule | place... | reverse complement strand
GGCCTCATCCGATGGGCTCCGGCGCAAGTGCGGCGACCGCTGCGCGGGCGCGTTCCAGAAAAGCCTCCTTCTCTTCGCCGGCGTGGTGCGCGACCGGCGGTCCGAAACGCACCGTGCAGCTGATCGGTACGGGCAGAAAGGTTCCCTTGGGAAAGGCGCGCGAGGGATTGTCGAGATAGGTCGGGATCAGTTCCACGTCGGGAAATTCCTGCGACAGCCAATAGAGCCCGCTCTTGAACGGCCCCGGCAATCGCTCGCTGCGGCGCGTGCCCTCCGGGAAAAGAATGAGCGACTCGCCCTCGCAGAGCACGTTGCGCAAGGGTGCCAGAGCGGCTCCGGGCGGCCCCTGCGTCGAGCGCTCGACGAGCACGCCATTCAGCACCTTTAGCCCGATATGACGCCTCACGGCGCCCCTGCCCCAATAGTCCGCCGCGGCGATCGGATGCGTCGATGCGCGCAACGCACGCGGCAGCGCCGACCAGATCAGCAGCGTGTCGAGATGGCTCGAGTGATTGGCGAAATAGATGCGCTGGCGCATTTCCGCCCGCGAGCCCATCCAGTGCGCCTGTCCGCCGACGATGAACCGCGTGAGGCCGATCAATGCCAGGTCGATCACGGATTCGCGCCTTCCCGAATGCGCGAGACGATGGCCTTGGTGCGGGTCGCGCATGTGAGAAGCGCGCCGGCAAGGATGATCCACGCCGTGGCGTAAAGCACGAGGCGCTCTGTCATCAGAAATGCTTCCCCGAATGCCAGCACGCAGGCGAGACTCATCAACGCCATGCGATGCTGCTTCGCCATGGGACCGCGGAAGTCCTGAGCCTGGCGGAGCGATCCGCCGAAGACGCGCACATAGGCCGTCAAGGCGGCCGCAAGCGCCCCCGCCCAGCCGAGCCATCCCGCGCCGGCGGCATAGCCGAGTGCAACGATGAGCAGGGTGTCGGCGACCCGGTCGGGAAACTCGTTGTAGAGCGCTCCGACCGGCGAACCGCGCCCGCCCTCGACCGCCACCATGCCGTCGAGAAGATTGCACAGGAGGCGCAACTGGATGGCGGCGAGCGCCACGGGATAAAGGAACGGCCAGCGGGCTGCAGAAAGGAGGGCCGCCGCCCCCAATGCGGCAAACACGACGCTTGCGAGCGAGATCTGGTTGGGCGTGACCGAAGTCTTCAGAAGCAACGCCGTCAGGCGCCGCGCGAAGCCGCTGTCGCGCGCTGCGATAGGGCGCCGATCCGCGACCGGCCCATCTGCGTCTTCGCCGTCAGGTGCGACACTCATGTTCGAGAGGTACGGCCTACAAATTAAGGATTGCAGTCTGTCTTAAAACAACTTCCATGCAAATGCCATACGGCCGCGTTGCTCCCGGTTCCGTCTCACTTGGCGGAAATATCCACCCTGGATATCCCGTTGACGGGCGGCTCCGGCTGGCTCGTCACCTCGCGCAGCCATTCGCGCCAGATGGCGACGAGCAGCGCCATCAGTACCGGACCGACGAAGAGACCGAGAAATCCCATCGTCTTGACGCCGCCGATCAGGCCGAAAAACGTCGGCAGGAAGGGCAGCTTGATCGGGCCGCCGACGAGCCTCGGCCGCAATGTCTTGTCTACGATGAAGAGCTCCGTCGTACCCCAGGTGAAGAGCGCGATGCCATGGACGGGCGAGCCGCTTGCGACGAGATAGACCGAGACCAGGGTGAAACAGAGTGGGGCACCGCCCGGAATGAGCGCCATGATGCCGGTGAGGATGCCGAGCGTGACCGGCGACGGCACGCCAGCGAGCCAATAGGCGACACCGAGCACGATGCCTTCGCCGATCGCGATGATACCCATGCCGGTGACGGTCGAGCTGATCGTAAGGGGCACCACGCGCGACAGCCTCTCCCAGCGCATCGGGAAGATCCGTTCGCCGAGATGGTCGAGCTGCTTCGAAAAGGACTGGCCGTCGCGATAGACGAAGAAGAGCGTGATCAGCATGAAAAGGAGCGTCAGGAAGGACTGGAAGGCGGAGGCGCCGACCACGAGCACGCCGCGATAGATATTGCCGATATTGGAGCCGCTGACGAGCTGCACCAATTCCCCGAGAGCGCCGGGGTGACCGACATATTTGACCCATTGTTCGCCGAGCCAGGCGCCCACCGCCGGGATCGTCGCCAGCCAGGCAGGCGCCGGCGCGCCGTTCGCATTGGTCGCAACCGCCCATACGAGCCAATCGCGCACCTCTTCCACGGCATAGATCGCGGCGAGCGAGATCGGCACGACGATAAAGGCGACGACCGAAATGATGGCGATCGTCGCGGCAAGAGTGCGGTTTCCGTTCAGGCCCTGAAGCAGCCGCCAATAGATGGGCCAGCTCGCAAAGCCGATGACCACCGCCGCAAGCACCGGCACGAGGAAACCATGAAAGAAATAGACGCCGCAAAGCAGAATGAGAACGAGCAGCCACCGGGCCGCCGAAATCGGCACGACGAGGGCGGAGCGTGAATGGGCCGGCTGCCCGAAGAGCCGCGGCTCCACGGGAAGGTTCTCTCGATCGCGATTGCCCAATTGCACCAATTCTCCTCCGTCTCTTCGAACCTTACAACAAACCCGCAACCTTGCCAGCCCGTTCCGCTCCGCTGGACGCGGTTTCCGGCGCAATGATGGCGGCCGGCTCCGAATCGGCGCTTTACGCGAGAACACGCGCATTTTCACCTAGCAAGCGCACGTGACAGGAGATTGGAGCGGATGAGGAAAATCGCGAGCCGTCAGGCTACGCGCCCCGTCCGCCGGCGATCCACGATCACCGAAGCGAGGAAGATGGCGAAACCGCCTATGCCGAGCACGGCGCCGACGAGCCCTGGCGAAGTCCAGCCGTAACCGGCGGCGATGGCAATGCCGCCGAGCCAGGCGCCGAGGGCATTGGCGAAATTGAAGGCGGAATGACTGAGGGCTGCCGCGAGCGTCTGCGCCTTTCCGGCGACGTCCATCAGGCGGGTCTGGACGCCCGGAACGACGGCGAAGCCGCCGCCGATGAAAAGCACGTTGACGATCGCCATCCAGGGGCTTGTCATGGTGAAATAGAAGAGGATGTAGGCGAAGACGTTGAAGACGAGCGCGATGCCGATGGCGCGCGTGAGCGACCAATCGGCGAGCCGCGAACCCACGATATTGCCGAGGATCATGCCGGCGCCGAAGACCGACAGCATGACGGGCACATTGGCGACGGAAACGCCCGCGACCTGGGTCAGCGCCGGTGCGATATAGGTGAAGACGGCGAACATTCCGCCGCAACCGATCGCACAGATACCGAGCAGCAACCAGACCTGGAGGCTCCCCAGCGCGCTCAGTTCCCGCAGCGGCGTCGCCTGCGGATCGCCCCTGTCCCGCGGCACGTGGAGCCAGATCAGGACCATCGTCATGAGGCTGATGCCGCCGACGATCGCGAAGGCGCTGCGCCATCCGAGCGCCTGGCCGAACCAGGCGACGAGCGGCGTGCCGAAAAGAGTGGCGATCGTCAGGCCCATCATGACCCGACCGACTGCGCGCGCCCGCTGGTTTGGTGCCGCAAGTCCTGCCGCGACCAGTGCCGCCACGCCGAAATAGGCGCCGTGCGGCAGGCCCGCGAAGAAGCGCGCGGCGACGAGCGGGTGGAAACTTGGCGCAACGGCGGACGCGAAATTGCCCAATGCAAAGACGGCCATCAATACCAGCAGCACATGAAAGCGGGCGAACCGCGCCGCAAGTACCGCGATCAACGGCGCGCCGACGACCACGCCGAGCGCGTAGGCGCTGATGACGGCGCCCGCCGCCGGCACCGAGACGGCGACGTCGTCTGCGACCTGAGGCAACAGGCCCATGATGGCGAATTCGCCGGTACCGATACCGAAACCACCGACTGCCAGCGCGATTTCCGTCGCGGAAACCCTGTTACGGGATTTGCCCACGTTCGCGGGGCCAATATTCGTGGGGCCGATATCGGCGGAAAGGACATCTTCGGACATGCGTGGCCTTGGCTCGCGGCCCGTCGGCCGCCGCTTGGGAGGAATTTGGTGAATATCTTTGGGGACCTCGGCGCAGCCGATGTCGTGGCAGGTTTATACTGCAGTGCAGTATAGGCGAGCCGGCTGCACCTGCAAGAACTGTGCTGCAGCGCACATCAAAATTTCACAAGCCGGTGCATAGCTGCCGATTGTTGACGTTTACGTCAAAGTTATATAATTCGGATTACGGCTTGAAGAGGCGAGCTAAAAGCAGCATCTTCGACGGAGAGGAAGATCGGGAGGGATTTTTCTTCGCCGTGATGACGGCCGTTCATTGGCGACCAGAGGGAGGAAGGTCATGGCGGAAGCAAGCACGCAACAGGCGGGCTCCAGCACGGCGAAGATTTGGCTTGGATCCTACCCGCCGGGCGTGCCGGCCGAAATCGGCCCGCTCACCTATCGATCCATCGGCGAATTCTTCGATCACGCGGTTGCGCAATATTCCTGGCGCCCCGCATTCACCTGCATGGGCAAGGCACTGACCTTCTCCGATCTCAATACGCATTCGGCGAAAATCGGCGCCTGGCTGCAGTCGCTGGGGCTCGCGAAGGGCGATCGGGTTGCGGTGATGATGCCCAACATCCTTCAAAATCCGGTCATCGTCTATGGGATCCTGCGAGCCGGCTTCACCGTCGTCAACGTCAATCCGCTCTATACGCCGCGCGAACTGGAGCACCAGTTGGTGGATGCCGGCGCCAAGGCGATCTTCGTGCTTGAGAATTTCGCTCATACGGTCGAGCAGGTGCTGGCCCGCACGGAGGTCAAGCATGTCGTGGTCGCCAGCATGGGCGACATGCTTGGTGCGAAGGGGGCAATCGTCAATCTGGTGGTGCGCCGCGTCAAGAAGCTCGTCCCCGCCTGGTCGATTCCAGGTCACCTTTCGTTCAAGACGGTTCTTGCCAAGGGCGCGACGCTCGGCTTCAAGCGCCCGAACGTAGCGCCGGGAGATGTCGCCTTCCTGCAATATACGGGCGGCACCACCGGTGTTTCCAAGGGCGCAACGCTGACGCACGCCAATCTCCTGTCCAACATGGCCCAGATGGAGCTGTGGCTGAACACGGCCTTCCTGCGCAAGCCGCGCCCGGAGAGCCTCACCTTCATGTGCGCGCTTCCGCTCTACCATATCTTCGCGCTCACGGTGAATTCGCTGATGGGACTGGCAACCGGCGGCAACAACATCCTGATACCGAACCCGCGCGACATCCCCGCCTTCGTCAAGGAGCTCGGCAGGTACAGGACGAACATCTTTCCGGGGCTGAACACGCTCTTCAACGCGTTGATGAACAATTCCGAATTCCGCAAACTCGACTTCTCTTCCCTGATCCTGACCTTCGGCGGCGGCATGGCGGTGCAGCGGCCGGTCGCCGAGCGCTGGCTGGAGCTGACCGGCTGCCCGATCCATGAGGGCTACGGACTTTCCGAGACGTCGCCGGTCGCCACCGCCAACCGCCTCGACACCGACGATTTCACCGGCACGATCGGCATACCGCTGCCCTCGACGGAGGTCGAGATCCGCGACGAGGACGGGCGCACGCTTCCCGTCGGCGAAATCGGTGAGATCTGCATTCGCGGGCCGCAGGTGATGGCGGGTTACTGGCAGCGCCCCGAGGAAACGGCCAGGGCCATTTCGCCGGACGGCTTCTTCCGCACCGGGGATGTCGGCTTCATGAACGCCGAGGGACTGACGAAGATCGTCGATCGGAAGAAGGACATGATCCTCGTCTCGGGATTCAACGTGTTCCCCAACGAGATCGAGGAAGTGGCGGCGACCCATCCCGGCATCCTCGAATGCGCCGCAATCGGCGTTGCCGACCCGCATTCCGGCGAGGCGGTCAAGCTCTTCGTCGTGCGCAAGGACCCGAACCTCACCGAAGAAGAGGTCAAGCGCCACTGTGCCGCCAGCCTCACCAACTACAAGCGGCCGCGATACGTGGAATTCCGCACCGAACTGCCCAAGTCGAACGTCGGCAAGATCCTGCGCAAGGACCTGCGCGGATAGCGGTTTGGGCGCGGAAATGCCCCTCATCCGGCCTGCCGGCCACCTTCTCCCCGCAGGCGGGGAGAAGGGACTCGCGGCACCGGCTCGCTCCATTTTGCCGCAGAGTGCGCGTCCGAGTCCCCTCTCCCCGCCTGCGGGGAGAGGGCTAGGGTGAGGGGCAGTCTTCGCCGCCCTACCGATGGAGAAAAGCGCCCGCCTTTTTTCGCTGCAGCGCACACCTGCCCTTGATTTGCCGCGGTTAAACCGACTAGCTATCGCAGCCAAATTCCGATGCCCCCATTCCCATGCCCTAGTTGCGATGCAAGGAGCCCTGCGATGAAAGCGCTTGTCGAAAACCTGAAAGCCACTGCACGCGAGACCGATGCGACCGATATCCGCGCCGCCTTCGCGGCCGATCCGAACCGTTTCTCGCGCTTCAGCACGGCGTTCGACGACCTCCTCTTCGACTATTCCAAATGCGCGGTGAACGACAGGATCATCGACGGGCTCGAAGCGCTCGCCAAGGCGGCGAAGGTCGAGGAAAAGCGCGATGCCATGTTCCGCGGCGATATCATCAACATCACCGAGGAGCGCGCGGTTCTGCATACGGCGCTGCGGAACAGGTCGAACCGGCCGGTCCTCGTGGACGGGAAGGACGTCATGCCGGACGTCAATGCCGTGCTCGAGGCAATGGGCAAGTTCGCTGACGATATCCGCTCCGGTGCCTTGAAAGGAGCCACGGGCAAGAAGATCACCGATGTCGTCAATATCGGTATCGGCGGTTCGGATCTCGGCCCGGTCATGGCGACGCTGGCGCTTGCCCCCTTCCACGACGGGCCGCGGCTGCACTTCGTTTCCAACGTCGACGGCGCCCACATCGCCGACACGCTGACGCTGCTCGATCCCGAGACCTCTCTCTTCATCGTCGCCTCCAAGACCTTCACCACGATCGAGACGATGACCAATGCGGCGACCGCCCGCGCCTTCATCGCCGGCAAGCTCGGCGAGGCGGCGGTAGGCCATCACTTCGCAGCCGTCTCCACCGCCCTCGACAAGGTCGGCGCCTTCGGCATCGATGCCGCCCGCGTCTTCGGCTTCTGGGACTGGGTCGGCGGACGCTATTCCATCTGGTCGGCGATCGGACTGCCGTTGATGATCGCGATCGGCAAGGAGAATTTCGGCCGCTTCCTAGACGGCGGCCATGCGATCGACGAGCATTTCCGCAGCGCGCCGCTTCGTCAGAACATCCCCATGCTGCTTGGGCTCATCGGCTTCTACAATCGCAACGTTCTCGGCTATCCGTCGCGGGCGATCCTGCCCTACGACCAGCGGCTGACGCGCTTTCCGGCCTATCTGCAGCAGCTCGACATGGAATCGAACGGCAAGGGCGTGACGCTCGACAGCCAGCCGGTCGAATTCTCGACCGGTCCCGTCGTCTGGGGCGAGCCCGGCACCAACGGCCAGCATGCCTTCTATCAGCTCATCCACCAGGGAACCGATGTCATTCCCGCCGAGTTCATGATCGCGGCGAATGGCCATGAAAAAGACCTGCGCCACCAGCACCAGCTCCTGATGGCGAACTGCCTGGCGCAGTCGGAAGCGCTGATGAAGGGGCGTACGCTGGCGGAGGCCAAGGCGCAGCTGACCTCCAAGGGCATGGACGATGCTAAGGCCGACAAGATCGCACCGCACCGCGTCTTCACCGGAAACCGGCCGTCGCTGACCATCGTCTACGACCAGCTCGACCCCTTCGCGCTCGGCCGTCTGATCGCGCTTTACGAACATCGCGTCTTTGTCGAAGGCGCGCTCTTCAACATCAATTCCTTCGACCAGTGGGGCGTCGAGCTCGGCAAGGAACTGGCGACCGGCCTGCTGCCCGTCATCGAAGGCAAGGAAAGCGCCGAGGGCCACGATTCCTCGACCGCCGGCCTCGTTGCCGCGCTGCTGAAGGCGGCACGCTGATCGACAGCCGATCGGAGTGATCGGTCAGCCGCGCGGATTCTCCCCCCTTGTGGGGGAGATGGCGGCAGCCGGAGGGGCATCACGGCCGCGCGTGCTGCGTGGACCCGCCGATACGGCGTAGTCGCACCAACGTCAGAGCCCGAGTTCGTGTCGCCAGGGCGGATTGGCGCCTGCGCGCGAAACAGTGACGGCCGCAGCCTTCGCTGCGAGCGTCAGGGCCTGGCGGATCGCCTCGTCGGTCAGGCTTGCCACCCTCTCCTTGGTCAGGAGGTTGTTGAACTTCAGCGAGGCCAGCACCCCGGCGTCGAAAGTGTCGCCCGCGCCGACCGTATCGACGACCTCGACCCGTTCGCTCGCGACCTCGACCTTGTGGCCGTTCGTATAACCGACGGCGCCGTCCGCGCCGCGGGTGATCAGCACCAGTTTCGGGCCGCGTTTCAGCCATTCGGCTGCGAGTGCGTCGTGGCTGCCCTCCATGCCGAACCAGGCGAGGTCCTCGTCGGAGAACTTGACGATATCCGACATGGCCGCCATTCGGTTCATGCGTCCGACATGCGCCTCCCGGTCTTTGATGAAGCCGGGGCGGATATTCGGATCGAAGGAGATCACCCGTTTTTCGTGCTCCCGCGCCATCAGCGCCTCATAGGTGGAGCCGCAGGGCTCGGGAATGAGGCTGATCGCGCCGAAATGCAGCGCCTCGCAGAAATCTCCGAGCGCCGGAAGGTGCTCCGCAGTGATCATCCGCCCGGCCGTGTTCTCGTCGAAGAAGGCGTAACTCGCATGCCCGTCGACGAGCTTCACGAAGGCAAGCGTCGTGTGCAGCGGCAGCGTGGCGCAGGGAGCGAAATCGACATTCGCGGCCTTGAGCGTCGCGCGCAGGATGTCTCCGAACATATCGTCCGAAAGGCCGGTGAAAAAGCCTGTGGGGACGCCGAGCCGGCCGAGCGCGACGGCCGTGTTGAAGATCGCGCCGCCCGCATAGGGCGCAAAGGCGCTCTCGCCCGCCGTCGTCTCCCGCGGCAGCATGTCGATCAGGGCCTCTCCGCAGCAAACGATCATGTCCATTCCTCCCCAAACATATTCAATCGATCCGGCAAATCGCGCCAAGCCCTTCGTTACTGGACCGCGAGCGCCCTGACGCCCCCGTTTCGGCCCGACCAGTCGAGCGGAGCATTGAGGAAGGCTTCGACCTCGTTCAGTGTCTTCTCGTCGAACAGCGCCAGTTCGCGCGCGACGGCAAGCACGTTGCGCCAGGTGGCGATGTAGTGCAGGTCGACGCCCTTCGACTTCATGTTGCCGCGCGCCTCCGGGAAGATGTCATAGTAGAAGAGGGCGATGCCGTGCTCGACCACGCCGCCGGCCGCGCGGATCGCATCGATGAACTTGAACATCGAGCCGCCGGCGGTCGTCAGATCCTCGATGACAAGGACACGCGCACCCTCAGGCATATAGCCCTCTATCTGGGCGTTGCGGCCGTGCCCCTTCGGCGCCTTGCGTACATAGATCATCGGCAGGCCAAGACGCTCGGCAAGCATTGCCGCGAAGGGAATACCGGCGGTCTCGCCGCCGGCCACCACGTCGAACTGCTCGAAACCGGCTTCGCGGAGGATCGTGGCGGCAGCGAAATCCATGACCGCCGAGCGGATGCGCGGATAGGAGACCAGCTTGCGGCAGTCGATATAGACCGGGCTCGCCATGCCGGAGGCGAGCCTGTAGGGCTCGTCGGCGCGAAAATGCACGGCCTTGATTTCCCAGAGCATCTTCGCGACCAGCTCGGCCATCACGGCCTTGTCGGTGAATGCGTTCGAAAACATGGACTCTCCTTCGGCTATCAGGCCTGTGTCACGGCCCAGTGGAGCGGGAACATCGGGTCGAAAACCGTGACCGGACCGGCTTCGGTCTCGATCCTGGCAGGGTAGCTGACCGGCTCCTCCTGCTTGCGCAGCGTGATCGTCTCCTCGTTTGCCGGCAGGCCGTACCAGGCGGGGCCGTTCAGCGAGGTGAAGGCTTCCAGCCGGTCGAGCGCACCCTCTTCCTCGAAGACGTGAGCGAGGCAGCTCAAGGTGTTGATCGATGTGTAGATGCCGGCACAGCCGCAGGCGCACTCCTTAAGCGGGTCGACATGCGGGGCAGAGTCCGTGCCCAGGAAGAAGCGGACGTCGCCCGAGATCGCCGCCTGGCGAAGCGCCAGCCGATGCGCCTCGCGCTTCGCCACCGGCAGACAGTAGTAATGCGGCTTGATGCCGCCGACGAGGATGGCGTTGCGGTTGATGATCAGGTGATGGGTGGTGATGGAGCCGGCAAGATTGGCCGCATGCTCGCGGATGTAGTCGACGCCGTCCTTCGTCGTCACATGCTCCATGGTGATCCTGAGATCGGGCAGGCGCCGGCGGAGCGGGTCGAGAACGGTTTCGATGAAGACCGCCTCGCGGTCGAAAATGTCGACCTCGGCCGTCGTCACCTCGCCATGGACGCAGAGCGGCAGGCCGATCTCGGCCATGCGCTCGAGCACCGGCATGGCCTTGTCGATATCGCGGACGCCGCTCGACGAATTGGTTGTGGCGCCGGCCGGATAGAGCTTGACGGCCTTGACGAGGCCGCTCCTGAACCCGGCTTCCACATCTCCCGGATCGGTGCCCTCGGTAAGATACAGCGTCATCAGCGGCTCGAACCGGTCCCCTGCGGGAATGGCGGCGAGGATGCGCTCGCGATAGGCGGCCGCATCGGCGGAGGTCACCACGGGCGGCACCAGATTGGGCATGATGATGGCGCGCGCGAAATGGCGGCTCGTATCGGCAATCACGCCGCGCAGCATGCCGCCGTCGCGAAGGTGAAGATGCCAATCATCAGGGCGGCGTATAACGAGGTCTTGCATATCAGCGTTCTCCCGATGCTCGCGCCCGATCCGCGCGGCCGGCATCAGGGCGTACCGGTGCGCTCGAAGGGCGGCAACTCATGTGGTGAAACCGCGCCTCGATAACACCATTGCGCCGCCGAAGACAATGGCCATTCGAAAGCTCACCGCAGTCCGCGGCCGGAAACTGCGGGACGAATGCCGAGCACTCTAAAAGTCCCTGATCACGACATCCGCCGGCCTGCGGCTGTCGACGACCCGGCGGGCATTGGGTATGTCGTTGCCATAGGCCTTGCTGCGCGCCGCGTCTTCGTCATAGCCGTGGTCGTACCAGCGCTGCAGGAGCCGCCGCTCGAGCACCTCCAGACCCGGATCGATGAAGATCGAATAATCGAAAGCGCCGTCGAGGCCGTTCCAGGGCGCTTCGTCGAGCAGCAGGTAGTTGCCCTCGGCAAGCACGATACGCGTCTCGGGCGCGATGATCCTCGCCGAGGCAATCGCCAGTTCCCGGGAGCGGTCGAAGACCGGGACGAGAACCTCGCCGTCATCGGCGCGGACGGCGGCAAGCGTTGCGAGAAAGGATCGGACGTCGAAGGTCTCGGGTGCCCCCTTGCGGGCAAGCAGCCCTTTTTCCTCGAGAACGGCATTGTCCATGTGAAACCCGTCCATGGGCAACACCGCCGCCTTTTCGCCCGCCTGCGTGATCGCCTCCGCAAGCGTTTCGGAAAGCGTGGACTTACCGGCGCCGGGCGGACCGGCGATGGCGACGATGAAGCGGCCGGAATTGACCGTCCGCTTCAGGATTTCATCCGCAAGGGATTTGACGCTCATGCCGCGATCGCCTCGCGCGGCGGCTCCTTCGCACCGGTCATGAAGGCCACCGCATCGGACATGGTGTAATCCTTGGGATTGATGACGCAGAGGCGGCGGCCGAGACGATGGATGTGGATCCGGTCCGCGACTTCGAAGACATGCGGCATGTTGTGCGAGATCAGCACGATCGGCAAGCCGCGGCGACGAACGTCGAGGATCAGCTCCAGCACGCGCCGGCTTTCCTTCACCCCGAGCGCCGCCGTCGGCTCGTCCATGATGACGACCTTGGAACCGAAGGCGGCGGCGCGCGCCACCGCAACGCCCTGGCGTTGTCCGCCGGAGAGCGTCTCGACCGCCTGGTTGATGTTCTGGATGGTCATCAGACCGAGCTCGGAGAGCTTCGCCCGCGCCTGCTTTTCCATGGCGGCGCGGTCGAGCGAGCGGAACCACTTGCCCATGATGCCCGGCTTGCGGATCTCCCGGCCGAGGAACATGTTGTCGGCGATCGAGAGTGCCGGCGACAGGGCGAGGTTCTGATAGACCGTTTCGATGCCGGCTTGCCTCGCCTCCATCGGCGAGCGGAACTGGATGGGCTTGCCTTCCAGCCGGATCTCGCCTTCGTCCGGCGTGACGGCGCCCGATATCGCCTTGATCATCGAGGACTTGCCGGCGCCGTTGTCGCCGATCACGGCCAGGATCTCGCCGGGATAGAGGTCGAAATCGGCGCGGTCGAGGGCGGTCACGCGGCCATAGCGCTTGACGAGGCCGCGAGCGGTGAGAATGGGTTCCTGTGCCATCAGGCTGCTACCTTTCTGATCCACTGGTCGATTGCAACGGCGATGATGATCAGCAAGCCGATCAGGAGATAGGTCCATTGCGGGTCGGTGCCCATGAGGCGCAGGCCGAGCGAGAAGACGCCGACGATCAGCGCGCCGAAGAGCATGCCCATGATGGAGCCGCGGCCGCCGAAGAGCGAGATGCCGCCGATCACCACGGCAGTGATCGATTCGATATTCGCAAACTGGCCCGCTGTCGGGGAGACTGAGCCGATGCGGCCGATGAGGGCCCAGCCGGCAAGGGCGCAGATGAGGCCGGAGAGCGTATAGATGGAGATGAGCATGCGCGTGACGTTGACGCCGGCGAGCTTGGCAGCCTCGGGGTCGTCGCCGACGGCATAGACATAGCGCCCCCAGGCGGTGCGGTTCAGGACATACCAAAGAAGGCAGACGAGGAGCACCATCACCACGACGCCGTAGGTGAAGACGGCATTGCCGATGCGGAAGTTCTGGCCGAAGAACTGCAGGATCGAGGCATTCGCGGAAATGTCCTGAGCCCGGATCGTCTCATTGGCGGAATAGAGGAAGTTCGAGGCGAGCACGATCTGCCACATGCCGAGCGTGACGATAAAGGGCGGCAGCTTCATGCGCGCGACGAGCGTTCCGTTGATGTAGCCGCAAAGCGCCCCCACCCCAAGGCCGCAGATGACGGAGAGCGCCGGCGGGAAGCCGTAGCGGAAGGTGAACTGCCCCATGATGACGGACGAGAGCACCATGATGGCGCCGACCGAAAGATCGATACCGGCGGTCAGGATCACGAGCGTCTGAGCGGCACCGACGATACCGACGATCGCCACCTGCTGCAGGATCAGCGTCATGGTGAAGGCGGAAAAGAACTTGCCGCCGAGAATGACCCCGAAGGCGATCAGCGACAGGACCAGCACGATCAGCGGCACCGCGGCCGGGCTCGAATGCAGGAAGTGCTGCAGCTTCTGAAGCAGCGTCTTATCATGCGCGTCGAATGACGCTACGTCCGTCGAACTGTCGGCCAGGACCTTTTCGAATTCCTGGGATGGCTGTGCGGCTGTGTTTGTTTCGCCCATGGGGACTCCTCCCGTGAACCCCGCTCAAGAAGGGGGTGCATTGCTGCAGGATGCGCGGCCCACCGGTCGAAGCGGCGAGCCTCAGAACGCTCCACGAAATCCGGCCTGCGCCGCGATCGGTTCTGAGAAGCCAGAGCGGAACGCGGGCAAGAAGCACCTCGCGCCTTCCTCGCCCCGCCCTGAAAATTGCGCAGGTTTTCGATGCCTTGTCAAAGACCTCGGCACTTGCGGGAAGGGCGGCCGGGGCCGCCCTTCCCTTCAACGCCTGTGTGCGTGGCCGATCAGCCCCAGCACTTCTCCATGCCGGTCTTGGTATCGATCGACTCGACGCCGGATACCGGCTTGTCGGTGACGAGCGAAACGCCGGTGTCGACGAAGTCCTTGCCTTCGGTCGGCGTAGGCTTCTCGCCCGTATCGGCGAACTTCTTGATCGCCTCGATGCCGAGCGCCGCCATCATCAGCGGATACTGCTGCGACGTCGCGCCGATCACGCCCTCGGCGACATTCTTGACGCCCGGGCAGCCGCCGTCGACGGACACGATCAGCACGTCCTTCTCGCGGCCGACGGACTTCAGCGCCTCATAGGCGCCGGCGGCGGCCGGCTCGTTGATCGTGTGGACGACGTTGATGGTCGGGTCCTTCTGGAGGAGGTTCTCCATCGCGGTCCGGCCGCCCTCTTCGTTGCCGTTGGTGATGTCATGGCCGACGATGCGAGGATCATCCTCGTCGCCGATCTTGTTCGGGTCCTTGGGGTCGATGCCGAAACCGATCATGAAGCCCTGGTCGCGCAGCACATCGACGGAGGGCTGCGACGGCGTCAGGTCGAGGAAGGCCACCTTGGCTTCCTTGGCGGCATCGCCGAGTGTTGCGGCCGCCCACTGGCCGATGAGTTTGCCGGCAAGCAGGTTGTCCGTCGCAAAAGTGGCGTCGGCGGCATCGAGGGGTTCGAGCGGCGTGTCGAGCGCGATGACCAGAAGACCCGCATCCCGCGCCTTCTGGACCTGCGGCACGATACCCTGGGTATCGGAGGCGGCAATCAGGATACCCTTGGCGCCATCGGCGATGCAGGTCTCGATCGCAGCGACCTGGCTCTCGGAATCCCCGTCGATCTTGCCGGCATAGGACTTCAGGGTGACGCCCAGTTCCTTGGCCTTGGCGGCCGCGCCTTCCTTCATTTTCACGAAAAAGGGATTGGTGTCGGTTTTGGTGATGAGGCATGCCGACACCTCGGCTGCCTGCGAGGGCGATGCGAAAGCCACGCCCATGGCGAGCGCGCCGAATGCGGCAGAAAGAACTGTCTTCTTCATTAAATCCTCCCAAGGATGAAAAATGCCGGCGCGCCGGCTTCAGGACCCGCTGCAGCATTCTCCTCAGCTGCAGACGGCGCTTCCGATGGTCAATCAAGCATCAAAAATCCACCGTGTCAATAAATAAATCAAATTGAATTATTATCTCGTTGTGGCATTCTGCACGTGGTATCGCCTCGGTCCGACCGGGAGGATTTGGGCATCGGCGATCGTGGGCTGGATGCGGACAGCCCCACGCGAAGCGAGCGGGTGCCGTGATCGGAGTGCGATCGCGGTAAAGCTTTAAGGTACTGCATGGCCGTACCCGGATCGGGGTGGAACCGTACGGTACCAATGGGAGGAAACGGTGGCATGTCACTGACAGATGGCCCCTATGCGGGGCCGCCCCAGCCGGATGTGGTCGACCCGAGCGGCGGGGCCAATCAAACGCGCGTGCGCGCCTATAACGAACGGCTGGTCATGTCGCTGGTGCGCCGTCACGGCAGCTTGTCCAAGGCCGAGATCGCGCGCCGATCCGGTCTATCGGCGCAGACCGCCTCCGTCATCATGCGGTCGCTCGAAGCCGACGGGCTGCTCGTCCGCGGCGCGCCGGTGCGCGGCCGGGTTGGACAGCCCTCCATCCCCATGCGGCTCAATCCGGATGCGGTCTATTCCTTCGGCGTGAAGATCGGCCGGCGCAGCGCCGATCTGGTGCTGATGGATTTTCTCGGCACCATCCGGCTGCACCTGCATCAGATCCATACCTATCCGCTGCCCGAGGAGATCGTCAGCTTCATCGTCGGGGGCATTGGCAAGCTCGAGGGACAGCTTGGCCCCGGCGAGCGCGGCCGCATTGCCGGCGTCGGCATCGCCACGCCGTTCGAACTGTGGAACTGGTCGGAGGAAGTCGGCGCGCCGCGCGAAGAGATGGACAGGTGGCGCGATTTCGACCTGCAGGCGGCGGTCGCCTCGCGCATCCGGCATCCGGTTTTCCTTCAGAACGACGGAACCAGCGCCTGCGGTGCCGAACTCGCCTTTGGTGTGGGCGCCAGTTATCCCGATTTCGTCTATTTCTATATCGGCTCCTTTATCGGCGGCGGCGTCGTGATCAACTCCGCCCTCTTTTCCGGACGAACCGGCACCGCCGGCGCCGTCGGCCCGCTGCCTGTCGCCGGCAAGGACGGCAAGTCGACGCAGTTGCTGAAAATCGCCTCGGTCTTCGTCCTGGAAAAGCTCCTGCGCGAACGCGGCATCGACCCGGAGCCGCTCTGGTACTCCGCCGACGACTGGATCGATTTCGGCGAACCGCTCGAAATATGGATTCAGGATGCGGCGGCAGCGCTTGCGCAAGCCGTCGTCTCCGCGGTTTCCGTCGTCGATTTTTCGGCGGCCGTGATCGACGGCGGCTTTCCGCCCTGGGTGCGTGCGCGCCTTCTTGCCGCGACGCGAAAGGCCCTCCAGACGCTCGACCTGCAGGGCGTCACGGTTCCGGACCTCGTCGAAGGCACCGTCGGCAGCCACGCCCGCGCGATCGGCGGCGCAAGCCTGCCGCTCTTCTCCCGCTATCTGCTGGACACCAATGTCCTCTTCAAGGAGCTTTAAGCCGTTGCTGAAAGGAATAAGCCCCATTCTGAGCCCGGAGCTTCTCTCCACATTGAGAGCGATGGGGCACGGCGACGAGATTGCGCTCGTCGACGGAAACTATCCCGGGCTGGAGCACGCGCGCCGGCTCATCCGGTTGGACGGGCACCCGCTTGTCCCCGTGCTCGACGCCGTATTGAGCATCCTGCCGATCGACGATTTCGTGCCGGAGGCGATCTTCCGGGCAACCGTGAAACAGGACCGCGACGCGCTCGACCCGGTGCATCGGGACATCATTGCCTGCTGTCGGAAACATGAGCCGGCACAGCCGGTCGTTCCTTTGCTCGGAGCCGATTTCTATCAGCGGGTGAAGGCGGCCCATGCGGTGGTGCAGACCAGCGAACCGCGGCTATACGGCAACGTCATCCTGCGCAAGGGCGTCATCTACCCTTGAGATCGTGACGCAACAAAGAACCCGCCGGCGAGCCGGCGGGTTCTTTCTCGACCAGCAATGCTTGGGTCAGGCAGCAACGGCCCTTCCGGTGCGGGCATCGAGCGAGAGCGCGCCCGGGCCGAAGCCTGCCAGCACCAGGAAGGCGCCGGCGATCGTGATGTTCTTCATCATCATGATCTGGTTGAAGACCGTCAGCAGACCGTTTGCAGCCGGCGGGAAGTCCGGGACGTTGATTGCGCCGCTATGGAAGACGAAAGCGGTGACCACGCAGAAGGCGGCGAGCAGATAGGATGCGATACGGGTCTGAAACCCGACGAGGATCGCAAGACCGGCAACGAGTTCGAAGAGACCGGCGAGATAGGCGAGCGCCGTTGCGGCAGGCCAACCGGCACCGGTGATCATACCGGCCGTCGCCGACGGGTCGGTGAGCTTGCCGAAGCCGGAGGTTATGAAGATGATCGAGAGAAGAATGCGCCCGATGAGCACGATGACATTCTGGGACATGCGCGAGGCTCCTGTTGGGAAACGTGTTGGCAGCAGAGATAACAAGCTTTTCGAAATCCTCTAGCCGCCCGCCCGGCGACAGATCGTTCACAATCTAGAGACGGAATCGATTCGTCGTCAACTGATGCCTTGCCGCTTTGGCCTCGGTCGGCCAAACAAGCGCTTTTCTGTTGCAAGATGAGGCGACAGAGTCAAAACTCCCCGACGCGTAAAGGGGAACGCAGGGGTAATCGCAATGGCTGAAGTCATCCGGAGTTCCGCCTTCTGGCGGTCCTTCCCTATATTCGAAGAGTTCGACAGCGAAACCCTGTGCGAGCTATCGGGCATCGCCAGCTACCGGAAATGGTCCGCGGGCACGGTCATCTTCCAACGCGGCGACCAGGGCGACTACATGATCGTGGTGGTTTCCGGACGCATCAAGCTTTCGCTGTTCACGCCGCAGGGCCGCGAACTCATGTTGCGGCAGCACGAGGCAGGGGCGCTGTTCGGCGAGATGGCGCTGCTCGACGGACAACCGCGATCGGCGGATGCGACCGCCGTCACCGCCGCCGAGGGCTATGTGATCGGCAAGAAGGATTTTCTTGCCCTCATCACGCAGAGACCGAAGACCGCCGAGGCGGTGATCCGCTTCCTCTGCGCGCAATTGCGCGACACGACGGACCGGCTGGAAACCATTGCGCTCTACGATCTCAACGCCCGCGTCGCCCGCTTCTTCCTCGCGACGCTCCGCCAGATCCACGGTAGCGAGATGCCGCAAAGCGCCAATCTCCGGCTGACGCTCAGCCAGACGGACATCGCCTCGATTCTCGGAGCGAGCCGGCCGAAGGTGAACCGCGCGATCCTGTCGCTTGAGGAGAGCGGTGCCATCAAGCGCGCGGACGGCATCATCTGCTGCAATGTCGGTCGCCTGCTGAGCATCGCCGATCCGGAGGAGGATTGATGCCGTTCGCCCAAAAGCGGGCGGTTTCAAAGACTTGGAGCGGTTGAGCGTAAGGCCGAGGATGCATCACCGCATAACCCCGCTTTCCGGAGGGATCATCGCCAGCCTCGCCGCGGCGCTGCTGCTCTATCTCTATGCCGGAACCATCCTCGACACCCAGCGTGAACTCTTTTTCGACAGTCTCACTCAATGGGTCCCCTCGCCGAGGTCGCCGGACATCATCGTCGTCGACGTCGATCGTAAGGCCTATGAGGCGCATGGCGGCAGCTGGGACAGGGCCGCAACCGCGGATCTGATTACACGCTTGGCCGCGGCCGGGCCGAAGACGATCGCCGTCGATTTCGTTTTCAGTTCCGCCTGCGACCCGGCTTCGCCCGCAAACGCCGCGCTCGCTGCGGCGATCGGCAGAGCCCCGGTGGCCCTCGGCTTCTTGGCGGCCGACCGCGTTCTCGCACGGCCGCGCCCCGTGCCGCCTCTGGCCCTCAGGCGCCAGCTGGCCGTCCCCGCGCAGTGGTTTATCGAAGGTGCGGAGACCTCCTGCCCGGCTTTCATGGACCGGGCGAAGGCCGCGACGGCCGCTTTTCTCGTCGGCGACGAGGATGCGCGGGTCCGGCGTGTTCAGGCTTACGCCATACTCGGCAACGATGCCTACCCGGCGCTCGGCATCGAAGCGGGGCGGCTTGCCGCCGACAGCAGCACGCCCGTTCTCGGCGGAGAACCCGCCTGGCTAAGGCTCGATCACGCGATCATCCCTCTCGACGAGAGCGGCAACCTGCGTTTCCCGGCAAGTTCCGGAGAGGCGATCGCCGCCCGCACGATCTCTGCCGCCGACATCCTCGCCGGTCGACTGGAGAAAAGCCGTCTGGCGGGAAGGCTCGTCTTGATCGGCAGCAGCATGCCGAGCCTTGGCGGCCTTCGGCCCACCGCCTCCATGCCGCTCCAGCCATCGGTTCAGATCCACGCCGATATCGCCAATGCGATCATGACGGGGTTCGTGCCTTACCGTGGCAGCAATCTGCCATTGATCGAGGCGGTCTTCGCCTTCGCAGCGGGAGTCGCTGCAGCCTACGCAGCAACCAGGCTTCGCCCGATGGCATCCCTTATGTTGGGCGCTGCGGCGGTGCTCGCAACAATCGCCTTTGCCGGTGCGATCTATGCCTCCACCGGTTGGCTCTTCGACGCAGTCGGCACATCCTTGGCACTGGCTGCGGTCCTCATCGTCACCAGCGCATTGCAGCTCGCGCGCACGCGGCGCGCAGAGGCGATCGCCCGGCGGAAATTCTCGCAATATCTGCCGCAGTCCGTGGTGGCGCGCTACATAGACGAGCCCGATCGCGGGCGCATGGCCGGTGAGGAACGCCCGGTGACGGCGCTTTTCACCGATATCGAGGGTTTCTCGACAGTTTCGCAAAAGCTTGGTCCCCGCGAACTCGTGGCCCTGCTCGACATCTATTTCGCCGAGGTGAACGCGCTCGTCTCCGGGCATGGCGGCATGGTCGACAAGGTCGTCGGCGATGCCGTCCATGCTCTCTTCAACGCGCCCGAGGACCTGCCCGGCCACGTAGACAAGGCGATCGGCTGCGCCGCAGCGATCCATGCTCTGACCGAGGAGATGCGCAGACGTCCGCAATTTGCCGAACACGGTTTCGGCAGGACCCGCATCGGCATCGAAACCGGGCCGGCGGTACTGGGAGAGGTGGGCGCCGGCGGGAAGCTCGACTACACCGCCCATGGCGATGCGGTGAACCTCGCCGCTCGCCTTCAGGAGGCGAACAAGTTCCTCGGCACCGCCATCTGCATCGGCCCGGCGGCGGCTGCGCAGTCGAAGGCGGCGCTCAGATCCCTTGGCCGGCATGACATCAGGGGCTTCGGATCGATGGAGCTATTTACGGTAGCGGGCGATGGGCTGAACAAGCACCTTGGAGCGGAATGAGGGAACGCCGCCCCTCATCCCGCTGCCGCGACCTTCTCCACGCAAGCGGGGCGAAGGAGACCCCGCGGCACCCGCTCAAATCCCCTCTCCTCTTGTGGACCGCAGCGTGAGAGGGAGCGAGCGTGCGCTGCTGGCCCCTTCGCCCCGCCTGCGGGGAGAAGGGGCCGGCAGGCGGATGAGGGGCACACATCGACAGCAACCGCATCGCGGGATGCCAGCTATCGCCCCTACCTCAACCCGACGCTCGCATAGGCCTGGCGAATCCGCGCCTGGCCCCAGCGCGTCGGTTCGCTGGGTGCAGCACCCGGGCGGTTGATATCCACGCCCTGGCCGGCGGCGACTGTCCGTGTAACGCCGCCGCCCTGAACGGACACCACGCCATGTTCCACGAACACCGCGAAAGCCGCTCGGCTCGGGCCGCAGAAGAATTTCGTTCCCCGAACGCCGATCATGCCGAAGGCGGTGCGCACCGCGACGTCCGTCTTGGGCAAACCTTCGGGCCGGTCGAAGACCATCCGGCCGAGGCCCAGCTCCAGGGTTCCGCCCTGGCCGGCGATGTAGCTGTCGATCAGGAGTTCCGTTTGCGGCCCCAGCAGGATACGCGTTTCGCTGAGCGCGAGATCGGCGAAGCTGTTGCTGCTCGTCAGGACATAATCCTTGTCGAGAACCGCGCCGCCGATCGCCAGCCGTTCCTCGTCCCCGCCCTGCCGGCGGCGGACATTGCCGCGGATTTTCGCAGCCTTGCCCACGACCGGAGCTGCTGCCGTCGAACGGCCGCCCGATACGGTGGCAAGCAGCAGGCCGCCAAGAAAGATCCGTCTCCTCATCTCGAACTGCCGCATCGGCTTCTCCGCTGCGTTTCGCAGCGCTCCCTGTTCGGCCTCCGGCTCCTTACGAGGATAGACCGAGGCGTGCCCGATGCAAGACGCATCTTGGGGGCTGCTTCAACTCACCGTTTCATCGCCTTCACCGCTGTTTCCCGCGGAACAGATGCCGGGTCGGGGCGGCCCTAGGATGGTGTCGGTTAGAGGGAGAGCACCATGAAGAAACACGTTGGATCGAGCCTGTATCACCTGATCGCGGCCGCCGTGGTCTTGCCTCTGGTCGCGACCGCGCCCTCCGCGGCGCGTGCAGGCGATCTCACCGCCGCCGAGCAATGCGACCGCGAGGCCGGTAGCGAATTCGATCTCGAACGCAACAGGGCTTTCCCCGCCGTTGCGACGGAGGACATCCGCATCGGGGTGGCACTTTCCGCCTGTCGGGAAGCCTATAATCAGAACGGCGGCGCCCGGACGCAGTTCCAGCTCGCTCGCGTTCTCAACAGGGCTGGACAGAAGCTGCAGTCGGCACGAATTCTCGCCGAAGCCGCTGGGAATGGCCATGCTCTGGCAATGGCCAGCTATGCCGATCTCCTTGCCGAGCGCGGCATGGCCGGTACGTCCTCCGGCGATTTGCTGACGGCCCGGCGCTTCGCGCAGGCGACCACGGACGGATTGCAGTGATGAGGGCGGCGGACCGGTCTTCCGCATAGGTCCGACCCGCCCGAAAATGCCGCTTGACGCCTGCGAGCAGGCGCAGGAGCGTGACCCGCGAGACATCAACGCGGGACGCACATGACGAAGCTCATCATTTTCTCCGACCTCCACATGGTGCCCGAAGGCGAGACGATCATCGGGCTGGACCCGTACCGGCGGCTCGCCAACGGCATCGCCCACGTAAACCGCTACCATGCGGATGCCGACCGGGTGATCTTCGCCGGCGATCTGACGCATCGGGCGGACCGCGCTTCCTACGAGCGGCTGAAGGCGCTTCTCGGCGAACTCACCCCCCCGGCGGCGCTCATGATCGGCAATCACGACCGGCGCGATGTGTTTCTCGACGTCTTCGCGGAAGCGACGACCGACGCAAACGGCTTCGTCCAGCAGGTGCTCGATTTCGCCGATTGCCGCGCGATCCTGCTCGATACGCTGTTTGCACCGCCCTACGACTATCCGGTGAGTCACGCCGGCCACCTATGCGACAGGCGCCTTGCCTGGCTCGACCGGCAACTCGAGGAGGCCGGCGGCCGGCCGGCGCTGATCTTCATGCACCACCCGCCGCATATCAGCGGCTTTGCCGGCATCGATATGATCCGCCTCGTCAACGAAGACGACTTCTACGCCCTGGTGAAGCGGCACGGAAATGTTCGTCATATCTTCGCCGGCCACGTCCACCGCACCATCAGCGGCTCCAGTCGCGGCATTCCCTTCTCGATCTTCAAAAGTCCGGTGCACCAGCAGCCTATGCCCTTCGACACCGCGGACGCGTCCCTTTCGGTGGACGAGCCGGCGGCCTACGGCATAGCGCTGGTGACCGGCGACGGCGTGCTCGTGCATACGGAAGACTACGAGATAGCAAGGCGCGACGCGGTGGGAGCGTGACCTTCCGGCGCAAGAGGCAGGCATTCCGGCGCCACCCGCTTCGTGATAGGCTGGCGCCATGAGCCAATCCGTTCCCGCCCATCAGAATTTCGACTGCCAGAGCTGCGGCGCGTGCTGCGCGTATTCGGCCGACTGGCCGCGCTTTTCGCTGGAGACGGAGGAGGAGCTCGAGCGCATTCCGGCGGACTATGTGGCTGCGGATCTCGGCGGCATGCGCTGCGAGAGCGGCCGCTGCACGGCGCTTGAAGGCAAGCTCGGCCGTTCCGTCGCCTGCAAGGTCTACGACATACGCCCCATCGTCTGTCGCACCTGCATGCCGGGGGACGACGAGTGCCTGATGGCGCGGGAGCAACTTTTCGGGGCGGCATGCTGACCTATGATCATCCGGAACATTCGCTTGCGCTCCGTATAGTTCTCCTTTTGTCCGGCCTGTCGTGGAGAAACATTCGGCCATCAGGCTAATTTGCCGGATGGATGTTCGGCGATGGCACGCGTATTTTCTGCCACGACATCAGGGCGTCGAAAGCGCCCGCTACCGTTCCGTGGAGGACAGCGTTCAATGAGCCCGAACCCGCTTCAGAAACCCGCGATCGACGCCGCACCTGCGCCCTTCGCCGACTTCGCACCGCCAGTCCGGCCGCAAAGCACGCTGCGCCGGGCGATCACGGCCGCTTACCGCCGCCCGGAAACGGAATGCCTGCCGCCTCTCGTCGAGGCGGCCACGCAATCGAAGGAAATACGGGACGCCGCCGCAAGCACCGCCCGCAAGCTGATCGAGGCGCTGCGCGGCAAGCATAGTGGTTCCGGCGTCGAGGGACTGGTGCAGGAATATTCGCTTTCGAGCCAGGAAGGCGTGGCACTCATGTGCCTTGCGGAAGCGCTGCTGCGCATTCCCGATACGGCGACGCGCGACGCGCTGATCCGCGACAAGATTGCCGACGGCAACTGGAAATCGCATCTCGGCGGCAGCCGTTCGCTCTTCGTCAATGCCGCGACCTGGGGACTTGTGGTCACCGGCAAGCTGACCTCGACGGTCAACGACCGCAGCCTCGCGGCGGCGCTCACGCGTCTCATCTCGCGTTGCGGCGAGCCGGTGATCCGGCGCGGCGTCGACATGGCCATGCGGATGATGGGCGAACAGTTCGTCACCGGCGAGACGATCCGCGAAGCGCTGAAACGTTCTAAGGAGCTCGAGGAGAAAGGCTTCAGCTACTCCTACGACATGCTCGGCGAAGCGGCGACCACGGCCGCCGACGCCGAACGCTATTACAGGGACTATGAGAGCGCCATTCACGCAATCGGCAAAGCCTCCGCCGGCCGCGGCATCTATGAGGGCCCGGGCATCTCCATCAAGCTCTCGGCGCTGCATCCCCGCTATAGCCGCGCGCAAGCCGCGCGCGTCATGGGCGAATTGTTGCCGAGGGTGAAGGCGCTCGCTCTCCTCGCCAAGAATTACGATATCGGCCTCAACATCGACGCCGAGGAAGCCGACCGGCTGGAACTGTCGCTCGATCTCCTCGAGGTGCTCTGCCTCGACGGCGATCTCTCCGGCTGGAACGGCATGGGCTTCGTCGTGCAGGCCTATGGCAAACGCTGCCCCTTCGTTCTCGACTTCATCATCGATCTTGCCCGGCGCTCCGGCCGGCGCATCATGGTGCGGCTGGTGAAGGGTGCCTATTGGGATGCCGAGATCAAGCGGGCGCAGCTCGACGGGCTCGCGGATTTCCCGGTCTTCACGCGCAAGATCCACACCGACGTCTCCTATATCGCCTGCGCAGCCAAGCTGCTTGCCGCGACCGATGTGGTGTTCCCGCAATTCGCGACACACAATGCCCAGACGCTCGCCGCCATCTACCACATGGCCGGCAAGGACTTTCACGTGGGCAAATACGAATTCCAGTGCCTGCACGGCATGGGCGAGCCGCTTTATGAAGAGGTCGTCGGCCGCGGCAAGCTCGATCGCCCCTGCCGCATCTATGCGCCTGTCGGCACCCATGAGACGCTGCTTGCCTATCTGGTCCGGCGCCTCCTCGAAAACGGCGCCAACTCCTCCTTCGTGCATCGCATCAACGACCCGAAGGTTTCGATCGACGAACTGATCGCCGACCCCGTCGAAGTCGTCCGCGCCATGCCGGTCGTCGGCGCCAAGCACGACAGGATCGCCTTGCCGGCCGAACTCTTCGGCGATGCGCGGACCAATTCCGCCGGGCTCGATCTTTCCAACGAGGAAACGCTTGCGTCGCTTACGGAAGCGCTGAGGGAAAGCGCGGCAATGAAGTGGACCGCCCTGCCGCAGCTCGCAACCGGCCCCGCTGCCGGCGAGACGCGGACGGTTCTGAACCCCGGCGACCATCGTGACGTCGTCGGCTCGGTGACCGAGACCTCGGAAGAGGACGCACGGCGCGCCGTGCGCCTTGCCGCCGACGCGGCGCCGGATTGGGCGGCCGTGCCGCCCTCCGAGCGGGCCGCCTGCCTCGACCGCGCCGCCGAGCTGATGCAGGCCCGCATGCCCACGCTTCTCGGGCTGATCATCCGCGAGGCGGGCAAATCGGCGCTGAACGCCATTGCCGAGGTGCGCGAGGCGATCGATTTCCTGCGCTACTATGCCGAACAGACGCGCCGCACGCTCGGCCCCGGCCACGGGCCGCTCGGCCCGATCGTCTGCATCAGCCCATGGAATTTCCCGCTGGCAATCTTCACCGGGCAGATCGCCGCCGCACTCGTCGCCGGCAATCCCGTGCTCGCCAAACCCGCGGAAGAGACGCCGCTGATCGCCGCCGAGGGCGTGCGCATCCTGCGTGAGGCCGGCATTCCGGCAAGCGCGCTGCAGCTTCTTCCGGGCGACGGACGCGTCGGTGCGGCGCTGGTCGCCGCGGCCGAGACCGCGGGCGTGATGTTCACCGGATCGACGGAAGTCGCGCGGCTGATCCAGGCACAGCTTGCCGACCGCCTTTCGCCCGCCGGCCGGCCGATCCCGCTGATCGCCGAAACCGGTGGCCAGAATGCGATGATCGTCGACTCCTCGGCGCTTGCCGAGCAGGTGGTCGGCGACGTGATCACCTCCGCCTTCGACAGTGCCGGCCAGCGCTGCTCGGCACTGCGTGTGCTGTGCCTGCAGGAGGATGTGGCCGACCGCATCCTGACGATGCTGAAGGGCGCGCTGCACGAACTGCATATCGGCCGCACCGATCGTCTTTCCGTGGATGTCGGCCCGGTCATCACATCAGAGGCGAAGGACAACATCGAGAAGCACATAGAGCGGATGCGCGGGCTCGGCCGCAAGGTCGAGCAGATCGGGCTCGCCTCGGAGACCGGAGTGGGCACCTTCGTGCCGCCGACGATCATCGAACTCGAGAAGCTTTCCGATCTTCAACGCGAGGTCTTCGGGCCGGTGCTGCACGTCATCCGCTACCGGCGCGACGATCTCGACCGGCTGGTGGACGACGTCAACGCCACCGGCTACGGCCTGACCTTCGGGCTCCACACGCGCCTCGACGAGACGATCGCGCATGTGACGAGCCGTATCAAGGCGGGCAACCTCTACATCAACCGCAACATCATCGGCGCGGTCGTCGGCGTCCAGCCCTTCGGCGGCCGCGGTCTTTCCGGTACCGGTCCCAAGGCCGGCGGTCCGCTTTATCTCGGCCGCCTGGTTACGACCGCACCGGTGCCGCCGCAGCACAGCTCGGTGCACACGGACCCGGTCCTTCTCGACTTCGCCAAATGGCTCGACGGCAAAGGCGCGCGCGCGGAGGCCGAAGCGGCCCGCAACGCCGGCAGCAGCTCGGCACTTGGCCTGGATCTGGAACTCCCCGGCCCCGTCGGCGAACGCAATCTCTATACGCTCCATGCGCGCGGCCGCATCCTCCTCGTGCCGGCGACGGAGAGCGGTCTATACCACCAGCTCGCCGCTGCGCTCGCGACCGGCAACAGCGTCGCGATCGATGCCGCCTCCGGTCTGCAGGCTTCGCTGAAGAACCTGCCGCAGACCGTCGGCCTGCGTGTCTCCTGGTCCAAGGACTGGGCCGCCGACGGCCCGTTCGCCGGTGCGCTGGTCGAAGGTGACGCCGAGCGCATCCGCGCGGTCAACAAGGCTATCGCCGCCCTGCCCGGCCCGCTGCTGCTCGTGCAGGCCGCATCGAGCGGGGAGATCGCCCGCAACCCGGACGCCTATTGCCTGAACTGGCTCGTGGAAGAGGTTTCCGCCTCGATCAACACGGCTGCAGCCGGCGGCAATGCCAGCCTGATGGCGATCGGCTGAGCGCGCCGATTGAACAAAGGGCTGCCCCTCTCCTCGGGTTTAACCCGAGGACTAACCCTCTCCCCGCAGGCAGGGAGAGGGAACGAGTAGGCCGCGCGTTCGATAAAATGGTGCGCTGGAGGGCGCCGCGTGTCCCTTCTCCCCGCCTGCGGGGAGAAGGTCGCGGCAGCGGGTTGAGGGGCAGACGCCGGCTGCCCCCTTGGCCTAACGATCGGGAATCCGCTATTAAGCTCGAAACGGACAAAGCGGATGTTCACGCTCCAACGCATCGAGACCTCGGCACAGGAAATCAAGAAGAGCCGCTTCCTGGCGATTGCCGGGCCGATCGAGGACGAACTGTCGGCCAAAACCTTCATTGCCGCCCGCTCGGATCCTGCGGCCAACCACAATTGCTGGGCCTGGCGGGCCGGCCAGAGCTATCGCTTCAGCGACGACGGCGAGCCAAGCGGGACGGCGGGCAAGCCGATCCTTGCAGCGATCGACGGTCAGTCGCTGGACCGCGTCGCCGTGGTCGTGACACGCTGGTTCGGCGGCGTCCTGCTCGGCAGCGGCGGACTGGTCCGTGCCTATGGCGGCACTGCGGCGCTTTGCCTGCGGGCGGCGGAAAAGATCGAGCTCATCGAACGACAGCGTGCCGAGATCGCCTGCGACTTCGCCGATCTCGCGCTCATCAAGGCGCGGCTGGCAGCGCGCGGCGTGTCGATCGCCTCCGAGACCTTCACCGGCACCGGCGCAGTGCTGTCGGCCGAGATACGGCAAGACGCGGTGGACGACGTGCTCACCCTCGTGAGCGATCTCACTCGCGGCAAGGCGCTGGTGACACTCTGCGACTGACGGGAGCTTTCATCTGCGCCACTATCGTCATAGTTATGCGGACGACACGGAGCTGAGTTCCGGCATCAAGATGGAGAGGATACATTCGATGAAAACAAGGATCTTGGGACGAACGGGCGCCACGATTTCGGAGATCGGTTTCGGCGCCTGGCAGATCGGCGGCTCCTGGGGCGACGTCAGCGAGGAGGATGGCAAGCGCGCGCTCAATGCCGCCCTCGACAGCGGCATCACCTTCATCGACACGGCGGACGTCTATGGCGACGGGCGTTCCGAAAAAATCATCGCCGCGGTGCTGCAGGAACGGGGCGGAGAGAAACCATTCGTCGCCACGAAGGCGGGCCGCCGGCTCAATCCGCACTTGGCGGAGAGCTATACGGGCGCCAATATCGAGGCCTTCATCGACCGCAGCCTCGCAAATCTCGGCGTCGAGACACTTGATCTCGTCCAACTCCACTGCCCACCGACGGAGGTCTACTACCGGCCCGAGGTCTTCGGCGCGCTCGACCGGCTGGTGACCATGGGCAAGATCCGCCATTACGGCGTCTCGGTCGAGAAGGTCGAAGAGGCCTTGAAGGCTATCGAATATCCAGGCGTCGCCACGGTCCAGATCATCTACAACATCTTCCGCCAGCGGCCGCAGGACCTATTCTTCGCCGAGGCGAAAAAGAAGGATGTCGGCGTCATCGTGCGCGTACCGCTCGCCTCCGGCCTTCTTTCGGGCAAGATCGGCAAGGACACCGCCTTTGCCGCCGACGACCATCGCAACTTCAACCGTCACGGCGAAGCCTTCGACGTCGGGGAGACCTTTGCCGGCGTGCCGTTCGACGTGGCGCTGCAGGCGGTCGACGAGC
>Ga0209281_1000808_pt1 | contig 28664 bp, 28 predicted proteins | sample MedtruBG_FD_187514 | JGI IMG/M metagenome (GOLD analysis project Ga0209281, IMG submission 187514) | Root nodule microbial communities of legume samples collected from California, USA - Medicago truncatula BG (SPAdes) (version 2) | ecosystem: Host-associated > Plants > Roots > Nodule | place... | reverse complement strand
TGACACTTTCCACATTTGCTTCTAACATTTTTAAAGAGGGTGTTTATAAAGCAGCTGATTTTAATTTTTCACCAGAAAATACTTATAGTGTTCAAAATGTATCTCCGAAAGATAATGTTTATATACTTCTTTATGATGAAAACCAACTTCAAATTCAAACTATACAATTAGGCCCTAAATCTGGGAAATATAATTTATTACCACTTAAGCCTGACTACAGAATCGCGATAGTTGGTAATGGAGCAATCTATACGCTTTCAGCCAAACTCATTGCAATATGTCTTAAATCCAATGCAATATGGTTATAAAGTTATAATAGTAGGTAGTGGTCAATTATCTTTTACATCTTAAATTTCAAAATCTACAAACTACTTAGCATTTTAGTATTACGCAGTATTTTAATATATAAAAAACACTGCAAATTCATTTCTGATATACAATATTCTAATTAATTATGCTTCATACTTATTTATAAAATTTTAAGTAGTTTTTGACCATTGAGACCATGTAATCTTAAAGTTACCATCATTTTGAAGTGCATATTCATAGAATTTTTTTATAAATTCAGCTCTTTCTTTTGCATTTGTAGATGTATTAACTTTATCATCTAGCAAGTCTTGTCCACCAATTAAAACTTGTCTATTCATTATATCATCGAGGTTAACTCTTTTAGCATTTTTCATAATATCATACATTACCATAAAGGTAGTTGTTCTCCCCAGTCCCTCTTCACAATGAAAATGCACCCATGTATTTTGAGGTAAAGATTGAACAAATTGCACAAAATAATCAACCACATCATCACTTGGTTTTTCTTTATCTGTGACCGGTATACGTATATAAGACATTCCCTTATTCTCAACTAATTCATTTTCATTTTGTATCTTTGTAGGTATTAATTTTTGGTTTTGAATTGATATTTCTTTGTTATTTTCAATACTACTCAACTTGTTATTTTCATTATCTAATATTTGTTCTTTAGTTAATCCTTTGTTGGATGTATTCTTCTTATTTACCCAACTTATCGGTGTGCCATTTATAAATCCATGATCCTCTTGTTTTAAATCTACAATAATTATAGAATTACTATCTATTTCCTTTCTTATTAGATCTAGACTATTTTCTGAAAACTGTCCACTTCCAGAAATGTTTAAATCAGATAATCCAATTAAATTTTGTACCACGTCATCTTTTATATAACTATTGCATATACGAAAGTTTTTTGGCAATTGTTCTATATTACTTGAATCAATAATAGGATTAATACTAGTAGTACCTAATTTCCCTATGGAAAAATATTTAAAATATACAAGAAATATACTAATAATCACTATAAAAGTAACCAAACCTATTTTCATCTTTCTCTGCTGCATATATTCTTCCTCCCTACTATCATTTATATAATAATCCATTAGAAATATTAATTTCACATTTTCTTATCTGATGTTTATTATGTTATTCTTATAATTTAATTTTGTAAGTACATCCTTATTACAACATATCTTTGAAATACTGTATTATTCACTTTTCAAAGAACTATTTTTATTATTTTCACTGTCTACTTGACAGGGTGCAGTTCATCTTGAATAATACGATTTTACAATTTGTTATTTATTTTTATTGATTCATAATTTAAGAAAATTGTGAACTTATATCTTTTATTTTATTATAATGACTATGACCTTTAGTAAATCATTTTCCTTTGGACAATAATATTTTATCAAGAATTATATTAACTGGTACGTATATTAGCAACCATAATCCCAAATCAATTAATAATTTTAAATTTAATATTCCTTCAGAAAAATTATAATGAAATCCTGTTAAGTTATAAATAATGTGAGCAATTATAAACGTTAATATAACTGTCAATATATTAACATAATCTTTTTTTACTCATTTAATTCGCTATATTTGCTATGTTACATAAAAATTTACTGTTACGTCTTATAACAAAATTGGTACTGTTTATTTTTTATTGTCGCAGATATGTATACCAGTCAATATTGATACTAAAGTTCCGCCCAAAATTGCATATCCCCAAATAGGCATTTCTATTTTGGTAATTCCTAAAATGACGCCAGAAATCGCACCAAATGCAATAGTAAATAAAATTGATTTCCCTAACCTATGTTCTAAGATCATAAAGATTCACCTCTCAACCATATGTGTTCGTAATTATTTATACTAGTGCAATACTCATAAATTCTAAGTATTACATCATTACTTACTATATATAACATATTTTGTAAACATCGTATTATTCAATTTTCCAAAAACATTATATGAATTAACTGCTACGCAGTTTCTACATATTGTGTATTAATTATAATTCACTTTTATCACATAAAAACTTATATTCAAACCTTTCATTAAAATTACCATCTAAACAATAATAGACTGTATTAAAATTCTTTGAGTAGACCATGGAAAATGTAGTGACCCACTCTCCATTTCTTTGATTTACAGAATTAAGTATACTAAATGCCGTTTCAACATTTACTTGTTCTGATTTTTCAAATGCACTTGATACTGCCTTAAATCTATCACAATTACATTCAGCATTTTCATGTAAATAATCCCATAATGAAAAATTTGTCATAACAAAAAATGGTGAAGATTTTGCTTGATTACTTATGCTACCACGACCAGGTTCTACTACCCAAACACTGCCATTGGAGTCGCAAATCATATTATGACAACTCCAATCTGGTGTATTAACAACTTCAACACTTTTTAAATATTCTCCTAAGTTTTCAGTACAAATAACTCCTTTAAGTATATCTATTATAAGTTTAGTTGTGTGCGTAACTTTTTTGCTTGGCCTCCTGTATAAACCTTTTCCATTTGAATTAACTACAAGATTATTAAAGAACCTACCAAAACAATCCACTCCAAATGATGGATATTTTCCACGTCCTCCATCAACTTGTACAATAAACCAGTTAGGATTTTTAGTATCAATAGAATATTTCATGCCATTGTTATCAAAATTCATTCCAATAATTGTATCTTGCCCTCGATAAATAAAACTCGTACACATAAATATCTCCCCCATGCTTACTTTAGTTAAAGAATACTTATTTCTTCATAAAATATCATTATGAATTAATTATACCATATATTGTTTATTTTATATTTCTTGACCTCAATAATTAGTTTAGATTATAATAATTATGCAAAATGGACTGGTGGCAGCTTCGGCTGCTGCCTTTTTATTTTGTTGTATATTTTACTCAAACTGAGTTAATAATTATAATATGATTTCATATTAGTCTAAGAGAGATAGCTTACTATCATTCACCTGGTTCTTTTGCTATCTCTACTTTTGTGCAAAAAAATAAAGGTAGATTAAGTATCTTGCTCAATCTACCTTTATTGATGCTTGTTGATAATATAGTGGTAATAATATAACATTATAAAATAATATATATTAATAAATATCTTTTATACCATGATGAAAATGCAGCTAACTCAAGAGCTGCATTTCTTTTATGTATTCTTTGCTTTTACAATGGATCGTTATTATTTTACCATACTGACATAAAGATTTCCATACTATATATCAATCAATTCATTCTTAACATACTCGTTAATGATATCTTCTTCACCCTCAAATATTTCTGCTAAATGTAAAATTGTTTCTTGCTCGTCTTCTGGAAGATCTCTTATTGTATCTATAGTTACATCCTTCATAAAACAAAATCACCACCTTAATGCTGTTGTGGAATATTATATTATATGAAACTCAAATAATCCATAGTATAAATATTAGAAATTTACTAATATTATAATTGATCATTTTTTGATGATTTGGAAAACTATAAAAAGACAATTAATTAATTAAAAATTTACTGTCTTTTGTTCTTTTTTCCATAATATCCAATACAATAATAGCGGTTGGGTATTCATGGTTCGTATATATGCATATATACTTAAACTTAAAGGGATTGTATTTCTTGTATGATCTCTATCTCTATTGAAAATTATAGTCACTTACAAAACTATACATTTTTATTTCTGTAACATTTATTTCTACTCTACAATATATTAATTAATACAACCGGCATTTTCTCCATGTCGTGTTAATCTTTTATGTGCATTAACAAAAAATTTATATTACCTTTCGTTCTTATAAAAAAGCAGCAGTTAGAAACCTCCTTACTGCTGCTTTTATTTTAACAATATAATAGATAATTTATTAGCATGTATATTGTTGAATTATTAAGTAGAAATATCAACAAATAATGTCTTCGCACTAAAATAAAACATAATCTAATTGCCTCTACCTAACCTACTTTTACTACTTACTCCTTATTCTACTCCAAAATTCTTTATAATGATAGGAGCAAGGATTTGGCTAAATATATAATATCTCCAAATAAGCCTAAAGCCTTTTCAACTAATCCTTCAATTTGTTGATGATATATTATACACATAGCTCCTATAAAAAGCCCAGTTAATGGCTTCATTAAACTATATTTTGCTCCACACATATTCACATCGCCTTTCTCAGCAATTTTTAACCACATTATACCATAAGTTCTAAAATTATAGTAAATTAAAGCCAAAATAAGTAGTAGTTAGATTCCTCCTAACTACTACTTTTAAAATTAAAAACACAATTAGTCTTAATAATTTCCATGATATCTTATATATAACTTATATGTAAATATTCGAGCTTTTATATTTGCATATTCGAGAATAAGGGAAATGGGAATAATTATTTCTCTCTACTTCCCTTATTCGGAAATGTTTAAATGAACACCCAACTAATCTCGCTAACTCTTACGACTATATCGTAACATATATTAACAAAATTGTAAACTACTCTTACATTGATTTATATGTATTTATATTTGTTACGCACTCTTTAATTTATAATATATTTGTTATATAGTAATATTTCTTAAAAGAGTGGTAGTCTTACAGTACTAGCATAATATAAAGCTATAACTCTTTTGCCATCTTTTAGCCTGTAAGCTGTTTCGGAAAATCTAAAGTTTTCACATTTACTTAAATATATGTACTCTGCTATTAATATCCTTGATTCATATTTTATCTTATTCAATTTTTTTTGAATATGCGATATTTTAATCTTCTATTCATTACACTCTCTATATGATTCCAATCTTTTTCCCAATGTTTCTGTGTGAAGCTCATATAAATTATTATCATAATCATAGAAATATATAGAATATTCCTCACCTAGAATTCTCTTCATAGGCTCCTTTAATTCTAGGCCAAGATCTTTAATCTTTTCCAAATAACTCTCTACATCGGAATTTGATATTTTAAATGCTACATGATGATAAGTTCTGTTAATCGTATTTCTGTCTTGTATAACAGTTATAAATTGACCTCCAACCACAAAAAAGCGTTCTTTAAATAAGGAATGTCTTTTTTCGCCATTATAATAAATCTCTTTAGCGTTAAATATTTTGTTAAATAATTCAGCAGTTTTATCTGCATTTCTAACAGTAAAAGTAATATGGCTTAATCCTTCAATCATATATACCTCCTAGATTTACTCATTTTATCTTACTTATGCCAAATCTATTATAGCACATCAAGTAAATACCACATTATCTAATTTCCAAAGAACATGATTTTCATTAACTGCTGCTTGAAATCTACAATTTATCTAATTTTAATATTGTGCACCATTTTCCTTAACAATTTAAGCTTTGAATATTTCCTCTTGAATTACAAATACTAAAAAAGCAATTAATTTAATTACTTATTATAAGAATACTGAAAGGTGGCCAATAATATTGAAAAAATTTATTTCTATATTTTCTATTTTTTTATTTTTATTATTTAGTATAAGTACAATAGACTCCTTTGCCGCTACTAAAACTTTGCCTCAAGGGATGTATACCTTAAAAGATTCAGGATTATCAACTAGCATTGATTATAATGTTGAAAATAATTCTTCTGGCAGAGCTATGCTTTTTATAATTGACAGTAATCAATTAATACAAGAATTAATTCGATTCGAACCCAACTCTCGCAAATACACTATAAAACCTCTAAACTATGGAGATATAATTATAATCATTTGTGAAGGTAGTCTAGAATTCTCTTAAACGACATATTGCAGTGTCGTTTTTTTATATAATTTAAGAAAGAGCTGCAACACAACAATTCTAAAAAAAATTATTATGCAACAACTCTTTAAGAATTAATTATTCAATCTCCTCAACATGACATGTTGATATAGCTAGATCATTGTCTAATATCGCCATTTCACATGCCGTACTCGCTGTGCTCATGCACTTACGCGTACATTTACAGTAGTACCAGTTCTAACGCGAAGGATTGTAAAATTTCTAATACCCTTCCCACATTCCACTTCACAACCTGTAGGAAGTGGCCTAGGTGGAGGCAAGAAAGTAAATCCAGTAAAGATACCTATACCTGCAAGCCATATAAAGTCTATCTTACAAATACTAATTATTCTCTTTACTTATCAATTCTTCTGAAACATCAACTATCTCTTGACTCTTAGCTGCTATTTCTTGGATAGTTCCAGATATAGTTACTATTTCATCATTTATGTGATTCATCTTAGTCTCAAGTAAATCTGATATTTCAACAACCTTCAAAATTGCTTGCAACATTTCAGATTCTTCATTTCTAGTTGATTGAGCGGTAGTCTTAGATTGCTCTGCCAATTTCTTTACTTCTTCCGCAACAACCGCGAATCCTTTTCCTTGCTCACCTGCTCTAGCTGCCTCTATTGCCGCATTTAGTGAGAGTAAATTTGTCTGTTCTGAAATATCCACAATATTATTTGAAGCATCTGTAAATTTAGATAGCTTTTCATTCATTAAGTCTACATTTTGTTTTAAGTAATTTGAAGTATCTACCATCTCATCTAATTCTTTTGAAATAATTTGTATTGTCGATGCTGTTTCCTCGTTTCCTTTGCTAACTTCATCTATAGATCTTATCAAATTGTTTGCAAATTCCAAAATATTATCAGACTTGCTTTTCCTTTCGTCAGCTAGTAATTTTAAATTATTCATAGCATACTCTAATTCGTTACTTTTTTCTTCCAGAACTTTATATTCTAAATCTATCTTCTTCTTAATATAATAAATACAGTTTTCTTTTGAATTTATATTATTATATATTAATTTTGCCATTTCCTTGCAACTATCATAACCACAAGCACAACAATTATAATTTCTTTCTGTATATGTAACTTTTATCATATCGTTAAATATTTTGTTATACTCACTTTCGGACGGTTCATTAATCTGCCTAATTTGTTCTTTATCATATTTCCTTGTAAAATCATTTAGTTTAAGGTTTTTATCAAAATATTTATCGATAAATTTAATCCTTTTATTGAATAGACTGCCCTTCTCATTAAGCTTTTTATTCTTTATGACTAAGAACTGTTTTTCAACATCATATACATTTAAACCACTCACTGATGCTGTTCCGAGGTTACATCCATTTTTACAACTTAAAATGTCAATTAAATTCGGAATCTCCTGTAGTGAATTTAATCTATCAAGATATACATTTAGGTATTCTACTACCTCTTGATGACCTTCCACTTGGTGTATCCAAAAATCATTAGTCCTAGCTTTAACATTTGCTTTTAGTCCTCCAGGTAAACTATAAATAGCCCCTAATGAAGCATCAATATTATCAAATTCAACTTCATCGTAACTATTCAGATTAACATTTTTATTTTCTAGGTATTCCACAAGCTTTTTATATGTTACATTATACTTTATATATCCATTTGTATTTTTATCATTAATCTCTATTGACTTACCAATGCAGGGTGATAAAAATGCTATATTATCATTTACATTCTTATATTTCTTTAAGTAAATAGCTGTACAGATTACAGGACTATGAATAGGCGCTAATTTATCTATTAATTCATGGTTATACTTTTCGATATAGTTTACTACAACCGGACAAGGTTGCGCGATAATAGATGAAAGTTTATTATCTTTTATCGATTTCAAATATGCCCAAGTAGTAATATCTGCTCCAAAAGACACATCATAAATTATAGAAACGCCTAAAGATTTCAAGTATCCAAAAAGCTTTTTATAGTTCTTAAAGTTAACTTTAATGGCAGGAGCTGCTACCACTGTTATTTTAATTCCATTAGCTAAATCTTCGAAAAAATTATTGGTGCTATCTGAAAAATCTCTAGCTTTATGCTCACAAACTTCAATACATTTTCCACAACTGATGCATCTTTCTTGATCCACATAAATCTTACTTTCACCAGCTACTTCTCTTGAAACGTTAGCTCCATGTATAGGGCAGGTTCTTATGCACTTATTGCAACCTATACATTTTTCTTCTATAGTCATTATAGAACTTTTATTCATGAAAATCCCTCCAAATGTTTTTATTACTCACTGTCTTTTTCACTTTTCAGTTACTTTGGCGATTGTATATTTCTCTTGATAGTATTACGTCATTTTCATGTATTTGGGATTTTAAAACTAATATTCTTATCATTTCTACATTTATTTCGGTAATCTTTCTAGAAACCTTATTGTTAACGTTATTTAATATAATTCTAATAGTTCTTTTAAAAAGTCACTCTGTTTTAAATCTACTTCATTTAAACCGAAACTCCTAATGTCACTTATAAAATTTTTTTGTTCAGTTTTATGCTATTAAAACTTTTTATACCTAATTTTCATCATGTACTCTTCTTCTGATTTAGAATAAAATACAATACTTGAATAAATCAGTAGCCAATTCCCTCCTTAGCTACCGATTTTTTTTATTATTTACTCCATATTACTTAAAATATTAGCTATCTTTATATTCTTTTCTCTTGAAATATCTATGAACATATCATCAATTTTTATGATAGGACTTAATATGTCATTTGGAGGTATATATATTATTTTTCCTTCTCTACCATCTTCTAGTATTGCTCTCATACCAATATAATAAGGAGTTAAATTTTCTAAAAGTGCGAAAACAATTGGAATGTCATATTGCTTTAACCCATCTGTCATGAACATCTTAAAAGCCTCAAACGGAATTGTCCCCTTTTTATATACTCTGTCTGAAGTCATAGCATCGAATGTATCGGCTACAGCAATAATTTTCGCATATAAAGTAATATCTTTTTCACGTCTTCCAAGTGGATAACCAGAACCATCAAGTCTTTCATGGTGCATAAGTATTGCGTTCTTTATATTCTGATTAACCATATTATATTGATCCATTAAATCATAACCCAGTACTGGATGTTTTTTCATTTGATCAAATTCTTCATTTGTCAATTTATTAGGTTTATTTAATATCTTATTAGTTATTTTTGTCTTACCAATATCGTGCAAAATTCCAGATTGGATTATATCGTTGATAGAATCTAATGGCAAGTTAACCCACTTGGCTATAAGCATAGAATATATACCTACATTCATACAATGAATATAAGTATATTCATCTGTTCTCTTTATAGAATTCAAGCATTCTATTACAATATTTGGTTCATTCAAATATCTTATTATTGATTTGCATACCTGTCTAACATTATTAAGATTAACTTTACTTGTTGAAATTAATTCACGTATCACTTTCCTAATTATGTTTAAGTTGAGATTATAGTCTTCATTAAACTCTTTTATTATACCGCTACATTCTTCATGTTCTGAGATGTACACATACACGCTATACTGACCCATATTTATTAATTTTTCAATAATATACGAATTCAATATTGTATTTTTTGAAACTATCTTGGTACCACCATGTGTTATATCTTCAGCTAAATACATTCCCTCTCTACATTTAAATAAGGACATCTTCTTTTTAAGCAATTTTACCACCCTCATTCTACTATCCCTTTTACTAACTATGTACCTGCTGTTGCTTAATCTATGGATATTACAAATATTCTATCAATTCTTAGTGAATCGAATACTTCTCCATATTCTTTGTTTCTTATGCATAGATTATAATTAAGTACTTACAATATTTCTACCATTAGATTTTGCCCTATATAGTGCTTTATCTGCACTCTCAATAAGCCTGTTAGAGGAAATTTCTATGTTAGTATATATTGTTGCAATTCCTAAGCTCAATGTAACATAAGGTGATGATTTAGAGTGCTCATGGGCAATTTTTAATCCTTCAACATTTTTTCTTATTACCTCTGCTATAACCTTTGCCCCTTCAATATCAGTTTCTGGTAATATTACTGCAAATTCTTCTCCACCATATCTTGCTGCAAAATCTAATGGACGTTTTATGCTAGCTGTAATAGTCTTTGCAACTTTAGTAAGACAATCATCACCTTTAAGATGCCCATAATTATCATTATATCCTTTGAAAAAATCAATATCAGCCATTATTAAAGATATTGGCTTCTGTGATCGCACACAACTTCTAAGGCTTGTCTCTATATAATTGTCAAAGCTTCTTCTATTTGAAATACCAGTAAGCCCATCTAATGTTGAAAGATTCTCTAGCTTAAAGTTAGCTTCCTTAAGATCAGATAACTCCTTTAATTTTAATTCAAGCAGCTTCGTTTGCTCCTCAACTAATTTCTTTTGATTATATAGCTCTAAAAACACTCTAACTTTACTTTGAAGGATAATCGGTTCTATAGGTTTAAAAAGATAATCTACAGCTCCCTTTTCGTAACCTTTAAATATACACATCTTCTCCTTACTTATTGCTGTTACAAATATTATAGGAACATAGCGTGTTTTTGAATTCATCCTCATAAATTCTGCTGTTTCAAATCCGTCCATTTCTGGCATTTGAACATCTAAAAGTACAAGTGCAAATTCATAATCGAGCATTAAACTTAATGCTTCATTTCCTGATGTTGCCTTTATAATATTACACTCCATATCTTCTAATAAGCTTTCTAACACCAATAAATTATCTTGTCTATCATCAACAATTAATATGTTAGTATTGTTACTTTGTTTCATTACTCTCCCCCACTAACTCAATTATTTTTGCGTTAATTTTATCTAAAGTTAATATATAATCTACTTCTGTAGTACTAATGGCTGACTTAGGCATAAAATATACTTCCGCAGTATCAGGATCTTGTACCATTGTAATCCCGCCCAATTCTTTGATTCTTCTTAGGCCATTGCTTCCATCCTTATTAGCCCCTGTTAATATAATTCCTATTAATTCGTATCTATAAACTTCTGCTGCTGATTCAAATAAAACATCAATTGATGGTCTTGAATAATTTTCTTTATTGTCAACTGTAAGTGATAACGTTTCATCTTTTTCTATTAAGAGATGATAATTTGGTGGAGCAATATAGACGTTTCCAGGAAGTATGCCTTCCTTTTCATCAGCTTCCTTAACATTAATTTTACATAACTCTTTGAGGTATTTTACAATATATCCATTAGAATGCGAATTTAAATGCTGCACAATTATTACTGGAGCTGCAAAGCTTCTTGGTAAAGTAATTAATATTTCCTTTATTGCATCCATTCCACCTGCTGAAGCGCCTATAACTATTGCTCTATATTTCATATTATCATCCCCATTTCCGTGAGCTTATCCTTAAGTTAGTACTATAAGATTAAATGGTGTATTTCTTTCGATATATCTTTTTATCATCACAGAAAACATCAAAATCTTCTGAATTACTTGAAAACTTAATATTTTCTTTTAAACCTAAACAGAGAAAACATCCATTCCCCAAACTATCATGAAATAACTTTATCACTTTACTTTGCAATTCCTTATTAAAATATATCAGCACATTTCTACATATAATAACATGCATTTCTCCGAATACTCCATCTGTAACTAAATTATGTTCAGCAAAAGTAATCTTTTTTCTAAGTGAACTTTCAAATATAACAGAATCGTACTTTGCGGTATAATAATCAGAAAAGGAAGCAGTCCCTCCTGCTTTCTGATAATTATATGTATACTCTTTTACATCATCTATTTTAAAAATACCACTTTCAGCTTTTCTCAACACTTTATTATTAAAATCAGTTGCATATATCTGAACTCGTTCATACAATCCTTCTTCCTGAAGCAAAATGGCCATAGAGTATGCCTCTTCACCTGTTGAACATCCTGCATGCCAAATTCTAATAAATGGATACGTCTTTAAAATTGGAATAACCTTTTCTCTAAAAGCTTTATAGAAAGCTGGATCTCGAAACATTTCCGTAACATTAATAGAAAAGTCTGATAACAATGTTTTAAAAAACTCTCTATCATTTAATACTTTATGCTGCATCTCTGAAATATTATTTAATCCTGTTTCACCTAATCTTTTAATAATACGCCTTTTAATATGTGCGCTTGAATATTCTTTAAAGTCATATCCATATTTTAAATATATTCCTTCTAGCAGAAGAGATATTTCAATATCTTCATTTTCAATCTGCTCTTCTATTTGTTTTCGTGTCATTTATACAACCACACCCTTAAAAGTGAAATAAGTCTATCAATTTCTACCGGTTTTGTTAAATAATCATTTGCTCCAGCTTCAATGCACTTTTGCCTATCATCTTTCATGGCTTTAGCCGTTACAGCTATAATTGGTATATTCTGAAGCTTAGGATCCTTTCTAATTTTGTTCATTGCAGTGTATCCATCCATTTCCGGCATCATTACATCCATTATAATTAGGTCTATATCCAAATTTTCATGCAATTTTTCAATACCTTCTGCCCCATTACGTCCGACAATCACCCCAATCCCTTTTTCTTGAAGAGCACTTGATAAAGAAAATACATTTCTCATATCATCATCAATAATCAATACTTTTTTGTTAGCTAAAGAACTTTCGCGTTCATGATTATATTTTATATTTTGAATTTCTTTGTCTTCTGACTTTGAATCTACATCATTAAAGAATAAACTTGCTTCATCAATAAGTCTTTCGATAGAACGCTTTCCCTTAATAATTATGCTATCAACATATTTTTTCAATTTCGCTTCATCATCTTGTGTAATATCCTCTTCTGTATGAATTAATATAGGAAAATTGATAATATTTTCCTCCTCTAATTTTTCTAAGAACTCTATTCCAGTCATATCCTTTAATTTTAGATCTAATATCATGCAATCATATTGTTCAGTTTTTATTAAATTGTATGCCTGTAGACCATTATCTAATAAAGTTACCTCAAAACCTTTTTTACTTAAATTATTGTATATAGATTTGACTTCTTCCCTATTTTCATCAATAATTAGAAGCTTTTTTAATTTCTTCAACATGTTCGCTTCAATATTATTAAATAAATTATCAATCGACTCTAAATTCGCAGGCTTTGTAATCCACTCTACTAGATTCTTTTGTCTCTCAACTGAGACCATATCGTCTCTTCCAGAAATCACATGAATTGGTATATTCATAGTAACCTCCATAGATTTCAATTTATCAGCAACCATCCATCCACTAATATCCGGTAACCCAATGTCAAGTAAAATGGCATCCGGTTTATACCTTTCTGCTAATTCAATTCCGTCTCTACCATTATCTACTGATAAAATTTTATATCCCTTTTTTTCAGCCAGTTCAGATAATATACTTAAAAACTGTTTATCATCTTCAATTATTAAAAGTAATCTTTCACTTTTTCTCTTAATTTCTTCATAGTTAATTTCACTAACCATAGAGCTATTTCCATCATTTACTAGAGTATTTGTTTCTTTATTAATATTTTTAATAGAATAACTTTCTCCTTCTAATTGTTTTAAGTGGATACCATCACTGCTATAACTCGAAATTACTAGAGTAAATGTGCTTCCAACGCCTTCCTTACTTTTTAAATAAATGGTTCCTCCAAGTAAGTAGGCAAGCTCTTTTGAAATAGATAATCCAAGACCTGTTCCGCCAAACTTTCTACTGATTGTTCCATCAACCTGCTTAAATTCTTCAAATATTAATTTTTGCTTATCCTCTGGTATTCCTATCCCAGTATCAGTAACTTCTATGCTTATTAAATTCGTAGCATCTCCTTTTATATTAAAGTATTTAATATCATGTTCTTTAGTTTTACAGATATTCATTCTAATGGAGCCTTCACTTGTAAACTTGAAGGCGTTAGCTAACAAATTGCTTATAATCTGCTGGAGCCTTTGCTTATCTGATGCTATTTTTTCTGGAATTCCCTCTTCAATTCTAACTTCAAAAGCTAAACCTTTTTGTAATGAAATAGGATTAAATAGTCGTTTTATATCTTCAGCTAACTCTACCAAATAAACTTCCTCAAAATTAATATCCATTTTACCTGCTTCTACTTTTGATAAATCTAAAATATCATTGATAAGCCTTAGCAGGTTTTCGCCTGATGAGTGTATAGTTTTAGCATATTCACGCTGCTTATCAGTCAATGTCTCACTATCTTTATTATTTTCAAGCAATTGTGATAATACTAAAATGCTATTTAGAGGAGTTCTTAGTTCATGAGACATATTTGCTAAAAATTCAGATTTATATTTATTGGCCAACTTAAGGTCTTTCGCCTTCCTTTTTATTTCGGAATTTGCTTTCCTTAATTTTTCATTGCTTTCAGATATTACTCTCTTTTGTATTTCTAATTCTCGCGCTTGCTCTTGTAGCTCCTCATTGGATACCTTTAATTCTTCTTGCTGAGTTTGTAAATTCATTTCGGAATGTTTCAAAATTGTAGCTTGCTCTTCGAGCTCTTCATTATTTTGTCTTAGTTCTTCTTGCTGGACTTGCAATTCCTCTGCTTGTACTAAAGTTTTATTAAGAAGTTTTTGCATTTTTACTTGCGCTTTTGTTAAATTAATACTTATAGCAATATTTTCATTAACTTGTTCCATAAATTTCAATTCCACATCTGTAAACTCATTAAATGCTCCCAATTCTATTATGCATTCAACTTCATTATGATAAGTACAAGGGACAATTAAAATATTTCTAGGAATTGAATCTCCAACTCCTGATGTTATTTTCATATAATTCTCTGGTACATCCTTTATTAAGATGGATCTCTTTTCTAGAGCTGATTGTCCTATCAGACCTTCTCCGCAATGAAATTCGTTCGGTAATTCATCACTAATTTTATCAGCATAACTACCAAATAATTTATATGTATTTTTATCTGTTGCAATATAAATCCTACCAACTTGTGCATCTATGTATCTGCAAATGTAGCTAATTATTTGTAAACTTAATTCATTAATATCTTGTATTCCTCTTAACTCTTCACTTAATTCCGCCCGTCCTGCTGATAGCCAACCTTGATTTCTGTTTTCAATAATTAATCCCTTTAATTTGGTCATAAATATGTTAAAATATTTAGCCATATCTCCCAATTCATCCTTAGAATTAATTTCTAATCTCACCTCTAAATTTACATTTTCTTCTGCAATTCCTTTAAAGGTATTTGTAACAACCTTCACTGGTTTTAAAATCATTCTAACCACTAGGCCTGCAATAATTGCTGCTAAAGCAGTTGCTATCGTACCTCCAGCTAACATAATAGTTTTTGTTTGATTCTCCATTTTAACGAGATTAGTATTTCTATTCTGTAATAATCTCTCCTCTTCACTATTAATATCACCTAGTATTAATCGCATATTTTCCATCATAGTCTTTCCATCACCTGATTGAATAATAGCAATTATCTCTTTCAATTCCAATTGTCCTTCTGTTACTTTTTGCCTATTACTTATTATTTTAGTCTTTTCCCAATTTAACCATTCCCTATATTGATTATCTAAAGTAATTAACCTTTGCTGTTGATCAAGATTATCTCCAGTAAGCTCTTTTAACTTATTATATTGTTGCTCATATGAACTTTCCCCTTGATTAAATGGTTCTAAAAAACTTTTATTACCAGTGATTACGTACCCTCTTGCCCCGGTTTCCATATTTATTATGCTATTAAGCAATTCATCTGACTCTCGGATTACTCCATATGTATGAACACTCCACTCAACCGCTTCTGATTCTTTAATAAAATTCATATAACTATTTCCAATTACTACTAACATTATTAATATGACTATACCAAAACCTAAAAACAATTTTTGACCTATCATTAATTTCTTCACGCCCAATATTTTCCCCCTCCTTTGTATATTATTTCTATTGCAATACTTTCATTCAGCTCTATTCAGTGTTTCTTGTATTACCATTACGTAACTTGATAAGTTAGTAGCAAATGATTTTTTATGAAAATTAGTACTTAGTCAAATTATATCTTTATGCCTTACAATTTATCATTATGTAATTAAATTTATTGCTGAATACTATGTTATGTAGACTAATACTTAAAAATATAAAGTTGAGTTTGTGATAAAAAATATATTAGAACTATAGTTTTTATTTCGTAACAAGAAATGAAGAATTATTTAATTAATTTACTAGACATTTAGTTGTTGTAATTATACGGATATTATTTTGTAAACAATCTTTAGATAATACTTAAACATAAGAAGCAGAATACTTTCTTACTAAAAACTTTCGGAATCATTTATATTCCTAATAAGTAATAAAAATGTTAATTTTACATATTATTCACAATTCCTATCGATATACTGTAATTACTGATAACTCCATTATATATTGCAACTTTATAATTTACAATTATATAAAGTAGATAAATATTATATTTTGAATACTGTAGGGGTATTTTCCTAGTAAATTCATATATCCGTTGGTAATTATAACTATAATACCAATACCTTATTAGTGATTTATCAGAAATCACTAATAATAGTCTGATTTTTTACTCTAGATTACATTATAATTTATGTAGAAATGAAGTTATACATACTTTACAATCTTTGATAAGATTAAATAAAGAACTCTACTTCAAATTTAATGTCAAACTTATCTTGCAAATTAAAATGGTATTTGATTATTCGACGCCATAGATACTTTCTAATATCTCTGAGTTCTAGCACTCTTGTAGGTATCAAAAGCCAGGCAGTCTCTACAATTTTAAAACTCAAGCCCAATCTGATTCCTATTTCTGACTCCTAAACTTAGTATAGTTGTCTATGAATATTTAGAAATTTGCTGATTACATCTTTCATGTTTAATTCCAAACCCCATATAAAATGAAATCTATACAGTATTGTTCTTAAAAATAGATTAATTTTATGACTATAGAAATTATATTAATATGTATTTTAATTAAAATATGATGAATCGAGAATTGAAACGAATATATTAAAGAAACTGTTATCTCTTATTATAGTTTTTATCTTATTATTACCTATTACTCAACGCAATGCATACGCTATTCAGAATCTAGTTAAGATAGGATTATTCTTGCTTTATTCCAACGAATTATTCCTTTTCAAATTAAGGCCAATTACCAAACTGTAAAAGCTTGTGATGGCAATTTATACATTTCATAAAAATAAGCAGTAGTTGGATTGCTCCTAGCTACTGCCTTTGAAACCAAAAATATAATTTATGTAAATGACTTCTATAATACATTATTACTAATTCCTATATATAAATATACAAACTTTTATATATAGGAATAAGGGGAATAAAAATTTCTCTCCATCCCACTTATTCTAGAATTATTTAATGAGAACTAAACATGCTTTTTTATTAATTGCCCAATCACATTATAACATATATTAACATAATTGTTATCAAAACTCATATTATTTATTTTAATTCTTAAGAATACTTTCCTGATACATATCATATATGCATGGTATAGATGATACTGTGTTTGTTAATGAACTTACAATAACACTTTTAACCAGATAATTGTAACATCTAAATATATAACAATAAACATTTCGTATAATTTTATTTTTTGTAATCCTCTATTAATTTTCCTGTCAATTATATCTAGTTCATATTAAATAAATATTTGTTTATCTCTTGCCTTTTATCATTGATCCTACTATAAATATCCTACATTTTTTATACTTGCAATTAGATTATTGAATTTTAAACGCTAAATTTATTAAGGAATACTAAATATAATAGTTGCTGCAGCACCATTTGCTAATGCACCAACATTTCCAGTACGTGTAATTTGAACTGCTAACAAATCGCACCTATTAACTGCAACTGGAGGACTTACTGATACTGCACAACAATTTGGAGCTGCTGCGCTACTAGGACCAGTTACAGTTGCGACAATCCCAGTGTCTGTCGTAGTATTACCACAATCTGTACTTCTAATTATTCTAGCACTTACTGTGTCTGTTGCTGCCAATGGTTCAGTTCTAACACTTAAAACTATTCCTATAAGAGTTGAGTTTTCCGGTACTACTACGGTGTTTCTAATAAAACTTGCTGATGAAGTACCTAACCCTAAGAATTCATTGTTTCCAAGTGATTGGTCTGTACCTAAATAAATTGTACTTCCGCCTGGCCCTGTTGCTCCACTTGGTCCTGTTACTCCTGTTGCTCCACTTGGTCCAGTTACTCCTGTTGCCCCGATTGGACCCGTCACTCCAGTTACTCCACTTGGACCAGTTACTCCTGTTGTTCCACTTGGTCCTGTCACTCCTGTTGGTCCGATTGGTCCAGTTACCCCTGTCGCTCCACTTGAGCCAGTTACTCCTGTCGCACCGATTGTTCCAGTTACTCCTGTTGGTCCGATTGGTCCAGTTACCCCTGTCGCTCCAATTGCTCCTGTTACTCCTGTTGGTCCGATTGGACCTGTTACTCCTGTCGCACCGATTGTTCCAGTTGCTCCTGTTGGTCCGATTGGACCAGGCAAGCCTGGTCCACATCTACAACAGCAGCAACATATTCTATCATTCCCGCAGTGGGATTCACAATTAAACTTATTTGGAGGATTCACATATTGTCCATGTTCATTGTAATATCCATTTTTGTTAATCATTTTTCTTCTCCTATCCAATGTTATCTGCACTATTATATGATTCAGAAATTATATTTGTTAATATGGAAACTACATTAAAATTAATTTTATCCGATTTTATAAATTACTAATTAGCACTCAATATCGCCCTCAAAAAACGTATTATCCAAACGCTTTATAATTATAATTTTTTAAAATTAATTTTATATACACAATAAAAATGGTCCCCAATATAAGGGAACCTAAGATATTATTTGTAATTGACTATATTATAAACTAGCCAACTTGTCTAATTCCATAGTAAAACTTGTAACTTCCTCAACACTAGCATTTGTTTCTTCTATTGCAGCTGATTGTTGTTCTGTTATATCTAATGTAATGTTTGATACTTGCATAGTTCTCTCAACCGATGTCTGTATTTTTTCTACTAAATCAGCAATATTCTTTGATGTTTCCTTAGAGTTTTCTGCTAAATTTCTAATTTCTTTTGCAACAACAGAAAATCCTTTTCCCAAATCTCCGACTCTTGCCGCCTCAATCGAAGCATTAAGCCCAAGCATTTTTGTTTGATTAGTTATATCCTTAATATATCCTAAAATAACATTTATTTCATTAGAGAGTTCTCTCACATTTACTATCTCACTGTTTAATAAATTTTGATTTTCAGTAACTTCCATTGATGATGCAGCAAGTTGTTGAGTTGCAGAAGATATTTGCTCAAAACTATCTGTGAGTGTCCCGGTTAATTCCTTAATCTTTAGGCGTTGATATCCTTCATTAGATAATGTATTTGCGACAGAAAACAAAACTTCTGCTGCTGACTTAATTTTCTGTTCTTCTACTATTTTTACTTCCTTTGCCGCACTGTAATATTTTTCTTCTTCCAAACCAAGTTCATTTGCAGTCTTTTTAAATTCCGTTTCCTTAGGGCTCTCAAATAAAATTTGACCTCCAAGAATTGTACCAATAAGAGTTCCTTTAACTATTATTGGTGCTGCAAAATCAATAAGCCCTGAATGACATTTATAAATGTAAGGTTTTCCAGTTCTAAACGCCTCCTCTCCAGCGCTGGCATGGCATTTAGCACATCGGCTCTTTCCAAGCCTTGTAGATTGCGTAAGATTAGAACATATATTTGTATAGCTACTTGGTTTTGTGAGCGGAATTCCATTTTTATCTACTGTGACACTCGCAATATTCATGCTCTTTGCAAAATCATCCTGAAATTTTTGCAGGAATTTTAAATCAATAATATCCTTTAATTCTAACCCATCCAATTCAACATTGCATTTTTCCACAATTATCTCCCCAATGAGAACTTTTTTTACATATTATATCATACTATTTAATCATTTTCATTCATATTATCAAACAATATTTAATTTAATAATATTTTTATAGTTATTTTTATTATATATTCCAAATTATTTCTTATCTCCTTCACTCTTATTATATCTAGAGAATGTTATCATCTTTCATGTTTTTTCATATAAAAATAAGGGAAATAAAGATTTCTCTTTATTTCCCCATTTGGGAATTATTAAACAAAACTCAACATATTTTTTATTATTGACTTAACTACATTATAGCATTTTTTTTAATTTAAATAAGCATTTATATGAGTTCATTAATTATACTTTCTGTTTTTAGTCATGCGCAATGTGCATTCAAATAATTAGTAGTTAAATAACCATCTTTATATGTTGTTCCTTCTGTCGCTTTAATATATATAGCTTCTACTTTGCTGCTTTTATTTGAGTAAAATTTATATTTCCATTACGATTACTTACATCTATGCCTTTCATTCCATAACTTTCTAAATTAGTCTTTTCCATAACCTATCCACAGATTTAACTTAAATATAAATTCCTAGAGAATAAAAAATCAAACTCAATTAGGATTCAGGTGCAGTTTAATATCACTGTGAATCTTAGTTGAACTTATCTGTGAGCGTGCAGGCATTATCTCCAACTTAGAGAAATTGCATTATTATGAATTCTAGCTATCGGATAAATAATTTTCATTTATTTATGTAATAACAAAAATTTATACATATATCCTTTATGAGAACAAAATGAAGGAGGTTAAAACTATGGCTGTAACTAAAACTATTGACTCTGTTTCTCTTAGTATCGAAGTTCAAAAAGGTCTAGACAAGGCAGGCGATCCAATTTATACCAAAAAGACTTTTTCAGGTATCAAAACAGATGCTACACCTGATAATGTTTATGATGTTGCAGATGCAATTAAAGGTGTTATGGAGGCTAAGACTAGAGATTACTTTATTAATGAATCTTCTAGTTTAGCAAATTCTTAAGCAGATAAGTGAGATAAGTGAGAGTCCGAATCTATGATTTGGTTTCTCGAACTTAGTTAAATCATGTATATGATTTAACTTCCTTAAATCGGTTAATCAGACATATCAAAAGTGAGAACAGAAAAGTGATGCTCCAAATTTTATATTTGGTAAGCAGAACTTTCTCTATGAGCATTTTATATTTCGCTCTTCAAACTTTCCCTGTAGGCATCTATGATTTGATAATGATCGCTTACTCTGTGCGTACTCCTACAACGATAGGAGTAGGAGTTTCCTTAACTTTAAACTAAATGAAAGGTGGTGAATTAAATGGAATATTCTTTATCTATGACTTTTTTAACTACTTCTGGTGAAAAAAGTACTTTAAGTGTTTCTGGAGTTAAATCTAATATTACAAAAGATGAGGTTAACGCACTTATGGAAACTGTAATTACTAAAAATGTGTTCAAGACTAATTCCGGTGATTTAGTTAAGAAATCTCGTGCTCAAGTGACTCAAAGGCAAGTTACTAAATTTGATGTAGCTTAGTCTTCTAATAAAAATGGAGGTTTGTCCTGATTGCAAGGATAAATCTCCATTTTTTTACACATACCGTCCTAATAATATATATAACCTATTATTCTCTAATTTTTCTCATTATAAAATCTATCCGCTATTCAAATACCGTTGTTTTAATAGTCATCTTACATCCTGCATATTCCATTCGGTTTGTTAAATCCTTTGATCTGTCCACTTTAATCCTTCCCTAAAGCCTTTCTGCATGCATCGCAAACAACCGCTCCATTAAATTCAACAACATCTTTATCACTTCCGCAAAAGATGCATCCTTTAATATATTTTCTAACAACCACCCCATTATCAACCTTAATTATTTCCATAGAATCTCCATCGTCAATTCCTAATACCTTTCTTATTTCCTTTGGTATTACAATCCTTCCAAGCGGATCAAGTTTTCTCACTATTCCTGATGCTTTCATTTAAATAACTTCCCTTCATAATTTAGCTTTGCTTAATTCTCAAAAAAAATTCGTTTTCATTCCATTTTTCACTCTATAATTGTGCATTGTGAACTATGCATTGTAAATTTACTTAAGCCTATAATTATTGCTAATATCCTTCTCAATTTCTACTACATAATCTTTTGACATTTCATATATTCTTGAAGCAACCCCTTCATCAAAAGCTAGCAATCTATCTATTGGAAATTCACTGCTGACTATAATAGGCAGAAAATTAAGATACCTGTAATTAATAATTTCAAACATAATATTTACATCTGTTTCATTGATTTTTCCCTTAAAAAGATCGTCAACAAGTAGAACCTCACATAATTGATACTTTGAGATGGTCCTAGTATAATATTCTTCATCAATCATATTTTGTTTTATCTTTGTGATTACATCACGATAAGGCATGTACACCACTTTAATTCTTTGTTTTAAAAAATTTAATGCAACAGCAATGCTACAGTGCGTTTTACCGCTGCCAACCTGTCCACATAATAAAATACTATTTCGCCTATTATCTTTTATTTCATCAAAATCAGTACAATATGCTGCTGCAGTGTCCTTAATTCTTTGAGAAGCATTATTCCAAACTTCAAAGCTAGAGAAAGTAAGTTTACTTTGTTCAACATTGATTCCTGAATACTTCCACTCATTCTTCAGTTTTTCTATTTTCCTGCATTCACAGGCTACAGCAAGAGGCTGCATATGTTCCTGAGGGATAAGTATCCATCCAGTATCACTGCATTTATCACATTTATATGAGGTTCGCTTCAATCCTCTTTCGTTCAGCTTCTGTAAGTTTTCGCGGTTCCTTTGGCTTGAATCCTGCAAATTCATTTTTATCTGCTGTGTTACTCTTTCCATTGCTTCTAACCCCATTTTTCTTTACCTCCATATGATCTTCTGGATACCCATCTCTCCTCCAGTTTTTTAATACCCCAATCGCATACTTTATGTCAGGGCAATTCTTTTCAAACCCAACATCCATGGCCATCTTAACCATTTTTTCTCCATGGATATCAATAGCTGATCTAAGTGCAACATAGTCACATCCTCCTAGCTTTCCTGTTATTTTTTCATGATAATGCATAAGTTCTAAAACCTTAAGATTTATATCCTCCTCTTTTCCCAATTCACTTTTAATATTATTATGCTTGTCGAAGAGGTTTGATTTGCTTACTTCTTCATTGGAATTTGAGTTTTTATTATTCAAATCACAAGTACTCTTTTTACTCTCTGTATTTTTATCTTTATCTATCTCTTTTTTCTTTTTCTTATTCTCTATCTCTTTCTTATTCTGTTGCGTTACTGTAACGTTACTTTTATTTCGTGTAACGTTACCAGTATTTTTAGTAACAGTACAATTATTATCAGAAGTTTCTATAATGCCATTAGTGTTAGCTGCATTAGTAACATTATTAGATTTATCATCAATCACAGTATTTTCAGAAGCTTCTTCCGTCACTTCCAAATTTTCCAATATATCATTTTTACCTAGAGCTTTATCTTCTTCCATACTAGAATTTGCAGAGTAATCTTTCTTTCGTTCTAAGTTATTAGTTCTTTTTAATTCTACATTTTCATTCAAATCTTGATTTGCTTCTAAATCCATATATTCTTCTAAGACTTGATCTTCCTGAGTTTCCTCCTTATTACTTTTAGCTAGATTCTTCTCTTCTTTTTTCTTTTCTCTATGACTTTCAACTCTTTTTCTATTTTGTTCACGGACCCTTTCCATTCCCTCTATGTTCTGATGCTTATCCCAGTTCACAATTCTAATTACTTTATCACAATCTATTTGAATCATGTCAAAGTTAGATAATACTTTTAATGCAATCTTAATATCCTCTAAAGGCCTAGAAAATAATACAGCTAACATTTTGTCAGTGAGAGGTTTTCCTTCTGATAATAAAACCTTTCCATTGGAATTAAGTTTTCCACCAAGTAAAAGTATTCTTATCCACACGTAATGAATTGTATCCCTCTTAGGCATTGCGTCTATTAATTTTATTTTTTCATCATCATGCATATTAGTGGCTAATTTAATCCATTTAATATCTGCCATTATTTTCGCGCTCCCATAAATAAAATTGCCTAAACCTTTCCAGACCATTCCATGATGGGTTTAACTCAATTAACTTACAAACACCTATATAACATTTAAAAACTTTAAGATTCATTTGTAAATCCTCTCTTTCTTCTATACATCCTTACCAAAATTTAAATCTTTTATATCCTCTAAGTTAGATAAATCTTTCCCATTGTTTTCTTCTAAAAATTTCATTAATTCTGTTCTGGTTATCTTTAGACTTCCAAGCTTTAATCCTCGAATCACATTATTTCTTAATAGATCATACACAGAATTTCTATTAACTTTTAATAACTCTGCTGCTTCAGACACAGTATATAAAACTGGCTCCATCCCTATCCCCCTATTCTCATCTCAATAATTCATCCCTCACAAATTCACTTCACATTACAAGTGCTATTTCATTCCCACTTAACAAAAAGATCATATCTATAACTTTCTACTTAATATTAAGCGTTTCTATCAGTTTTCATATTGTTAAATTCATCAATAATAAATAGTTCTTCTATTGTTTTCCCAAAAAAATTCGAAATGAATTTAGCCTCTGTTACACTAAAATCAGATTTACCATTTATTTTGTAATTTAAAGCACTTCCAGTTATTTTAAGTTTTTCAGCTAATTCCTGTTGAGTAATTCTTTTTTCTACCATAATGCCTTTCAATTTACTATACATACCTCAGTCTCCTTTTTAATTATTTAAATCTTAATATATGTTCATTTAAATTTTCATTATGATAATTAGTTTTTTAATATTATCTAATCGCTAATTTTATTTCATTATAAATTATCATTTAGATAATTTCAACATATTTTACTTAATTTAATATAATTCATTTTATCTTTTAGTTAATTTGGTGTTTATTAATTAGCAAATAGTTTATAATATAAATTAGTAAATTGTGTATAGCGTATAGGGTGGTGATAATATGAGTAAATTTCCTACTAGACTTAAAGAACTTCGTGAAGAAAAAGGATTATTAGGTAAAGACTTTGCAAAAATTATGAGTGTTGAACCTGCAACAGTAACCAATTGGGAAAAGGGGAATAGATTTCCTAAGGATGATGTCTTGATTAAAATTGCTGATTATTTTGACTGTAGTACTGATTATCTTCTAGGAAGAACTGATGATAAACTTGCAAAAGTATACTCAGGAACATTGCACAATCAAACTATAGAAATTGAAATTGACAAAGGATATCCGCATGAATTAACCCCTGAAGATGTCCAAAATATCCTTAAGCAGCTAGATGCCGTAGGTTTAGATGTAAACAAATTAATTGAAAACTCCAAAAATAAATAGCACAGCAAAAAAACTATAGATTTCTTATCTATGGTTTTTTTGTATTATTTTGACTTTAATTGATTAAATATTTATCTATTCTTTTAAAAAATTTGAATTTTTATTCCAAAATATTGAAATTTATATTCTATAATGTTATAATTTTCCATAGAACTTAAGTTCGCTAATTTTAGGGGGAACGCTTTATGCTATGGCAGTATATTTTAAAAATAAAACTCAATGATGAAATCGTTTATTTAAGAGATATAGAACACATAGAAGATCGGATGTTAGATGAAGAAAAAAGTTTATTGGATAAGAATACTATAGATTGTGAAATACTATCTAATATGAAGGTGAACAATAATGCAAGGTAGCATTAGTAAAAAGGGAAAAAACTATTATATTAGGTACTACGATGATATACATGTGCAAAAAAAGCAAATTGAAAAAGTAATTGCTCCATCTACGATGAAGCAAAAAAAAATTAAATGAAATAATATATAAACAAAATAATGGATATATAAGCTCAAATATATCTTTAAAAGCTTATTTAAATATGTGGCTAGAAGATTATGTATACTTTTAGCATTATCAATAATTTTTGTATATATATCTTTATATAGAAAATATAAACTCAACATTATCTCATCAAATTTAGGCAATTTATCCATGAATATCTCATAGAGCAAAGGTAAAATAGCTGTTATTTTATGATTTATTTCTTCTGCTTCAAAGTCAAACTCAAAATGTGTTAATTTATTTCTCCATTCATTTAGTTTATTAAAACATTCATATTGATATTCAACGATATTATAATGAACTTCATAAGTAGGGAAAAAGCAGCAATGTTATAAAAAACAATAATAAACTCTTAAAACAATTTCTTAATTATGCTGTTGACTGCAGATATATTTTAAAAAATCCTTGTGGCGGTAAAAAAGTTGTTATTCCAAAGGATAAAGCTAAAAATATAGATAAGGATCTTAGCGATATTTCAATCTTCTCTAAAGAAAGCATGCAAAAAATACTTTCTCAAAAAGAAGACACTAAAATACGATACATAGCTTTAATTTCCTATGCAACTGGCATGATACGTGGTGAGATCTTGGGATTAAGAGAATCTTATATAGATTATACTAATCTGGAAATTCGTATTAGGCGAAATTTAGTTACAACATTTGTCTATGATGATGATGGCAATAAACATAAAGAAACATTTTTAGATGAAACAAAAACTCATACTTCTGTTAGATATATCCCCTTACCATATAATTTAATTCCAATTATAAAATCTGCTATAGCTTTAAAGAAAAAGGATATGCTAAAGTGTGGCGATAGTTATAACAGAACAAATAAAGATTTCATATTTTTAACTGAAGCTGGTGAGTATATAGATGCAGGTAATATTGATAAGAGCTGGATATATTTTTTGAAAAGATGTAAAGTAGATCATTTAAAATTCCATGCATTAAGACTAAGACACACCTATGCCACTTTACAATTTGAAAATAATATTAGAGTTGAAACAGTATCAAAATTACTTGGGTATGCTAGTATCGAAATAACTTCTAATATCTATACTCATGTCATGAAGAAGGAAAAACAGAAGACTGTTGATACGTTGGCTTTACTGAATTAATAACTTTTCATGAAGTAAAATAGTAGCTTCATTTGTTACCTATGATAAATATATCTAAAAAAACAGTAAAAAGCCTAAGGCTAGATTAAATCTAACTCTTAGGCTCTTAGAAGTCATATAATTTTTAATCTAACAAGAGTCTGTCAAGACTTTCGTGTAAACTTCAAAAAGTAATATGTTTATTTTATAAGGTTGGAGGTAGAATAAAACTTCCAACCTTAATTTTATAGTTATTCAATATTATTACATTATATATGTATAGATTGAGTGAGTTAAGTTCCGGTATTTTTAAAACAAAACTTCGTCTAAACGACCTTCGAAGAAGATTGATAATTGAGCTAAAATTTGAGCCCACCCCTTAATTCCTTGCGTCCATTTCTTTGTTATATCAATAGTTGCAAGATAAAGTATCTTTAGCAATGACTCATCGTTAGGGAAAATTGATTTACTTTTAGTAACTTTCCTAAGTTGGCGGTTATAACTCTCCATTGCATTTGTTGTATATATTATTTTTCTTATTTCAGGTGGGTATTTGAAAAATGTTGAGAGTTCATCCCAATTGTTTCTCCAACTTTTTATTGCTATTAGATATTTGTCTCCCCATTTTTCTTCTAGATTATCTAATTCTGCTAAAGCGACGTCTTCTGTTGGTGCTTTATATACTAATTTCAAATCAGCATTAAAGGCTTTTAAATCCTTATAAGATAAATATTTACTAGAATTTCTTATTTGATGAATAATACATCTTTGTATTTCAGTATTAGGAAATACTGCTTTAATAGCTTCTTTAAAACCATTGAGACCATCAACACATGCTATTAGAATATCATTTATACCACGGTTTTTAAGTTCATTTAAAACTAATAACCAGTATTTTGATGATTCAGAAGCACCGATCCAAATACCCAATACATCTTTCTTACCTTCAAGGTTAACTCCGATAACAGCATACGCTGCTTTCGACACAATAGCATTATCTTTTCTTACTTTAAAATGGATTGCATCCATAAATATTATTGGATAAATTGATTCTAATGGCCTGCTTTGCCACTCTTTAAGTATTGGAATAACTTTATCTGTTATATTAGAAATAAGAGTTGGTGATGCATCCATTCCATAAATATCATTAATTTGAGTTGCTATATCTCTTGCGGTCATTCCTTTTGCATACATTCCAATTACAGCACTTTCTAGGTGTGATACATCAGTTTGATGTTTCTTCACTATCGCCGGCTCAAATGAGCCTTCGCGGTCTCTTGGAACATCTAAATCAAATAGTCCTAAATTTGATTTCATAGTCTTTGTACTTTTTCCATTTCTACTATTTGAAGTGTTTTTATTTTCATAATCATGTTTAGCATATCCTAAGTGACTTTCCATCTCCGATTCCAGCATCTGCTGAAGCAACCCTCCAAATAAATCCTTTAATGTATTTTGTATATCTTCAGCCGTTTTTATATCAGAGTTATTCAAAATTAATTTTACTAATTCATCTCTAGATAAAGACATAGCCTGTGCTCCCTTCATTTGATAATTTATT
>Ga0209281_1000806_pt1 | contig 28750 bp, 29 predicted proteins | sample MedtruBG_FD_187514 | JGI IMG/M metagenome (GOLD analysis project Ga0209281, IMG submission 187514) | Root nodule microbial communities of legume samples collected from California, USA - Medicago truncatula BG (SPAdes) (version 2) | ecosystem: Host-associated > Plants > Roots > Nodule | place... | reverse complement strand
CCCTTGAGGGATTGCCGATCTTGCAGCTTTGGTGCGGACGACGGGAATCGAACCCGTACGGTTTCCCGAGGGATTTTAAGTCCCTTGCGTCTACCAGTTTCGCCACGTCCGCCCGCAGCTTAAATCAATCACTTAGACGATTCAGTCAAGGGAATGTTTTGCAGCCAATCCCTCGTGTTTTGCAAATCGCGTTGCCAAGGTGTTCTGCCGGACACCCTATCCCAGTTCGAACACCGTCGCATCATCTGCCCTCTCCCTGATCCCTTTGAACGAGGCATGCCGCAGTTTCCCGTCGTCCGTCCAAGCGCGATACTCCACCTCCGCGACGAGCAGTGGCTCGGTGAAGACGGCATTCTTCCGCCGCAGGTTCACTGCCGGTTTTTTCGTAACGATCGATGCAAGGACGTTGCGCAGCTCACGTGATAGATCGTGCGACCAGCCCGTGCCGCAGCCGCCGACGTAGACCAGGTCGCCATTCTTGCGAGCGGCGAGCAGAAGCCGGCCCAGGTGGCCAGGCACGGTGGACGGCTCAAAGCCGACGATCACGAAGCTATCACGGCGCTTGCAGGTGATCTTCTGCCACCACTCGCCCCTGCCAGAGCGATAGGGCTTCTCGACGTGCTTGGCGATGATGCCTTCGAGCCCGTGCTCGCAGGCGACACGAAAAAACTCGTCGCCGTCAGCCTGAACCTCTTCCGATAGCCGGATGGCACCGGCACGGCCGGCGACTATCGGGTCGAGCAGCCACCGGCGTTCGCGAAGCGGCAGTCGGCGCAGGTCCCAACCATCAACATAGAGAAGGTCGAAAGCAAAGAAGATGATTTCGCGTGGATCATGCAAGCTAGGTCGCTTACCGAGCGCGCGCTGAAGCATGCCGAAATCCGACCGCCCCTCGTCGTCAAGCACCACTGCCTCACCGTCGAGGATCAAGGTTTCGTAACCGAGCTGACGCGCCTCTGCCGCGATTGAAGCAAAGCGAGGCGTCCAGTCGTAGCCGCCGCGTGTGATTATCCGCACCCTGTCCGGCTCCACGTGAACGGCCAGACGGTAGCCGTCCCATTTCACCTCAAAGGCCCAGTCCGGCCCTTTTGGCGGCTTGTCGACTAGCACCGCCAGACATGGATCAACCCGCTCCGGCATCGGGTCCGGCGATGAGGTGCCGCGCGGTGTTTTCGACGATGCTCTGGCCATTAGCCCATTAACGCACAGGCCCGCGAAAAGCCGAATTGACTCTTTCGGCTGAGAGAACATATTAGGAACATGCTCGATGGCGGTCGGGCGTTTCCACGAACCGGGGCGATTGTAACAACCTCAAACGAGGAGGATAAGCCGTGCCTGATCTCCCCAAACCTAAATACAAATGGCGGAAGACATGGCCCGATCACCCGAAACATTTTACCGGCTTCGATGGCGAACGGAAATTCGCACACATCCACTGGTACCATATGGGCTGGTGGAACTGGTTCATGTGCTGGCACTGGGCAAAGAACGCGAGCAGATGGAAACGCCCGAACGGTCAGGCAGACTCGGCAAGGGCGGCAGCGCTTGAAGTTGAGGAGTGCTACGAAGCTGTCCTGAGGTGCGAATGGCCTGGCATGGTGCCAGAGGACTTGCAGTCCATGCTCGACAATGAGGAATGGATGCGGACCAGACAGTAGGACGCTAGGAACAAGGTGGCACGACATGCGTTAGCTGTTGCGCCGCGCGTTTCGCGGCACCAGGTCCCTCAACCTGTTCTGAGTGCCTGCCCCATCCCCTCGGCAGGCACTCACTTTTTCTAGCCTTCTACTTGCTCTGAAGCTCTTGCTCGGAAACGAGCTCGCGGTCGCGGCCCTTCTTCTTCGGATTGTCTGCCATGCTTTCCTCCATGATCAACCATGAAGGATAGGAGCCGGACGGATGACGACAAGGGTGGGAACCTCATGCCCGGTGACGTGTTCACCTGCCGAGGGAGTCTACAAAGAGAACAATGAAATGCACTCGCTCAATCTAGCTGGCATATTAATTCTACTTATTGTCATTGCACTGTTCGCCTTTGCATGGGTCGCACTTTGAGACGCAGCCTTTACTTCGCAAGCGCCAGCTGGCTTAGTTTTCTTTGGAACCATCCGCTAGGCCCGCGGTTAGAGGGCACCACCGCTGACTAAGGCGGGCTGCTGATGAAAGATTAACGTGACGTTCTCCAGAACTGCTAGGCAGCGCCTTTCTAGCTTCGGGGTGCTGCCGTTTTTTTCTAATTTGACTTCTTCAAGGGAAGCGCCTGTTTTGCCCAGCTGGATCATCGACGCTTCTTCAAGCCAGGGAATGGGTCTCGCCCCAACGCCTTGGCAATCTTCCGCCAGTCATGTCCGCCCATTCCGGGTATTCGCAGCAATTCTGCAGTCGGCAGATGTTGCAGATCTCCGACCACCTCATACCCGGTCAGGTTTAGCTCGCGGAGAAGCCAAGGCCGGAGTTTCAAGTCTGCAAGTTTCGTGTCCATGCCAAGAGAAAAGCAGACCGATGCGCATCGCGCAATTGCATGATTATGCAAATCAGCGCCGCAGCTGAGCCCCGTCGCGCTGGCTAGCCTCAATTCGCTGCAGGATCTCCCGCATCACACGGGTACCTCATCGCGCACCTAGACGGTCGCCAGGCGAAGAAGCCCTTGGAGACGACTGGCAAGGTTGGTGGCCGGATGACGATCATCGCGGCGGAGACGACAGCCCCCTTCCTCAGCAGCCGCTACCCGAACCGGCCTGAAATTTGCCAATCTCAAAAACGAGCATTGTTCCGGAACATTCCAGCCAACACGGCGTTTGAGAGGCGTTCCTCATTTCAGGAGGTTGTTTTCTCCCTCTGAATTTCGACTGGCGGACAATCGCATGTGTCGGACAACTGCAGCGCTCCTTTTCGGTTAGGCGGGAGCGCTGCTTTTCTTGGTGCCTCTTAGCTTTCTATAGATTCATGCGGAACATACCGATGCCAGCAGGGTAGCGCCGCGCTTTTCCGGAATTTTAGCCGGAGGACGCGATGTTGCGCCTAACTCCGGGCCGGCGGCTGCCGGCTGATAGCGTTCGAGACCTTTTCTCGAAGCGTGTGATCGTCTTCATCGTGAGCGTGCTGCTGGAGGATCTCGGCCAGGCGTTTCAGCTCTTTTTCGTCCAGCCTTTCGATGCCTACATAACTGTTCTCAGCCGCGCTGGTGAGAATGAGCTCGTCGAGCTTCGCGTGCAGCGCCCGGACGTCCCGGTTTTGCGTGTTCTGAAGGACGAAGACCATCAGGAAGGTGACGATCGTCGTGCCGGTATTGATGACGAGTTGCCACGTCTCGGAAAAACCGAAGATGGGGCCTGTGAGGCCCCATATGGCTATCGATATAAGGGCGAGGACAAAGACCGCCGGGCGCCCGGAATATTCCGCCACCGTACTTGCAAACCTGCTGAAACCATTGGCCTTTGGCATCGGGTATGCCACGTTTCTTGATCCGCTGATCAACACGCAAGCAGGCGAAGAGTTCCCATTCGGGGCCAAGCTCCGTCAGGAGCCCTGAAATTTGGTTCCAGACGGAAAAGGCGAGTTGGGGCTTCGACTTCTGAGCGCCGGCGGCTACTCGTCCTTACCGACACTCTCGCGTCGTTTAAGCTCCGCCTCGACTGGCGGACAAACGCACGTGTCGGACAACTGCAGCGCTCCATTCCATCTTCCGGAGCGCTGCTTTTCTTGCCTGGTCAAACAGTGCTTCCGAAGTGCTGACGTGAACGAGGTGCCACTATGGCAGGCCGTCGGTATGAATCTATAGGTTGAGGTTCCGTGGCGAATGAGTTTCAAGTCTCAGGCGCAGGGGTTCGGCGGTAGCTCAGCATCATCGTCGACAGCCAGATCGAGGCCATGACGATGTGGGCGACGTTCGCTCCCATCGCGCCTATGACCGGGATGAGGGCAAATGCGGTCGCATGAAAGCCAATCGCGGCGATCGTGACGCTGCGCAGTATCTCGTTTTCGCGTCCCATTGCGAGAAGCGCCGAGCGGATGACCGCGCCGCACAGGGTCATGGTCACCGCGACCGACTGCACGATGACGAGGGGCCCTGCGGCTGCGAAATCGGGCCCGGCGGCCCAGGTGAGTAGCGGACCGATCAGGAGGTAAAGGCCGCCGATCAGAAGCAGGCCGCAACCGAGAAGCAGTCCCTGCATCTGCGCGACCGCGCGATGGAAGGCGCTGAGCGCCTTGGTTGCCCATGCCCGGGCGAGCTCCGGATAGAGGACCGCCTGAACCTGCACGCCGGCCTGCTGCGCGATGCGGCCAATGCGTTTGGCGATGTGATACAGGCCGGCGGAGGTCGGATCGGCAAGATAGCCGACGAGGAGCGTGTCGAGCTCATTGGCGCTTGAACGAATGGTGAGCGAAAGGTTCGCCGAGATCGCGAACTTCCACAGACCCGGAAACCGCTTGGTAATGCCGCGTAGCGGAGCGCTCATCAGGCCCGAAAGGACGCCCTGCCGGCGCAGTTCGACCAGCGAGAAAAGCACCAGGGAAAGGGTGCCGATGATCTGGGCTGACATCCAGATCAGCGTGAATTCGAACAGGCCTGCGCCGGTGGCGACGCCGATTGCGCAAAGAACGACCCTCAGCACGCTTGTGGCGACCTGACCATAGGCGATCGCCATGAAGCGCCCGTAAAGGCGCAGCACGGCGGTCGGCATGCCCGAGACCTGGAACGGCAGGACCGTGCAGTAGAGGATGGCAAGGTCCGCCCCGTCTCCCGATATGCCAAGCCAGGGCGCGGCCACCAGAATGAGCAGGACGGCAATCAGCCATCCCACCAATGCCGCGGAAATATCGAGCAGCAGGCCGAACTTGAGCAAGGCCCGAATTTCGGTCGCATCGTCGGCGCTCTCCGCGAGCGAATGCGCGCCGTACTTGATCAGTGGCTGCCACGACTGGAAGCTTACGATCCGCTCGACCGCGCGTGCGTAGGAGAAGCATAGCGCGAGGACACCGTAGCCCGCCGGACCGAGTGCCCTGGCTGTGAGCGCAAAGCCGATAAGGCCGATGACCGAGCTCAAAAGGTTTCCCGTGAGCAGGTGCGCAATGCTTTGCAGGCGCTCCAGCATCGTTTTCTCGCGACTGAGAATTTGCCGCAAGCTGCCGAATTTCTTGAGAAGCTTCTTTCGGAACGCCACTGAAACCGCCTATGATTTAAGGGATAAGATAATAGGTATATGCAAATGATTTGTAGCGACAAGCCCGCGTAGTTCGACCCGTCCCGATCAGCGCGCCGTCGCGCTGGCTGGCCTCGATCCGCTGTAGGATCTCGCGCATCATGAGTGTTGCCAAGCCTAACTCTGAAAGACAGCTTGCGAGACATGGCCGAAGCTTGACAATCACACCCTTGAGAAATCTAAGGGGTGGCTAATGCAATCCTCGCTATTCTGATAGCGAAATGGAGACGGGTCGCGACGATGAGGTTTCTAACGCAGCTCGCGGGAATAATTCGACGCCGGAAATTTCCGGACTTTGTATCCTTTTGGCACGGCCCCATCGATGGACTAACATATGGTTGCCTTGCATCATTCCCGTATCACGGCGCCCGCCTTCGGTTATACTCTTACGATGAGAAGATCAAAGTTCCTCCCGGCATTGATTTGGCTGATGCGCGTGAAATTTGCCCTGATACAAGCTTGGTCGGGCGCTATATCGCCGATGGGAAGGTGGAATTCTCGAAGTTCTCGAATCTCTTCCGCTACCTGTTAATCAAGCAAACTGGCTGCTGTTGGGTCGACACCGACCTCATTTGCCTGAGACCCCCTGAATTTCAACATGATGAAATGGCCTTCGGGTATCAGTACCCGAAAGAACACCGGTTCGCCCTTAACGGAGCAGTTCTAAAGCTCCCTCGTGAACACCCTGTCTTGGCGGAGTTGATTCAGCATGCGCGCGACGTCGTGGACTTGGACCAGGGGTGGGGCGCTATCGGCCCTGAGCTGATCACGGCCAAATTTCACGAGTCCGGATTGGCAGTGTTTGCCAGTGCAACCGCCGATTATTATCCGATCCCCCCCGCTGATTTCTGGAAACTCATATTGCCAGAAGGCCGAGAAAGCGTCGAAGAGGCTGTGCGGGAGTCAAAGTTGCTCCACCTCTGGCATAAAAGGTTCGAATTGGCGGGGTACGACAAGGACATCGCTCCCCCAAGAGAGTCGTATCTGCATCGCGCATTGGAGCGCGTCGGTGGATTGGATCGATTCACTGGGATGTACGATGCTGATGAACTGAGAGCGCAACTCGGCCGCTCGACGCACCCAGCGAGCAAGGCGGGCGCTAATAGCGGCAGATCCTGAAGCGCTTCTCTCCTTTCGCCCGGCTCGGCCTGGCAGGGTCATTCCGCAGCGGACCTGAGAGCTCCGCCCTTGGCCAGCGTCGCAATCAGTTCTGCGATCGCGTCTCTGTGCGCTGGTGATGGTATCCTGTCGAAGTTCCTCGCTACCAGCATGGCATCATTGCTTTGTGCAGGAAGGATCAGCGTCGCTGCGCCCGCGTCAATGCCCTTCCAGAACTCGTCGATGCTGCAATTAAGCGCCCTAGCCACGGCAAAGAGGCTTCCCGCGGAGATCCGCCGGGCGCCGTCCTCACATTTTTTCATCTGTGACCAGGAGATGCCGACCGCCTTTGCTAATCCCCTCTTAGACACTCCGGAAAATTCCCGAATGCGGCGGATGTTTGAGCCGATGATAACGTCGACCTCGCTCGTCGTGTTTGTGTTATTCATGGCTCTCCCCCATCGTTCGCCGCCATCAATTATTGCGCTGGCCGCTGGGAGTGTCGAGCCATCCATTTAGGGCAACTCACCCGATTGGGTGATCGACACGAACAAGCTATTCTGCTAATTGTGACAACCTATAATTGCCTGTAATGCGTCTATTTTTTATTCATAGCACAAGTCATTTTGGCCGGAAATTCCCGGCCCGGAGGAAATCATGGCCACAGTTACGTACCATTTCCCAGGCGGACTCTATCCCAGCCAGTATAACCCGCCTCTGACCGGCGTCAGCGTTAACCCGACTTTCGGCGAACTCGTGGACATGAGCGAGTCGGCCCGATCAACTACGACCAGCACAGAGGTGCTTTACCGGTTAGACAATGGGCTCAGGCTAAAATTGCTCGGCACGGGGTTCAGCTTTGATTCTGGCGGAGACGCTGTAGGAGGGACAATCACCTCGATCCAAGTCCTCCTGAATAATGGAACAACCTTGGTCCAGTCCATAAGCGGTCTGAGCCTTTCGCTAGAGACTTTCAACGACGCAGCGGCAGCATTCGACAGCGATAGACTTGAAAGCTGGCTTCTGAGCGGAGACGACACGATCAACGGATCGGCCGGTGACGACGATATCTCTGGCCACCGCGGTAACGATGTTCTGAACGGCAATAGCGGCGACGATACGATCACTGGGGGCGATGGTGACGACACGTATGACGGCGGGGCCGGGTTCGACACTCTTAGTTTCCAGGACGCTTACGGCGCATCATCAGCCACTCAAGGCATCAGTCTAAACGCCACGAATGGCACCGTAACAGACCAGTTCGGTTTCTCCGAAACATTCCAGAACTTCGAGGAATACAGAGGCACGCAGTTCTCAGACACGATCAACGGATCCTCGAGCAGTGAATCCTTCATGGGTTTGGGCGGGCGAGATAAAATAAGTGGCGGCGCCGGCGTAGACACGATCCGATACGACCGTGACTTTCAACTAGGTGGAACGAAGGGCGTCAACGTTAATCTTACAACCGGAGTTGCAACAGACGGCTTTGGTTCCCAGGATACGGTTGCCGGCATCGAGAATGTCCGCGGTACCAGCCTCAAAGACACCATCACAGGCAACTTTGCCTCCAACTTCCTCCGTTCATTCGCCGGCGCAGACACGCTCAACGGCTGGGGCGGTGGTGATACAATGCGTGGGGGCGCTGGCGACGATATCTACTATGTGGACAACATCGGCGATATCGTCGACGAGAACCAAGACAGCGGCACCGGCATAGACACGGTCCGGTCAAGCATTTCCTTCGACCTTGCCGACACTGCGGCCGTAAAAGGAGGCGTTGAGCGTCTATCGCTTCTGGGCAGCGGCGCGATAAACGGCACCGGCAACGCTCTAGGTAATGGGTTGTCCGGAAACAGCGGGGCCAACACCCTAGACGGCGCGGCAGGGAATGATGCCATCAATGGCGGCCTCGGCAATGACACTCTTATCGGCGCTACTGGGCTGGATACGTTCACCTTCAACACAGCCCTGAATGCCGCGTCAAACGTCGATACGATCGTTGACTTCGTTGTTGCTGATGACACGATCGGGTTGGAGAACGGTATCTTTACAGCGATCGTGGGAACAGGAACGCTCACCGACGTACAGTTTGTCGCGAACGCATCCGGCACTGCGGAGACAGCCGAAAACCGGATAATTTATGACGTCGACACCGGTGAACTGTTTTACGACAGCGACGGCAACGGCGCAGGTGGAGCAGTGCATTTCGCGACACTAGGCACCAATCTAAGCATCACCGCAGCCGACTTCTTTGTCGTCTAGTCTGCCGGTACAACACACAGCGCCTCGTAACTGTGGCGCTGTGTTCATTCTAAGGCCCTCGCGAGCAAATCAGCGCCGCAACTGCGCCCCGTCACGCTGGCCGGCCTCGATCCGCTGCAGGATCTCCCGCATCACACGCGTATCGGTGGAAAGGCTGTTGAGCGTATTCTCGACGGCCTTCATCGACGTCGCCGCTTCGGCTGCCTGCTTCTCGACAGCCGAGATCCTGAGCTCGTGATTGTCGATCTGCCGGAGGGAGACTTCGGCCGCTGTCAGGCGCTTGTCCAGGCGATCGATCGAATTCGCCTGCGAGTCCTGATTGGCGTTCACCCTCTCCCAGGTCGCGCCCCACGCTATGAGGCCGCCGGCAAAGCCGAACAGGATCACCAGGGTGTTGAGGTTATATTCAAACCTCCATTTCGGAGTTGCGACCATCTTTTCGGTTTCCTGTGTTTCAGACAATCCCCTGCCCTCGTAGTGTGATGCGAGTTACTGCTGCGCTTCGCCGTGGCGGGCGCATTCCGCGTTCGTCCAAACCGCCGCCGCGCAGATGCCGACGACGGTCCGGTCTATCTTCCGCTGATCTGCCGGTGTCGCGCCGCGGGCGCCGATCAGATCAGTGCCCACCACCCGGCGCAGTCCGTCGGCACTTGCCGGCGCCGAAGTCCCACATCCCTGGAGGGCAAAGGTCAAAGCGAGAGCGGACATCGTCCGCAGTGCGGCCAGCTTCATTGTTCTGCCTTTCGATGGAGGTCCTGACGTCGTCGCCGCCTTGCCGGTAGATCCACGCAACGACGGCAACGACAACGGCGATAACGGCTGCAGCCGCTAGGAGGCGAGGAGTGGAGAACATTACGCCATTCCCTCGACCTGCTTTGCCACCGCCTTCCGATCGGCGTTCTTCCGCCAGTAGAGGAAGCCGGCGATGCCTCCGAATGCGACGAGGATCAGGAGGAGGTTCTGCCACGGTATGCCGCCGATCGCAGTGAGCAGCGAAGCGCCGCCGCCGATGACAGACGGAGTGATGACCTCTTTCGACTTCCACCACGGCGCATCGAGGCTAGGCGGTGTGACGGGAACCGGGACCGGCTTCTCCTCGGTTACCGGCGCCGCCTTGACCTCCGGCCGCGCCGCTTCGCCCGGGGTGAGCGCCACCAGGGCGGTGTGCATGGCAGCGCGCGTTTTCGGACCGACGTCGCCGTCGACCTGCAGGCGCTGGTCAGCCTGGAACTGCAGGACGTTATCAGCGCGATAGCCGAGCAGGACGAGCGAGATCCGGGCGAGCCGGTCGAACCGGTCGGCCAAGCCGTTCTTGCCGCCGTTTATCTTTCTCGTAACGGTCTCACAGTCCCCCTCGTCGGCCCAGCGGTTCAGATCCCGAGTGTCCCAGTAGAACAGAGGCACCAGGCCTTCCCACGGATCGGCATTGACCGCGTCCGGATCCTTTACGAAGTCCGGGCAGACAAGGCCGGCGGCGCGGCACCAGTTGCGGAACTGGCGGTAGTTGTCCTTCCCGGTAAGCTGCATGCCGGTGCGGCCGCGGTAGCGATAGCCGTCGCCGTCCTTCCCCGGCGTGTTGCCGAGATCGGTCCTGGTGTCGTAGCGCTGCTGCGCGGGCGTCGGCCCCCAAATCTCACGATCGTATCGGAAGTCTCCGCTCTCATGCATGAGCTGGGCGAAATACTGGGCGAGACGGTGCGGCCGATCCATGCCGAACCGGTCGCCGAACCTGTCCAGCGCCACAAGTACGGACGCGAGGTTGCTCTCGTTCACCTTGCCCTTTGCGGCAGCGCGAACGTGCTGAGCGGTGATAGCGCTCATTCGTTTCTCCTGATTTCGTTGGGGAATGCTCGGCGGCTAGCCACACACACACTGGTGCATGGCGGCCGGCAGTGTTCGGGTTTAGACTGACGTTGGTCGCTTTGCCCCCCTCGCAGGCGGCCGGGAGGCTCGTCACTGGCCCGCTGCCCTTGACGGGCCTCGCCATTGATCCACATCAGTGGAAATGGGACCTCGGTTTCGACCATAACCGAAATGGGCTCAATCGGTATTGCGTTCAGGGAAAGATCAGGCTGAAGCAAGCCCTTCCTGGATGAATGTGTGCCTGTGGCTTCAGCTCAAGGACGCAGGCGATACCCTCTTCCTCCCCGTAAGGACGAGCCCGTTAAGCCTGATAGCTGAATGGTTGGAGGACCTGATCTGTGGTTTGCTTCTGTTAGCAGCCGCCTCATTTACGGCGGCCGCAGGCTCGTTTCTAACCGCAGGAGGCGACGAGCCTCGCCCAAATACTCCTGGTGGCGTGCGGACAACTGACCCGTGATCCTCGGCCGGATCGCGGGTCTTTTGTGTTTTGGATAGCAAAGCCCCTTCTCTTCTCATCTCCGAACATGAGTTCGAGGGCGACGGGAAGAGTGTCCCGAGCCATAATGTCACCTTACTGTTTGGGAGAAAGTGTCTGCCATTCGGCAAACAGAAAAACCGCGCGATGCGGCGCTGCTAGATTGGTGATGATATGAAAAGTGAAGAGCAGCCCTGCAGGAAAGAGGGTTGACCTCATCGCTGAGTTGGCCTTTAAGCCATGTTCAACTTCCTTGATATCAATCCCGAGACCTAGCCATGAAGATTTCAATCATCGTGCCGCTACGCCTTAGCGAGACTCTCTTTGAGGGACTTCCGAGGTTGGAAAGGCTGATCCAGAACGCTCCTGCCGACCGTTTTGAGGTCGTGGTGGTTGACTACGGTAGCCCACCCAGGGCGGCGGCAGAATTGGTGACGCTGACGGCAGGATTCAACCACGCGAAGCTTGTTCGAGTTGATGCCGACGCAGAGCCGTTCAGTGCTGGTGTAGCGCGGAATATCGGGGCGCAGAACGCCACGTCTCCTGTCATCATGTTCAATGACGTTGACTGCCTTGCCAGTCCGAACATGTATGAGAAGATCCACAAGGAGGCGCGCGCCAGGAGGATCGACGTCAACGCGTACGACTTCTTCGCTATTCCGATAGCGTTTCTGACTTTTGAAGGCGTTGAGGAGTATCAGAAGATACAGGCCAGCAACGAGCCCTACGACGCAGACTCCCTGTTCCACTACCACATCATCCGAGGCGAGAAACAGTTCATCTGGTTCATGGCCTATTCCGGATCGACAATCGTCGTGAACCGCCTTCACTATCTATCGATCGGCGGCACGAGCCCCGTTTTCCACGGCCACGGCGCCGAGGATTACGAGGTGAAGCTCAGGCTGGCAAGCTATCGCCCGGTAGGCCGGAAGCCGCTCGACTACTATCGGAACACGAAGAACAATCAGATGCACGATTATGTAGGGTTCCGGTCCTACCTTTCTCTGTACGCATACGAGGTCGCCTTCCGAGGCATCTACATGGTCCATCTCTGGCATCCTCGCCGCGAGGTGAAAAGCGTAAATCAGCCAGCTAACGCCATCAGCTACAAGCAGACCGAGCGGAACTTCACTCTCCTGGGCGAGATGATGAAGGATTTCGACAACACGGGGAAGCAGCCAGGCGCCTTGGCGGATCGCACGGCCGACCGCAAAACCCTTGTGCTCTGCCGCCCCGCCTCCACCGCTCTTGAAACGCTACGCCAAGCTCTCCCGCTTCTTGGACAATATTCGGTCATAGACGAGACCGTATTTGCTGACGAGCACGCCTTTCTCGATGCAATCGAGATGGAAGGGTTCACCCATGTCTTCTTTCTGAACCCCTACGGGAATGAGCACAGGCTGAACCTCTACACCGCCGCTCGTCGCAAAAACATTCCTTATTGGGTGCACGACAGGGGCGCCCTGCCTCATTCCTGGTTCTTTGACCCGAACGGCTTCAATGCTGACAGCTCGAGCTATCACAGAGACCGCTGGGACAAACCACTGACAGATGACGAACGCGAGGACGTCACCTCCTACATCATGTCTCTCAAGGCCAACGCAGAGACGCTTGAGAAGAACGGCGCCCCGAAATCACCTGAGCACTGGCGTCATGCATTCGGTATTGGTGACCGAAAGGTGCTGTTCGTCCCCTTGCAGCGTCCGAACGATACGGTCACGCGGTACTTTGGCGCCGAGGTCGGCCCGTATGAGAATTTCTTCAACTGGGTCGCGGAGGTAGCCGCTAAGCTCGACCCTTCGCAATGGGCGGTTGTTGTGAAGAAACATCCCGCCGAATTGAACCGCCCCAATATTCCCGGAGTGGTCTTTGCGCCGGACGACGCGCATGTTCACGACCTGATCGACCTTTCTCATTCTGTGATGCTTCTGAACTCCGGCGTCGGCCTTCTTTCACTCGCCTTCGGCAAGCCGGTGATAGCCTGCGGCGAAGCGTTCTATGCAACCGAAGGCTTGGCTTCCACCGCGAGATCTGTGGACGAGGCTGTCGCAAAGATTGGGGCAGGCCTACCCTATGATCGGGAAAGTGCCTTCCGCTTTATCCACTACCTGACGACGAAGCTCTATTCGTTCGGCGAGACCATCTATATTGAGCGAGACAACGGCTATGAGAAGTTCCTTGCCGCATCGCGCATCAGATATAAAAGCATCCGAATGCTGAGTGATGAACCCGTTCTCTTCGGTTCCGTGCCGGCGGAGGCGTCCCTTGATAGCCCGCTCTACTCCTCCTTCGGTGGCAAGGATGCGCTCGACAGAGCCCGCCTAAAGGTGAGCGCGCAGCCAGCGCAGGTTGGCGGAAAATCCACGTCGGTAATCAGCTCTCCTAGCGCCGCTCGTCTACCGGTTCTGCGCCGGCCGCTCGTTCCCATCGTCCGGCCCTTCATTCGGCTCCTCGGCAATGCTAAAGATATGGAGAAATACAACCGGGACCCGGTGACCTATTTTCGTAAACTGAAGAACCCCGCCTACAGGTGGGTAGGCGGGGTGTTATTCCCGTTCCACGCCCCAACGCGCGAGGCCGCCGAATGACGGAGCGAGTCAGAAAACTTGAACTGACCGGATCAGAACTCCTCGAATACATCCGAAACCCAGATGGGTGGGAGTCGGAGGTAATGACGAGGATCCGCGAACATAAAGAGTTCTACCGCAAGCACGGCTACTGCGAGAGCGACATAGAGGCCCTTGTGAAACTAAAGTTCGACCTCAATGCTGACAAGTACGAGGGCTGGTCTTCCCAGCCCTCGAAGAAAGTCTAGCGCCTATCAACCCTCCAATGCGGCAAGTCTCGCCTCGAAACCAGCTGCCATGAATGCCCAGAGTTCGTCGGGCCTGAGGCTATGGCGGTTCCCAGCCTTGATGGAGGGTTGGACCTCGTTGCCCTCCTCGTCAAGGACGGCCGCTTGGTCTTCCCAGCTGTCCAGACCAACGAGGCCATACTTGAAGGCGTCAAGGCCCTCGGCCTCGAAGGCAGACACAACGCTCTGTGCAGTCACGCCTGCGTGGAGCCTTGCGACTTCCCCTTTGGGCTCTTTCTCGGCGATGGCGTCCTTCCACTGGAACAAGCCGATCAGGGACGAAAGCCTGCGAGCCACGCGCAACTCCGCCTCAGTGAGGGCTCCACGCCAGACCTTATCGGATGCCTCGGAGGTGACCGTTGGGGCGTTCAGAAGGAAGAGGTCGCGGTAGCGGCCCGTTGCCGCCGTCCCGAGATCGATGTTGCTGTCCGTAGCAGGATTCAGCTTGTTGGGGCCAAACTTGACACGTGAGACGCCATTGCTTCTCAGAAGGCCGAAGCCGTCCGTGTCGACGCCGTACCAGGCGTTCCCGGCGGTATTCTCTACTCTCCATGCGGCGATAGAGGTCGATGCCGTGTTAGCGAGGTTGGCGATGGAACTGGCGCCGCCATAGAAGTTGAAAGCGTACGGCAAGTCGGCAGTAACGGACCATTGACCCGTCCCCCAGGCTTGACGGTAAGAGCTATCAATGGAGTGAACTGGCGTAAGGAACGGGGAACACATGACATAGCCATGGTTCGTCCCGCGAATGATTGGGAGGCGATGAACCAGAGCGACGCCGAAGTTTGTATTCCCGTATGCATAGCCGGTATCGTTGGAGCATCTGGACGGCTCGAAGAGCCCATCATTGATCCCGCTACCGCTGCCAAACCTGCCGTAGTTGGACGCCGTGCGGTAAGTAGGACGCATATCCGTCCCGCTTTCGGTTTGCGACCAGCCGATGAAGTGAATGTCGCCAGCATTGCCGATCGGTTGGGGAATACCCCGCGCAACCTTCGCATCAAAGCTGAGGGCAATGAAGCGAGAGACATTGCTTCCGGCGCCCTCGGCGAGGAATTTCGCCTCATGGTAATCTGCGGTGGCAAAATAGACATCGTTGCTATCTTGTGCCCATACCGAAATGTCTTCCCGTCCGTGCACGTAAGTGTTGTGAAAAATAGCCCCACGGATCCCGACACCCGACAGTTCGACATCCCTCCCCGACATTGCGAAGAAGTCGGTAAAGAAACCATCGGTACTGGCCTTCAGGGAGGGATGCGAAATAGAGCGAATGAAGCTGTTGTTTACGCTAACCCCACCGCTACCAAACGTGCGGGTGTCCTCCGTCCGGATAAGTTCGTCTCCAACAGCGACACCAGCCGCAACCGGGTCGGCCGACAGACCGCCGAACACGAGCTCCTGCGTCCCTGCGTCATAGGTCAGGGAGGAGTACGTGTAATCGCTTCCGTCGGCATTGATGCTGCCTGTAGTTGCGAACCGATGTGACTTGAACCACTTCACACGTAGTGTCGTCGACGTAACAGCAGAAATACGAACCCTGTCCGGCCCACGCACGGCAAAACCGCAATGTCCTTCGAATAGGCACTCGCTGATAAAGAAACGGTCGGTTTGCGGGTGATAGTCCGGAATATCGCCTGTTACGTCGTCGGTGATGAGCAGTACCGCCGCGTCTCGGAATGCCCAGGTGATGACGGACTTTTTCAAGCTTCCAAAGAACGCGTTCTCGCCGAGGAAGCCGATATCGCACTGGTTGCCGAAATCCGTGTCCGCAGCCTGGGAAACAAAATTGCCGTTTGCGCGTGTTGTGCGAATGCTCACGCCTTCGACGCTTGCGCCGCGAGAACCTTTGACCGCGATCGATAGCAGGCGCTGCGTTGCGCGCGTTGCGCCCGAAGCGTCCTGGTTGGTGAAATCCATAATCCGGTAATTGGCAAGACGACCGGCGCTGCTTGCTGTGTAGCTCTCGGCTGCGCTCGGGTTTGCAAGGACGCCGCCGGAAAGCTCACACTGCGTGATCATCGAGTTGATTACATGGCGCCGCGGGAGATTGCGCGGAACGAGGCATGCACGGGTATTTAGCTTGAAATAGTCCGTGTCTCCGACCGGCATGCTTTGCGCGCCGAACTGGTAAACAAGGCTTCGATACGGACCCAATTCGACAGTATCTGCCGTGCGATAGTAGCCACCCGCAAGGAACACGCGCGGCAGCAGCGACAGTGCAGCATTGATTGCGTCGTCGTTGTCGGTGCCACTGCCATCCGTTTCGTCGTAGTCTGCTACCGCGCCGAACCATTCAGCATAGCCGCCCTGTACCGCCCACAAGCCCTGCCTCACCCAAGCGCCGGCCGTCGTCGCGACAGCATCCGCCTTGATGTAAATGCCTTCACGCGGGTCTGCGGCAATCAGGGCCGAGAAGTCACCAGTTCTCCAGACGAATTGGCCCTCCCTCCCTACTTCACGCAGATAGGCTGCTGTGTGCGTCACAGTGTTGATAGCTTTAAGTTCAGCACGCGTGGCCGGGAACTGGTTTGGAACCGCGGAAATCGCCGCATCTCTTGCTGCCTCGCATGCGGCAAGTACCGCAGCGCTGGCCTGATCGCTCACGAGCCGGAACGTCGTGCCGCTCACGATGCCGAGCACGATCGCGCCGGCAACAAGGCCGCCGACGGCGACATCGTTGCCGCTGTTCGTTTTGATTGTGAGCGGAGAGCCTCCATTGAAGGAGATGCTGACCGGCGTGCCAGTATTGGTTTCTGCGACGCTCATCCAAACCAGCGCCGATCCGGAAACCGGAATGGCGGTGGTCGCTTGAATAGCATTGGGCGTGCCAGCGCCGGCGTCATTTGCGATAATGAACGAGAACGGCAAGTCGCTGCGGCGGGTCCAATACCCGGAACCGGATGCGCCAACTTTTCCGTAGATGCCATTGTTCGCAACGACAGGATCGCCCACAACCCAAGCCATGCTGTTGGCAGAATGAGCCAGGTCGGCATCCATAGCCGCCTTGCTGCTGTAGATCAGACCGCCGTTCGACGTGAATGCTGTAATTATCCCTTCAATCCAGGTGCCCCATTCCCGAATCTGAGCCTTGTCCGGCTCGTACGGATCAGAGGAAGGACCATCAGCCCAGATATTTGCGGCGAGTTCGACCATGATGTTTCCCATGCGAAAGCGCCCCGGCGATGCGCCAGGGCTTAAGAGGAGATGAAAGAGAGCGTCAGGAGACGATGAAGGAGCCCGTAGCTACCGGCGAACCTTCGATGCCGGAGTGGTTGATAGACACAATCCAGCCGTAATAGGTGCCTGCGGCAAACGACCGGACCGCCGAATCTGCGCTGCTGGGCGCGCCGTATTCAGGTGGACCGAAATAACTTGCCGTGCCGAAGTCATCGACCGTGTTCCAATAGACCTTGGCGCCGGCGTAATTGCTGCTGTTCGGTGCTGTCCAGTTGTAGGTTGCCTGGCCGAGGCCGCCTGTTGCACTTGGCGAAGTGACCGCGCCGGGCGGCGTCGGATCGGCTGTCGAGGTGACGGTCTCCGTGACAGACCACGTGGAATACCGCCGGTTTGACGCTATGAAGGCCACTTGAATATCAAGAACCTTGTCGGCCGGGACGTTCCCGGTGGAAAGGTCAATGTACCCGCCGGATGGCTCCGCGCTTGGGTTCTGTTGCTCAACCCAGGCTCCCGGTGTCCCGAGACCGTCGGCATCGGCTACCCTGTAACGAACGACCGGCGTCAAGCTGCCGTCATCCGGGTCGATAATCACGACACGGATATAGACGCTCCCGCCGTTTGCCTTGGCCTGGATCAGATTGATCACCGGCGTCGGGATCTCGGAAGCATTCACCGCCGGCGGTACTGGCGGCTGCTGCCCCTCTTCCGTAGCCGGGTTCCAGTCGTCGATGCCCTCGGGATGTTCGATGAAGTCCATGGTAAAGCCGCCCTTCGTGAGGGCCACGATGGATCGGCGGTTCTCAACCAATTTCCCGTCGAGTTTAGGCAGCCGCTTGGGCGTCTCCAGCCGCACCCACCGCGCATAGACGGCGTTGATGCCGGAAAGCCGGACGTCGAGGCTGCCCTTGACTTCCTGGCGCTGGCGCAGCCAATCGCGCTTACCGAGGCGGCGGGCTTGCCGCCACTGGTGGCACCACTCGTAGCTCCCTTCCAGCGTGAGGACGCGGCCGGCTGCGATCTGCGCGTCGGTGTCCTCAAAAAAATCCGTGTCGCAGCTCGTGTAGTTGGTCGCCGGATAGGTAAATTTCGGGACGAGGCGGTTGCACTCATCCTCGAACAGCACACCGTACTGAAGGTTGTGGCCGATGAGGTCGGCATCGCTCAGCGTTGCGGTCCTGCTTTCACGGAACTTGCCGACCGTGAGGATGCGTGCACCGTCGCCACGCGCGACCAGGTGACCGTCGCACGTCGCCAGGATCGCGTTCAGGCCCGACTTCGGCCCGTTCTCGGTCGTATCCCAGCCGTTGCACTGGTACCGCTTTTCCGTGCCGCCGCCGGCGAGAGGGACGTCCTCGTCGCAGATGTCGGCCTCTTCCTTCCAAAGGTCGATGACCGGCAGGAGCGCCTTCTGATAATCGAGACCGAATCCGAACTCGTTGAAGCAGAGATGCCAAGCCAAAATGATGGCCGAGTTGCGCGTCCACGTCCAAGTGCTCGGATCGGTCGGGCTCTGCGCCGGATCTCTGAAATCCCAGCAGTAGGCGCCATCGATCTCAACCGATGGCGAAGGCGCGCCGTACGGAAACGCCGTCTGCTGATCCTGAGCGTCTGCATTGTGCGCCCGCATCGCGAGCGAGGCCTGTCCGTCTCCGCGATGATCGTTGGTCCAGATGCCGTCCGCGCCAAGTGCCGAGACGAGCTCGGCATAGGGCGTTTCAGGGTTCGCGCCGAGGCGCGTGTACAGCCTGACGTTCGCGGAGCCTGCGCCGTACCGGCCACCCGTCGTCAGAGGCGTCACGACGTTATCGACGACCGTCACCTCGTCGTCGTTCAGGTAGAACCGGTTGAACGACTTGATCCGATGGCCAGCGATCGCCTGCACCGAATAGAGGTTCGAACCCTTCGCCTCCCACATCATCCGGGCGCCGGCAACGCGGGTGCGGCCCACGGCATAGACGCGGAAGGGGATCGCTTGATTGAGCGGTGCCCTACCGTCTTCCGGCTTCGGGGGCTTCGGTGCTTGCGCCAGAAGCGCCTGCAGCCCGATCGAGATGGCAGTTGTTGCAATCGCCGACGCGATCGACGCGTAAGAGATGGACGCAACGCCGATGTTGAAAGCACCAGTGCCGAGGACAGCCGTGAAGATCGGAGTGAAGATCGGATCGAACAGAACTTCGCTGTAGAGCGACGTCGTGCAGCCCAGCCCATAGCGCTGCAGCATCATGCGGTGATGGAAACTCATACGTTCAGATCTCCATCCGGAGCACGCCAGGCGGCAACGTGATCAAGTTTCTTGGCGATGACGCCGGACGGCGCCAGCAGAGCCCAGAGCGGTCCAAAACGGACGGCGCAGACCTCCTTGACCCCGGCCATGCCGGCAGGAGCGAGCACAACACCGACGTCACCGTCTTGCGGGTCGTCAGTGCGCATAAAGCCGAGCGGCTCAAGTGCCGCCGCAGCGAAGGCGACCAGCCCGCCGGCCTGAGACAGAATGTCGTGAGCGCCCTCAGCCGTGCTGTATGTGCCGCGATACGCCTCTGCGGGATCCACGCCGACGTTTTCACGCAGCCAAGTCCCGCAGAAGGTCGTGCAATCATCGCCAGCAACCCCGCCCCACCGGAACTGGTGTGGCAGGGCAAGAAACTCTTGCAAGGTCATGGCTATCCTTGGAAATTCGGCCAGACTGGCTGAACGCCTCTGGCGAGCCGGCTGACGCCGTCGCAGAACTTGTCGGTAAGCGATATCGCCTTCTGATGAGGAGATGACCACACCGAGCGCGCACCACGGGAACGGGTCGCCTCGCCGGTCACAACGGCAAGGGAAAGCGTGATGCTCGGGCTATCCCCCTCCTCCACCGGCGGGCTTACCTCCCCGGTATGAGACGCGGTACCGGTCCAGATCGGAATGATGCTGCTCATCGGCTGGAAATACCGATCGAGCGTCGTCAGGCCCATCTGCACGGCCGCGCCGCGCACCGGCGGCAGGCTGTCGAGCATCTTGGCCGAAGTCGTCGGATCGAGACCTGAAAGGGTGAACTCGACACTGTCCGCGGTACCATTGACCAATATCTCGAGCGTCGGCACGCCGATCAGACGGCCGCCGCCGAGGTAAACCGTTCCAGTCGGGTCGATGCTGTCGAAGTTGGCCGGGATGTCGTTGATCCCGAACCAGATATGCAAAGCAGGAGCCGTGTCGACCCTGAGGAAGATGCCAAGCTGATGGCTGCCCCGCATCTCCTCGATGATGTGTGCGGGGACGAACTCCATCAGAACGCCTCCGTGAACTGAAGCGTCGGCCGCGAGTGATACCAGCCCTCATAATCCCAAGGCAGCGTGAAGCCCCTCGGGAACTTCATGACGCACATCGGCCGCGCAAGCTCGACGCGAGTTCCGGCCGTCACCGCCTCGCGCAACGGAGGAGCGATAGCAAGCGTGTAGACCGGGTTGGTTTCGCTCGTCTTAGAGATGACCTCCCAGTATCGATATGCGCGCCATCCCTTGGTCGGGTGGTAGATCGAGAACCAATCCGACCAACGCAGCGGCCGTGCTGCGCCGTAGACGCGCATTTTCAAGATCCCGGCTCCGAGGCCGGCCGCTTCCGTCACCTCGCCGTAGACCGTCGCCTGGCTGTAGCCGGAACCGTCCGAGAAGAACGAACCGTCTGAATGTGGAATGCCCTTGATGATCGGGCGCTTCTTGCCATTGATAAAGGGAAACGGTCCGATCCCGTCATTGATGATCGGCACGTTGAAGAAGCGATAGCCGCCGTTCCCACGTGCCCCGAGCCAGTTGATGACCTCGTGCCGTTCGGTGTCGTCAGCCTGCAGCACGCAGCGCTCATAGGTGGCCGTGACGATGCCGCCGCCGCTGGTCTCGATGCTGATCGACTCCCCGATACCATTAACGCCGCCGTCAATCGCCGACCCGGGATTGTCGAAACTCGCCCGGGTCGGCCGTAGATACATGATCGGCACAGTCGGCTGGTTGATGTAGACTGCCATCCATCAGCCTTTCTGCGCTACAAATCGCTTCTGGGTTTCCCCGAAGCCGACGCGGCGCTGCTGCTCGTTATACTGAGACAGCGCCTGGCCGACGCCTTGCCGCACAAGGGCCCGGACGTGCTCATCGCCGTTGGCACCGATCACGTTCACGTTGAGGTTAGCCGGAGCGTTGCTGTTATTGCCGTTGCCACCCATCATGCGGGCGCTCCTGTTCGTATCGAATACCTGCGACCCCCGCGGGAGGTTGACCAACTCCGGGCCGCGCTCGCCAACAACCGACAGACCGCCTGGCGCATAGTTCGTGCCGTCGGCGAAGAGGCCGATGCCGCCGCTCCTCGCCAATTGACCGGAACCGGAGAAGATCGACCCGGACAGGAACGAGAGCCATCCGGAGCCACCACCTGCCCCGCCTGTGGCGAGCGACGAGCCTACCTGGCTGAGGCCGTTCCCAAACTGGCCGAGACCTTGGGTTGCCTGTTGAGCCGTCCCGCCGAACTTCGCCAACGCCGCTTCTGCACCGTCGAGCCGGCCGGCGAAGTTATGAGCGCCTTCGGGGTTGCCCCATGAGAAGCCGGACGGGCGCTCGAAGCCGGCGAAGGCTGCGGTCGCGCCGCGAACATCCTTGGCGCTCGTCAAGGCCTGCCAAGCGCGGCTTTCCGGGCCCATGAGCTCGCTGTAGGCAAATTCATGCTGCGCCAGAGCGTTGCTCAGATTTCCCTTCCCGCCGATCGCATTGAACAGGTTGTTCCTGCGGTCGTTGTGCTGGTAGAGCCCGAAGGCGTTGCCGCCGTCGCCGACGGCTAGCGGGTTGAACGCGCTTTCGGCCTTGATGTTGCCGAGGACGCCGGCGACCTGATGGTCGGCGAGCCCCTTCGACTTCCAGAAGTTCCAGGCCAGTTCCGCACCCGACCCCGAAACCGGACCGAGCGACGATCGAGCAACGGCGCCGACTGGTGCAGCAAACGAGGTATTGTCGTTCGCGGCTCCGCCAAGCAAGTTGCTTACGACTCCACCGGCCCCAGAAGACTTACCGCTTCCGCCGGTCAGCCAATTGGCCGCTGCAGTGGCCAGTTGATCAAAGATGGCGTCCCAAGCCTTTTCGCTGGCCTTCTGCGCAGCGTTCAAAGCCGACTTGACGATGGCATCGCCGATCTTTCCGCCGTTCGCCCATGCCTCCTGGTGAATGCCGTCGAAGAACCCCTTGAAGGCGTCCTTCGCTTCATCACGGCGCAGGCCTTGGCGAATTGCGTTGGCCTCAGGGGAATTCAGGTCCTCATTGAAGCCGTAGCGGGTGAGCGTGGTGGCTACCTGCCGATCGATGGCGCTGCGTTCCGCCTGACGCTCCTGAAACGAAATATCAAGCCAGAAGTCAGCCTTCGCCTCGGCGGCCTGCCGGTATGCCTTGGTGACGTCGTCGACCTTCTCCTTCTGCGTTTCAAGCTCGAAGAAATTCGGCTTCTGCCCCGGTACCGGGACGCTGGTCAGCCGGCCATCGGAGTTGAGGATGGTCGCGGCGTCCGGATCACCGCTCAGCTCGATGTTCGGTCGACCGGTCGGAACACCCGGGTTGCGCGGCATAAAGTCCGCGGTGCGCATCGTCCTGCCGTTTTCGGTGAAGAACGATCCGGAAATGATGTCCTGTACGTTATCGGCGCCCGCGATGCCCGCAATCCAGGCAGCGCGCGCTTCCCGCGAAGCCTCGATACTGTCTCGGATCGATTTGGTGATCAGGTCGAAGGCGTCCCGGAATCCGAGAACGGACTTAATGCCATAGCGGTCCACCGCTTCCGACAAGAAGCGCTGAGCGTTGTTGATGTCCGCTATCGATGCGGTACCCTCATCGAGGCGCTCGCGCAGGTCACCGAAGGCCTGCGAGAAATCCCGGATGAATGCGGGATCAGCATCAATGCTACGGAGGCCGCGAACCGCCTCGGAGAACTGCCGGTTGACACCCTGCAACTCCTCGCCGAGGCCCTCTAGCTCCCGGCCGGCCAGGATCTCTCCTGCTTCCCGACCCTGAGTGATCTTGTCGGCGCGGTCCAGCTCGTCGACGTAGGCCTTCAGCTGCGGCGCAGCATCGCCCCAGAGAGCGGCAGCGCGCCGGATCAGGTCGTTCTGCTCTTCGAAGAGCTTGCTCGTCTTGTCGGTCCCGCTTTCGGCCGTCATGAAATACTGGACGAGCGCGGCGGTACCGGCGGTCAAGCCGATCGTGACCAGCGAAACAGGGCTGATGAGCGACGCAAAGGCCGAGGCCAGACCAGAGACCGGCCGTTCCATCGACCCGAGAACGGACGCAAGCTGCGTTCCCTGCTGCAAGCCGATCATGAGCGGGTTCATGCCCATGGCGGCCGTGACTGCGATGTCCTGGAACTGGAAAGCCGCGTTGGCAGAGTTGAAGCCCTGGCCGCCCGGCCGGTTCGTGTTCGCAGCCTTCACCGCAGCGCCGGCAGCCGTCGCCGACGTCTTCAGCCGCTCATAAGCCTGCCGCTCACGATCGAGAGCCTGCGTCATCTCCTGCGCCGTGATGGCGCCGAGCTTGTGGGCCCGCTGGATCTCGCCGATCGACGCCTCGTAATCGCGCGTGGCTTTCGCCAGCGGCTGATACTTCAGCGTGAGCCGCTCGACTTCCATCCGGAAGGCGCGCACATGCTCGTCCTGCGCTCCGAACGAGCGGCCGAGATCATCAATCGGCGGCTTGAGCTTGCCCGCTCCCTGGCCGGCCTTCCCCAAAGCATCGCCCAGCTGCTCGAATTCGTTCTCGAGCTTGCTCACGCCCTGCTGAGTGCGAGTGGCGGCCGCAGTCAGCCTGTCGAGATCCGCTGCGCCTGTAACTGCCGGCGAGCTATCGATCTTGAAACCAAGGGTTGCTTCAGACATCGGCTATCACTTCTTGCTTGGGAAGAGCGCATCGAAGAGACACGCGGAGAGCGGACGCTCTGAGACTTTCGGCTTCTCTGGCTCGGGCTCATCCTTCGGCGCCATGATCTCGCGGCGCTTCAGGTCCATTGCCAGGATGGCATCGAGTTGCCACTGCTTGAGGGCGAGGCCGCGAAGCCTCGCCCATTCCCCAATCGCCTGAAACCCGAGAGCATTGGGCCCGTAGCCGTTCCCCGTGCGCTGACTGTCCAACTCTCGGAACCACCACCAGACCTGCTGGCCAGCGGCGGGGATAGCGAGCTTCTTACCTTCGTGCTGATCGACGATAAGCTTGCAGAGCCGGTCGATCAGCCTTTGGTAAAAGAGCCGCGGCGAACCGCGCGAACCTCTACCTGCTCACGGATGATCCGGAACTTGGTGTAGAGGTTTCGGACATTCTCCTCCGAGAAGGGCACAACACTACCGCCGATCTTCGGATTCGGTGACCAGCTGACGGTCGCCTTCGCCAGAATGGCGACCAAGCGAGCATCGCCGTCGTAGGCCGGCGCCTCGCCCAGGCTTTCGCGCTCGGCTGCCGCCTTGGCAAACTCGGCGGCGACATCGCGCATTGCTTTTTGCATCCGGTCGCTATCCGGACCGACTACGCGGATTTTCAGGCCGATCGGCTTGTCCTGCTCGTTGAGGATATCAATCTCGATGCCCTCCTCCTGAGACTGGACGAGGGCTTCGAGACCGGAAAGGTCGACAAACTCTTCAGCCATTACGCACCACCTGCAGGAGCAACCGTCAGAACGGCGCTGTTGATTTCGACATTGCCCTGCAGCAGGCGAGCCGTGTTGGCGCCGCCGCCGTTCTCCTGGGCGGTCATGACGATCCCGTAGAAATACTTCGTCGTTCCCGTCGGCGCGGTCGTGGCGGTATGGGTGCCCGACTGCGTGCCGCTGGTGGCGATTGCTGCCCCGCCCGGAGTTGCCGCGACCTGAAAGTCGTTTGCCGACGGGCTGACGACGTAATAGGTGGTGCCAGCCGTGAGGCCGGTCGGCAGCGCGCCAGTCGTCGAGAACTTGACCGGAGTGCCGGCGGCCAGGCCATGAGCGTTCCAGGAGATCACGCCAGGGGTCGCGACGGTGATCGTGACAGTCGACGTTTTCGCCGGGGGCGCGTCGTTGAACAACAGCTTGAACGGATAGTTGTAGGGCGTTGCCTCGGCTTCGATAAGCGCGATCTGCCCGACGTCATCCGGAAGGATGATGAAGTTGTTCTGCATCGAACCGGCGTTGCGCGTGCCCTTCGCCTTCAGATCGCGGCCGGAGGAAATGACGGATTCGGTGATGAGCGCCGCGGCGTCACCGATCGCGCCCATCGTCTGCCAGCCTTTCACTTCGGTGAAGCTGACCGACGAGAAGAGCGCCTCGTTGATATCGGCGTCATCCGGAACGTTATTCACCGCCGGCCCGATATAGATCTTCGCGCCCGCGACTGGGTACAGCTGAGCCATAGCTCAATCCTTTCTGTCTGATTGCGCTTGCCGAAGGCGCGGAGCGGCAGGGCCAATCAGGCCGGAACTACTGGCATGCACTGCCAACGGATGGTGACCGGCTGCGCGATGTGCGTGTCGCCGGTGATGTGAGGCCCGAGCTCCGGATCCTCGTTGATGTCTGTTCGGGTGCCCTCGAATGTGAGCCGCGTTCCGCGACGGAAGCAGGCGCGGACCTTGCCGGCGAAGTCGATCGCCTGAAACATGCCCTGCCCCTTCGGCCACATCACATTCGCACGCATGAAGCCCTGTCGGATCGGGTCCATCTCCATTGAGATGTCGGTCTCGATCGAGCGGTTGAAATGCACCTCAATGCTGAGGAATGGCTTGGAAGCCGTCGGCGTGAAGGCGAGGCCAGGGAATGCGATGTTGGCGGCGACAGTCCAGCCGGCGGGCAGAGGCATGATCCGGACGCGCTCAATCAGCGCGCGGAAGATTTTCTCTTCTACGGTTTCGGCCATCGTGCTACCCCTTGGCCCATGGCCGAAAACAAAGCGCTCTCAGATACCGAGGTGCATGACCTCCTGCACGAGGCGCAATCGCTGCTGCTGAACAAGACAGTGCGAACCGAGAACGGCCGGCAGGTTCTTTCCGCCGCTATCCGTGATCTCGATGTCCTTCAAAAGGCTCTAATCATCATGTCCGAGGGGACGGACCCGCTTCAAAACGACCGCGAACCTTCGCCTCAGCTTCCTTGACCGTCTGCGGCCAGGTCTGAGCTTCAGCATCGACAAAGCCGAATCCCTGCTGATTGTAGACACGCCCGAGGCTGTCCTGTCCGACGAAGCCGTAATTCATGCGCGGACCATAGGCCGCCTGAAATCCGAGGTAGAGCGTCTCTCCGACATCGAGGTTGGAAATGATGAGCTCGATCTCTCCGCTCTGATCCGGATATTGCCTCTCGCCCTCATCAACGCGCGGCATTGTGGAAGTCGATGCCATCAGCGAGTTCTTGAGGTTGCCGGTATCGACCGGAATGCGTCCACCCTCCGCAACCGATCTCCGAACGTGGTTCGCGACCATCTGCGCCGCGGTGCGCAGGACGGCCGCTTCGCGTTCCTTCTCCGCCTGCACCCACTCCGACACCTGGGCGGCGAAGCTCAGATTGTTCTCAGCCATTATCGGCCTCGCGATCTGGCGTATTCCTCGGCGAAGTCGAAGTTATATTCGACGTGGCAGCGGCAACCGATGATCTCGGCAGCGCCGGCGCCGAGACTGGTATCGCCCGGGAAGCGCATCATAGCGCCCGATGGCGAGTGAAACGGCAGGTCCATGCCCGTGACCTCTTCAGCATTCAGGACCTGGTGCGTGTGGCGGACACGGCCGTCGCCGACTGAACGCCACCGGCGGGTGACAAGGCTGGCATCACGGCCGGCGCGGTCCAGTCCCTGCTGATAGGCTTCATGCTTCGCAGCGTGGACTGAGGACTGCGTTTCCGTCCGGGCGATGGTCTGGGCGCGGAGCTGGACATAGCGGTCCGCCAGGCGGCCGGTGATTTTCTGCACGGCGTCGGCCGGAAGAGGCTTGCCCTCGCGTATAGCCTTGGCAATCTGCCGATCGAAGCGCTTATCCCGCCGCGTGAGCGTCAAGTAGTGCTTCATGCCCTCTACGTCGCCCGAGAGGAGCGCCGTGCGCGCGTTCTCGACCGTGTGTGCAAGCAGCGACGTCATGCCGAGCAATCCGCCCTCACGGCGGCCGGTGACCCGGTTCACCCGGCCGGCGATGTCGAGAGCGATCGTGTTCGGCCCCTGCCCCTTGGCATAGCCTGCTTCGATGCGCTCCCGGGCCATCTGCTTCGTGTCTTCGGTGACGTGCGTGATCATCGTCGACGAGGTTTCGCGAATGATCTGCTCGGCACGCTGGTTCTGGACGTCCCACCTGAAGACGACACGCCCGCCGGCCGGGTCCGAAAGTCGCGGCATGTTCTTGACGACCAGGAGGCCACCAGAATTGAATGCAGTCCGGATCGCTTCGGGGAGCGGCCGGAAGGCTGCCGGATCGATGTGAAGCGCCGCAATGGCACCCTCGACGTCTCGGCGTTCCAGCCGCTCGACGACCTCTTTCAAGACGATCTCGGATTTGATGTCCTCGATCGCCTCTCGGAAGGCCTTCTCCATTGCAGGGGAAAGTTCCTCAATGAGCGCGTCGAGCTGCTGGCGCAGAGATGCCAAGGCTTAGGCCTTCCGAGCGAAATAGCGCGACTGACCGGCAGCAAGCCCACGCAGTCTGGTTTCCTCAGCCTGACGCATTGCCAGCGCTACGGCGCTCTGCACCTCTGCTTTGATCACCTCGATCGTGATCGGGCTTGGGGCAATGGGCTCAAACGGCAGGATTTCGCCGTGGATGTAGTCGGTCGCCGGCTGCTCGCCAACCAGGAGCGCAACAGGCGCGGCTACAGCGCCGCCGAAGGCAAAGCCGAAGAAGGAGCGCCGGTTCATTCCTGCGCTCCCTTCTCGCCCTTTTTGGCGATCTTCTCTGCCGGCAATTCCTCGGCCAGGCCGATGCCAATCAGCGCCCGCGCCTCGATGTCCGGCAAGTCAGCCGTATCCCCGACGCCGCGGCCCTTGTAGTTCTTCACGAAGCGGATTTTCATGGCGGTTCCTTTCACCGATTAGGCCAGTCGGCCGTCGGATTTCTGCTGTTGAATGGCGTTTCCGCGTGCTCCAATATTAGCTTTCGATGATATTCTCTGCGACGCAATCGCGGGGGCGTTCCTATGGGCGCGGATAACTATGAGGAGGAGGTCTACGCCTGCTTGACCGTGGTCATAACGGACGTCCCGTCTGCCGTTGTGGTCGATCTCTTCGAAGCGACTCGACGTCACAACGGGACATTTGAAGTCCACCCACCAAGTACTGCTGAGACTGGAGCAGTGGACGTCCACTGCTCATTTACTTCTGACGCTGACATGCGTGCATTTAAGAGCTGCATTCTCATACTCAGCTCGCAATCCTCCCTTGGACGATGAAGACGACCGGCGTGATGCCGTCGTATTTATTCGGGTCGCCGTTGATGATGGCGTAGTCGGCGCCGTTTGCGGTGACGACGTCGCCGGGCGCCGGCTCGATCGGCAGTCCGACTGCCGAGATGTAAATCTGCATGTCGCCGGTCTGGATGACCGTGCCGTCGATGTAGCGGGCCTCGTAGGCCATCGGGCCGAGAGTGGCGGGATAGGACGTCACGACAGGCTCGCCGCCGTAAACAGGATCCGGAGGCGTGATCCGCTTCACAGTAGCGGATTGGCCGTACTTGGCGATGAGGCGCTGCGCGGTCGCTTGCAGGCGCGCATAGATCGGGTTTGCCATCCTCCGCCCTTCCTTTTCGAGAGCTAAGCCTTATTTACGCCTCATTGCCGCAAGGCTCTTTGTTCAAGGATCTGGGGGACATGTCCGCCACAATCAGC
>Ga0209281_1000802_pt1 | contig 29055 bp, 23 predicted proteins | sample MedtruBG_FD_187514 | JGI IMG/M metagenome (GOLD analysis project Ga0209281, IMG submission 187514) | Root nodule microbial communities of legume samples collected from California, USA - Medicago truncatula BG (SPAdes) (version 2) | ecosystem: Host-associated > Plants > Roots > Nodule | place... | reverse complement strand
TGCGGCACGCCCTGCCAGACCAGATACAGCGCCAGCAGCAGGCACAGCGGCAGCAGGCCATAGAGGGTGGCGCGGGTCATGTCGACCCAGAAGTTGCCGAGGGTCTGCGCCGACTTACGGCCGATGCCACGGCACAGCGCGACCAGTACGGCGAGGCCGGTGGCGGCGCTGACGAAGTTCTGCACGGTGAGACCGACCATCTGGCTCAGATAGCTGAGGGTCGCTTCACCGCTGTAGGACTGCCAGTTGGTGTTGGTCATGAAACTGACCGCGGTATTGAACGCTTGGGTCCATTCCTGGCCCGGCAGATTTTGCGGGTTCAGCGGCAGGTGATCCTGGAACAGCAGAATCGCAAACAGCAGCAGAAAACCGGCAAGGTTGAACGCCAGCAGCGCCAGCGTGTACTTCTGCCAGCTCTGCTCCGCCTGCGCATCGACCCCGGCAAGGCGATAGCAACCGCGCTCGACCGGGCCGAGAATCGGCGTCAGCCAGGTGCGCTGGCCCTCCATCACCTTGTAATAGAAGCGCCCAAGGAACGGCGCCGGCAGCAGAACCAGCGCAAAAAACCCGAGGATCAGCCAATAGTCATAACTGTGCATAGCCGCTCCTAGTTCCGGTCCGCGCGCAACAGCGCAACCAACAGATAAATGAACAGCCCCACTGCCAACAGCAGTGACACCCCGTCCAGAACGCTCATGGAAGATCTCCGTGTAACGGCGTATTGCCGTGTGTGCAGCGATTGTCGGGAAGGAGGCTGTAAAGGAACGAGAGCGAGGCGCGGCGTGGGTCATAAAGAAAGCGTAAAGAGTGGGTTTATGCCGGCGTTACAGCAGGTTTTTGCAGCGTCAGGTCGGGCCTCATCGCGGGCAAGCCCGACTCCCACAGGTTATGCGGTGGAATCAAATTCAGCGGACGACGCAGAAACCTGTGGGAGCGGGCTTGCCCGCGAAGGCGGCATAACAGACTCCGCTGCTCCTAACTGGCGCACAAAAAACGCTCATCCAGCTGCGAACATCCCCGCTGCGACAGCTTTCAACTTATTACGACTTGTTTCACGGCGATGGCACGCCCACTGCACACGCCCTCCCCGAAGCTTTCCAATCCTTCAGGGAGCAAGCGCATGAACACACAACTCAAACCCACGCTGGGCACGTTGCACCTGTGGGGCATTGCCGTGGGGCTGGTGATTTCCGGGGAATATTTCGGCTGGAGTTACGGCTGGGGCGTGGCCGGTACGCTGGGTTTTCTGGTGACCTCATTCATGGTCGCGACCATGTACACCTGCTTCATCTTCAGCTTTACCGAACTGACCACCGCGATTCCCCATGCCGGCGGGCCGTTTGCCTACAGCCGCCGCGCGTTTGGCGAAAAAGGCGGATTGATCGCCGGACTGGCCACGCTGATCGAATTCGTCTTCGCCCCGCCGGCGATTGCTTTGGCGATAGGCGCGTATCTCAATGTGCAATTTCCGGCGCTGGACCCGAAACACGCGGCGGTCGGCGCGTACATCGTGTTCATGGGCCTGAACATTCTCGGCGTGAAACTGGCCGCGACGTTCGAGCTGATCGTCTGCGTGCTGGCGGTGGCTGAGTTGCTGGTGTTCATGGGCGTGGTCGCGCCGGCGTTCAGCTTCAGCAACTTCGCCCTGAATGGCTGGGCCGGTTCCGACGTCTTCGGCGCGCCGGCGATTGCCGGGATGTTCGCGGCGATCCCGTTTGCAATCTGGTTCTTCCTCGCTATCGAAGGCGCCGCCATGGCCGCCGAAGAAGCCAAGGACCCGAAACGCACGATCCCGAAAGCCTACATCAGCGGCATCCTGACCCTGGTGCTGTTGGCCATGGGCGTGATGTTCTTCGCGGGCGGCGTCGGCGACTGGCGCACCTTGTCCAACATCAACGACCCACTGCCGCAGGCGATGAAAACCGTGGTCGGTGACAACTCCGGCTGGCTGCACATGCTGGTCTGGATCGGCCTGTTCGGCCTGGTAGCCAGTTTCCACGGCATCATCCTTGGTTATTCGCGGCAATTCTTCGCCCTCGCCCGCGCCGGTTACCTGCCTGCCTCATTGGCAAAACTGTCGCGCTTCCAGACCCCGCACCGCGCAATCATCGCTGGCGGCCTTATCGGCATCGCGGCGATCTACAGCGACGGCCTGATCAACCTCGGCGGTATGACACTCACCGCAGCGATGATCACCATGGCCGTGTTCGGCGCCATCGTGATGTACATCATGAGCATGCTCAGCCTGTTCAAACTGCGTAAATCGGAACCGAATCTGGAACGTACTTTCCGCGCGCCGTGCTATCCGCTGGTTCCGCTGATCGCGCTGGTGCTGGCGGTGGTTTGCCTGGTGGCGATGGCGTGGTTCAACACACTGATCGGGCTGATTTTCCTCGGTTTCATGGCGGTGGGGTTCTGCTACTTCATGCTCACTGGGCAACTGCGTGCCGATGCGCCGGCGGATGCGATGTTGACCGGTCTGTAACACTGTTCGGGTGTGCCGGGCATAAGCGGCCTAGAATGGAACCACCGCGAAGTCGTTTCGCTCAAAGGTGGTATGCAGCATCGCACGGCGAAGTCCTCGCCCGTCGAGCTGCCATTAAGGAGAGCCGTTATGCCCTGGTATGCCTGGTTGATTCTGGTCGTTGCGATCGGCTCGATTGTCGGCGGATTGATGATGTTGCGCGACACCGCCAACAAGGTCGAACTGACCGATGAAGAACGCAAGCGCGTCGCACAGCGCAATGCCGAAGCGGATGCCAAGGATGCACAGGACCGCTGACAAGAACCCCGCCGCAATGGCGGGGCTTGTTTTTTCCAATCAACCTTTCCAGCGCTTGAACAGCACGCTCGCATTGACCCCGCCAAAACCGAACCCATTGGACAAGGCATATTCGATCGCGATCGCGCGCGCCTCGCCGTGGACGATGTCCACCCCTTCGCTGGCTGGATCGGGTTTTTCAAAGTTGAGGGTCGGCGGCACCACCTGATCACGGATCGCCAGCAACGTAAAGATCGCCTCCAGCCCGCCCGCCGCGCCAAGCAAATGACCGGTAGCGGATTTGGTCGAAGTTACAGCGATTTTGTTCTGCGTACCGAACACAGCCTTTATCGCCGCCAACTCGCCCAGGTCGCCGACGGGTGTTGAAGTGGCATGAGCGTTGAGGTGCTGCACCTGTTCCGGCATCACACCGCCCTGAGCCAGCGCCAACTGCATCGCTCGGCGCGCGCCACTGCCATCCTCCGGCCCGGCGGTCAGGTGATAGGCATCGGCCGTGGTGCCGTAGCCAACCAGTTCCGCCAACGGTTTCGCACCCCGAGCCAGCGCGTGCTCCAACGACTCGATGACCAGTAGACCGGCGCCCTCACCCATTACGAAACCGTCGCGGCCACTGTCAAATGGACGCGAGGCACGCTCAGGGGTGTCGTTGTAGGCACTGGACAACGCCCGCGCTGCCGCGAAACCGGCCAGGCTGACGCGATCGATCGATGCCTCCGCCCCGCCACATACCGCGATGTCTGCCTCACCTGCGCGAATCAACCGCGCGGCATCGCCGATCGCCTGAACCCCGGCGGCACAAGCAGTGACTGGTGCGCCCAATGGTCCCTTGAGGCCATGCTGTATCGACACATGACCGGCTGCGAGATTGACCAGGAACGATGGAATGGTGAATGGCGACAGCCGCCGAGGCCCCCGGCTGTCGGTGGTACGCACCGCTGCGGCAATGGCACCAAAACCGCCGACACCTGAACCGATGATTGTCGCAGTACGCTCCTGTTTTTCAGCGTCGGCTGGATGCCAACCGGCCTGCTCCAGCGCCTGCCGCGCCGCTTCCATGGCGAACAGGATGAAGCGATCCATCTTCTTCTGTTCTTTGGGCTGCGTCGCACGATCTGGATCAAACCCAGCCTCGGTGTCCTCCTCCACCGTCGGCACACTGCCGCCAACCCGCGTCGGCAGATCAGCCACCACAGCGTCGGGCAGATTACGCAACCCGGAACGCCCGGCGAGTAAACGCTGCCAGACGATCTCAACGTCACTGCCCAAAGGTGAAACCAGGCCCATGCCCGTGACGACGACCCGACGTTGGTTCATACCGTGGTTACCCCTTATCAATTCAAATATTCGACGGATAGCGATGTCCTGGAATCTGGCTGCTGCATTTACAACCCCCAGCGCTGGAACAGCCGTTTCGACTGCTGAAACAATTCCGAGCGAAATTTATTATAGGCATAATAGAAGCTCAATATGATACCCGTAATTTTCAGTCTCCCAGCGTTCACCAGATCAGTGGCCAATAAAAAGGCCGGTCAATGACCGGCCTCTCGGCGTTGAACTGTCAGCTTAGTTCACTTCCAGCTTTTCACGATTGCGATCCAGAATCGCCTTACCAATCCCCTTCACTTCCAGCAACTCATCCACCGACGCAAACGGCCCGTTTGTATCCCGATACGCAACAATCGCCTGCGCCTTCGCCTCACCTACGCCCGCCAACTCTTTCTGCAAGGTTGCCGCATCCGCGCCGTTGAGATCGACCTTGGCAGTCTGCGCAGGAAGCGTCGAGGCATCCATCATCAGAGGCGCCTTCGTCGATTCCGAGGGTGCTGCTGGGGCAGCAATCGCAGCAATCGAGGCGCTGGTGAGGAAAGCAAAGATCAGCGAATAGAAATAACCGGTACGCATAAGTGACGCTCCATCATCGTTTTAGAAAGCAGCTTTTCCCAAGCTGCTCTCCAAACGTAGGTCATCACGTAGAGAAGTCAAAAATGCGAGCGTTACAGAATGTGAAACAATCAGGGTTCGAGACGACGTTGCTGGTAGATCCAGTCGACGATTTCGCCGTCGGGGGTGTAGCCGGAGACAGTTTCGCGCAGGAGCTGGCGAACGCGGGTGTAGTCGTCGGCTTCCACGGCTTTCAAAAGTCCATCCAAGCGGATTTTCAGAATATCCCAAGGAAGATGATCCTCATTGGCGCTCATGATCATCGGATGCGAAGTGGCTGCGACATTGTCCCCGATGAGCAATTCCTCGTAGAGTTTTTCGCCCGGGCGCAAACCGGTGAACTCGATGGAGATATCGCCCTGCGGGTTTCGCTCGGAACGGATGCTTAAGCCGGACAGGTGGATCATTTTTTCCGCCAGCTCTACGATCCGCACCGGCTCGCCCATGTCTAGGACGAAGACATCGCCGCCCTGGCCCATTGAGCCAGCCTGGATCACTAACTGTGCTGCTTCGGGGATTGTCATGAAATAGCGGGTTATCTTCGGATGGGTGACTGTAAGCGGGCCACCAGCCTTGATCTGGCTATGGAACAGCGGGATGACAGAGCCGGAAGAGCCGAGCACGTTGCCGAAACGGACCATGGTGAACCGGGTTTTGTTGACCCTGGAAACGTTCGCCTTGTCACCGAACAATACTGGCGCAACTTCCCGACTCAAAGCCTGAAGCGTGAGCTCCGCCAGACGTTTCGTACTGCCCATCACGTTGGTCGGACGGACAGCCTTGTCGGTCGAGATCAGCACGAAATTGGAAACTCCCGACTGCAATGCCGCTTGCGCTGTATTAAGCGTACCGATCACGTTATTCAGCACACCTTCGGCGATGTTGTGCTCGACCATCGGTACATGCTTGTAAGCTGCCGCGTGGTAAACGGTGTCGACTTTCCAGGTTTTCATCACATCCAGCAGCTTGTCCTGATGGCGGATCGAACCGAGGATCGGTAACAAACGCACAGGCGTAGAGTCACGGATGGCGCGCTGCTCCAGCTCCGACAAAATGCTGTAAAGATTGAATTCACTGTGCTCGAACAGCAGAAGCGTCGTCGGCTGCAACGAAAATATCTGCCGGCACAGTTCGGATCCGATAGATCCCCCTGCTCCGGTCACCATTACAGTCCTGTCTTTGATGCAGTGCTTGAGCAAATCCGGCTGAGCCGGAACTGCATCTCGTCCCAGCAGGTCGGCGATGTCGACTTCCTGAATGTCTTCGACCCTGACACGACCACTAGCCAGGTCAGTGAAGTTCGGAACGCTTCTTACATGTAGTGGGAAGCCTTCCAACAGGTTGAGAATTTCACGTCGTCTGGCGCGAGTGGATGAAGGAAGGGCCAGCAGTATTTCCTGGGCCCCGGTAACATCGATCATCTGTTGAATGTGCTTAGGCTTGTAGACCTGCAACCCTGAAATAGATCGGTCCGCGATGCTCGCATCATCGTCGATAAACGCTACGGGACGCATAACCCGCCCCATGCGAAGCGCCGCCACCAATTGATTGCCTGCCACCCCCGCGCCATAGATGGCAACCTTGGTCAAACCATCGTCGCGACTGGTGAACGGAACATGCTGAGCGGCCGTAAACCAGTCGCCCATGAAATATTGGCGCATGCATAAACGCAGACCACCAATGATGACCAGACTTAACCACCAATAGTTGAAAATTATTGAACGAGGTACAACGGACTCGTGATTGCTATACCAAAACACCACGAGCGCCAGGATCAGTGATGAAAGGCTGACTGCCTTGATAATAGCGATGAGTGCATCGTTGCCGAAATATCGCATGACCGCGCGATACATGCCGAATCGTACGAACAGTGGTATGGCGATGAGGGGCGCAGAGGCAAAAAGCCAAAGGTGGATTTTGAAGGGGTTGTACATATCGTCGATGCCCAATCGAACGATAAAAGCCAGCCATAGGGCAATCCAGACAAGCAAGATATCCGTGGCAACCTGAATCAGGCGTTTGCGCCGTCTCGGGAGGCCTAACAGCAATGTCCTGACTTTATCCATACTTCCCTCACTCACCTGTGTTTTCTCCTTTCACCTTCCGCATCCGCGGCTTGGAAATCAACAAGCGAAACACACCCTGCCTCCCTGAATGGAATGTCGCCCGTGAGTAGTAAGCCTTCTACATGCCAGGTAACGATTGATTCGCTACCGTACATCATGTCACACCGCTGGAAATACCCAAGTGTGCAGATCAAATAGCAAAACACAAGCTGAATTGAGCTTGACCAACGAGTCAACCGAGCCATGACGGTAAGAGAAACGAGAATTGATGGTAATCCCGACAGGGCGGATTTTTCGACGAGTGGGCGTCGTGTAAAACATTGATAAACCCGGTAAACTATCGCGCTCAATGCGCTGTGACTACCAAATTCGCCATCATGGAAAGAGCGTCAGAACTTGTGCCAAACCTATCACGCCCGGTTGCCGCTGTACCTTTAAACAGCTCGGTAACAAGTACTGAGAGCGTGGCTGTATTGCTATGTTCGTTCAATGGTGGCCGCTTTCTCAAGGATCAGCTCGACTCGATCGCAGCGCAGATGCACCCGAGCTGGGTCGTTTATGCCTCAGACGATGGCTCATCGGATGAAACGCTCGACATTTTGCGGCAGTACCAACAAGCTTGGGGTGAAGGTCGTCTGGTATTGAGCCAAGGGCCGAGAAGCGGCTTTACCAACAACTTTCTGTCTGTCCTCAAGCAAGCATGTGGCAAGCATCAGTACTACGCCTTTTGCGATCAGGACGACTTGTGGCATCCATCCAAGTTACAGGTCGCTGTGAAATGGCTGGCGAAGCAACCTGTCGATCTGCCTTCGTTGTACTGCGGGCGTACGAGGATCATAAATGCCAACGCCGAGATCATTGGTTTATCGCCACTGTTCAGTAAACGCCCGAGCTTCGAGAATGCATTGATGCAAAATCTCGCCGGTGGCAATACGATGGTAATCAACCAGGCTGCCTGCGCCCTTTTAAAGGAAACGCCGATCAACACTCCGCTGGTGTGCCATGACTGGTGGGCCTATTTGCTGGTGTCCGGCTGCGCGGGGCGGGTGCACTACGATCCCGTGCCGACACTTGACTATCGCCAACACAGCCACAACGTGATTGGCGCTAACACATCGATGAAAAATCGCCTGTCTCGTCTTGAACGCATGTTCAAAGGCAATCTCAGCGAATGGAACTCTACGAACGTCGCTGCGCTCAATACACTCTCATCCCTGCTGGCACCTGCCAGTGTCGCGAGCCTTGAACGCTTCGAACAGGCTCGCCGAGCCTCGCTCTTCACAAGAGTCAGACTCATGGTGCTTGGACGCTTCTATCGACAGACTCTGTTTGGCAATTTGGGTCTGGCGCTTGCTGTTCTGATCAAAAGGATCTAGTGATGCGCTCCCTCGTCTGGGAGAATGCGCGCCCAAGCGGTCAAGACAACCCATTCTTGCGCAGGACGATTTCGACGCCGGCCTGCAACGACACCTTCGCCTTATCACTTTCATTTGTCTGGATATTTTAATGAGTGTTCCGCAAAAGACATTCAGCCTGTACGGGCTGACCAAAAACTTGATATTGCATCGCCATCTGATTTTTCAGATGACCAAGCGTGAAGTTATTGGCCGCTATCGAGGCTCGGTACTGGGCCTGCTTTGGTCATTTCTCAATCCGCTAATGATGTTGAGCGTCTACACCTTTGTTTTCTCCGTGGTATTCAAATCGCGCTGGGGTATTACTCCCGCCGGTACCGAAGAAAGCAAAACCATGTTTGCAATCATGCTGTTTACCGGCTTGATCGTGCATGCTGTGTTCGCTGAGGTCATCAACCGCTCACCCAGCATCGTTCTGAGCAATGTCAACTACGTAAAGAAAGTAGTTTTCCCGCTGGAAGTGCTTCCGGTCATTACGATGGGTGGAGCCCTGTTTCACGGCCTGATCAGTCTTTCCGTACTGATTCTTGCCTACACCATATTTCAGGGCATTCCTCACCTCACCATTCTATTGGTGCCGGTCGTGATGCTGCCGCTGATTGTATTGACCTTGGGGCTGGCGTGGATTCTCGCGTCTCTAGGCGTCTACCTGCAGGACGTAGGACAGACCACCGGCATCATCACTACCATCATGCTGTTCCTGTCTCCGGTATTTTTCCCACTGAGTTCCCTGCCCGAGCAGTATCGGGGCCTTATCCTGCTCAACCCTCTGACGTTCATAATCGAGCAGATGAGAGAAGTCATCATTTGGGGAAGAATCCCTGACTTCATGGGCTTGGGAACGTATTTGATCGTATCCGTATTTATTGCCGCGGCCGGGTATGCGTGGTTCCAGAAAACAAGATCGGGTTTTGCAGATGTCCTCTGAAATGATTACTGCAGATCAATCTGCATTACCGGCCCCGCCTTCGACACTCGCTATCCGTGTCGAAAACCTGAGCAAGTGCTTTCATATCTATGATCGGCCTCGTCAGCGTCTGCAACAGCTCATGTTGGCGCCCATTAAGAGCAAGCTTAAAAACGCCGACGTCAAATACTATCGAGAGTTTTGGGCTTTAAAGAGCATCAACTTTGAAGTCTCTCGTGGAGAGACAGTCGGTATCATCGGCAAAAACGGTTCAGGCAAGTCGACGCTATTGCAGATTATCTGCGGAACCCTGTCGGCGTCTGAGGGCTCGGTACAGGTCAACGGCCGAATCGCGGCCCTCCTGGAACTCGGCTCAGGTTTCAACCCAGACTTTACCGGCAGGGAAAACATCTACCTGAACGGTTCCATATTGGGTCTGAGCCGTCAGGAAATTGATGATCGTTTTGCGGAAATCGAAGCGTTTGCCGACATTGGTGATTTCATTGATCAGCAGGTCAAATCGTATTCGAGCGGCATGGCTGTACGTCTGGCATTTGCGGTCGCTATCAACGCTGACCCCGAAATTCTGATCGTTGATGAAGCGCTCTCCGTTGGCGACGAGTTGTTTCAGCGTAAGTGCTTTTCGAGAATTGAAGCGATACGTCAAAAAGGCGCAACGATCCTGTTCGTTTCGCACGCTGGTAGCGCAATTGTCGAACTCTGTGACCGGGCAATCCTGCTCGATTGCGGCGACATGCTGACCCAAGGCGCACCTAAACAGGTCGTGGGGAACTATCAGAAAATGCTCTACGCGGCTGCCGATCGCCGAGCAATCATTCGTCAGCAGATCCTCTTGGGGCAAGCGCCCACGGGCGTGGACCCGGATGCCGAGGCGCCGGAACTTCTCCAGCTCGAACATGACATCGAAGAAAGCTTCGACCCAGACCTCAAACCCAACAGCACCATTGAGTATGAGGACAAAGGCGCGCGGATTCGCGACGCCGGGATCTATACCCAGTCCAACATCAAGGTCAATAATCTGGTGCGTGGGCGCAGCTATTTTTACCGTTACCACGTCGACTTTGCCACGGTCGCCGAGCGTGTGCGCTTCGGCATGCTGATTAAAACAGTGAGCGGTGCTGAACTCGGTGGTGCTATTTCGGCGCCTTCAGTCGCAGACGCGGTGGAGTGGGTGGAAGCAGGCAGCTGCGTGCAGGTTCAGTTTCAGTTTTCATGCAACCTGACACCTGGCATGTACTTTCTGAATGCGGGTGTTACTGGTATTTCCGATCAAGTGGAGACATTTCTGCACCGTGCGCTGGATATCGCAGCTTTCCGCGTCATCACCGAATCTGATTGCTTGGCTACCAGTATTGTCGACTTTCAATGCGTGCCAACGCTGAAATTTTCTGAAGGCATTTGAGTTATGAATACCAAGAAAATCATCATTGTCCTAGGCATGCACCGCAGCGGAACCAGCGCTTTGACCCGTGGCCTCAGCGCACTCGGTGTTAGCCTGGGCGATGAACTTCATCCTGCGGGGCCGGACAACCCGACCGGTTTCTGGGAAGACAGCGACGTCATTGCCATTAATAATGAAATTCTCTGCCTGCTGGGCTCGGCGCACGACCATGTTGGCGTCATCGACGCCAATGTGTTCGATCTCCCTGAATTCCCCCGCCTCTATGAAACCGCCAAGGAACTGGTCCGGAAAAAGACCGCGTCCACTTCGATTTGGGGCATGAAAGATCCGCGCATTACCCGACTGCTACCCTTCTGGAAAAAACTTCTGGATGAGCTGGGATTCGAAGTCGGTTATGTCATCGCCTTGCGCAATCCGCTGAATGTCGCGGCCTCATTGACTGCCCGCAACCAGACTGCCCCCGTTAAATCCTATGTGCTTTGGCTGGAGCATATGCTGCAGGCGGTAGCCAATACTCATTCGGATAAACGGTTGGTCGTGAGCTACGACAACCTGTTAAGCGCGCCTAACGAACAACTGTTGCGTATATCCGCCACACTCGAACTTGATGCGCCATCGCAAGAACAACTTGAAATCTATGCTGAACAATTCCTCGACAAGGGATTGCGGCACGGCCAACACAACGATGACGAGTTGTTCAAAAATGACATTAATCCGCAATTTCTAGCCCCTACCTACAAATTGCTGCTCGAATGCGCGCTTGATGAGCTGAATATCAACAGTCAGGAATTTGACGAAAGGCTCGAACCACTACTGTCGGCGTTGCGCCGACTGCTGCCAATGCTGCAACTTCTTTCTCAAGCAGAATCCGCTACCGTTGCGGCCAACGAAGGCATCATTACCCGAGACCGTCAGATTGAAGCGCTCAACAAGCACATCAATCACCTCAATGAAGAGCATCAAGCCGAACAGAGCCAACAGCCTCTCTATATAAGACTCAAATTGTCTGAAGAGGAACAGCGTGCGCGCTTCACTACGCTTCAGCTTGAGCAAACCTCTCGCTATATTGAGCTTGCCGCCGCGCGAGTGAGGCAGGCCGCCGAAAACGCAGCGTATGAAAAGTTTGTTGCCCAGCAGGCCGCTCAAAACTCGGCCCTTGAAAAATCACTGGCTGAGCAGACGGCGCGCAATACTGTACTGAAGTCAACCATTGCTGAGCATCAGTCCGCACTTGAGCGAGCAGACGCTCACATACAGTCACTTGATCAACAAATCAGACAATTGTCATCCGCCTTGGCCTCCACTCAAGGCAGCCTTGTAACAGCAGGCGAGAAGATAGACGCACTGACCAACTCTTGGGCAACTTACTTTTTGTCGAAGTCCTGGAGATCGTTACGCCTCATACCAGGTTTCAAAAACAAACCAGCGATCATATTGAGCAATGGTCGTGAGTTTGACGATCAGTTCTACATGAGCAGCTACCCGGACGTAGTAGCCGCCGGCATGACTGCACGCGAACATTATCTTGGCGCAGGATTGCGTGAAGGTCGCCAACCGCTGGCTGAACAGGCCCCTCCAGTACCTGCGGTGGTACCCGTACATTCGCCACAGGTCGACGTCGCCGAGTTGCCCGAGGAGCCTGCAACCGAAGCAGTTACACCGGATGACACTCGTTCTGCGACAGCGTGCGAAGTTGCCGCTTCGATTGTCGAAGTCGAGTTCGATGAAGCCTTCTATCTCACGATGTACCCTGACATCGCGAATTGCGGCATGGACCCGCGCCAGCATTTCTTCATGCATGGACAGCATGAAGGTCGTATCGGGACAGTTCCGAAAGTGACGCTGAATTGCTCACTTGAAGAATTGCAACGCAACGGTAAGCAGACTGCATTGTTGGTCAGTCATGAAGCGTCGCGTACCGGAGCGCCGATCCTTAGTCTGAACATAGCGCAGCAGTTAACAGAACATTTCAATGTCGTTGCTCTGTTGTTGGGCCCTGGCTCATTGTTTGATGCGTTCGTTGATATCGGAGCCGTCGTCGCAGGCCCGCTGGATCGCAATAACCCCATCGGCGCATCGCTGGCCATCGCCGAATTCCTCGATACGTACAAAATCGATTTCGCGATCGTCAACAGCCTTGAGTCCAATCTCGCACTCAAACCGTTGGCCGACCGCTATATACCTGCTGTCAGCCTCATTCATGAATTTGCGGTGTATACCCGGCCCCGCTCGGCGATCCAGAATGCACTGCTCTGGGCGAGCCAGACGGTGTTCTCCTCGGATGTCACGCTGGACAGCGCGGTGCAAGTGCTGCCGCAACTCAACGACTGCAGCATTCCCGTTCTGGCTCAGGGTAAAAGTACCGTGCCAGGAGAAGCGCAGGATGAGGCTCAGGCCAACGCCGAAAAAAAGCGCCTTCAGCACGAGATGCGCCCGAAAGATCAAGATGCGGACACCATCATTATTCTCGGTGCCGGTCGCGTGCAGCTTCGCAAGGGCGTGGACATCTTTATCGAATGCGCTACTCGAGTGATCAACTCTCCCATCGGTCACAAGTGCCGTTTCATCTGGATTGGCGACAACTACGACCCGGAAACGGATATTGCCTACTCGGTCTATTTGTACGATCAGATCAAGCGCAGCGGAATTGCCGAGCAGTTCACAATCATCTCGGAAACTGCGCAAATCGAAGAAGTTTACGCGATGAGCGATATGTTGCTGCTCAGCTCGCGCCTTGACCCCTTGCCGAACGTTGCCATTGACGCAATGGTACGCGGCCTCCCGGTTCTTTGCTTCGACCGTACCACAGGGATTGCTGACGTCCTTGAACGCAACGGCCTGGCGCCAGATTGCATTGCACCGTATCTGGACACTGGCAACATGGCGGAAAAAATCATTCGCCTGGCATCCTCGCACAGCACTCGTCTGAGCGTTGGCGAGCAAGTGAAAGCCGTTGCCGCACGTGAGTTCAACATGGCCAGCTATGTTGAAAAACTCGTGAACATTGCCACGGATCTGAATATTGCGGGCCAATTCGAAAAGAACGATTGTGCAACTATCGCAGAGGCCGGTGTACTGGACGTAGACTTCTACACCCCCGCAAATATCACACTGGAAGATGAGGCTTCGGCAATACGTCGCTACGTGCGCTCGTGGAGCCGCGGCGTATTGCGTCGTAAACCTTTCCCAGGCTTTGATCCAGCTCTCTATAAGGAGCTCAACTCCCAGGCCGTGGGACAGCATGATCCGCTGGCCCATTACATCCGGATGGGCCGACCGCTGGGACCTTGGCTTTCTGACCGGTTGGACTGGAAAAAAACCCACACCCCTACAGACGCAATCAAAGCACTTTTGTTTGTCAGCGTTTCGGAGCCTGCGCAACTGCTAACCGCCCTCGATCAGATCACCGTGTGCGGGATAAACGTTAGCGTGATTGTGCAAGCCCGTAACGAAGCCAGCCGGCTGGCGTTTCGCGATATTGCAAGCAACCATAGTGAGCAACCGCTTGATATCAAAGTTTGCGACAGAGGTCCTCTCTCGTCATTGCTCGGTCATTTGGCGAGCATTGACTATCAAACTTTTGACCTGATCGGCCACCTGAATCTGCAAGCCGAACCTATTGATGCGGAATTTACGACTCAAAGCGCTTATCATCGCTTCTTGATCGAAAACATGATCGACGGCGAACACCTGGCGCTGCGGACAATTGCTTGTCAGTTGACCGAGCAAGACACTGTAAGCGCTCTTGGTCTGGTTTTCCCTGAAGATCCGAATATCGGATATTTGTCGCAAGACTTCGAGCAACTCGATCATTTGTGCAAGGCAGCGGATTTTGCTCCCGCTCAACACAAACACCTGGCTTACCCTGTAAATGGCGTATTCTGGAGCGTTCCGGCGGCCATATCGCCTTTGGTGAACTCGCTCCCGCAGCTAAAGGTGGCGGTCAAGAAAATGCACTTGCCTGACGCGGTTGAAGATCGAATTCTGGCGCAAATGTTGCCGCTCGCGTGTACCAGCCGAAAAATGCGTATTAACACAACAGTCGTCACCGGCGTCACCTACTAACATAATGCTGTCATGGAATGAACGAGTTGAAGAACAAGATGCGCAATAAAGGCCGCCAAATAAAGCAATTGGCACTAGGGATTGCTCAACGCCTCTATGCAAGAGCCTATATCAAGGCCAAGGGTGACGCCTTGGGCTTCGACCCGGTTTTCTACCTGAACCAATATCCGGATATCAAAAATTCCGGTACCGACCCGTTCAGCCACTATGTATTTCATGGTCGCCGAGAAGGTCGCATCGGGCATTCTCCGGTATTGAGTCAAAGCAGCTTTGAACTTGCGCCGCTCGACCCGACTCGAGAAACCGTGATCGTTGTAAGCCATGAAGCCTCGAGAACCGGCGCACCGATTCTGAGCCTCAATCTCATCATGCGGCTCAAACAACGCTACAACGTTATCGCAATGGTGCTTGGTGGCGGTGAGTTGACGGAAGAGTTCAAGAACTCCGGCGCCGTGTTCATTGACTCGGCCGGCATGCGCTTCAATCCAGATCATGCTCGCGTGCTGATCGATAAAATATGCAGCTTGCACTCCATAAAATTTGCACTGATCAACAGCATTGAATCGCGCGTGGTTCTAAAAGGACTGGCGGCCAACTTTGTGCCGACGATCAGCCTGCTGCACGAGTTTTCTGCCTACACCCGCCCTAAAACTGCCTTTATGGAAAGCATGTTCTGGTCAACACGAACCGTGTTTTCCTCTACCGTGATCCATCAGAGCGCAATCAGGGACTTCCCGAACCTTGCAGAGTATCCGGTCCATATTCTGCCCCAGGGTCGCTGCGACGTTACCTTCGCCGATGTCGACAAAAACGTTGTTGCGCATGAAGAGGCACAACTCAGAACAGTATTCAAAACGCTTAAGAAGGGTAACAAGCGGATCGTCCTCGGCGCAGGTCTGATTCAACTGCGCAAAGGTGTGGATCTTTTCATTGATTGTGCTGCTCGTGTCCTCGAAAACGGTGACATGGATGACCTGCATTTTGTTTGGGTTGGCAAGGGCTACGACCCTGAAGGCGACGTGCAGTACTCGGCCTATCTCCAGGACCAGATTCTTCGTGCCGGCCTTCAGGATCACATCACATTTATTCCTGAAACCTCGGCTATTCAGGTCGTTTATGACGAGTCTTCGGCAGTCTTGATCACCTCACGCCTCGACCCACTGCCGAACGTGGCTATTGATGCAATGAGCCTGGGGCTTCCCGTATTCTGCTTCGATAAAACCACAGGCATCGTAGATTTCCTTGATGAGTGCGGCCTGAGGGAGACCTGTGTTGCACGCTACCTGCATGTCCCGGACATGGCTCGCCAACTGGTCGCATTACTGTCGGACGAAGCTCGCACAACAGCTATTGGCGAAAAGTTGAAATCCGCGTCGGCGCTGCGATTTGCCATGCAGACCTATATGAATGGCCTTGATGATATCGCCAAGGAAGCGATTGCCCAGACGCAGCAAGAGCAACTCGATTACACCACTATCGATCAAGCCGCCGTCTACAGAGACGATTTCATTCCGCGTTATCACAGGACAATTTCCGAGTTCGAAACGCTGCGCATGCATGGCCGCTCGTGGGCAAGTAACATCAAGGAGCGAAGACTGTTTCCAGGTTTCCACCCTGCGGTTTTCGCTGAACAATCTCCTGACTACGTTGCCGGCCAGAATCCGCTGGCCTGTTACCTACGCGCAGGAAAACCTCAGGGTCCGTGGGTACATGATGTATTGACTCCTGACTCTCCGGTCAGCGCCGATATTGAAAAGGGCCGCATTGCGTTGCACGTCCATGTGTTTTACGCCGACTTGTTCGAGCAGATTCTTGATTGTCTGGCGATCAACAAAGTACGTCCCGATCTGTTTCTGAGCGCACCAAACGAGCAAGTCAAAGCCGAACTTGATGCATTGCGCTCCAGATACTCGGGCAACATAGTGGCTATCGAGGTCGTGCCAAACAAAGGGCGGGACATCGGACCATTCCTCAGTGCGTTCAATCGTCGTCATCTGCGTGAATACGACATTGTTGGCCACCTGCACACCAAGAAGAGCAAAGATCAGAGCAACCCGGAAGTAGGCTCTGTCTGGTACGACTTCCTGATTGAAAACCTTTTGGGACGCAGCAGTCCGATGGCAGATGTCATTACGTCGAGATTGCTAAGCACTCCAGGCACGGGCATGGTGTTTGCTGATGATCCCCATATCGTCTGCTGGGGCAAGAACCGAGTGTTCGCCGAGGCCTTCCAGGAACGTCTGGATTTGAAGCCACTCCCCGAGAACATAGTTTTCCCGGTAGGTACCATGTTCTGGGCACGGACGGAAAGCCTTCGTTCGCTGGACGCACTGGAACTGACTTGGGATGACTACCCTGAAGAGCCTCTGCCATATGATGGCAGCATGTTGCACGCGCTTGAGCGCCTGTTCCCGTTTATCGTGCAAAGCAATGGCTTCGACATTGCGTTGACCAACGTTAAAAGCATTACGAGATAAAATGAAAATACTAATCTTTGGTGGCGGCGGCTTCATTGGCTCGACTATTGCTGATCGGCTATTGGCTGACGGCCATTCTTTGCGCATCTTCGAGCGCCCGAGGGTAGAACCTTATAGAGAGTTTGCCCCCACAGAAGTCGTTGAGTGGGTGACTGGCGACCTGATGAGTCAACATGACGTCAATGAAGCCATTGATGGCATGGATGCAGTTCTGCACCTTGTATCGACTACGCTGCCGAAGACCTCAAATGACGATCCGGTGTACGACGTACAGACCAACCTCGTCGCGACACTGCAGATGCTCAATGCAATGGTTGAGAAACGTGTACGCCGCATCATATTTATCTCCTCCGGAGGTACCGTATATGGTGAGCCGAACTATTTGCCGATTGACGAAGCACACCCGACCGATCCACAGGTCTCTTACGGCATCACCAAGCTGGCGATCGAAAAATACATTCTGATGTACCAACATCTGCACGGGATCAAAGCCACCGTACTGCGGGTGACTAATCCATACGGTGAACGTCAGCGCGTCGAAACCGCGCAAGGCGCAGTCGGCGTATTCCTTAGCCGTGCCTTGAAAAACGATTCGATCCAGATCTGGGGTGATGGCAGCGTTACGCGTGACTATGTCTACGTGTCCGATGTCGCTGAAGCGTTCGCCCTTGCTCTGAAATACGAGGGATCCCATAGCGTTTTCAACATTAGCTCTGGCACCGGCGTAAGCATCAACGAACTCATCGAGCGAATCGAAACCGTCGTGGGCGGTGCAATCGACAAGAAATATCTTCCTGGCCGGCCTTATGACGTTCCGGTTAGTGTTCTGGATAACGCCCTTGCAGCGCAAGAACTGAAGTGGACACCAAAAGTGAGCCTGGAAGACGGCTTGCAATTGACGAGTGCCTGGATGAAAAGAACGATGGGCAAGTAATGGAGACCACCGGTATCAAGGTGTCAGTGGTCATTCCCACCAAAAACGGTGGAAGCAGGTTTCAGGCAGTATTGAACGCTGTTCTGGAACAACAAACAGACTGGCCCTTTGAAGTCATTGTCATTGACTCCGGTTCGCGTGATGACACCTTGGCAATTGCCAGGGCCAACCCGACTGTTCGCCTCATGGAGGTTGAGCCGACGGACTTCCAGCATGGACGCACGCGCAATACTGCCATCCAGTCCGCAAAAGGCGAGTACATCGCCATGATTACTCAGGACGCACAACCGGTGGCTGACAACTGGTTGCGCTGCCTGGTTCGTGAAATCGAGGCGGACGAGCAGGTCGCTGGAGTCTTCGGCAGGCACATTGCCTATGACGACGCCTCGCTCTTCACCCGTGACGAATTGGTGCAGCACTTCGCTGGATTTCAGGCACAGCCCAAAGTGCAACTCGACGATCAGGACCGATATCGAACTGACGATGGCTATCGCCAGTTTCTGTATTTTTTCTCAGATAACAACGCACTGCTGCGCCGTTCGATCTGGGAGCAGCACCCTTATCCGGAAGTCGACTTTTCCGAAGACCAGGCTTGGGCTCGCATCATTATCGAAGCGGGTTATAAAAAGTCCTACAGCCACGGCGCTGTCGTGTATCACTCCCATAACTACGGTTTATGGGAGCGATTTCAGCGAAGCTTCGATGAAAGCATGGCGCTGAATGAACTCTTTCACTATGACCAATCAACGTCTTTGCTGGTACTGCTGAGAAGCTGGGTTGGGCTGACTCTGCGTGATCTTCGCTCAGTGCGCCAGAATCTATCCAAAGAGGGTTGGAAGTTGCTAATACCGACACTTCGAATGCCAATCGACAACTTCATGCGGGTTTCCGGTAGTTGGTTAGGCGTGCACGCAGGTTTTCGGTCTCCAGCGCTAATTGCGTTTTGCTCTCGTGACAAGAAACTTAAACAGGTGAAACGTTAAACGTGAATGCTCACTTGCTGGCTGCACAAATCAAAAAATCGTTGAACCATATAAGACAGGAAGGCGTGTCGTCATTCCTCAATATTCTGTCTCGGCGCATGAGAAGTTCGCGTTCGCTGTTTACCAAGCCTGACGTCATGCATGCTTATCGTTTCCTGAACTTTGCACCGGTCGTTCAACAGCCGGATGATGCTTTACGCAATGGCGCCAAAACCATTAATTGGTATGTTCCGCCCATTGGCAAAGGCTCCGGGGGTCACCTCAATCTCTTCCGTTTTATGCAACACGTAGGGACGCAGGGGTTCACTAGTCGAGTTGTCATTGTGGAAGATGATGGTGAGCAATCTGTCGCCAAGACTCAGGCGAAGATTCGTTCCTGGTTTGGCATCGACAACCTTGAGGTCTACTTCATCAGCGAAGTGGTCCCCTCTGCTGCATTTTCTATCGCAACATCGTGGCAAACAGCTTATTCAGTTAAAAACATCGAAGCATCAACTCACAAATGCTATTTCGTTCAAGACTTTGAACCTTGGTTTTATCCGGCAGGGACAGAATATGCGTTGGCGGAGCAAACCTATCGGTTTGGCTTCCACGGTTTCACGGCCGGCAGTTGGCTGTCAACGCTGCTGACCAAGGAGTTCGGCATGTCGACTACTGCACTAGGCTTCTCATTTGACAGAGCGTTGTATAAACCCCATTCAAGACTCAACACGGCAACTACCCGCGTATTCTTTTACGTGCGACCTCCCACCGCACGCAGAGCTTTCGACCTTGGTGTACTGGTGCTCGCCGAACTGGCTCGACGAATTCCTAACTTGACGGTGGTGATGGCAGGCTGGGACGTTCATCATTACGCATTTCCTTTCTCCTGCGATCACGCAGGCTTGAAAAACCCTGATGAATTGGCCGAGTTGTACAGTTCCTGTGATGCAGCGCTCGTCCTGTCTATGACAAATCTTTCGCTCTTGCCACTAGAAATAATGGCCTGTGGCGTACCGGTTGTCAGTAACCGCGCGGACTGCACCGAATGGCTGCTTAACGACGACATCGCCATGCTCGCCACGCCAACCGTCAACGACTTGGCAGACGCGCTGGAACAAGTTCTTTGCTCATCAACATTGAGGGAGCAGATCAAGAAAAATGCGTTTGCCTTTACTGAGTCAGCGTCTTGGTCAGCTGAAGGGGACAAAATGGTGGGAGGACTTGAACAGATCCTTTCCCACTCGGCGATCATGACATCGCAAGAATAAGACACGCATTTAACGACAACTTGTCAAAGCATCCCTACTGCACAAATCGAAAAAAGCCCGTATTTGTAAAAGTACGGGCTTTTTTTTGGTGTTGGTACAAGTCGGCTGAAACGAGGTGAGGAATCCCCGGCAGGACCAACCTACTCGAGTCGCCGAAAACGCTCAGCAACTTGTCGTGCGAGCAAACGGGCATGATGTCGAAGTTCAGGCACTGCCGTTGCCTCCCAAAGCCCGGCTTTCAGCATGGGTCCGACGTAGCTCAACCACTGCTTACTCTCCCCCGCCGAGTTCAGGACTGAGTAATCTTTGCCGACATTTATACCGATACTCAATGGATCAGCGCAAACCATTGACTCGCCCGCCAGGTAAGAAATAAACGTATCAGAAATTCTGGTGATGTCCGTGCAAGGACCAGTGCAATTGATCACTTGGTCGAAGCGATACTCGAGAACGTCATGCTTGCCCCTTGATTTGATGCGCAAGGAAACACCATCCTGTTCGATGTTCGCAGACACTATTCGACCAGCAAGCGACTCAATTCTGGACGTGTCGAGCGCTTCTTGAAATACCTGGAATGTTTGAGGCGCCACCCGATGTCTGTAAACATCCCAATGCGGCTGCACATGACGAAGAAAACGCCGACGCTCAATAATTGGCAATCGATCCCACAACTCAGAGGTGATTGGCCTGAGTGCAGCAACTATTTCTCGCCAGTGCTCAGGGGATTGTGCGATCTCTTGTCGAACAAGTCTCACATAGCAAGCGATGGTTGGCGTTGCCGCCAGCATGTGATCACAGATAGTGGTTGTATAGCCACTCGCAGGCATTTTTTGACGATGATTGGTGGGTAATAACCCTCGACGCGAAAGCATTGTAATCCTGGCCTGAGGATTCGACTGTTGCAACGAAATGAAGGTATCAACTGCGGTCAGGCCGCTACCAATTAACAAGATGTGCTCAGCTTTCGAGCGCAAAGGCTGCTCTGCCGCGGACGACCATGGATCCTCCACATAACGCGCAGAACCTTTAAGCATCTGTAAGCCCGCCGGATTCGCGGGAGGGAAGTTACCGAAGGCCAAAACAACATGATCAGCCTCTAACTGCTCCCCTGTGTGCAAGTCAATCACGGCACCCGCATTACCGTACGCTGGTCGGATTGAATGTACTTCGCCCATGATGCTGACACATTGAACATTCGAAGTAGATTTCATTCCATCAAGTAGGTCATTGAGATAGGTCCCGTATATCTTGCGGGAAACAAAACTGCCTGAATGGGTCGCAGGATCAATTTTCTGGCAATAATCAAGAAAGGAGCCAGGCTCGTCTACCAGTGCTGACATATTGCCCGCAGGGACATTGAGCAGATGATCCGGACTATTGGTACCGTAGGCCAAACCACGCGCCATCTTGCCTGAACGATTGATGATCGTCAGTCGCGCACCTTGCGGCGCCGATTTCAAAAACTCGATCGCTGTAACCGTTCCGCTAAAGCCTGCCCCAATGATGACTAAATGCTTCACTTGGCATCCCAGTTTTTCAGGTATTCAATAACCACATCGACACTTTGATCGACAGATTGACTCAGGGTATCGATCGTAATATCAGGAGCACTGGGTTGCTCATAAGGGGAATCAATACCCGTAAAATTCTTGATCAGTCCTCGTCGTGCTTTGCTGTACAGCCCCTTGGGATCACGGCGCTCGCACTCGCTGAGCGGCGTGTTGATATACACCTCGATAAAACAGTCATCACCAATCACGCTACGCGCCAATGCTCGATCACGGTGAAAAGGTGAAATGAAAGAAGTAATAACGATCAGCCCGGCATCCACGAACAAATTTGCCACCTCGGCGACCCGCCGGATATTTTCCTCGCGATCACGATCACCGAAACCCAGATCCTTGCACAACCCCATGCGGACGTTATCACCGTCCAGCAGATAGGTATGGCACCCTTTTGCGACCAATCGTTGTTCGAGTGCATCAGCCAAGGACGACTTACCCGACCCGCTGAGCCCGGTAAGCCAGATCACGACAGGACGTTGATTTTTTTGTTCGCCACGAACTCTGCCTGTCGTTGAAATAGGCTGGCTGGTGAGGTTGTTTTTCATGGTTCTAGTCACTCTGGAGTTTTTATCATTAGCGGGTTAGCGCACCTACATCAGCCAACCAACACTGGAATGGCCGCACCAGGCGCCAGATCAATCACATACGCACGATTTTGGGACGACCGGCATTAAATGCAATTGCCATGAAACTCAACGGTACAAAAACGAGCAGCAGGCCATTCGACGCGTCTAGATATTTCAGCGCGACCAGTAGCGATATCGGCAGCAAAAACACAATATTGATAGTGACAACTGCAAGTGTCACTGGCTTGTGGCCGAAGCGCCTGGCCGCGTGTTGATAACCATGGCTGCTATGGGCCTCATAGATTTTTTCACCTCTGAATAAACGCCGTCCCAACGTCCACGTGGCGTCGACAATGAATATGGCCAAGAGAATGATCCAGCTCCATAACAGTTGCGGATTCTGCCACGCAGCTTCCAGCGTCATCGTGCCGAAGATCAATCCAAGGAAACCACTTCCCGCATCACCCATGAAAATTTTCGCCGGCGGAAAATTCCAGCATAAAAATCCAGCAACCGCTGCTGCCAATAACAGCGGCGACCAGGCAAGCGCCCCGTAACCGCCGACCCAATAAACCAGAGATATACCAAGGCAGACACTCACGGCTTCAGCGCTGGCCAACCCGTCGATGCCATCCATGAAATTATAAAGATTGAGCATCCAGACGAGGTACATCAGCGCGAACAAGCGGCCCGCCCAACCTAAATCAATTCGTGTATTGAAAATCTCAAGGGGTGCAAGACCTCCAAGCCAATACAACGCCCAGCAACCCGCTAAAAAATGTCCGATCAATCGCCACCTTGCCGGTATGTGGCCATGATCATCAGCGAAACCGATCACGGCCACCAAGAATCCCCCACCCAGCAATGCGTAAAGCGTAGTCAGACTCAAAATGTCCAACTGAGCCAGAACCGGCAAACCAGCTAGAAATGAAACAACAATCGCGACACCACCACCACGCGGGGTGGGTACGGAGTGCGCGCTGCGCTCGTTAGGAACATCCATCAAACTTCGCGAGAGCGCGTATCGCCGCAGGCATGCCGTAAGCAGCCAGGAAAGTGCGAATACCGACAATATCAGTCCGCCCACCATCATTTGGCACTCTCTTCCCTGTAGTAAATTGCCGTTTTACGTGCAGCAGTTTTCATTTTTTCTGGTGGTGTCCAATCGAGCAATTTACGAGTTTTTTCGATATCGACCTGAAGTGAACCGCAAATCCGTTGCGCCACATCACCCTTGCCAATCATTTGTGCGACAACTTTCAACACTGCCTGGGGAATAGGAATCAGACAGGACGATTTATTCAATGCTTCGGACAGTACGCGCAACAACTGAGTGGTAGAAACGTCCTCACCATCGCTGACCAAAAATACCTGTCCCGAGGCTGCCGGGTGGTCAATGCAGGTGACAACGAGGCTGAGTAGATTATCGAGTGTGACCAGACTACGTTGATTACGAATCGCTCCCAAGGGCAGCGGCAGACCTCTGTCCAACCAAACCAACATGCTTAGAAAATTGGCTTTTACGCCAGGACCATATACCAGCGGAGGGCGAATGATCACGATCTCCATGCCTGTATCGCGTCCTAACTGGGTCAAACCGACTTCAGCTTCATGCTTGGAGACGCCGTAAGGATCCAGCGGTCTAGCCTGGTCGTCAGCAGTAAACGGTTTCCCTTCATGAGTGCTTTCACCATTGACCTTGATCGAGCTGATGAAAATGAAGCGTTTGACCCCGGATTGAGCAGCACGCTGTGCCAACTTCAGCGTTCCTTGAACATTGACTTTACGAAATTCGGACAATGCGTTCTCAGACTGCGTGTGCAAAACATGCACACGAGCTGCCGCATGGACTACGACCTCTACATCATCCAAATCAAGTAAACATTGCTCATCAAGCAGATCGAAAGATTGCACCGGACACAATCCAATCAGCCGCGTCTGGCCACGGGCGGCGGCAATCGGACGGTAACGCCTGCCCAATAACAGGCGAAAAATCAAACCTTCACCGACAAACCCCGCGGCCCCTGTCACCAATACTTTTGCGCCGATCATTTGAAGAGCTTCCTTGCCGCCGTGACCCAGCAGATGCAAAAAAAGAGGAATTTATCGCGTCCCCGCCGTCGACAACGCCATGCGCTGAATGAAAGCCTCGTCAATTGAATGGGTCGAAGGGGTAACCATTTCTGGACGAATGGATCGGATTCCAGCCCCACCAAACGGACGATCATTTGCACTTGGCTAAACCACCAGCCATCGCGAATCGTTTTATATCGAGCGACCAAAGAGCTCAGACCTTTATTGGCACCTACTTGATTTCGCTCATGCTGACGGTAGTCCATTGAAGGTTTCGGATCGATGAACCAGCTGAAGCCATGACTTCTTGCATGCGCATAGCAATACCAGTCATGCAAAGTAACTGCATGCAACTGCTGCCAATCAACAAGTGTCGATTTCTTGAGCGATGAGGCAACGGCTTTATTCATCACATACGTGCAGCCGGGTCCCGCCGCCTCGAAAAGAAAATCCCAATCAACCTGGGGCTGCGCCTTATCCAGGACATGAGTGCGACCGTCCGGCCAAAACGCCCGAACATTGCTGGAATAGGCATCGACTTGCAGTGTTTGAATCGCCTGTGTGGCACGCCAGAGTTTATCTGGATACCAAATGTCATCTTGATCGGCGAAAGAGACATAGTCATAAGGATCCAGATCGACGTCACGAATCAATCTGAAAAAATTGCGCGCGGCACCGCCAAATGTGCCTGCAGGAGGTAAAAGGTTGATGCGCTCTTCTCTGGCTGCGCTTTCGGAACACCATTGTTCGGTGCCGTCCGAGGAGGTGTCGATACTGATGTAGATGCAGACGTCGACAGCAGACTGGCCGAGGATCGAGGCTATTTGCTCCTCAATCCACTGCATACCATTGTAGGCAGCCAGCAAAACCGCAACCTTGGGATGTTTTACTGGCATGCAATTCCTGCTTGAACCGACTAAACATTACTGTTGGAACAACAGTGCTTCCAAATCAGTGGGAAGGCGAGTCCAAAAGCTTCTGCAGGTACTGTCCGTAACCCGTTTTCTTCAGCGCATTGGCCTGTGTGCCCAACTGCTCGGAAGTGATCCAGCCATGGTGGTAAGCGATCTCTTCCAGGCAAGCGACCTTGAGACCCTGACGCTGCTCGATGGTATGCACAAAGTGACTGGCTTCAAGCAACGAGTCGTGAGTGCCGGTATCAAGCCAGGCAAAACCACGGCCAAGCATTTCAACATTCAGCGACTGACGCTCGAGATAAACTCGGTTGACATCGGTAATTTCCAGTTCACCACGCTCAGAAGGTTTGATGTTCTTGGCAATCTCGACAACTTCGTTGTCGTAGAAATACAGGCCGGTCACTGCGTAGTTCGACTTGGGCTTCGCCGGTTTCTCTTCAATACTGAGCGCGCGACCAGTGGAGTCGAATTCAACCACACCAAATCGCTCCGGATCGGAAACGTGATAACCGAAGACCGTCGCGCCGCTTTTTTGCTCGGTAGCGGAGCGCAGGTTGTCCGAGAAGTGCTGACCGTAGAAAATATTGTCGCCCAGAATCAGGCAGCACGGATCTTCGCCGATAAACTCTTCGCCGATGATAAAAGCCTGAGCCAGACCATCAGGACTAGGTTGCTCAGCGTACGTCAGCTCAATGCCGTAAAGACTGCCATCACCCAGCAATTTGCGAAACAGTGGCAGATCTTCAGGCGTTGAGATAATCAGAATTTCACGCATGCCGGCCAGCATCAGTACCGACAGCGGATAGAAGATCATTGGCTTGTCGTAGATCGGCAACATCTGCTTGGACACACCCAGAGTCAGTGGATGCAGACGTGTGCCGGAACCGCCAGCGAGGATAATGCCTTTACGATTTGTCGTAGTCATTTGTTCAGAACTTCCCTAAGCATTCGGGTTACACCACTTTGCCAATCCGGCAAGTGTAGAGAAAAATTGTCACGCAGTTTCTGAGTATCCAGACGGGAGTTCAGTGGGCGGCGTGCAGGTGTTGGATAGGCGACTGTTTCAATCGACTTGATTTCTTTGACCGCTAACGCTTCACCATTGGCTTTCGCAAAGTCGATCACATGACTGGCATAACCATGCCATGACACTTCGCCTGCGGCTGCAAGATGATAGAGACCTGCCAGCTCAGGACGCTGCAAGATGTGCTGAATAGCCAACGCTGTCACGTCGGCAATCAAATCTGCTCCAGTTGGCGCACCGATCTGGTCGGCAATGACGCTCAGCGTTTCGCGATCCTTGGCCAAGCGCAACATTGTTTTGGCGAAGTTATTACCACGTGCACCATAGACCCAACTCGTACGGAAGATCAGATACTTGCAATTGGATGCAATAATCGCTTGTTCACCCAGCAATTTGCTGGCGCCATAGTGATTAACGGGGGATACAGCAGCCGTTTCACTCCAAGGCGTCGAACCTTCACCATTGAATACATAGTCGGTTGAGTAGTGCACCAGCCAAGCTTCGAGAGCTGCCGCTTCTTCAGCAAGAACCTGAGTTGCCCGACCGTTAACACGATCAGCCAACTCGGGTTCTGACTCAGCTTTATCCACGGCAGTATAAGCCGCTGCGTTCACAATAATCTGAGGGTTGATAAGCCTGATCGTCTTTCGCAATGCGTCGAGATCAGCTAAATCGCCGCACAAGTCATTGACCGTAGATCGATCCAAAGCTGTCAAATCACCAAGCGGGGCCAGGGAACGTTGAAGTTCCCAGCCCACCTGGCCATTTTTTCCTAAAAGAAGGATTTTCATTCTTTGTTCGAGCGATCCGCGTAATTCTGGTCGATCCACTGCTGGTAGCTACCGTTTTTCACGTGCTGAACCCACTCAGTATTGGTGAGGTACCATTCGACAGTTTTACGAATACCGGTTTCGAAAGTCTCTTCCGGCGTCCAGCCAAGTTCACGTTCGATCTTGCTCGCGTCGATCGCATAGCGTAGGTCGTGACCTGGGCGATCTTGCACATAAGTGATCAAGCTTGCGTGCGGACGGTGAGCAGAGTCAGGACGCAACTCGTCCAGCAGCGCGCAAAGGGTGTGCACCACTTCGATGTTTTGCTTTTCGTTATGACCGCCGATGTTGTAAGTCTCACCCAAAACACCCTCGGTGACGACCTTGTACAAGGCACGTGCGTGATCTTCAACATACAGCCAATCGCGAATTTGATCGCCCTTCCCGTAAACCGGGAGCGGCTTTCCTTCCAGTGCGTTGAGAATGATCAGAGGAATCAATTTCTCAGGGAAGTGGCAAGGGCCATAGTTGTTCGAGCAGTTAGTGACAAGCGTCGGCAAACCGTAAGTGCGCGCCCAAGCACGAACCAGGTGGTCGGAACTTGCCTTGCTGGCCGAGTACGGCGAGCTCGGTTGATACGGAGTGGTTTCAGTGAAGAGATCCTCCGGGCCTTCCAGATCACCATACACTTCGTCAGTGGAAATATGGTGAAAGCGGAAATTGGCCTTACGTGCGTCATCCATGGCCGCCCAATAGTGACGCGAGGCCTCCAACAGAGTGTAAGTGCCAATGATATTTGTCTGGATGAACTCGGACGGGCCAGAGATTGACCGGTCGACGTGCGATTCCGCTGCCAAATGCATGATGGCATCCGGCTGGTGCTCACGCAGGACGCGATCAATTTGTTCGCGATCGCAGATATCAACGCGTTCGAACGCATAACGCGAGTTCTGACTGACTTCAGCCAAGGACTCCAGGTTACCGGCGTAAGTCAACTTGTCGACGTTAACGACAGAGTCAGTAGTATTGGAGATGATGTGACGGATGACTGCCGAGCCGATAAACCCGGCGCCGCCGGTAACTAGAATTTTCACGCGAAACCATACCCTTGAGTTGCTGACAGTGTCACCAACGAGCACCGTCTAATCCATGAATGCAAAAACCGCAGGAAAGCAGGCTTCTGTCAGAGTCTGTCTGAATCGATGTGTAAACATGCCACTATCGAACAACCGCAGCATTTTACAGCTTAATGAGCGTTTTACTAATGGATATAGATAAACTGTGGTGCAAATCGATTTACGCGTCGCACCAACCGTGGGTTACGCCAGACGTTTGCGCGCTGCTCGATTCGAACGCCCACGAAACCAGCCAATAATTGGACCAATCAGCATGCCGATAAGCAAAGCTACAAGCGCGACGAGCGAAACAGGCAGTTGAGGCCCCGACCACCCCAGAAACATCAGCGCGACCGACTGCTGGTTTTCAAGGATAAAAGCCAGAACAACCAGTACCAGCAGCAATACAAAAACGCCAAGCAGTATGCGTTTGAGGTTACGCATCCACGCCCCCTTGAATTTGAATAGCGAAGATCAAGCGCCCTCCTCCTCTTCCTCGTTCACGCGATCACGCAATTCCTTGCCCGGCTTGAAATGCGGAACGAATTTACCATCCAGACTGACCGACTGGCCGGTTTTTGGATTGCGACCAACACGTGGCGCGCGGTAGTGCAGGGAGAAGCTGCCAAATCCACGGATCTCGATACGATCACCGGTGGCGAGGCACTGAGACATTTGTTCAAGCATGGTCTTGATGGCCAGCTCCACATCCTTGGATGAGAGTAGCCCTTGATGGGTGACAATTCGTTCGATCAACTCCGACTTCGTCATATTTTTCCCTT